>JAESFP010000046.1_pt1 | contig 299849 bp, 279 predicted proteins | sample 9266181 | NCBI WGS metagenome assembly JAESFP01 (sample SAMN14502547, study PRJNA617102) | algae metagenome | isolation source: Pegethrix bostrychoides GSE-TBD4-15B and co-occurring heterotrophs from... | place: USA: Grand Staircase-escalante National Monument, Utah | collected 2006-08-15
CGTCAGCGAAAACCATCAGGGCCAGCAGGCATATCCGCCTGCACAACAGGCCGGATATAAGACTGCAGCCCTGCCTCCTGAATCTTCACACAGCGAGTTCTTGTAATCCGGGGGCGCCCATATAAGACCTTCCCTAGGCTTCAGTAAGCATCGAGCCGCAGTGCTTGCACTTGACCGCCTCAGCCTTGATGTTCTCCGCGCAGAAAGGGCAGTTCTTCATGGGTGCTTCAGGCGCCTCGACCTGTCGATCCACTTCCGATCGGTTGGCGCCAACGCAAGCCCACGCTATTGCCGCCACCCACCCGATGAGCGTCCATCCCAGGAACACATTGACCAAGGCAACTGCAGTAAAGCTGGCGTGCTTGCGGCGCCACGCTTCATAGGTGGGCAGCAGATAGAGCAATGGCGCCGCCAGAAAGAACGACAAGGAAATGAACTTGCCGAAGGCGTTGAGGCCTTCGGGCGGGATCTGTCCCATGCTCCATGCATAAAACGCCCAGAAGCCTAATAGCGCAATGCGCAGAAAAACCATGCCTCAGTCCTCGATTTGTTGAGCTCGGCATGGTAACGGTGTGAAGCTAAGTTTCTGGGGCCTGCGCTTTGCCGGTCGGCCTCAAAGCTGCGGCGCTGCCTTCACCCCACCTGCTTCTGATGCACGTTGCACCACATCCAGTCTTCCCCAGGCTCGATCGACTGAATCACCGGATGGTCTTCCGCATGCGAATGCCTCGTCGCATGCCGGTTCTTCGAAGAGTCGCAGCACCCCACGTGGCCGCAGTGCACGCACACGCGAAGGTGGACCCACGTGTCGCCGGTCTTCAAGCAGTCTTCGCACCCGCGAAGGGTATGCGGTTGCGCGATATCCGCGGGCACGTGGTCGCAAGGTTTGATGGGCACGAAGCAGCTCCTCTGTAGTTCATTCGGTGCGTGTATGTCGATCAGGCCGAAGTCGTGGCCTGCGACAGATGTTGATGAATCAGCGCGACCGCGGCCGCGCCTTCGCCGATCGCGCCACCGACGCGCTTGACCGACCCCGAGCGCACGTCGCCCACCGCGAACACGCCCGGCACGCTGGACTCGAGCGCCGTGGCCGGTCGCGCCGGAAAGCCGCTGCTTGCCGCCGCGCCGGTCAGCACAAAGCCGTGCTTGTCCACCGACACGCCGCAGCCTTCGAGCCATGACGTCTCCGGCTCGGCGCCTACGAACAGAAAGATGTTGCGGGCAGGGCAGTCGTGTTCGTTGCCCGACGTGTGGCAGCGCCACGTCGCACCTGTCAGGCCTTCGTCCTGCCCGCCGTGCAGTCGAACCAGTTCGGTATGCGGCTGCAGCGAGATGTTGGGTGTGGCCTCGATGCGATCGATCAGATAGCGAGACATGCTGGCCGCAAGCGACGGCCCGCGCACCAGCACGTTGACCTTGGCCGCGTGCCGCGACAGGAACACCGCCGCCTGCCCGGCAGAGTTGCCGCCGCCGACCAGCGCTACTTCCTGTTGCGCGCAGATCTTCGCTTCGATGGCCGAGGCCCAGTACCAGATGCCTCGGCCCTCGAACTCGGCCAGGCGAGGCACGCCGGGCCGGCGGTAGCGGGCGCCGCTGGCGACGACCACGGTGCGCGCGCTGATGGTGCGGCCGTCGGCCAATGCAATGCGCAGGCTCTCCTGCGGGTTGTCGCGCGAGCAGTCGAGCGACGTCACCTTGGCGGGGATCAGCATCTCGACGCCGAACTTCTGCGCCTGCACGAACGCACGGCCCGCGAGCGCCTGGCCGGAGATGCCGGTCGGAAAGCCGAGGTAGTTTTCGATGCGCGCGCTGGCGCCGGCCTGTCCGCCGAACGCGCGGCAGTCGAGCACGATCACGCGCAGGCCTTCGGAGGCCGCATACACCGCCGTTGCCAGTCCAGCCGGGCCGGCACCGACGACGGCCACGTCGTACAGCTCGTCGCGCTCGGCGGTGTCGACCATTCCCAGGCAACGGGCGAGCGCATCGTCGCCCGGGTTCACCAGCACGGAGCCGTCGGGACACACGGCCAGCAGCTTGCCGGCGCCGTACTGCGCGATGAGCGCGGCGGCATCGGGGTCTTCGCTGGCGTCGACCAGGTGATAGGGGTAGCCGTTGCGCCGCAGAAAGTTTTCCAGCCGCGCCATGTCGGGCGACTGCGGCGGGCCGATCAACACCGGCCCGCTCGCGCCGGATTCGATCAGCGCCACGCGCCGCAAGATGAGCGCGCGCGTGATGCGCTCGCCCAGGTCGGCTTCGGCCACCAGCAGCGCGCGCAGTTGCGCGGGCGGCACGAGCAGCACCTCGACGTCTTCGTCGGCATGCCCGTCGACCAGGGCAGGGCGGCCGCTCAGTTGGCCGACCTCGGCCAGGAATTCGCCCGGCCCCTGCCGCACGATGGGCACGACGTGGCCGAGCCCGTCGCGTTGCGTGACCGCCACGACGCCCTTGAGCAACACGAACATGCCGGGGCCGGTTTCGCCGGCGGTAAAGAGCCGTGTGCTGCGCGCAAACTGCTGCACGGTGCCGAAGCGCGCAATGCGCGCAATCTCGGTGTCACTGAGGACGGGGAAGGTCTGGTGGAGGCGGCTGCTGTCGGTGCCGCGTGCGTCGGTGGCCATGCGTGAAAAGCTCCATTTCGCGAATCCACCGCATTAGACGACGAAGTGCGCCACCGGGGCTGTAACACCGTCATGTGTCTGCAATGCAATTGACATGCCGGCTTCATGGCAGGTGCGGAGACTCCCTCGGCAGAAAGGGTTCCCCATGAAAGAACTGCCCAACCCGACGTTTCCGCTTTCGCAGATCGGGCTGCGCGCGGCCTTGTGGCCCGCTCCCGCCGCCGGCGTGTCGACGGCGACCATCACCACGACGACCGCCGCCGCCCGCACGTCGGTGCCCCAGGCGCCCGCTGTCATTCTTCCTCCGGTCACCGAAGCCCGCCAGGGCATCACGGTGGGCTGGGCCCGCCACCTGGACGATGTGCGCGCCGCGCAGCGCCTGCGCTACGACGTGTTCGTCGGCGAAATGGGCGCCCGTGTGTCGTCGCCGCTGGCCGGCCACGACATCGACCTGTTCGACGATTTCTGCGAGCACCTGCTGGTGCGCGACGAACTGACGCAGCAAGTCATCGGCACCTACCGCGTGCTCACGCCGGCGCAGGCCCGCCGCGTCGGCAGCACCTACAGCGATACTGAATTCGACCTCACCCGCCTGCGCGACCTGCGCGAGCGCATGGTCGAGCTGGGCCGCAGCTGCGTGCACCCCGAGCACCGCCAGGGCGGGGTGATCCTTGCACTGTGGGGGGCGCTCGCCGGCTTCATGCACCGCAACAAGCTGGACACGATGATCGGCTGCGCGAGCATTCCGATGTCGCACAACGGCGTGACCAACGGCGACGCGGCCGCCAGTATCTGGCGCCAGGTGTCGGCCAGCCACATGGCGCCGATCCAGTACCAGGTGCAGCCGCGCCTGCCGCTGCCGGTCGAACGGCTCGACAGCACGCTCGACGTGGAGCCGCCCGCGCTGATCAAGGGCTACCTGCGCCTGGGTGCCAAGGTGCTGGGCGCACCGGCCTGGGATCCGGACTTCAACGCCGCCGACCTGCCGATGCTGATGCGCATCGACGACCTGCCGGCGCGCTACCGCAAGCATTTCCTGGGCGCATGAAGCCGGCGGCTGCCCCGTTGGTGAACGGGCCGCCAACCCTCGCGCCGGGGATGATGGAGCCGCACAGGGCGGATGCGGGAGCGTCACGGGAACGTCATGAAAACGTCACAAACGACGTCGACACTGTCATATTTCCGCCTACGTGTGCTCCCGTGCCTCTTGCTCCAGAATCAGTGTCCATGACACCCGCCCCCGCAGTTCCACCGCTTGAAGCCGAGTCGCGCGCCTTCACGCTGCTGGACCGCGATCACAGCATCCTGTCATTCAACGAGCGTGTGCTCGACTGGGCCCATCGGCCCGAGGTGCCGCTGATCGAGCGGCTGCGTTATCTCTGCATCGTCTCGTCCAACCTCGACGAGTTCTTCGAAGTCCGCGCCGCGCCCCACCTGATCGCGGGCAGTGCCGGCGACCACAAGGGCACCTACACGGTCGAATCGTTCGAGCGGCTGGCCGAGGCCGCACACAAGCTCGTGGCGCGCCAGTACGCGCTGTACAACGACGAGCTGATGCCGACCTTTGCCACGCACGGCATCCACATCATTTCTCACGGCGAGCGCAACCCGGCGCAGCGCAAGTGGGTCAGCGAGTATTTCGAGCGCGAAGTGCGCCCGCTGCTGATTCCGGTCGGGCTGGACCCGGCGCACCCGTTTCCGCAGGTGGCGAACAAGTCGCTCAACTTCATCGTGCGGCTGGGTGGCAAGGACGCCTTCGGGCGCGAGAACCCGATCCAGATCGTCAAGCTGCCGCGCGTGCTGCCGCGCCTGATCAAGATGCCGGCCAAGGTGTCGGACGGCAAGACGCTGTTCGTGGCACTGTCGAGCGTGGTGCGCGCGCACCTGTCGAGCATGTTCCCGGGGCGCGAGGTGGGCGATTTCTCGCAGTTCCGTGTCACGCGGCATTCCGACCTCGCGGTGGACGAGGAAGACGTCAAGAACCTGCGCACCGCGTTGCGCCAGGGGCTGCAGCATCGCCACTACGGACAGGCCGTGCGGCTGGAAGTGTCGGCGAGCTGCGCCGAGTCGCTGGCGAGCTTTCTGCTGGCGCAGTTCAACCTGCCGCCGCAGTCGCTGTACCGCGTGCACGGGCCGGTCAACCTGGCCCGGCTCACGCAGTTGGCCGACCTGCTCGACGAACCGAAACTGCGCTTTCCGCCGTATCCCGCTTCTTACCCCGTCACGCTGTCGCCGGCGCAGTCGTTCTTCGAGCGGCTGCAGCGCGGTGACGTGCTGATCCACCAGCCCTTCGAGAGCTTCGACGGTGTGCTCGCGTTCCTGCGCGAGGCGGTACTCGACCCGCAGGTGCTGGCGATCAAGCAGACCATCTACCGCACGGGCGCCGATTCCGAGCTCATGGACCTGCTGCGCGAGGCGGTGCGCCGCGGCAAGGAAGTCACGGTGGTGGTGGAGTTGAAGGCGCGCTTCGACGAAGAGGCGAACATCAACTGGGCCGAAATGCTCGAGTCGATCGGCGCGCAGGTGGTGTACGGCGTGGTCGGCCTGAAGACCCACGCCAAGATGCTGCTGGTGACGCGCCGCGAGGGCAAGCAGCTGCGCCGCTACGGCCATCTTTCCACGGGCAACTACAACCCGCGCACGGCCCGGCTCTACACCGACATCAGCCACCTCACGGCCGATCCGATGCTCACGGCCGACATGGAGGCCGTGTTCGTCCACCTGGCCAGCCAGAGCCGCTTGCCCAAGCTCAACCGCATGTGGCTGGCGCCGTTCGACCTGCACAAGAACATCGTGGCGCAGATCGACGCGCTGGGCATTGCCGCCGCGGCCGGCCAGCCGACGCGCATCGTCGCCAAGATGAATGCGCTGACCGACGAAGAGATCATCGGCGCGCTGATCCGCGCAGGGCAAAAGGGCGTGAAGATCGACCTGATCGTGCGCGGCGCCTGCACGCTGCCGGCGCAGGTGCCGGGGCTGACCGACAACATCCGCGTGCGCTCGGTGATCGGGCGCTTCCTCGAGCATTCGCGGGTCTTCTATTTCCGCAACGGCGAAGACGAGTCGCTCTACCTGTCGAGCGCCGACTGGATGAACCGCAACATGATGCGGCGCATCGAGCTCGCCTGGCCGGTGACCGACCCGGGCCTGCGCCAGCGCCTGATCGACGAATGCCTGGTGGCCTACCTGCATGACGGGCGCGACGCCTGGGACCTGGGCGGCGACGGCATCTACACCCGGGTCGACCGCGACACGCATCCGGGCGAGGAGGGCGCGTCCCGCGTGATCGAGGCGCACGGCGCGCAAGCCGCACTCATGAACCGCTATGCATCCCGAGGGCACCTCCGGGATGCATCCAGCAACTGACGACCGAAAGACGATGACCATGGACTTGATCTTCTGGCGCCACGCCGAAGCCGAGGACTGGACGGAGGGCTGCGACGACATGCAGCGCTCCCTCACCGCACGCGGCGAGAAGCAGGCCAAGCGCATGGCGAGTTGGCTCGACCGTCAACTGCCCGACGGCACCCGCATCATCTGCAGCCCCGCGCGGCGCTGCGAGCAGACCGCCCTGGCGCTGGGCCGTAAGTACAAGGTGCGCCCGGAACTGTCGCCCGAGACCACGGCCGAGGCGCTGCTCGGCGCGGCCGGCTGGCCCAACGGCAAGTCGGTGGTGCTGATGATCGGCCACCAGCCGTCGGTGGGGCAGGCGATTTCGCTGCTGCTGGGCCTCAAGCAGGACAGCTGCCCGGTGCGCAAGGGCTCGCTGTGGTGGATCCGCACGCGCGAGCGCGACGGCGACGTGCAGACCGTCGTGGTGACGGTGCAGTCGCCGGAGCTGCTCTGAAAAACGCGCTCAGCAGCCGCTGAGCTCGACGCGCCAGCTGCTGGTTTTCTGCCAGGCCAGCACTTCTTCACGCAACAGGTGGGCCGACTGCGGATACGCCTCGGCCCAGTCCGGCGCGCAGGCGATCGTGAAGGCCCGGGCGCCCAGCGCCGCCAGGTGCAGCGCCTGCGGATCGGGGTCGCGCCGTGCGTGGCACAGAATGATCGCGAGCCGCAGCGACAGCAGCTGCATCACGAAGGTCTCGTCGTCGAGTGCGGCTTCGAGCTTGCGCAGCTTGCCGCGCTGGCCCAGCACCAACTGCCCGAGTGCGTGCATCTCGTTGACCGCGAAGCCGGGGGCATCGGTGTTGTCGAGAATGTAGGCGCCGTGCTTGTGATAGTCGCTGTGCGAGATCAGCGTGCCGATTTCGTGCAGCTGCGCCGCCCAGCCGAGCTTGCGCAGGGCCCGGCCGGCGCGGCTCGAGGTGCTGCCGCCGCGCGCGGCCGGCGAGAGCTCCACGAACAACGCCGCGGCCGTGTCGCCCACGCGCTTGGCCTGCGCCGTGTCGACGGCGAAGCGGCTGGCCAGGCGCGCCACCGTGGCGGTGCGCATGTCGGCCACGCTGTCGTCGCGTTCCAGCAATTCGTAGAGCACGCCGTGGCGCAGCGCGCCCTGGGCGACTTTCATTTCCTGGATGCCGAGCAGGTCGAACACCGCGCGCAGCACGCTCACGCCGCCGCCGATCACGGCCTTGCGGTCTTCGCGCATGCCGTCGATGCGCAGCTTGTCGGCGCTGCCGGCCTTCAGCAGGCGGTCGAGCAGCCAGTCGAGGCCTTCGCGCGTGACAAGGCCCGCTTCGCCGCCGGCCGCGGCCAGCACGTCGCCGACCGCGCCGATGGTGCCGGAGGCGCCGTAGGCCACGTCCCATTGGTCGCGGGTGTAGGTGGCCAGGGCGTCGTCCAGCACGGCCTTGGCGGCCACTTCGGCGGCGCGGAAGGCGGTGGGGGTGAACTGGCCCTCGGCGAAGTGCTTCATCGACCAGGCGACGCTGCCGACGCGGTACGACTCCATGCGGTCGGCCTCGAGTGCGTGGCCGATGATCATTTCGGTGGAGCGCCCGCCGATGTCGATGACCAGCCGACGTTCGCTGTCGGAGGCGTCGGTGTGCGGCAGCATGTGCGCCACGCCCTGGTAGATCAGGCGGGCTTCTTCGCGCCCGGGGATCACGTCGATGCCGAAGCCCAGGATGGTGCGCGCGCGCAGCAAGAATTCTTCGCGGTTGCGTGCCTCGCGCAGGGTTTGCGTGGCCACGGCGCGAACCTGCGAGCGCTTGAAGCCCGCCAGCCGCTCGCCGAAGCGCGCAAGCGCGTCCCAGCCGCGCTGCATGGCCTCGGTGGTGAGGTTGCGGGCGCTGTCCAGGCCGTTGCCCTGGCGCACCGTTTCCTTGAGGTACTCGGTGCGGTGAATCTGACCATGGTCGACCTGTCCGATTTCCAGCCTGAAGCTGTTCGAACCCAGATCGACCGCTGCGAGGCGGGTGCCGTTTTGCATTTTGTAGTGAAGAGGGCGGTTCTCTGATCGTAGCGCCATGACAGAACGCGCCGCCTCCCAAGTCTCGTCACAGCAAGGGTTGGAGGCTAGGCGCGGTGCATGACGATTGTGTGACAGCGTCACACAAGCCACCGTTGGATTCACGCCATTTTCCCTCGACAGAGGGGTGTCATATTGATGTCACACAAGCTTTCTAGAGTCCGTCCCAAGCCCGAAAGGGACTACTTCTTACCTCTAAAAGGAAGCCTCATGAAAACGACGTTCAAATTTGCAACCGCCGGCCTGCTGGCCGCGATGTTCACCATTCCCGCTTTCGCGCAAGACGTGACCGGCGCCGGCGCCAGCTTCCCGGCACCGCTGTACGCCAAGTGGGCTTCCGATTTCAACAAGGCCACCGGCGTCAAGATCAACTACCAGTCGGTCGGTTCGGGCGCCGGCATCAAGCAGATCGAAGCCAAGACCGTCGATTTCGGCGCTTCGGACGCTCCCCTGAAGGACGACGAACTGCAAGCCAAGGGCCTGATGCAGTTCCCCACCGTCATCGGCGGCGTGATCCCCGTGGTCAACATCCAGGGCATCAAGCCCGGCGAGCTGAAGCTCAACGGCCAGGTGCTCGGCGACATCTACCTGGGCAAGATCACCAAGTGGAACGACCCCGCCATCAAGGCCCTGAACGGCTCGCTGGCCCTGCCTGACGCCGCCATCGCCCCGGTTCGCCGCGCCGACGGTTCGGGCACCAGCTTCCTGTTCACCAACTACCTGAGCAAGGTCAACGCCGAGTGGAAGAGCAAGGTCGGCGAAGGCACGGCCGTGAACTGGCCCACCGGCGCGGGTGGCAAGGGCAACGAAGGCGTCGCCGCTTTCGTGAACCGCCTGCCCAACTCGATCGGCTACGTCGAATACGCCTACGTCAAGCAGAACAAGATGACGTACGCACAGATGCAGAACGCCGCCGGCTCCTTCGTGTCGCCCGACGACACCGCCTTCAAGGCCGCCGCCGCCGGTGCCGAATGGAGCAAGAGCTTCTACCAGGTGCTGACCAACCAGGCCGGCAAGGACTCGTGGCCCATCACCGGCGCGACCTTCATCCTGCTGCACAAGGTGCAGGACAAGCCCGCCAACGCGACCACCGTGCTGAAGTTCTTCGACTGGGCCTACAAGAGCGGCGACAAGACGGCCGACGACCTCGACTACGTGCCGATGCCTGACGCCGTGAAGGCTTCCATCGCCAAGGCATGGGGTGATGTGAAGGACGCGTCGGGCAAGGCCGTCGCGTACAAGTAAACCCAACCATCAGTCCAGACCGGCGCGCCCATGAGCAATTCTTCGCTCGAGGACGCGCCGCTTTCGTCTTTGCCGGAGCGACCCGTGTCATCCACCTTTCCTGCCGCAGGCACCTCCCTCGACCTCGCGGCCGAGCGCGGTCGTGTCACCGCCCCTCCGCCTCCCGTCAAGGCTCCGCGTTCCGGCCCGATGGCCGACCGTCTGTTCGGCTGGGCCGCCAAGGGCGCCGCGCTGCTGACGCTCGCGATGCTCATCGGCATCCTGCTGTCGCTGATCATCGGCGCCTGGCCCGCCATTTCCAAGTACGGCCTCGGCTTCCTCACGAACAGCGTGTGGGACCCGGTGAAGGACGAGTACGGCGGCCTGGTCATGATCTACGGCACGCTGGCCACGTCGGTCATCGCGCTGGTGATCGCGGTCCCGGTGAGCTTCGGCATTGCACTCTTCCTGACCGAGCTGTCGCCCAACTGGCTCAAGCGCCCGCTGGGCACGGCCATTGAACTGCTGGCTGCGGTGCCTTCCATCGTCTACGGCATGTGGGGCCTGCTGGTGTTCGGCCCGATCCTGTCGACCTGGGTGCAGCAGCCGCTGCAGAAGCTGCTCGGCGGCATTCCGTACCTCGGCGCGCTGGTGTCCGGCCCGCCCGTGGGCATCGGCATCCTGTCGGCCGGCATCATCCTCGCGATCATGATCATTCCGTTCATCGCCTCGGTGATGCGCGACGTGTTCGAAGTGACGCCCCCGCTGCTCAAGGAATCGGCCTACGGCCTGGGTTCCACCACCTGGGAAGTCGTGTCCAAGGTCGTGCTGCCCTACACCAAGGCCGGCGTGATCGGCGGCATCATGCTCGGCCTGGGCCGGGCGCTGGGTGAAACGATGGCGGTCACGTTCGTGATCGGCAACATGAACCAGCTCAACTCCCTTTCCGTGTTCGAGGCTGCCAACAGCATCACCTCGGCGCTTGCCAATGAATTCGCCGAAGCCGGCGCCGGCCTGCACCAGGCCGCGCTGATGTACCTCGGCCTCGTGCTGTTCTTCATCACTTTCGTCGTGCTGTCGCTCTCCAAGATGCTGCTGGCCAAGATGAAGAAGAGCGAAGGAACCAAGTCGTGAGCACCGCGCAAAACCTCCTGAGCGCCAAGGCGCTCGCCGAAACGCGCCAGGCCCGGTTCGCCTCGCGCAACCGCGTCAACAAGATCGCGCTGACCCTGTCGCTCGCCGCGATGGCGTTCGGCGTGTTCTGGCTGGTGTGGATCCTCTGGGAAACGCTGCGCCAGGGCATCGGCGGCCTCGCGCTCGCCACCTTCACCGAAATGACGCCGCCGCCGAACGAGGCGGGCGGTATTGCCAACGCGATCTTCGGTTCGTTCGTGATGGTGGCGCTGGCCACCTTCGTGGGCACGCCGATCGGCATCATGGCCGGCATCTACCTGGCCGAGTACAACCCCAAGGGCTGGCTCGCCTCGGTCACGCGCTTCGTCAACGACATCCTGCTGTCGGCGCCGTCGATCGTGATCGGCCTGTTCGTGTACGCCGTGGTGGTGGCCTACTTCAAGAGCTTCTCGGGCCTGGCCGGTGCGCTGGCGCTCGCGCTGATCGTGATTCCGGTGGTGATCCGCACCACCGAGAACATGCTGCAACTGGTGCCGCCGGGCCTGCGCGAAGCAGCCTACGCCCTGGGCACGCCGAAGTGGAAGGTCATTCTCAGCATCACGCTGCGCGCCGCCCGCGCCGGTGTGGTCACGGGTGTGCTGCTGGCCGTGGCGCGCATCGCCGGCGAAACCGCGCCGCTGCTCTTCACCGCGCTGAACAACCAGTTCTGGACCGCCGACGTGAGCCAGCCGATGGCCAGCCTGCCGGTCACGATCTTCAAGTTCGCCATGAGCCCGTACGAGAACTGGCAGAAGCTGGCGTGGGCCGGTGTGTTCCTGATCACCGTCGCCGTGCTTGCCCTCAACATCCTGGCGCGTGTGCTGACGCGCACCAAACATTAAGAACACAGAAGGCTCTCTCATGCCAAATACCGTCGCACAACAAACGTCGCGCTCGAAGATCTCGGTCAAGGACCTGAACTTCTACTACGGCAAGTTCCACGCGCTCAAGGGCATCAACCTCGAGATCCCCGAGAACAAGGTCACGGCCTTCATCGGCCCGTCGGGCTGCGGCAAGTCGACCCTGCTGCGCACCTTCAACCGCATGTTCGAGCTCTATCCCGAGCAGCGCGCCGAGGGCACCATTGCCCTGGACGGCGAGAACCTGCTCACGTCCAAGCAGGACGTGGCGCTCATTCGCGCCAAGGTCGGCATGGTGTTCCAGAAGCCCACGCCGTTCCCGATGTCGATCTACGACAACATCGCCTTCGGCGTGAAGCTGTTCGAGAACCTCTCGGCCAGCGAAATGGACGACCGTGTCGAGTGGGCCCTGAAGAAGGCGGCCCTGTGGACCGAAGTGCGCGACAAGCTGCAGCAAAGCGGCTCGGGCCTCTCGGGCGGCCAACAGCAGCGCCTGTGCATTGCGCGCGGCATCGCCATCAAGCCCGAAGTGCTGCTGCTGGACGAACCCTGCTCGGCGCTGGACCCGATCTCGACCGCGAAGATCGAAGAACTGATCGCCGAACTGAAGAACGAATACACGGTGGTCATCGTGACGCATAACATGCAGCAGGCCGCCCGCTGCAGCGACTACACCGCCTACATGTACCTCGGCGACCTGATCGAGTTCGGTGCCACCGAACAGATGTTCTTCAAGCCGCAGCGCAAGGAGACCGAGGACTACATCACCGGCCGCTTCGGTTGAAGTCAAAGGAGACAACATGACCGAGAAACACCTTTCCAGCCAGTTCGACAGCGAACTCAACGGCGTCTCGTCGCGCGTGATGGAGCTCGGCGGCATGGTCGAGTCGCAGATTCACCAGGCCGTGTACGCGCTGCTTCAGTTCGACACCGAAGCCGCCGACCGCGTGATGGAGACCGAGCACCGCGTCAATGCGATGGAAATCGACATCGACCGCGAGCTGTCGTCCATCATTGCGCGCCGCCAGCCCACGGCCCGCGACCTGCGCCTGCTGATCGCCATCAGCAAGACCACCGCCAACCTGGAGCGCGTGGGCGACGAGGCCAACAAGATCGCGCGCATGGTCAAGTCGATCATCGAGAGCGGAGCGGCCCGCCAACTGCCGACGACCGAGCTGCGCATCGCGGCCGACCTGGCCTCGGGTCTGCTGCGCACCGCGCTGGACGCCTTTGCGCGCCTGGACACGGCCGCGGCGCTGTCGATCCTGAAGGACGACGACCTGATCGACCGCGAGTTCGACGGTTTCGTGCGCAAGCTGGTCACCTACATGATGGAAGACCCGCGCACGATTTCCGCCAGCCTCGATCTGCTGTTCCTGGCCAAGGCCATCGAACGTATCGGCGACCACGCGAAGAACATCGCCGAATTCATCATCTACATCGTCAAGGGTGCCGATGTGCGGCACACTTCGATGCAAGAAATCGAGTCCGCGCTGCAGTGACAACGGCGGCAAGACTCCCAAGAAAGCAATGAAGAAACCCCGAGTCCTGATCGTCGAAGACGAGTCCTCGATCGCCGAGCTGATCGCCGTCAACCTGCGCCATAACGGCTTCGAGCCGATCTGGTCGGAAGATGGCGCCGCAGCCCAGCGCGAGATCGACGCCTTCCTGCCGGATCTGATCCTGCTCGACTGGATGCTGCCCGGCCAGAGCGGCCTGCAGCTCGCGCGCCAGTGGCGCAAGGACCCGCGCACCAAGGCCATCCCGATCCTGATGCTGACCGCGCGCGGCGACGAACCCGACAAGGTGGCCGGCCTGGACGCCGGCGCCGACGACTACATCACCAAGCCCTTCTCGACCCAGGAAATGCTGGCCCGCATCCGTGCGGTGCTGCGTCGCCGGGCGCCGGAAGTGGTGACGGAGCGCGTGGAAATCGGCGAGCTCGCGCTCGACACCTCCACCCACCGCGTGACGTGGCAGGGCGGCGCGCTGAAGGTCGGCCCGACCGAGTTCAAGCTGCTGGCCTACCTGATGCAGCACGCCGAACGCGTGCACAGCCGGGCGCAGCTGCTCGACAAGGTGTGGGGCGACCACGTCTACATCGAGGAACGCACGGTCGACGTGCACGTCAAGCGCCTGCGCGAGTCGCTGGGCGCCGCCGCGCCGATGGTGGAAACCGTCCGCGGAGCGGGCTACCGCCTGACGGCCCAAGTCACGGTTTGAACGCTGTGCTCTCCTTTGGGCGCGGGCGCGGATAATCGCCCGCCATGCCTTTTCGCATTGCTACATTTTTAATAGCGTCCCTCGTCATTGGCGGGGGCGCCGTGGCGGCATTCGGCTGGAAATTCGGCTGGTTGGGCGCATGGCTGGGCTCGGTGCTCTGGCTGGTGCTCGACGCCTGGCGCGCGCAGCGGCTGCTGCAGGTACTGCGCAACGATGCAACCGGCCTGCCGTCGCGCGGACCGGGTGTGTGGGGCGAACTGTCGGAGCGCATCCGCAAGCTGCTGCGCGACCGCGAGCAGCAGACCCGGCAGGCCGAAGACCGGCTGCAGGAGTTTCTGGCGGCCATCCAGGCTTCGCCCAACGGCGTGGTGCTGCTCGACGAGCAGGGCCGCATCGAATGGTGCAACCAGACGGCGGCCAGCCAGTTCGGCATCGACGCCGAGCGCGACCTGGCGCAGCACCTGGCCAACCTCGTGCGCGACCCGGCCTTCGTGGCCTACCTGGCCTCGTGGAACTACAGCCGCGACGTCGTCATCGACGCCTTCGGGCCCAATCACGCGCACCAGCGCAGCCACCTCGTGCGGCTGTCGGTGCAGGTGCATCCCTACGCCGGCAACCGCCGCATGCTGCTGACGCGCGACATCACGGCGCTGGAGCAGGCCGAGGCCATGCGCCGCGACTTCGTGGCGAACGTGTCGCATGAGATCCGCACGCCGCTGACCGTGCTCGCCGGCTTTGTCGAGACGCTGCAGAACCTGCCGCTCGACGCGGACGAACGCACGCGCTACCTGTCGTTGATGGGGCAGCAGTCGCACCGCATGGAAACGCTGGTGAACGACCTGCTGACGCTGTCGCGGCTGGAAGGCAGCGCGGCGCCGTCGGGCAACCAGTGGATCCGCATCCGGGCCTTGCTCGCGCATTGCGAGGACGAGGGCCGTGGGCTGTCGGGCCGGCTGGCGCCGCTGGGCCATCGCCTGTCGTTCACCATCGACGGGGAGTCCGAGGTGTCAGGCGCACCGACCGAGCTGCAAAGCGCGATGTCGAACCTGCTGAGCAACGCAATCCGCTACACGCCGGGCGGCGGCGAAGTGGCCGTGAGCTGGCGGGTGCTGCCTGACGGGCGCGGCGAATACGCCGTGAAAGACACCGGGCCCGGCATCGCGGCCGAGCACATTCCCCGCCTGACCGAGCGCTTCTATCGCATCGACCGCAGCCGCTCGCGCGAAACCGGCGGCACGGGGCTAGGGCTGGCGATCGTCAAGCACATCGCGCAACGCCACGGTGCCGAGCTGCGCATTGAAAGCATCGTTGGCAAGGGCTCGCGTTTCGCGCTGGTGTTCCCGGCGGCGCGTGTGCGGGAAGCGCGCCTGCTGGTCAAGCAGTAGGCGAACGCAGCTTCTTCAGGCTGCGCGCTTCTTCATCGTCCAGCGCAGCAGGCTGATGAAGAACAGGGCCGTCAACGCGAGCGCACCGGCGCTCATCATCCAGAACGCCAGCGGCGATTGCATCGCCTCCCACGGCCCCAGGCCGTGGTACGCGAGCATGTAGCTGCCGCCGAGGCCGAGGCCCCAGAGCATCGTGCAGTAGATGACCAGCGGCGCCAGCGTGACGCGGTAGCAGCGCAGCACGAACACGCACAGCGTTTGCGTGGCGTCGGCCAGGTGGAAGGCCGCCACAGCCAGCATCAGCGCCGCCGCGAGCCCGATGACGGCGGGGTTGTCCGAGTACACGGCCGCCAACTGGTGGCGCAGCGTGACCAGCGCGGTCGAGAAGAGCAGGGCGCACAGCACGGTCTGCTCGAACCCGAGGCGGCATGCGTGGCGCGCCTTGACGGCATCGCCCGCGCCGAGCCAGAAGCTCACGCGCGCGCTGGTCGCGATCGAAAGCGACAGCGGCACCATGTAGGCGACGGCCATCAGGTTTGCGGCGATCTGGTGCGCGGCGGCGGCGGCCGTGCCCAGGCGCGCGATGAACAGCGCCATCAGCGTGAACGAGGTCACTTCGACCAACACCGCGAGGCCGCCCGGCACGCCCAGCCGCGCGAACTGGCGGATCTGGCGCCAGTCGGGCTTTTCGATGCGCTCCCACAGCCGGTAGCCGCGATAGAAAGGGCTGCTGCGCAGCAGCCAGACCGCGCAGGCGAGCATCGCCCAGTTCACGCACAGCGTGGCCCAGCCGCAGCCCACCAAGCCCATTGCCGGCAGGCCCGCGCCGCCGAAGGTGAACCAGATCGAGAGCGGCAGTTTCACGAACAGCGAGCCCAGCTGCAGCCAGGTCACGAGCTGGGGTTTGCCGAGGCTCTGGTTGAGCGTGCTGAACAGTCGGAACAGCAGCGACGGCGCCAGCGCGAAAGCCAGCACGTTCAGGTACGTTTCCACCTCGCCGCGCATGTCCGCCGGCACCTGCGTGAAGCGCAGCACGGCACCGGGCGACAGCAGCGCCGCCATGCCGACCACGATGGCGATGGCGGCGAGGTACAGCGATTGCCGCACCGAACGGCCGACCTCGCTGCTGCGCCCGCCGCCATGCAGCTCGGCCCAGACCGGCAACAGCGCCTGCAGCACGCCCATCAGTGAGACATAGACGCTGATGAAGATCGCCGCGCCGACCGACAGCGCGGCCAGCGCACCTTCGGAGTAGCGGCCGGCAATGATGGTGTCGGTCACGCCGAAGGCCATCACGGCCAGTTGGCCGACCAGCACGGTGCCGGCGTGGCGCGCGATCAGGCCTCTTTCGCCGCTCACTGCACTCACTGCGGCGTGATCTTCTGGTAGAGCAGCAGGTCGTCGGCCGGACTGCTGGGGCGGCGCAGCGTGCCGCTGAAGCGCCATTGATCGAAGGGGATGATCGTGTGCAGGCGCTCGATGGTCTCGGGGCTCACGAGCAGCCAGGGGCAGTTGGTGCCCAGCAGCAGCGGCTGCAGGTTGAGCTGGCCGTGGTAGCGCAGGGCCGCGATGTGCGCCCGGCTCAGCGCGAGCTCGGCCACGCAGCTCGGTTGCCCGACGCGCTCGGTCACCGCATGCACCTGCGGCACGTAGCTGCGCGCGTAGTCGATGGGGGGCAGCCACAGCGTCATCAGCAGCATCCAGCACAGCGCGGTGCCGCCGGCCGGCAGCACCAGCGTCTTCCAGAGCGCGGCGCGGTGCCGCCCCGTGCGCCAGCGCACCAGCCAGCACCAGGCAATGGTCGCAGCCGCTGCCAGCACCACGGCGATGGGCGAGAACTCGGGCACGAAGCCGGGCACCAGTCGGGTGACGCTGGCCGCGGGCTTGGGCGGCACGCCGGTCTGCATGGCGATCCAGTAGATCCAGCCCAGCAGCGCCAGGCCGCTGAAGAAGAGCACGTTGAACCAGTCGACCAGCGCGGCCGCGCTGCGGCGGAAGGTCGGCAGCGCAAAGGCCGCCAGCGTGGCGAACGCGGGCAGCGCCAGCATCAGCGAGCGGTCGGAGAAGTCGGTGGTCCAGGTGGCGGCCAGCGGCACCAGCGCGAACCAGAACGGCAGCGCCACATGGCGCGCGTTGAGCTGCCGACGCCAGCGCCAGAGCGTCCAGATGGCGAGCGGCCAGACCGGCCAGGTGAACCACAACAGCAGCTTGGCCTGGCCGCGCACGTCGCTGAACAGCGAGCCGTAGCTCAGCGTGAGCTTCCATTGCGCCAGGCGCAGCGAGAACACCAGCACGGCAGCCAGCACCGTGACGCCGGCCATCGTGGCAAGGGCGCCGAGGGTGTAGCCCGGGCCGTCGTCGTCGCTCTCGGTGGCTGACCTGGCCGCGCGGCGCCGTTCGTAGGCGATGCACAGCGTGCTCCCGATGGCCAGCGCCAGGCCGACCGTGGGGGCGCCGCTCAGCGTGATGCCCAGGGTGCCAACGAACAGCGCCAGCACCGGTCCGGCGCGGCGATACGGCAGCGCGGCCACGCCGTAGAACAGGTACGAGGCGAAGAAAAGCTGGGCCAGCGCGGGCGTGGTTTCATGGCCGAGCTGGGCCAGGCCGAGGCAGGCGATGAGCGCCAGCAGGCCGCCGTCGGCAATGGCGCGCGCGTAATCGGTCGGACGGGCTTCGCCGCCGAAGGCAAAGGCCACGGGCTGGGCGCGCGCGGTGCGGGCCAGGTAGTACACGGCGTACCAGGTGGCCGTGAAGGTGCCCCAGAGCAGGAAGGCGAATGCAATGCGCACGGCCAGGTCGGGGTTCAGCCACGAGGGCGCAATCTTGATCGCCCAGGCGCCGATCCAGTAGGGCACCAGCGCCAGCGTTTCGGGGCGCAGGCCCAGCAGCATCGGGTCGAACCAGCGAGCGATGCCTTCGGTGGTGCGCGCCAGCTCGGACATGTAGCCGAAGGCGGTGATGTCGGCGCTCTTCCACGGCCCCCGGCCGACCAGGCCCGGCAGCAGGTAGGCCGCGCACAGCAACAGCAGCGCGACGCGCGGCAGCCGGCGCACGGCGCTCTGGGCAACGATCGCGGGAGTGGGTTGGTTCAAGAGGCGGAAAGCTGGTTTCGGAAAGAAAAAGGGCAGCGCGGTAAACCGGGCTGCCCTCGACGCAAAAGCGCGTGCCTTACTTCGAGGCGGCGCCGGTGGTCTTGCCGAAGCGGTTGCGGAACTTCTCGACGCGACCGCCCATGTTGTCGACCGACTTCTGGGTGCCGGTGTAGAACGGGTGCGATTCGCTCGTGGTGTCGAGCTTGAACAGGGGCAGTTCACGACCGTCGTCGGTCTTGCCCATTTCCTTGGTGTTCGCGCACGAACGGGTCACGAACTTGAAGCCGTTCGACATGTCGACGAACAGAATTTCGCGGTAATTGGGGTGGATGCCTTCTTTTGCCATGGTCTTTCCTTTTGCGCTGTTGGAATCAATGCGCGGTCGATGCGAGAGCCACCAGCCTGCCAGTCATCGGTGTCGTGTCTGGCGTGCTGCCCCAGGGGAGCCTGGGAAGCCGGGCGACGCTGCCCAGCCGCACTTTTCGCGGAGCCCTCGATTATCGCATACTGCCCCTTTTCAGAGCAAACAGGCCTTTCCCATGACCTCTGCACCCCTGCGCGCCGGCCTCGTCGGCTACGGTTTTGCCGGCCAAACCTTCCATGCCCCCGTGCTGTCCGCCGTGCCGGGACTCGAACTGGCGGCGGTGGCGAGTTCGCAGCCGGGCAAGGTCAACGCGGACTGGCCGGGCGTGGCTGTGGTGCCCGATGTGGCCACGCTGGTGGCCCGGTCGGACATCGATCTTGTCGTGGTTGCGACACCCAACGCCCAGCATTATCCGGTGGCCAGGGCGGCGCTGGCGGCCGGCAAGCACGTGGTGGTCGACAAGCCTTTCACCCTCGACGTGGCGGAAGCCCGGGCGCTGGAGGCGTTGTCCAAGCGCAACAATCGCGTGCTGGCGGTCTACCAGAACCGCCGTTTCGACGCCGATTTCCTGACGCTCCAAGAGCTGCTGGCCGGCGGCGAGTTGGGCCGCCCGGTGTACATGGAGTCGCATTTCGACCGCTTCCGGCCCGAGGTGAAGGTGCGCTGGCGCGAGCAGGCGGTGCCGGGTTCGGGCCTGTGGGTGGATTTGGGGGCGCACCTGGTCGACCAGTCGGTGCAGCTGTTCGGTCGGCCTGACACGATCCAGCTCGACACGGCGGTGCTGCGCGACGGCGCGGTGGTCGAGGACTACTTCCATGCCGTGCTGCGCTATGAAAGCGGACCGCATGCCCCGCTGCGCGTGGTGCTGCATTCGACCACGCTCGCAGCCGAGGCCGCGCCGCGCTACATCGTGCACGGCACGCGCGGCAGCTACGTCAAGCACGGCGTCGATACGCAGGAAGACGCGCTGCGTGCCGGGCAAAGGCCGCCAGCCGAAGGGTGGGGCGCCGATCCGCTCGACGGTGAACTCACGCTGGTCGGCAGCGACGGCACGCCGAGCAAGCGCCGCGTGCCCACGCGCGCCGGCAACTACGTCGACTACTACGCCGCGGTGCGCGACGCGATCCTGGGCAAAGGCCTGAACCCCGTGCCGCCCGAGCAGGCCGCGGCGCTGATGGAGCTGCTCGACCTGGGCCGCCAGAGCGCCCTCGAAGGCCGAGTCATCCGGGTCTGAAATGAAAAAAGCGCGCTGACCCAAAAGGGTCAACGCGCTTTCGCGGACAGAGCAGGTGGTGCTCAGCCGCCGCGACGCATCATGTCGAAGAACTCGACATTGGTCTTGGTCGCCTTCATGTTCTTGAGCATCAGCTCCATCGACTCGATCTCGTCCATGTTGTACATGAGCTGACGCAGGATGCGGGTCTTTTGCAGGATCTCGGGGGCCAGCAGCAGTTCTTCGCGGCGGGTGCCGCTGCGGTTGAGCTGGATCGACGGGAACACGCGCTTTTCGTACAGGCGGCGGTCCAGGTGGATTTCGGAGTTGCCGGTGCCCTTGAACTCTTCGAAGATCACTTCGTCCATGCGGCTGCCGGTGTCGATCAGCGCGGTGCCGATGATGGTCAGCGAGCCGCCTTCTTCCACGTTGCGCGCGGCGCCCAGGAAGCGCTTGGGGCGCTGCAGCGCGTTGGAGTCGACACCGCCGGTCAGCACCTTGCCCGACGAGGGCACGACGTTGTTGTACGCGCGGGCCAGGCGGGTGATCGAGTCCAGCAGGATCACCACGTCCTTCTTGAGCTCGACCAGGCGCTTGGCGCGCTCGATCACCATTTCGGCGACGTGCACGTGGCGCGCGGCGGGCTCGTCGAAGGTCGAGGCAATGACCTCGCCCTTCACCGTGCGCTGCATTTCGGTCACTTCTTCAGGGCGCTCGTCCACCAGCAGCACCATCATGTGCACGTCGGGGTAGTTGGCGCTGATGGCGTGGGCGATGTGCTGCATCATCACCGTCTTGCCGCTCTTGGGCGGCGCCACGAGCAGGGCGCGCTGGCCTTTGCCGATGGGGGCGATGATGTCGATGATGCGGCCCGTGATGTTCTCTTCGCCCTTGATGCCGTCGCGCTCGAGCTTCATCTGCTCCTTGGGGAACAGCGGCGTCAGGTTTTCGAACATCACCTTGTGCTTGTTCTGCTCGGGCGGACCGTCGTTGACCTTGTCGAGCTTGGTCAGCGCGAAGTAGCGCTCGCCGTCCTTGGGCGTGCGCACTTCACCTTCGATCATGTCGCCGGTGTGCAGGTTGAAGCGGCGTACCTGGCTGGGCGAGATGTAGATGTCGTCCGTGCTGGCCGTGAAGCTGGTGTCGGGGCTGCGCAGGAAGCCGAAGCCGTCCGGCAGGATTTCGAGCACACCGTCGGCGAAGACCTGCTCGCCGGCCTTGGCGCGCTTCTTGATGATCGCGAACATCAGCTCCTGCTTGCGCATGCGGCCGACGTTTTCGATCTCAAGCGCTTCAGCCTGCTTGAGGACTTCAGACACGTGGAGTGCCTTGAGTTCGTTTAAGTGCATGGAATGACCCCTCGCGGGGTAATCGAACGGAAAACGGGGGGAGGTTGAATGTGAAGCGAGAACTGCTTCACTAACCGGGGAACTCGAACCGGTTGCCTGAAAGGGCCGGTGATCTGTGGGAGATTATGACAGGAAAAACGCGCCGGCCAACGCATTGCGCGCTGGCCGGGTGAAATCGCTTACGCGAGTTGCTGGTCGATGAAGGCCGTGAGTTGCGCCTTGCTCATGGCGCCGACCTTGGTGGCGGCCAGTTGGCCGTCCTTGAACAGCATCAGCGTGGGGATGCCGCGGATGCCGAACTTGGCGGGGATGTCGCGGTTCTCGTCGACGTTGAGCTTGGCGATTTGCAGCTTGCCTTCGTAGGCGGTCGACACTTCGTCGAGGATCGGGGCGATCATCTTGCAGGGGCCGCACCATTCGGCCCAGTAGTCGACCAGAACGGGCTGGCTGGACTTGAGCACGTCGGCCTCGAAGGAGGAATCGGAGATGTGTTTGATGAGTTCGCTGGCCATGTGATGGGTCCTTGTGCGCAGAGAGTTTCGGTGCAGCTAAAGTGCAGGTCATTGTGACAGAAACCAAGGGGTGGCGTGCCATGCGGGGACGCTATGGCGGCGATAGCCAAAGCCCTTGCGTGTCATGCCCCCGCGCTCTCAAAACCCTCGATAGAACATGAACGAAGGCCACCCCGTCCAGGCCCTGTGGTGCGATCCCGCCGACGGCGTCGTCGCGCGGATCGTGCGCGCGCTCGCCGAGCGCGAGCTGCACGCGGCCCGTACCGTGGTGCTGGTGCCCTATGCCCAGCTGATGGGCGTGGCGCGCGCCATGTGGGCCCGCTGCGGCAGCCCCGGCTTCGTGCCGCGCTTCGAGACCACGCACAACTGGGCCCGCAGCGCCGGCGGGTTCGTTCCCACCGGCTACGACGTCGCGCACGACATGGCGCGCGACCTCGTCACGGCGCAGGCGCTGCTGTCGCAGTCCGGCTTTCATGCCGAGCGCTTCGCGCTGGCCGGCCGCGTGGTCGAACTGGCCTATCAACTGGTGCCGCTCGCGGCCGCTGTGACGCCGCAGGAGCGCGTCGGCGACTGGGCCGCGCGCGCGGCGCAGGTGGCCGAGGCGGGCAGCGAGTCCGAATGGTTCCGCACCGAGAGCGCATTGATCCGCATCGCCGTTGCATGGGTCTCGACCTCCGGCTATGCCACCGATGTGCTGCAGCGCGAGAGCACGCGCGCGCAGGTCGATGCACTGATCGTGCTCGAGGGCTTCCAGACCGACCCGCTCACGCAGGCGCTCTGCGCCTTGTGGGGCGACAGGGCACTGCACCTCTCGCTGGTACCGGCGAATACGCAGGTGGACGCCGCGGCCTCGCACGTCGCGCTCGACCCCGAGGACGAAGCCGAGCTCGCCGCTGCCTGCGTGCTGCGCCATCTGGCCGAAGACCGCGCGCCGGTCGCGCTGGTGGCGACCGATCGCGCGCTCACGCGCCGCATCAGCGCCCAGCTCAAGGCGCAGGGCATCGTCACCCACGACGAGACCGGATGGAAACTTTCGACCACACGCGCGGCCGCCGCATTGATGAGCGCGCTGCGCGCCTGTGCCCATGACGCCGGCAGCGACCAGGTGCTTGAATGGCTCAAGAGCGGCGCCGACGGCGACGCGCTGGCCGTTCAGTCGCTCGAGGCACGCCTGCGTCGCGAAGGCCTGCGCGACTGGTCGACGTGGTGCGCATTGATCGCGCGCAGCGAGAAGCCGCAAGACGTCGCGATGCTGCCTTTCACCGAGGCCATCGAGGCGCGCCGCGCGCCGATGACCCGCTCGCGCCCCCTGGCCGAATGGCTGGGCGCGCTGCGCGAACTGCTGGAGGCCAGCGAGCAGTGGGAGCCGCTCAGCGAGGACATGGCCGGCGGCAAGGTCATCGCCGCGCTGTGGCTCGATGCCGGCGCCCACGGCGACGACGAAGAATTCCCCGGCGGCCGCCACACGCTCGCCGAATTCACCGCCTGGGTCCGCGACGTGCTCGAAGACGCGAGCTTCGTGCCGCCCGCCGGCGACCAGGCCCCCAAGGTCATCGTGCTGCCGCTTTATCAGTTGCTGGGCCGCGCGTTCGGTGCGGTGGTGATCCCCGGTTGCGACGACCGCCGCCTGCCCGCGTCGCCCGAGCCGCCGGGCAACTGGAGCGCCGCGCAGCGCGCCGACCTGGGCTTGCCCTCGCGCGAAACGCTCGAAGCCGCGCAGCGTGCCGCCTGGGCCGCGGCCCTGCACAACCCCTCGTGCGAACTGCTGTGGCGCCAGTCCGATGCCAGCGGCGAACCGGTGCGGCCGAGCCCGCTGGTGCAGGCGCTGCAGCTCGATCACGTCCTGCAGCCCGCCGCCGATCCGCGTTCCCCGCGCGAGGTCGCCGTGCAGCCGACCGACTGCCCGAAGCCCTCGGGCGCGCTGCTGCCGCTGCAGAACATCTCGACCAGCGTGTACGAAGACCTGCGCCGCTGCCCCTACCGTTTCTTCGCCTTGCGCCAGCTCGGCCTGCGCAGCGCCGACGAGCTCGATGCCGAGATCGACAAGCGCGACTTCGGCAACTGGCTGCACGCGGTGCTCGGCCACTTCCACGAAGCGCTGCTCGAAACCCCGACGCAAGACGCGCAGGCGCGCGCCGCGCTCATCGAAGACGCGTCCCGGCGCGCCACGCAAGAACTCGGTTTGTCCGATGCAGAGTTTTTGCCCTTTGCTGCCGCATGGCCCGCCGTGCGCGACGGCTATCTCCAATGGCTCAGTGGGCACGAGGCCGGTGGCGCCGTCTTCGTCGAGGCAGAGCCCTGGAAGGAGCAGCCGCTGGGTGACTTGCGCCTGATCGGCCGGCTCGACCGCATCGACCGCATGCCCGACGGGCAGGCCTTCGTGATCGACTACAAGACCGAGTCCGCCTCCGTCAGCAAGGAGCGTGTGAAAGACCCGACCGAAGACACGCAGCTGGCCTTCTACGCAGCCCTGGTGGCCGACGACACCTTGCGCGCGGCCTACGTGAACGTGGGCGAAAAATCGTCCGGCACGCAGACCGTCGAGCAGCCTTCCGTGGTGGAGGCGCGCGACGCATTGGTGGTCGGCATCATCAGCGATTTCACGCGCATCGCGCAGGGCGCGGCGCTGCCGCCGTTGGGGGAGGGCGCCGTCTGCGACTACTGCGCAGCGCGCGGCCTCTGCCGTAAAGATTTTTGGGAGGTGTCGAAGTGAGCGGCGCAGCCTACGAACACAACGGCCGGCACGTCACGCGCGAGGCTTTCTACGTCGTCGCGTGCGATCCGCGACGCTCGGTCGCGGTCGAAGCCTGCGCGGGTGCGGGCAAGACCTGGATGCTGGTGTCGCGCATCCTGCGCGCGCTGCTCGAGGAAGGCGATTCCGCCTGCGAGCCGCATGAGATCCTGGCCATCACCTTCACGAAGAAGGCGGCCGGCGAAATGCGCGAGCGGCTCGACCAGTGGCTCGAAGATTTCGCCGAGCGCACGCCGGAGGAACTGGTCGCCCAGCTCGTGATGCGCGGCGTCGAGCCCGCTGCCGCACTGGCCGCGGTGCCACGCCTGAAGGGGCTCTACCGGCGTCTGCTCGAAGGCGGCCGGCCGGTGCAGTTCCGCACCTTCCACGCCTGGTTCGCGGGCCTGCTGCGCAATGCGCCGCTGGCGGTGCTGCGCGAGCTGGGCCTGCCGTCGAACTACGAACTGCTCGAAGACGATGCCGAGGCGCGCAGCCACACCTGGCGCCCCTTCTTCGAGGCCGTGACCGCCGACAAGAACGCGCTGGCCGACTACTACGCCGTCGTCGCCACGCACGGCCGTTCGCAGACCGCCAAGGCCCTGAGCGAGGCGCTGTCCAAGCGCGTCGAGTTCTCGCTGGCCGATGCGGAAAACGCCGTGCAGCACTTCAGCGCGTTCTATCCCGCGCTCGAAGGGCTGGACGAGCCGACCGACGCCTTGCGCGGCGGTACCGTGCGCCAGCGCTGGCTCGACCGTGCGGCCGCGCTGGGCAAGGAGGCCAACAAGACGCCGCAAAAAGCCGCCGAAGCCATCATCGACGTGTTCGGCACGGACGAGCCCGAAGCCGGCGCGTTGCCGGCCACGCTGGCGCACCTGCGCAAGAACTTCTTCGTCGCCACCGAAGACCGCCTCAACAAGAACCTGCAGAAATTCCCCGCCGCCCAGGAGGCCGAGTCCGAACTGCAGGTGCTGTGCGGCGCGCAGGCACAGCACGCGGCGTGGCTTTACCAGCAGCGCATGACGCGGCTCACGCGCATCCTCATCGCGGCATTCGCCGACGTGAAGCGCGCGCACGGCTGGGTCGACATGAACGACGTCGAACAGGCCGCGCAGTTGCTGCTCGGGCAATCGGCGCTCTCGGGCTGGGTGCAGGAGCGGCTCGACGCGCGCATCGCGCACCTGCTGATCGATGAATTCCAGGACACCAACCCGTTGCAGTGGCAGGCCCTGTACGGTTGGCTCAGCGCCTACACGGGCGCGCAGGGCAGGGCGCCGCGCGTGTTCATCGTGGGCGACCCGAAGCAGAGCATCTACCGCTTTCGCCGCGCCGAGCCGCAGGTGTTCATCGCCGCCAAGAAGTTCGTGCGCGAAGGCCTCGACGGCGAGCTGCTGAACTGCGACCACACCCACCGCAACGCGCGCGCCGTGGTCGGGCTCGTCAACTCGGCGATGCTGGCCGCGCAGGAGGCCGGCGAGTTCGACGGCTATCGCGCCCACACCACCGAGCGCGGCGACGACGGCGAACTGCTCAAGCTCCCGGCCATCGACCGCGATGCACTCGGCGCCGCCGAAGCCGCACCGGCCGACGACGGCATGCTGCACTGGCGCGACAGCCTCGTCACGCCGCGCGTGCTGCCCGAAGAGCAACTGCTGCAGAAAGAATGCGAACAGGCCGCGCAGTGGGTCGCGCAGCGCATCGCCGACGGCACGCCGCCCAAGCAGATCATGGTGCTGGCGCGCCGCCGCAGCCGCCTGTCCGCCATGCAGGACGCGCTGCGCCAGCGCCATATTCCCGTGCAGCAGCCCGAGAAGAACGAGCTGCACGATGCGCCCGAAGTGCAGGACGTGGTCGCGCTGATCGACGCGCTCGTGTCGCCCGCGCACGACCTGTCGCTGGCGCGCGCGCTGAAGTCGCCCGTGTTCGGCATCGGCGACGAGGCGCTGGTACAACTGGCACTGCGCCAGCGCGAGCGAGGCATGGTCAGCTGGTTCGCCTTGATCCAGAAGGACGAGAGCCTGCCGCCCGAGCTGGTCGAGGCCGGTGTCAAGCTGCGCAAGTGGCAGCGCCTGCTCATGACGCTGCCGCCGCACGACGCGCTCGACGCGATCTTCAACGACGGCGACCTGCTCGCGAAGTTCGGCGCCGCCGTGCCCGCGCCGATGCGCCAGAGTGCGCTGGCCAATCTGCGCGGCGTGCTGACGGCCTCGCTCGACATCGACGGCGCGCGCTTTGCCACGCCCTATGCGCTGGTGCGTTCGCTGCGCGCCGGCGGGGTGCGGGCACCGTCCGTTGCCGCGCCTGACGCGGTGCAATTGCTGACCGTGCACGGCGCCAAGGGCCTCGAGGCCGACACCGTGCTCATGCTCGATTGCGACGCCCCACCGCCGCGCGCCCAGACCATGGGCGTGCTGGTCGAGTGGAAGGGCAGCGACAGCGCGCCGACACGCTTCGTGTTCCTGGCGAGCGAGAAGACGCCGCCGGCCTGCGCGGCGTCGCTGCTCGAAGAAGAGCAGCGCGCACGCCATCGCGAAGAGCTCAACGGCCTCTACGTCGCAACCACGCGGGCGCGCGAGCGGCTGGTGCTGTCGTCGGTGCGCCCGGCGCGAGCCAACGAAGGCAGCTGGTGGGCGCGGCTGGAGCCGCTGTGTGAAGCCACGGAAGCCGACGAGCCATTGGTCGCCCTGCCGACCGAAGCGGGCGCGGGATCGGGCAGCTTCTCGATGAAGCGCATGCCCGCGGCGCCTGCGCCTGTGTCGGTCGAGCCACCCTCTACCAAGAAAGCGCCCGACACCACCGTCGACGCGCGCGCCGCCGCCTTCGGCCAGGCCATGCACCGGCTGCTCGAATGGGCCGTGCCGGGCGAGCCGCTGCCCGCGGCCCACGTGCGCGCCGCGGCACGCGAATTCATGCTCGATGCACAGCAGGCGCGCGGCGCCGCCGCGTTGGCCCAGCGCATCCGCGCGGGCGAGGGCGCCTGGGTGTGGGACGATCGCAGGGTCGACTGGCATGGCAATGAAGTCACGCTGGTGCATGAAGGCGAGACCTTGCGCATCGACCGCCTGGTGCGAGAGCGCGACGGCGGCGCCTGGTGGATCCTCGACTACAAATCCGCGGCGCGCCCCGAGAGGGACGCCGCGCTGATCGCACAGATGCAGCGCTACCGCGCCGCAGTGCAACATGCCTATCCCGGTGCCACGGTGCGCGTCGCGTTCCTGACCGGGCAGGGCGAACTGGTAAATCTCGAATGAATGTTTCTCCTGCCGTTGCCGTGATCGGCGGCGGACCCGCCGGCCTGATGGCGGCCGAAGTGCTGAGCGCGTCCGGCGCGCAAGTGCATGTGTACGACGCGATGCCCTCGGTGGGCCGCAAGTTTCTGTTGGCCGGGCGCGGCGGCTTGAACCTCACGCACTCGGAGCCCTTCGACGTGTTCGTGACCCGCTTCGGCGAGCGCCGCGCGCAACTCGAGCCGATGCTCGCGAAGTTCGGTCCGCAACAGGCGCGCGAGTGGGCAACGGGGCTGGGCATCGAGACTTTCGTCGGTACGTCGGGCCGCGTGTTCCCGACCGACATGAAGGCCGCGCCGCTGCTGCGCGCGTGGCTGCACCGGCTGCGCGCGGCGGGCGTGCAGTTTCATATGCGGCATCGCTGGCTCGGCGATGGGGCGCTCGAGGTGGGCGCATTGCGGTTTGCAACGCCGGCCGGCGAGGTCGTCGCGAAGGCCGACGCCGTGGTGCTGGCGCTGGGTGGCGCGAGCTGGGCCCGCCTGGGCTCGGACGGCGCGTGGGCGCCATGGCTGCAGGCCAAGGGCGTGGAAGTGGCGCCGCTGCTGCCAGCCAATTGCGGCTTCGACGGCGCGGGGTGGAGCGAACATTTTTCAAGCCGCTTCGCCGGGCAGCCCTTCAAGTCGGTCGCGATCTCGTTCACCGACAGCCAGGGGCGTCACTTTGCGCGCAAGGGCGAGTTCGTTGCGACGGCCACGGGCATCGAAGGCAGCCTGGTCTATGCGGCGTCGGCGCTGTTGCGCGACGAGATTGCCGCGAACGGCAGCGCGACGCTGTTGCTCGACCTGCTGCCCGACCGCAGTGCCGAGCAGGTGCTCGCGGCGGTGAAACATCCGCGTGGCGCGCGCTCGTTGAGCAGCCACCTCAAGAGCCGTCTCGGCATCGAAGGCATCAAGGCGGGCGTGCTGCACGAGGCGTTGAGCAAGGACGCGATGCAGGACCCTGTGCAACTGGCTGCCACGATCAAGGCCGTGCCGCTGAAGCTGGTCGCGACGCGGCCTGTCGACAAGGCGATCAGCACGGCAGGCGGCGTGCGCTTCGACGCGCTGGATTCGTCGCTGATGGCGAATGCGCTGCCCGGTGTGTTCGCGGCGGGCGAGATGCTGGATTGGGAAGCGCCGACCGGCGGTTATCTGCTCACGGCGTCGATGGCGAGCGGCGCGGCCGCGGCGCGGGGCGCTATTCAGCGGCTGGGGTTGTAACGCCAGGCCCGGTACGCGGCTGCTGCTCGCCGGGCCAGAAGAACACCAGTTCGGGGTCGCCCTCGTCGAGATTGTCGATGTGGCCGCTTTCCCTGAATCCGGCCCGTTTCAGCAACGATTGCATCGCCTGGTTGGACCTGTTCGTGGAGGTGAAGAGCTTGGACCGATCGCAGATCGATTGCAGATGCGCGATGAGCTTCAGCCCGAGCCCGTGGCGGCGAAACTTTTCGCCGACCATCAGCATTTCGATGAAGCCCGAGCCGAAGAAGTGGTGGTGCAGCACGCCATAGGCGGCTGGCTCGCCATCCACCTGGATGACGTGGCAGAACCTGTCGTCGATCCAGCCCTGGATCTGCGCGGCGCGGCGTTTATCGTGCGCGGTCACCGTATCCAGGCGTATCAGCGCTTCGAGATCGCCGATGTCGGCGAGCCGGATGTGCGGGGTCATGGCTGATTGCGTGAGGTCTGGCGTCCGGGGCGGGCGGGGGCCCCTCAGACGCAGCGCGTGAGTCCTCTGGATGGAACTCACGGCTTCTTGATGTTAGGTTGACGAGCCTTACCGCCGCCCTCAAGTTTCGTAATATCAATGAAATCAATGACTTACGAAGATTCGCTTGCGGCTAGGTTCTACAGTTTGGTTGCACAGCCGTAACCATCGTAGCAGGGCCTGAAGGGCAAGGTGAGAAGTCGTTTCGGTGGCGAGATGGTCTCGGAACCGAGAGCAGTGAGGTCGGGTTGAGGGCAGGGCGCCCCACTGTTCCCCGCTTCAAAATCGAATCTATCACAGCCCTTTTCTAGGCGTGGTTCCGCGTATAGCGATGGCCTGTTTTCCTGGGGATCATTCGGCCCGTCACGTCACCTTGGCGTGTCCCGAACCCTCCCTTGAAAGCACCTCATGGCACTCGATCCGCACCCCGAAACATTCTCGCTCGAAGCCGATCTTGACCCCCACGGCGCAATCCTTCTGATGGGCGCGTTAGTCGCGTTCCACCACGATGTCCCCGAGTGGTACAGCAGTTGCGTCATTCCGTGTGAGCTAACGTTCCGCGCAGTGGAATCCTTGGGTGGCCCAGGCGGCGACGCCTGCGCATCCGGCGAGGAGGCGTCTTGGCTGCTGCTGTTCATGCGTGAAGAACTGAGCTACTACTGAGGCGTGGGAAGCATACAAATGCCCCTTGTATCTGGACCTTTCATAGATTCTGCTGCACCGAACATCGGTCTCATGAACTATGAGCGCGTGACAGCTGAAATGCGCAAGGCCGCACCGGGTATCCCCCACCTCCGCGAGGCCGGGACTGCGGCCCATGCAGTGCCCGAGTCGGCTGTGTGCCACGGAACGCCATCACGGTGATGCGGGCTTCAGCGTCGGAGGCACGTTCTATTACTGCTTAGGTTTGATCCTCCGACTTCGGGTCTTCACGTCGCAGCCAAGACCAAAAACCCTTGTTCATCCACCCTTGGCGAGCATTTACATCAAGTCTGCAAATGAAGACGTTTCCGTCTTCCAACACGAGCGGAGAGAGTCTGGCGTACCACTTTTCTGCATCGCTTGTGGAATAGACGATCCAGAGGGATTCATTCACTCGATACCAGTCGAGTGCGCGGTTCATCGTTCGCTTAACTTCATCGAGCGTTGCCGACTTGTTGCGCTGGATGTAGATCATGAAAAAGTTGTCAGTGGAGTCCATCATTTCTCCCCCCTAGCTCGTTCAGCGTTGCCCGATTGCAAAGCAAGGCTAGGAGGCGCATCCTCTGCTTCGATGTCTTCATGTCGCAGCGCAGGGACTTCGTGATCAATCGTTGGGGGGAGCGATGGGATCGAGTCATGCCCTTTGATGGCCTGTGTAATTCGCTCATGCACCAACAGTTCGGCCCCATCCATGATTGCTGCCTGCGGATTCTTCTCGGCAAAATCAAGGCAGCGCTTCAAGGCATATGCAACGAGTGCCATCAATGGCAGCATTAGCGCCAAGGGAACCCACCAAACGTCAACCTTGAGCGAAACGGCTGCAACACACACACAAAGGACGATGAGCAGCAAACTTGTTTTGCCAAAGATGCCTCCCGTAAGTTTGATGGTTTTAATGCTTTCGAGCACTTTCTCGAAGTTCAATTCGATTCCTTGAGCGCTTGTTCGGACGCAACGGTAGTTTTACACGGGAACGCTCTTTTGATAGTCAGCGGAGGCTCGCGACGTACGAAATCGACCGAATGCGGACATCCTGGGTGTGGCTGTCCGAAAAATAGCTTGACGGTGTTTTGGACACGGCCCATGATTCGGACATCCTTTCCGTACATCAAGAGGTCTCAACAATGTCCCGAGTTTTCGTCTACTGCCGAGTCTCCACCGCCGAACAGACCACCGACAACCAAGTCCAGGAGATCGCGGCGGCGGGCTTCAGCGTAACGCCTCAGCGCACCATCGCGGAAAGCGTCTCGGGGTCCGTAGCTGCCTCGGAGCGGAAGGGTTTCGGGATGCTATTGAACAAGCTCGAAGCGGGGGACGTGCTCGTGGTCACCAAACTGGACCGCCTCGGCCGCAACGCCATGGACGTGAGGGGTACCGTGGAGGGCCTGTCGGGGATGGGCGTGCGGGTCCACTGCTTGGCCCTCGGCGGGGTGGACCTCACCAGCCCGGCTGGCAAGATGACGATGGGCGTTTTAGCGGCAGTGGCTGAGTTCGAGCGGGACCTTTTGATTGAACGTACTCAGGCGGGGCTCGCAAATGCGAAGTTGAAGGGCAAGCAGTTGGGGCGCCCGATGTCGTTGCGTCCGGTGCAAGTTGCTGAGATTCGAGAGCGCCTTGCAAGTGGGAACTTCTCCGTGGCGGGACTGGCTGCAGGTTATGCGACGAGCAGGCAGACGATCATGCGTATCAGGGATGCGATGGCGTCCGAGTGACAGGGCATCAGGCCCATGGAAATAAGCCCCGCAAGGGGCTTTTCTCATTAGAAAATGCCTCGCATGGACCCATCACTCGACATACGCAAGCTCCGTCCAGCATGGATCGGCGCACCACGCGACTGCGCGAGACGATGGCGAAAGAACAGGAGTTAGCAAATCTTGGGTTCGTCCCGGCGCTCATCGGGGGCATCGTGGGTGGCTTGCCTGACCTCCCGACGCTCATATCGTTTCTGCCCGGTGTCGGCGCTGCTGGAATGATCACGAAGGCATCACGGCTTAGCAATGCGATGCGCTTGGGCCTCCTGGGCGCAGCCTCCAACGTGGCCTACGACGCCTTCGGCAAGCAGTGTGGAGCGGCGAAGAGAACAGCGCTATGAGTTCGTCATTGGCCCACGGCCTGCGCTTGTTCGTCGTCGTCGTCTTGATGTCTAGGCCGCGCCATCGCTGCTTGGGTATCCACTCAAGCGTCTCATGTGCGAACTTCAAAAGAGACTTGATATTGGTGAGGCGGTCACGTGCGGTCTTTGTCGTATTGCAGTTCTCGCGCAGCCAGGTGCGGTATCTATCACCCAGTTCCATGGTGATGTCATCGAGCGCGGCTCCTTTGTGCTGTCCCTCGAACTGTTTCAGGGCACGGCCATAGACCGCGATGGAATCGGCGGAGCGCGGTTTGTCGCCTGATTTCGTCCAGCGGTCGTACACATCGCGCAGGGTGCGGACCTTTGGTTTGGCGAGTGCTGTGAGAGGTCTTGACGGCGGAGCGACCACAGGCGTCTCAATCGCCTCACCAGCATCACGGAGGACGGCCTCCTGCCGCGCTTTGCGGTAGGCCAGCAGGCACGCCCCTAGAGCCTCCTGTGCGCCTTCCCCGTGGGGGTCGAATGCTATCCCCAACTTGACCGCCTCGAAGCGCACCAACGGGAGCACAGCGGCACGCCTGCGCTTTGCCAGATCGGCGCCTGCGCGGGCATCTAGCAGGGCGTTCAGCCCTGCCAGGGTTTCCGCGTCGTCATCGTTGAGGCCTGCACCGGGTGACGTGTCGCGGAATGGGGCGACATAGGGAGTTGAATCGCCGATGCGCAGCGCCGAGCGTCCACGATGTTCAGCAGCTTTTGCGGCGTCTGCAAAGGGGGCGAGTATCGATGCGTCCTCGCGGAGGGCGTCGTCCTTGCGCAACACCCGCGCACGAATTCGCAGGGCTAACTCTTGGGCAAGTTCTGGCGTGATAACTGCCAGCGGCTCAGGCCTCAGTTCGCGGCGCTTGGCCTCGAACTCAGCCTGCCACTCGGCCCGCTTCACGAGTCCCCTCAAGGTGGCCTCTCGGCGATCGCTTGTGTGAAGAGCGAGGTTCATCGCCCGTTTCCCGTACACCTCGCGGAGGGCGGGGGGAACAACGATGTTGATGTACCACCGCGAACCGCGCTGATTCAGACCCGTGAGGGTGCCTGCCATGTCTTTCTCCAAGGTCATGGCTGCGCGAGGTTTTACAGGAAGGTTCTACAGACCAGGGCTCGTAACCCCTTGTCAGCGCGTAAGTTCTTGAGAACTCACGGCTTCTTGATGTTAGGTTGACGAGCCTTACCCCTGGCACTGACTACGCAGTTAGGGCTGCTTGGTTCCCCACCTGACCCGGTTGGCCACTTCACCATGCAGGGAGGCCCGTCAGCGCTTATTGTAACCCCCCAGGTAACCCCCCAGGATGCGCGCACTTCGTGTCGCTTCTCCTTCCCCCCCTGCTGGGGGCGACACCAGAGGCCCGGCGGAGCCGGTTCCTCGGTGTCCCTGGAGGGGGCGGGGCTTTTTTTGATTGTGGGTTGGGGGCGAGGAGCGCCTCCGCGCCTTTTAGAATGCCCGCAATGTCTTATCTCGTGCTCGCTCGCAAGTTCCGCCCGAAAACCTTCGGTGAGATGGTCGGTCAGGGGCATGTGGTGCAGGCGCTCGAGAACGCGTTGACCACGCAGCGCCTGCATCACGCCTATCTTTTCACCGGCACCCGGGGTGTCGGCAAGACCACGGTCTCGCGGATCCTGGCGAAGTCGCTCAATTGCCAGGGGCCCGACGGCCAAGGCGGCATCACGGCCACGCCCTGCGGTGTGTGCCAGGCTTGCCGCGACATCGATTCGGGCCGCTTCGTCGACTACACCGAGCTCGACGCGGCCTCCAACCGCGGCGTCGACGAGGTGCAGTCGCTGCTCGAGCAAGCCGTGTACAAGCCGGTGCAGGGGCGCTTCAAGGTCTTCATGATCGACGAAGTGCACATGCTCACGAACACCGCGTTCAACGCGATGCTCAAGACGCTCGAGGAGCCGCCCGAGTACCTCAAGTTCGTGCTGGCCACGACCGATCCGCAGAAGGTGCCGGTCACGGTGCTGTCGCGCTGCCTGCAGTTCAACCTGCGGCCGATGGCGCCCGAGACGGTGCTCGAGCACCTCACGAGCGTGCTGCAGACCGAAAACGTGCCGGCCGAGCCGCTAGCGTTGCGCCTGCTGGCGCGCGCGGCACGCGGCTCGATGCGCGACGCGCTCTCGCTCACCGACCAGGCCATCGCTTTCGGCAACGGCGAGCTCGTCGAAACCGGCGTGCGGCAGATGCTCGGCAGCGTCGATCGCGGCCATGTGTTCCGCTTGATCGAGGCGCTGGCGCAGGGCGACGGCAAGACGGTGGTCGAGACGTCGGAGGCGCTGCGCGTCGACGGCATGTCGGCCGCGTCCACGCTGGAAGAAATGACGGCGGTGCTGCAGGCCATGGCCGTGCTGCAGGCCGTGCCTTCGCGCGCCGAGTCCGCCGATGCGGCCACCGACCCCGACGCGGCCGACACCGCGCGCCTGGCCGCGCTGATGCCGGCCGACGAAACCCAACTGCTCTACAGCCTGTGCCTGCACGGCCGCGGCGAGCTGGGCCTGGCGCCCGACGAATACGCGGCGCTGACCATGGTGCTGTTGCGGCTCTTGGCCTTCAAGCCTTCTTCCAACGCGGCTGCTTCGACGGCCTCCACGGAAAAAAAAACTCTGAATGAAGCTGCGGCCGCCGTACCGCAAGCACCCGCACGTGCCCCGGCACCGGCCCCGGCCCCGGCATCTTCACCTGTTCCCGCGCCTGCGCCGGTCGCCCGGCCACCGGTCGAAGCGCCAGCGCCCCCACCAGTCCGCCAAGCCGCACCGGCCCCCGCAGCGCCCGCGGGCCAGCGCCTCGCGGTGGTCGACGAGCCGCGTCGCCAGACCGAACCGCGTCCCGACACCCCCGAGACACCGGCCCAGGTCGTCGGCGTGCCCATCCGCGTGCAGCCGCCGCCCAGCGCGCGCGACGAGCCCTCCGCGGATGCGCCGCAGCGTGTTCCCTACACCCCCATTCCGCGAAGCGAAGACGGCGACTTCTGGCACGCCACGGTCACGCAGCTGGTCGCGTCCGAAGCCATCAACGCGCTGACGCGCGAACTGGCGCTGCAGTCGCAATTGGTGGGCCGCGACACCGACCAGTGGATGCTGCGCATCGAGCGCGAGACGCTCAACCAGCCGTCCAGCCGCGAGAAACTCACGGTCGCGCTCCAGGCACTCGGCCACGACATCAAGCTCGCGATCGAGATCGGCGGCGTGGTCGACAGCCCGGCACGCCGCAACAAGCAGGCCGCCGACGAGCGCCAGCGCGTGGCCGAAGACGCCATCATGAGCGACCCCGAAGTGCAGGCGCTGATGCGCGACTTCGACGCGAGGATCGTTCCAGGAACCCTGAAACCGGCCTGAGTTTTCGTCTCTCTTATCCTTCTCCCACTTTCCAACTCAACGATCAGGACCAACGATGTTCAACAAAGGACAACTGGCCGGCCTCATGAAGCAGGCGCAGGCAATGCAGGACAACCTCAAGAAGGCCCAGGAAGAGCTGGCCCACATCGAGGTCGAAGGCGAATCCGGCGCCGGCCTCGTCAAGGTCGTCATGACCTGCAAGCACGACGTCAAGCGCATCACCATCGACCCGAGCCTGCTGGCCGACGACAAGGACATGCTCGAAGACCTGGTGGCCGCCGCCTTCAACGCCGCCGTGCGCAAGGCCGAGGAAACCAGCGAGCAGAAGATGGGCAAGCTCACGGCCGGCATGCCGGGTCTGCCGCCCGGCATGAAGCTGCCGTTCTAAGCGGTACATGGCCGACGCCAGTTCGCTCGACGCATTGGTCGATGCGCTGCGCCGCCTGCCCGGTGTCGGCATCAAGTCGGCCTCGCGCATGGCCTTTCACCTGCTGCAGCACGACCGCGACGGCGCGCAGTTGCTCGCGCGTGCCTTGCAGCAGGCCGCGGGCAATGTGCGGCACTGCGAACTCTGCAACACCTTCACCGAAGCGCCGATCTGCAGCGTCTGCATGGACTCGCGGCGCGACGGCACCAAGCTCTGCGTGGTCGAGACGCCGGCTGACCAGGCCGCGCTCGAACGCACGGGCGCGTTCCGCGGCTATTACTTCGTGCTGATGGGCAAGCTCAGTCCGCTGGACGGCATCGGGCCCAAGGACATCGGCCTGCAGAAGCTCTTCGACCGCGCACGCGACGGCACGGTGAGCGAGGTCATCCTTGCCACCAACTTCACGGCCGAGGGCGAGGCCACCGCGCACGTGATCGGCGAAGCGCTCAAGCAGCACGGCCTGACCGTCACGCGCCTTGCGCGCGGCGTGCCGGCGGGCAGCGAGCTCGAATACGTCGATCTCGGCACCATCGCCCACGCCCTGGTGGACCGCCGGTAGCGGCACCGCGCAATCGCTGCCCGACGCAGACGGAACGACATGACTTTTTCATTGCTCACGGTGGCCTACTGGTGCGTGTTCGTCGCCTGCGGCCTGCCGTACCTGGCCGCGTGGATCGCCAAGGCGGGCAGCTTCGGCCCGCGCGACAACATGCAGCCGCGCGACTGGGCCGCCAAGCAGAGCGGTTGGCGCGCGCGTGCCAACGGCGCGCAAGCCAACAGCTTCGAAGGCTTGCCGCTGTTCATCGCTGCCGTGGTCATCGCGCATCAGCTCGGCGTGTCGCAGGCGCGGCTGGACATGCTCGCGGTGATCTACGTGGTATTGCGCCTGGTCTATATCGCGCTCTATGTCAAAGGCATGGCCAGTGCGCGCAGCGCGGTCTGGGCGCTCGGGCTGCTGGTCAATATCTCGATCTTTTTCATTGGGCGATAAGCCCGCGCGAAGGGCCTGCTGGAGGCCTTCGTGCTTACGTGAAAACCCGCACGGGATGACCCCGATGCAGTCGTGTGATGCGGCCCCTAAGCTCGATTCAGTCCACAAGAATCACAGCGCCCACAGGCACAGCTCCAGGCTCCGTTTCATGCTTCATCGCCGCACCCTCATTTCCGCTTCCGCGATTGCCGCCGCAACCATCGCGTTGCCGCGCGTCTTTGCGCAACAGGCGAAGCTGGAGAAGACCAAGGTCTCCATCGCGGTGGGCGGCAAGGCGGCGTTCTACTACCTGCCGCTGACCATTTCCGAGCAACTCGGCTACTTCAAGGCCGAGGGGCTCGACGTCGAGATTTCCGACTTCGCCGGTGGCGCGCGTGCGCTGCAGGCCGTGGTCGGCGGTTCGGCCGACGTGTGCTCGGGCGCTTACGAACACACAATCAACCTGCAGGCCAAGAACCAGTTCTTCCAGGCCTTCGTGCTGCAGGGCCGCGCACCGCAAATTGCCGTGGGCGTGTCGACCAAGAACATGGCCGGCTACACCGGCATCCAGGATCTCAAGGGGAAGAAGATCGGCGTCTCGGCACCGGGCTCGTCGACCAACATGGTGGCCAACCTCGTGCTGTCGCGCGGCGGCCTGAAGGCCAGCGACGTGAGCTTCATCGGCGTGGGTGTGGCGGCCGGCGCGCTCACCGCGCTGCGCTCGGGCCAGATCGACGCCATCAGCAACACCGACCCGGTGATGACCATGCTCGAGCAGAAGGGCGACGTGAAGATCATCAGCGACACGCGCACGCTCAAGGGCACGCAGCAGGTGTTCGGCGGCACGATGCCGGCGGCTTGCCTGTATGCGTCGAGCGAGTTCATCCAGAAGAATCCCAACACCTGCCAGGCGCTGGCCAACGCCATCGTGCACGGCCTGAAGTGGCTGCAGACGGCCGGCCCCGGCGACATCATCAAGACGGTGCCCGAGACCTACCTGCTCGGCGACCGCGCGCTGTACCTCGCGTCGTTCGACAAGGTGCGCGAATCGATTGCCACCGACGGCCTCGTGCCGGTGGACGGCCCCAAGACCGCGCTCACCGCGATCGCCAGCTTCGACACCTCCGTGAAGGCCGACAAGATCGACCTTGCGAAAACCTACACCAACGATTTTGCTCGGCGCGCGAAAGACAGGTTCAAAGCCTGATTCCGAACGTCCCCGCGACCCGGCTCAGGCCGGGTTTTTTACGCCCCGTCCGACCATGTCCGACTACGCACTCGAACTCCTCTCCATCAGCTGCACCTTCCACTCGAAGGACGATCCGGGCCAGCGCTACACGGCGGTGGCCGACACCACGCTGCGCATCAGGGCAGGGGAGTTCGTCTCGGTGGTCGGGCCCACGGGCTGCGGCAAGTCGACGCTGCTGAACGTGGGCGCGGGCCTGCTGGCGCCTTCGTCGGGCACGGTGAAAGTGTTCGGCAAGACCTTCGAGGGCGTCAACGCGCGCGCTGGCTACATGTTCCAGACCGAGGCGCTGATGCCCTGGCGCAGCGCCATCGACAACGTGATGGTGGGCCTTCAATACCGCGGCGTGCCTGATGCGCAGGCGCGCAAGCAGGCCGAGGCGTGGCTCGCGCGCGTGGGCCTCTCGGGCTTCGGCGACCGCTATCCGCATCAGCTCTCGGGCGGCATGCGCAAGCGCGTGGCGCTGGCGCAGACGCTGGTGCTCGACCCCGACATCATCCTCATGGACGAGCCCTTCAGCGCGCTCGACATCCAGACGCGCCAGCTGATGGAAAACGAGGTGCTCGACCTGTGGAGCGCGAAGAAGAAGGCCGTGCTTTTCATCACGCACGACCTCGACGAGGCCATTGCGATGAGCGACCGCGTGGTGGTGCTGTCGGCCGGCCCGGCCACGCACCCCATCGGCGAATTCGCCATCGACCTGGCGCGCCCGCGCGACGTGGCCGAAGTGCGCACGCAACCGCGCTTCGTCGAGCTGCACACGCAGATCTGGGAGGTGCTGCGCGACGAAGTGCTCAAGGGCTACGCGCAGCAACTGAGAAAGGCCGCCTGATGTCGCGCCCGAACTTCGGCCTGAACTTCGGCCTGAACGAACGCAACGCGCGCTTCTGGCAACTGGCGCTGCTGGTGGTGATCCTCGTCGGGTGGCACCTGGCTTCGCGCAACCAGCAGTTCGCGTTTTTCGTCGGCGAGCCGATCCAGGTGGCGGGCCGCATCTGGAGCTGGTTCCTGCCGTTCGAGGTGCCGCCCAACGCGCTGTTTCCCGAAGGGCTCAAGGGCAACGCCGACATCTACCTGCACCTGGGCACCACGCTGCTGGAGACGGTGCTGGCCTTCGGCATCGGCACGGTGCTCGGGTTGGCCTGCGGGCTGTGGCTGGCGCTCGCGCCCACGGCGAGCCTGATCCTCGACCCCTACATCAAGGCCGCCAACTCGATGCCGCGCGTGATTCTTGCGCCCATCTTCGCGCTGTGGTTCGGCCTGGGCATCTGGAGCAAGGTGGCGCTGGCCGTGACGCTGGTGTTCTTCATCGTGTTCTTCAACGTCTACCAGGGCGTGCGCGAGGTGAGCCCGGTGGTGCTGGCCAACGCGAAGATGCTGGGCGCCAACCAGCGGCAGCTGCTGCGCACCGTGTACCTGCCGAGCGCGACGAGCTGGGTGTTCTCCAGCCTGCACACCTCGGTCGGGCTGGCCTTCGTGGGCGCCGTGGTGGGCGAATACCTGGGCTCGGCGCGGGGCGTGGGCTACCTCATCCTGCAGGCCGAGGGCACCTTCGACGTCAACACCGTGTTCGCGGGCATCGTGGTGCTCACGGCCTTTGCGCTGGTGCTCGACGCCATCGTGGGGCTGATCGAAAAGCGCCTCATGAAGTGGCAACCCAAGACCGGCGAGACCGAGAAGTTATAGCGCCCCTCATGCGATGATCCCGCGCGGCGCCCGCAAGCAGCAAGGGGCGCCGCAACGACTTCACAGGGGTAAACAATGAGCCACGACAACAAGCGGGCCACGACCTTGCGCTCGCGCAACGAGGCCGCCAGGGTCTCGAACGAAGAGCTGTTCTTCGACCTGGTCTATGCGTTCTCGGTCACGCAACTCTCCCACTACCTGCTGGACCATCTCACGCTGCTGGGCGCGTTCCAGACGCTGGTGATGTGGTTCGCCGTGTGGCTGGGCTGGCAGTACACGGCCTGGACCACCAACTGGTTCAACCCCAGTTCGCTGCGCATCCGCGGCGTGCTGTTCGCGATCATGCTGCTGGCCATGGTGATGGCCTCGGCGCTGCCGGGTGCCTTCGCGGAGCGGGGGCTGGTGTTCGCGCTGTGCTTCGTGGGCATCCAGGCGGGGCGCACGCTGTGCATGCTGATCGCCATCGGCCCCAACGACCCGCTCACGCCCAACTTCCGGCGCCTGCTGGCCTGGAACTGCCTGGCCGGCGCGTTCTGGATCGCGGGCGGGCTGGCCGAAGGGCAGGCACGCCTTGCGCTGTGGTTCGTCGGCGTGCTGTGCGAATACATCGCGCCGATGATCGGCCTGCGGTTTCCGGGCCTGGGCCGCTCCACGACCGCCGACTGGACCATCGACGGCGGCCATCTGGCCGAGCGTTGCCAGCTGTTCGTGATCGTCGCGCTGGGCGAGTCGGTGCTGGCCACCGGCATCGCCTTCGGCCACCACGCCGAATGGCACGGCATCGACATGTTCGCGCTGCTGGTGGGCTTCGCGGGCAGCCTGGCGATGTGGTGGATGTACTTCGACACCAGCGCGAAAGAGGCGACCCATGCCATCGAGCATTCGAGCGACCCCGGCGGCATCGGCGCCAAGTTCCACTACACGCACGTGATCCTGGTGGCGGGCATCATCGTGTGCGCGGTGGCGGACGAGCTCACGATCAACGAGGGCTCGCACCATGCCGAGCTCAAGTACCTGGGCGCGCTCATCGGCGGGCCGGCGCTGTACCTGTTCGGCAATGCGCTGTTCAAGCGCGTGGTGCGGGGCTTTCTGCCGCAGTCGCACCTCTACGGGCTGGGCCTGCTGGCCGTGCTCGCGGTGTTTGCGTCGCAGCTGTCGGTGATGGTGGTGGGCACGCTCACGACGCTCGTCATGATTGCCGTGGCCGCGCTGGAAGCCGTGGTGCGCCGCAGGGCCTGGGCCGCCAAGGCGACCCACTGAGCCTGCGAGAGCGGCGAGGAGAAGAGCGCCGCTTCAGCGCTTCTTCTTGGCCGGCGTGCCGCCGCGCTTCTCGCGCACCACCTGCTGCTTGCTGCTGGCGGGCACCTTGACGACGTTGGCGCCTCTCGGCGCCGAAGCCTTCACCGGCGCGCCGCGCTTGGAGGACGCCGCCGCATGGCCGCGCGCCACCCCGACGCCGGTGCCGGCGCGGGCCGCGACCGTGGCGCGGATCGGCAGGTACACCACCACGCTGTAGCCGCGCTTGAAGGCGTGATTGGCGTTCACGTCGTTCCACTCGGCCACGTTGGCGGGCTTCAGGTTGTAGCGGCGCGCAATGCTCGCGACGTTGTCGGAGCGCCCGGCCTTGACGGTGGTGCGGCGCGTGACGATCTCGGGCTGGAAGCTCAGGTGGCCGCTGTCGGCCACGACGGCCGCCACGTCTTCCTTCACGCGGGCGCCGCGCGGCACGATCAGCGTCGAGCCGGACTTGATCAGCATGCGCGGCGGCACGTTGTTGATGGAGCGCAGGTCGGCTTCGCTCATGCCCGAGCGCTGGGCGGCGTCGGCCACCGTCATGGTGGTGGGCACGACCCAGGCCGTCCAGCTGGCGTACTGGCCTTGCGAGAAGGCGTCGAAGTTGCGCTGGAACACGGCCGCGTTGTCCCACGGCAGCAGGATCTGCGGCGTGCCGGCCGCGATGATCACCGGCTTGTGCGCGGCGGGGTTCAGCGCGCGGAAGTCTTCCAGGCGCACGTCGGCCAGCTTGGCCGCGAGTTCCACGTCGAGGTCGCGCGTGAGCGTGACGGTCTGGAAGTACGGGTGGTTGGCAATCAGCGGCAGCTCGGTGTTGAACGCCTGCGGGTTGGCCACGATGTTCTTCACGGCCTGCAGCTTGGGCACGTACAGCCGCGTCTCGGCGGGCATCGTGAGGTCGCTGTAGGTGGTGGGCAGGCCCAGGCGCTGGTTCTTGGCGATGGCGCGGCTCACGCTGCCTTCACCCCAGTTGTAGGCGGCCAGGGCCAGCTGCCAGTCGCCGAACATGCCGTAGAGCTTCTGCAGATAGTCGAGCGCGGCGCGGGTCGAGGCGAGCACGTCGCGGCGGTCGTCGCGAAAGATGTTCTGCTTCAGGTCGAAGTCGGTGCCGGTGGCCGGCATGAACTGCCACATGCCCGCGGCGCGCGCGCTGGAGATGGCCTGCGGGTTGAACGCGCTCTCGATGTAGGGCAGCAGCGCGAGCTCGGTCGGCATGTTGCGGCGCTCGAGCTCCTCGACGATGTGGAAGATGTACTTGTTCGAGCGCTCGGTCATGCGCTGGATGTAGTCGGGCCGGCTGGCATACCACTGCTCGCGGTCACGCACGAGGTCGTTGTCCAGGTCGGGCATCTTGAAGCCGCGGCGGATGCGGTCCCACATGTCCGTCGGCGGCGCGAGCGTGACCACGCTCTGCGAATGCGCCTGGCTGCTGGCAAGGGGAGAGAGGGCGGCGCGCGGGTAGACCGGGCTGGTACTGCCGCCGGCGGTGGCACCGGCGTTGGGGGAAGAAGAGGAAGAGGGTGCGGAGCCGTTGTTCGTGCCCGCGCAGCCCGCGAGCACCAGTGAACCTGCGATGCAGGTGGCAGCGATAAATTTCATCGGAAGTCGTTTTTCCATTGGCGCAATGCGGCGAACACGTCGGCCTCGGCTGCGTCGGCAGCCAGCTCGGCATGGGCACGCACCGCTCGAAGGACAGTGGCTTCGCGGCTGCGAAGAAAGGGGTTGATCCGGCGTTCGGTCGCCAGTTGCGATGGCAGCGTGGGCTGCCCCTGTGCGCGCAGGCTTTCGCAGCGCGCGTTGTAGTGAGTCAGATCGGCGTTGGCCGGTTCCACGGCCAGGGCGAAACGCAGGTTAGAAAGTGTGTACTCGTGGGCGCAGCACACGCGCGTGTCGCCGGGCAATGCCGCCAGTGCGTCGAGCGAGGCCAGCATCTGCGCGGGCGTGCCCTCGAACAGCCGGCCGCAGCCGCCGGAGAACAGCGTGTCACCGCAGAAAAGCAGCGGCGCCTGGGAAGGCGCCGCTGGCAGGAAGTAGGCGATGTGCCCGGCCGTATGGCCCGGCACGTCGATGACCTGGAAACGCAGGCCCAGCACCTGCGCCACGTCGCCCTGCGCGAGCGGCGTGAACGGCTCGGGAATGCGCTCGCGCGCGGGCCCCCACACCGGGGCGCCGGTGGCGGCATGCAAAGCACCCACGCCGCCTGTGTGATCGGCATGGTGGTGCGTGACTAGAATCGCGGCCAGCTGCAGCTTGTGGCGCGCCAGCGCGTCGAACACCGGTTGGGCATCGCCCGGATCCACCACGATGGCGTGGGACCCGTCGTGCAGCATCCAGATGTAGTTGTCGGCGAAGGCGGGCAGCGGAACAAGGGTCATGAGCGGTCAAATTATAGGTTTGCAGGATTGGTTCGCGACCCCCCCGGGGCGCTACCTTCTGGCTTGGGAGCAGGCCCAGTTCGATCAGGCGGTGGCCGATGTCTTCGGCTATCACGCACTGCAACTGGGCGCGGCCGAGGTCGACGGGCTGCGTGCCAACCGCATGCCGCACCGCTGGCTGGCGCTGGACGACCCCGCCCGGGGCGGCAAGGCGACGCTGCTGACCGACTTCGCGGCGCTGCCTTTCGCGGCCAACAGCCTCGATCTGGTGGTACTGCCGCACGCGCTCGAACTGAGCCCCGACCCGCACGCCACGCTGCGCGAGGTCGAGCGGGTGCTGGTGCCCGAGGGCCGGGTGGTGATCTGCGGGCTCAACCCGACCAGCCTGTGGGGCATGCGCCAGCGCCGTGCGCACCTCTACCGCCGGCTGGGCATCGGCGATCTTTACCTGCCCGAGGGCGGAGAGTTCATCGGCTACTGGCGCATGCGCGACTGGCTGCGGCTCTTGAGCTTCGAGGTCGAGTCGGGCCGCTTCGGCATCTACCGGCCGGCCGTGCGCAGCGAGGCCTGGCTGGAGCGCTCACGCTGGATGGACGCGGCCGGCGAGCGCTGGTGGCCCATCTTCGGCGCCGCCTACTTCCTGGTCGCGGTGAAGCGGGTGCGCGGCATGCGGCTGCTCAGCGCCGACTGGCGCCGCGCCGGCGCGCGCACCACCGCGCCCGTGCCCATCGCCGGCAAGGTGCACCGCAGCGAGCCCAAGAAGAATTGAAAATGAGCGAATGAATCGAATGAAGAAGGAAAAGTCAGTTTGAACGAAGTCGTGATCTACACCGATGGTGCGTGCAAGGGCAACCCGGGCCCCGGGGGCTGGGGTGCATGGCTCAAGTCGGGCCCCACCGAGAAGGACCTGTTCGGCGGGGAACTCAACACCACCAACAACCGCATGGAGCTGACCGCCGTCATCGAAGGCCTGGCCGCGCTCAAGCGGCCGTGCAAGGTGCTGCTCTACCTGGACAGCCAGTACGTGCGCAAGGGCATCACCGAGTGGATCCGCGGCTGGAAGGCCAAGGGCTGGGTCACGGCCAGCAAGCAGCCGGTGAAGAACGTCGAGCTCTGGCAGAAGCTGGACAAGCTGGTGGCCGAGGGCGGCCACCAGATCGAGTGGCGCTGGGTCAAGGGCCACTCGGGCGACCCGGGCAACGAGCGCGCCGACATGCTGGCCAACAAGGGCGTGGACAAGGCCCTCGGACGGATCTGATCCCGGATCAGATCACGCCGTCGAACATCATCACATCCACCTCGTCGCCCGCGGCGACGCAGCCCTGGCCATGGGGCAGCACCACGAGCCCGTTGGCCTCGACCATCGAGCTGAGCACGCCGGAGCCTTGGTTGCCGGCCACGCCGACTTCGGGCAGCGCGCCCGGCACCATCCTGACGAAGCCCCGCTGGTATTCGGTGCGGCCCGGCTTCTTGCGGATCGGGCCCGTGCTGCGCGCGCGCAGCAGCGGCAGGGGCGCCGACGCGGCGTCGTTGCAGCCCATCATGCGCAGCAGCGCCGGCCGCACGAAGGCCAGAAAAGTGACCATCACCGCCACCGGATTGCCCGGCAGGCCGAACAGCACGGCCGGCGGCTGCGTTGAAGCGGCATCGCGCGGAATCAGCCCCACGGCCAGCGGGCGGCCGGGGCGCATTGCGACGCGCCAGAAGGCCATGTCGCCCAGCTGCTGCATCACGTCGCGCGTGTGGTCGGCCGCGCCGGTGCTGACGCCGCCGCTGCTGACGATGGCGTCGGCCTCGCGCGCGGCGCGTTGCAGCGTGGCGGCGAGCGTGGCCGGGTCGTCGCGCACCAGGCCGAGGTCGACCACCTCGCAGCCCAGCCGCGCGAGCAGTCCGAACACGGTGTAGCGGTTGCTGTCGTACACGGCGCCTTCGCGCGGCGCCTCGCCCAGGCTCAGGATTTCGTCGCCGGTCGAGAAGTACGCCACGCGCAGCCGCCGCAGCACGGGCACGCCCGAAAGGCCGAGGCTGGCGACCATGCCGAGCGCGGCCGGCGACAGGCGCTCGCCCCGGCGCAGCGCGGGCTGGCCCCGCATGAGGTCTTCGCCGGCAAAGCGCCGGTTGTCGCCGCGCCGAAGCACATGCGCCGGAAAGCGCACCGTGTCGCCTTCGACATTGCAGAACTCCTGCGGGATCACCGTGTCGAGGCCGGGCGGCATCATCGCGCCGGTCATGATGTGCACCGCATCGCCGGTGGCCAGCGCCCCGCGCCATGCCGCGCCGGCCAGCGCGGTGCCCACCACGCGCAGCGTGACGGACGCGTCGCTGGGCGCGTCGGCGGGCAGCAGCGCGCCGTCGAAGGCGTAGCCGTCCATGGCGGAGTTGTCGTGCGGCGGCACGCTGATGGGCGAGACGATGTCTTCGGCCAGCGCGCGGCCCAGCGCGTCGAACAGCGAGACGCTCTCGCGTTGGGTGACGACGGCCGGTGCCGTCAGCTGCGAGAGAAAGGCGTGCACGGCGTCGACGCTCAGGTCGGCGGCGTCGTAGCCCGGGAGGGCGGAGGCGATGTCTGCGATGCGACTCATGGGCTCATCAGCGGTTTTCGAGTGCGTGCAGCTCGGCCAAGGTATTGGCGTTGAAGAAGGCGTCGGGCGCGTCGCCCGGGCGGTCGAAGGGCACGCGCACCGTGCGGTGCTGCGCGGCCCATGCCTGGACCTTGCGGCCGCCGGTGTCGACGTAGCGGCGCAGGCTGTCGCGCAGGTCGGCGCGCAGCAGGCAGAAGACGGGTTGGGGGCGCAGCGTTGGCGCCTCGCCGTCCACGGCCTCGGGGGCGCTGGCCATGGCGATCTCCGCGCCCGCTGCGGCGGCAGCTTCGGCAAGGCGCGCGGCAAGGTCGCGCGGGAAGAGCGGGGTGTCGCAGGGCACGGTCAGCAGCCACGGCGTGGCGCAGTGCTCGAGCCCGCTCAAGAAGCCAGCGAGCGGGCCCGGATAGTCGCCCGTACTGTCGGGCCAGACCGGCACGCCGAAGGCTTCGTAGTCGGCCAGGTTGCGGTTGGCATTGACCATCAGCCGGCCGACCTGCGGCCCCAGCCGCCGCACCGCATGCAGCGCCAGCGGCTCGCCGTTGAAAAGCTGCAGCCCCTTGTCGACGCCGCCCATGCGCGAACCGCGGCCACCGGCCAGCAACAGGCCCGTGATGTCGGCGGGCGCGATGATGGCGTGCGCGGGCATGGCGGCCGCCTGGGACCTCATCCGCCGATGTAGCTCATCTCGACGCGGCGCGGGGCCTTGTCGTCGCCATCGCCGGGGGCGCCGGTGTTGCCGGCGGCGGGCCCGCGCAGGGCGCGCAGCTCGGAGTAGCGGTCGGCGCGGCCCTGCCAGATGTGGCCGACGGCCGAGGCGATGTCTTCGTCGCTGGCGGTGCCGCGCAGCAGTGGGCGCAGGTCGTGGCCCGCGCTCGCGAACAGGCACAGGTAGAGCTTGCCTTCGGTCGACAGGCGGGCCCGGCTGCAGTCGTGGCAGAAGGCCTGGGTCACGCTGCTGATGACGCCGATTTCGCCGCCGCCGTCGGCATAGGCCCAGCGCTGGGCGGTTTCGCCGGGCGTGGTGGCCTGCAGCGGCACCAGCGGGAACTCGGCGTGGATGCGCGCAATGACGTCGGCCGAGGGCAGCACCTCGTCCATGCGCCAGCCGTTGGTGGCGCCCACGTCCATGTACTCGATGAAGCGCAGCACCACCTTGCCGCCGTGGTGCGCGCGGAAGTAGCGCGCCATCGGCAGGATTTCTTGCTCGTTGGTACCGCGCTTGACCACCATGTTGACCTTGATCGGCCCCAGGCCCGCGGCCAGCGCCGCGTCAATGCCGGCCAGCACGTCGGCCACCGGAAAGTCGACGTCGTTCATGTGGCGGAACACCGCGTCGTCCAGGCTGTCCAGACTCACGGTCACGCGCTGCAGGCCGGCGGCCCGAAGCGTGGCCGCCTTGCGCTGCAGCAGCGAGCCGTTGGTGGTGAGCGTCAGCGCCAGCGCTTCGCCGCCGGGCGTGCGGATTTCAGCGAGCTGCCCGACCAGCCGCTCGATGTTCTTGCGCAGCAGGGGCTCGCCGCCGGTCAGGCGGATCTTGCGCACGCCGTGCGACGCGAACACGCGCGCCAGCCGCGTCATTTCCTCGAAGCTCAGCAGGGCGCTGTGCGGCAGGTACTTGTAGTCCTTGTCGAACACGTCCTTCGGCATGCAGTAGCTGCAGCGGAAGTTGCAGCGGTCGGTCACGCTGATGCGCAGGTCGGTCAAGGGCCGGCCCAGGCGGTCGAGCAGGTGGCCGGTGGCCGGCACCGCGAGCGCCGGCACGGCCACCGCGGGGTGCGCGTGGCCGACGGCGGAGATCGGAATGACGGTGCTGCTGCTGTGCTTCATGGGGTGGGTCCGATTTTGCGCCATCGCCCATGGACCCATTCACCGCAGGCTACTTGCGGCGGCATCGGGGCGCCCCGGGGGTCATCCCTTGCAGAGCTTCAGGTTGGTGCGGGTGGCGCGCACCACTGGCAAGAAGATCTCGGCGTCCGCCGGCGGGTAGTTTTCCTTGATGCCGTCGTCGGTGCGGGCGGCGTCCTCGGCCAGCGGCTGCAGGGTCTTGAGGCAGGCGGCGCGGTCGTTGAGCTTGAACTGCGTGAGCGCCAGGTCGTTGCGGATCCAGCCCTTGGTGATCCAGTCGAGCGTCTTGTCGCAGTCCGACAGCACGGGCGCCAGTGTGGTCTGGGCGACGGCGTAGTCCCGGGTGTCGTACAGGCGCTTGAAGGTCTTGCGCGAGTTGGCCACGGCCTTGTCGGTGCAGCCCGGGGTGGGGCGGGTGTAGGTGCCGTCGAAGCTGGCGCGCATGCCGCAGCTTTCGCGGCACTGCTCCGACCCGTTGGTCGAGACCTGCACCTTGTCGGCGCTGACCGCGAAGCTCACGACACAGCTGGTGTCGTCGATCTTGGCCTTGCCGCGCACGATGGCGCCGTCGAGCGCGCAGGTGTGTGCGTTGGCGCCGATGGTGGTGATGTCGAAGCGCCCGTCGGACTTGACGCGCAGCGCGCCGCTGCCGCCCTGGTAGATGTATTCGCCGGCCGGCGGCGTGGTGGTGGGCGCCGTCTGGGCGGTCGCCAGGCTGGCGCCCAGGAGCAGGGCGAAGGGAAGGGCAAGGGGAAGGATGTGCTGGAACTTCATCGTTGGAATCTCCCGGGGAAACGTGCCGCGCAAGAGTGTATCGATCGTTGCCGGATGTTTTCCCGGGCTGGCTGGTTTTCGCCATCCCTGCCGGGATGTCTTGACGTGGCCAATGAGAATTCCTATCATCTGGATGCCTGAGTACGCAACACGTCGACAACGCAAAGGGCTCTTCCAACCAAGGAGCTTTTCGACCGTGCCGTACACCCTGCCAGCCTTGCCCTATGCCTTCGATGCGCTCGAACCCCACATCGACGCCCAGACGATGGAAATCCATCACGGCAAGCACCACCAGACCTATGTCAACAACCTCAACGCGGCGCTGAAAGACACGCCGCACGAGGGAACGCCGGTCGAGGAGCTCATCGCCGGTGTCGAGCAGTTGCCCGAGGCGCTGCGCGCGCCGGTGCGCAACAACGGCGGCGGCCATGCCAACCACAGCCTGTTCTGGACCGTGATGACGCCGGTCGACCAGGGCGGCGGCGGTGCGCCTTCGGGTGCGCTGGCCAAGGCCATCGACACCGACCTGGGCGGCTTCGACGCCTTCAAGGACGCCTTCACCAAGGCGGCCCTCACGCGCTTCGGCAGCGGCTGGGCGTGGCTGTCGGTGGCGCCCGGCGGCAAGCTCGCGATGGAAAGCAGCGGCAACCAGGACAGCCCGCTGATGCGCGGCATCGGCTCGGGCAACACGCCGATCCTGGGGCTGGACGTGTGGGAGCACGCGTACTACCTCAAGTACCAGAACCGCCGGCCCGAATACATCGCGGCCTTCTACAACGTGGTGAACTGGGCCGAGGTGGCCCGCCGCCACGCCGCCGCAACCGGCGGCTGAGGCGCGGCGCCATGAACGACCCGCGGCAGATCACGGTGGCGGATGCGGGCCCCAAGCCCGCGCGTGCGATGCGCGAGCGGATCGGCTTCGCCATCGTCGCCGCCGGCGCGCTGGTGATGCTGACGCAGTTCTGGACCTTCGTGCGCGGCGACCCGCTGGTGTGGAACGCCTTGCTCGGCGGCTCGGTCGCGGCGCTGGCCACGGCGCTCGGCACGCTGCCGGTGCTGTTCTCGCAAAAGCTCCCCGAGCGGCTGCAGGACACGCTGTTCGGCTTCGGCGCCGGCGTCATGCTGGCGGCCAGTGCCTTCTCGCTGATCATTCCGGGGCTGGAGGCGGCCAAGACCGTGGGCGTGTTCGGCGGCGGCAACTGGGCGGCGGGCGGGGTCATCGGCTCGGCCATCCTGCTGGGCGGCGCCGTGCTGATGCTGATGGACCGCGTGTTGCCGCACGAGCACTTCATCAAGGGGCGCGAAGGGCAGACCGCCAAGCAACTGCGGCGCACCTGGCTCTTCGTGTTCGCCATTGCGCTGCACAACGTGCCGGAAGGGCTGGCGATCGGTGTCGGCTACGCAGCCAACAACGGACTGCGCGCGGACGCGCTGGCCACCGGCATCGCGATCCAGGACGTGCCCGAGGGGCTGGTCGTGGCCGTGGCGCTGCTGGCCGCCGGCTACAGCCGTGTCTTCGCGGTGCTGATCGGCATGGCGTCAGGGCTGGTCGAGCCGCTGGGCGCCGTGCTGGGCGCGGCGGTGGTCGGCCACTCGGCGATGCTGCTGCCCTGGGGGCTGGGTTTTGCCGCGGGCGCGATGCTGTTCGTGATCAGCCACGAGATCATTCCCGAATCGCACCGCAAGGGGCACGAGGCCTTTGCCACCAGCGGGCTGATGGTCGGCTTCGTGCTGATGATGCTGCTGGACACCGCGCTGGGCTGACGCCGCCCCGCGCGGTGTTCTGCCGCTCGGCCGTCAGCCGTGCTTGACGGCGACGGTCTTCAGCGTGGTGAAGCCGTACAGCGCCTCGAAGCCCTTTTCGCGGCCATAGCCCGACGACTTCACGCCGCCGAAGGGCAGCTCCACGCCGCCGCCCGCGCCGTAGTTGTTGATGAACACCTGGCCGCTCTTCACGCGCTTGGCCATGCGGAACTGGCGCGCGCCGTCGGCCGTCCACACGCCGGCCACCAGGCCGAACTGCGTGGCGTTGGCCAGCGCCACCGCTTCGTCTTCGTCCGTGAACGACATCGCGGCCAGCACCGGGCCGAACACCTCTTCCTGCGCCAGCCGGTGGCCCACCGGCACGTCGCGCAGCAGGGTGGGGGCCTGGTAGAAGCCGGTCTCGGGCGCTTCCTCGACCACGACGCCCTGCGCCACCATCGGAATGCCGGCATGCTGCGCATCGCTCAAAAAGTCCCACACGCGCTGCTGCTGCGTCTGGCGGATCAGCGGGCCCACGTCGAGGTCCATGGCCGCGGGGCCCACGCGCAGGGCCTCGAAGGCGTGGCCCAGGCGCTCGAGCAGCGGCTCGTAGATGTCGCGCTGGATCAGCACGCGCGAGCCGGCCGAGCAGGTCTGGCCGGCGTTCTGCACGATGGCGTTGATGACCACGGGAATCACCGCGTCCAGGTCGGCGTCGGCGAACACGATCTGCGGGCTCTTGCCGCCCAGCTCGAGCGTGACCGGGCAGTGCCGCTCGGCCGCCACCTGCTGGATCAGCGTGCCGATCTTCGGGCTGCCGGTGAAGCTGATGTGGTCGATGCCTTCGTGCCGCGCGAGCGCGTCGCCCACCTCGTGGCCGTAGCCCGTCACGATGTTCAGCGCGCCGGCCGGAAAACCGACCTCGGCCGCCAGCTGCGCCACGCGGATCAGCGACAGGCAGGCGTCTTCGGCCGGCTTCACCACGCACACGTTGCCCGCCGCCAGGGCGCCGCCCACGCTGCGCCCGAAGATCTGCATCGGGTAGTTCCACGGAATGATGTGGCCCGTGACGCCGTGCGGCTCGCGCCAGGTGAAGACGCTGTAGCCGTCCTGGTAGGGAATGGTCTCGCCGTGCAGCTTGTCGCAGGCGCCGGCGTAGAACTCGAAGTAGCGCACCAGCGCCACGGCGTCGGCGCGGGCTTGCTTGACGGGCTTGCCGCAGTCGCGCTGCTCGATCAGCGCCAGTTCGTCGACGTGCTCGGCGATCTTCTGCGACAGCTTGTAGAGCAGGCGGCCGCGGTCGGCGGCGCTGACCTTGTGCCAGACGCCCTCGAAGCAGTCGCGCGCGGCGCGCACGGCCGAGTCGATGTCGGCGGCGTTGCTGCGCTGGATCTCGTCGAAAGTCTGACCGTCGGAGGGGTCGATGACCGGCAGGGTGCGGCCGGAGGAGGACGGAACGTCCGCGTTGGCGATGTAGTTGAGCTGCATGGGGCAGGATTTTGCGCGAATTGCGCAAAAACCGTGGGCGCCCCGGGCCGCAAACCCTGGCGTGGCCCTGCCTGGCCTTACTTGGCCACGACGGCCTTGGGCAGGGCGCGTATGGCGTTCAGCATGCGCTCCACGTGCTTGTCGGGGTTCAGGTTCTGGTAGTAGTAGGCGACCTTGCCGTCGGGTGCGATCACGTACGACAGGCGGTTGGCAAAGTCGGGCTTGGTCTGCATGACGGCGTCGAAGCCCTGGATCACGGCCTTGGATTCGTCCGACGCCACCGGAAACCGGTTCTGGCACGACTTGACCGAGAACTTCGACAGCGTGCCGATGTCGTCCGCCGACACGCCGATCACCGTGGCGCCCAGCGCGGCGAACTTGTCGATGGCCTCGGCGAAGGCATGGGCTTCGATGGAGCAGTCGTTCGAGTCGGCCGCCGGAAAGAAATACACCACCACCGGGCCCTTGGCGAGCGCGTCGGCCAGCGAGTAGCGGAAGGTCTTGCCGCCCAGCGCGGCTTCGGCCGTGAAGCGGGGCGCGGGGTCGCCGATGTCGAGCGCGGCCCAGGCCGGATGCGCCAGGGCTGCAAAAACTGTCATCAAGGCGATGCGTGAGAGGATCGGTCGGGCCATGATGTAACTCCGGAGCGGTGTGGCCCGAATTTTAGGCTTCAGGGGCCGCTTCGGAAGTGGCCGGACTGAATGAAACCGGAGCCCGCCGGCCGGCGTACAGAAGAAGACAGGGACCGACCCATTGAAGCAACGGAAGTACTTTTCATGAACGCCTGGCTTTTACCTTTGCGCATCGCGCTCGCAGGCTTCCTGATCGCGGCGCTCGGCGCCTGCGGTTCGCTGCCCGCGGCGCGCGAACGGCCCGCCGAAAACTCGGCGGCGGCCGACCCCTCCACCACGCTGGCCAGGATCGCGGCCGCCTCCACGCCGCCGGGCGAGCATTCGGGCTTCCGGCTGATGCCGCTGGGCGTGTACTCGCTCGACGCACGCATCCAGCTCGCCCAGCGGGCCCAGCGCTCGCTGGTGGTGCAGTACTACCAGCTCGAGAACGACGCCGTCGGCCGCCTGCTGCTGCGCACCCTGCGCGAAGCGGCCGCGCGCGGCGTGAAGGTGCGGGTGCTGGTGGACGACCTGTACACGGTCAAGAGCCAGCAACTGCTGCTGGCGCTGTCCGAAACGCCGAACGTCGAGGTGCGGCTGTTCAACCCGTTCTGCTGCGGGCGCAACGGTTTCCTGTCGCGCTTCGCGGCGTCGCCGTTCGAGATCGCGCGGCTCAACCACCGCATGCACAACAAGCTCTTCATTGCCGACGGCGTGATGGCGGTGGTGGGCGGGCGCAACATCGCCGAAGAATATTTCGTGCTGAGCGAGGCGCAGAACTTCATCGACATGGACGCGCTGGTGATCGGCAAGGTGGTGCCGCAGCTCGAGTCGATCTTCGACGCCTACTGGAACAGCGTGCAGGTCTGGCCCATTGCCGACATCGTGACGGGCGAGCGCGGTCGCACGCCGAACACCGCCGACTTCGACGACTGGGTGGGCATGGCCGCGCCCCCGCCGAAGATCGTGCTGCCGCCTTCGGACATCCTGGGCTACGGCCCGATTGCCGAAGAGCTCGACGGCGGGCGCATGGGCCTCTTGTGGGGCGAGGCCCGCGCCATTGCCGACCCGCCTACCAAGCCCGCGACCATGACCGCCGACGAGGCCATTTCCACCAGCGTGACCATGAAGGTCTGGGCGCTGCTGCTCGACGCCAAGAGCGAGGTCGACCTGACCTCGCCGTACCTCGTGCCGGGCGAGCGCGGCATGGCCGCGTTCGACGAGCTGGCCAAGCGCAAGATCAAGGTCACGCTGCTGACCAATTCGCTGGCCGCCAACGACGAGCCGCTGGTGCACACCGGCTACGCGCGCTACCGCGAGCGGCTGCTGCAAGGCGGCGCCGACCTGTACGAGCTGAGCCCGCAGCGCACCACCGCGGGCGAGCGCTTCGGCATGTTCGGCAAGTCGCTCGGCCGGCTGCACGCCAAGACGGCGGCCATCGACAAGACGCGCATCTTCATCGGCTCGATGAACCTCGACCCGCGCTCGGCCAGCCAGAACACCGAGATGGGGCTGGTGGTCGACAGCCCGCAGCTCGCGCGCGAAATGCTGCGCATCATCAACATCAGCAAGCTGCAGAACTCCTATCGGTTGAGGCTCGCCAAGGGCACCGGCACGCTGCAATGGCTCACCAACGACGGCGAGAAAGAGGTGATCCTGACCGCCGAGCCCGAGTCGAGCTTCTTCCAGCGCTTCTACAACATGCTCATTGCGCCGATCGTTCCCGAGATGCTGTTGTAGCCTCGGGGGAATGGCACAGACTTTTACTTCGTTGTCCGCCCCGCAGGTCATGCTGTGGGGCGTGCTTTTTTTCGGCGGCATCTACTTCGGTTTCGGCGGCCTGACATGGCTGCTGACGAAGCGGGTGCTGCCCGCGCTGGGCATCGGGCGCGTGCTCGATCCGCGGCCGTTGCAGCCGGGGCAACTGCGGCGCGAGCTGGGGCAGTCGTGCGTGTCGGTGCTGATCTTCGGGCTGGGCATGGTGTTTCCGTGGGGCTTGCTGCAACTGGGCTGGGCGCGGCTCGACGGCGACGCGGAATGGCGGCAGATTGCGCTGGAGATCCTCGCGCTCGCGGTCTGGAACGACGTGCATTTCTGGATCAACCACCGGCTGCTGCACACGCGCTGGCTGCGGCGTTTTCACGGGCCGCATCACCGCTCGTTCGTGACCACGCCGTGGGCCACCTACAGCTTTCATCCGATCGAGGCGCTGATGCTCGGCAACGTGATCCTGCTGCCGATGGTGGTGCACGACTTCAGCTTCTGGTCGCTCGCGGCGGTGCCGGTGTTCAGCCTGTTCTTCAACTGCGTCGGGCATTCGAACTACGACTTCTTCACGGGCGTGTCTTACAGCCACTGGTTCGCGGCGAGCCGCCGGCACCACCTGCACCACGCAGTACACAACGGCAACTACGGGTTCCAGTTCACCTTCATGGACCGGTTGTTCAGGACGCGCATCGCGGCCGATGCGGCCGAACCGCTTTTCCAGGCCTTTCGCAAGAAGCATGGCGCGACCACGGCCTGACGCGCGCCGCCATCATCGCGTGCCGAGGCTGCGCCACTGGCGGGACTGGCAGAGCCTGGCCTACCTCATCGCGCTGCCCGCGCTCGCGGCGTGGCAGTGGGCGCATGGCTTCAACGTGCTGCTGTATGCGCTGATGCTGTTCCTTACGCTGGGCATCGGCGTGATCCATCACAACCACGTGCACCTGCGCATGTGGCGCGGGCGGCGCATGAACCGGCTGACCGATTTCTGGATCACGCTGCTGCAGGGCCACCCGACCTTCGTGTTCTGGCCCGCGCATGTGGCCAACCACCACCGCCACCGGCACGGCCCGAAGGACGTGGCGCGCACCTACCGCTTCGGCGGCGACACCAACCACCTGTGGGGCTACCTGCTGCATCCGTTCCAGGCGGTGTGGGTGCTGATGCCGGTGTTCTTCGGGTGGCTCGCGAGGCTGAGGCGGCATCGGCGCGGCGCATGGCGCTATTGCATGGCGCAGTACGCGCTGTGGCTGGCCAGTTGGGCGGTGCTGCTGGCACTCGACTGGCGCAAGGCGCTGGTCTTCGTGATCGTGCCGCAGCTGCACGGCCTGCACTGGCTGCTGGCGACCAACTACCTGCAGCATGCGCATGCCGACGGCCGTAAGACGGCGCACGCGGGAGCGCCGCGCGATACCCCGGGTAGCCGGCTGAACTACGCCCGCAATTTCGAGGGGCTGGTGAACCCTTTGCTGTTCAACATTGGCCTGCACACAGCGCACCACGAGAACCCGCATGCCCATTGGTCCGAGCTCACGCATCTGCATCGCACGCGTTATCGCGCGCGGGTCGATCCGGCGCTCAACGAGGGCGGACTGGTTCCCTACATGGTGCGCGTCTTTGTGCTGGGGACCGTGTGGCCGCGTTTTCGCAGCCGCTCGCTGATGCCTCCCGATTCATCCATCACCTGAACCCATGCCCGTTTCATTCCAACGCGTCTACCTTGAAAGCGCCGGCTACTTCATGCCGGGCGAGCCCATTCCCAACGACCGCATGGACGCGTACATCGCGCCGCTCAACCGCATGTCGGAGCGCATCAAGCGGCGCATCCTGGCGGAGAACGGCATTCTCACGCGGCACTACGCGATCGACGCGGAGGGCGTGACGCAGCACACGAACGCACAGCTGGCAGCCGGCGCGATTCGCGACTGCCTGCGGCGTGGCGGGGCGGATCTTTCGCGCGTGTCGCTGCTGGCCAGCGGCTCGTCGGGCGGCGACACGCTGATGCCCGGCTTTGCCAACATGATCCAGGGCGAGCTGGCGGCGCAGCCGATGGAAACGCACTCCGTGCACGGCATCTGCGCGGCGGGCGTGTCGGCCATCCAGACGGCGGCGCAGGGCATCGAGCTGGGCGCGCACCGCTCGGCGGTGGCGGTGGCCAGCGAAATGCCGTCGCGCCTTTTCAAGCGTTCGCGCTTTGCCGCACGCGGCTACGAAACCGACTTCGACTCGCACTTCCTGCGCTGGATGCTGTCCGATGGCGCGGGCGCCTTGCTGCTGTCCGACGGCACGCCCGCGCTGGCGGGCGCGCCGGGGTTGCGCCTGAAGCTGAAGTGGGTGCACCAGCGCGCCTTCTCGGGCGACTACCCGGTGTGCATGCAACTCGGCCTGACCGAAGACCGCGCGCGCGGCCACCTCGACTTCGGCTCGTGGGCCGAGGCCGAAGCCGCGGGCGCGCTGTCGCTGCGGCAGGACATCCGCCTGCTGCCGCACCTGTTCGACATCGGCATCCACGAATACGCGGGGCTGGTGCGCGACGGCTGGGTCGACCCGGAGCGGGTCGATCACTTCCTGTGCCATTACTCGTCGGAAAAATTCATTTCGGTGGTGGAAGACCTGATGGCCAAGGCCGACCTGTCGATTCCGCGCGAGCGCTGGTGGAGCAACCTCGCATGGCGCGGCAACACGGGCGCCGCGTCGATCCTCGTGATGCTGGCCGAGTTCCTGCACACCAGGACGCTCAAGCCCGGCGAGCAGATCTTCTGCTACGTGCCCGAGTCGGGGCGCTTCATGGCGGCCTACATGCTGCTCGAAGTCGAGGCGGTGGAAGCCGCGCCGGTGGCCGTGGCGCCGCGCGCGGCCGCAGTGCCGGAAGACGACCTCGTCATCGCGCCGCCGCACGACCCGGCCGCCGCGCCCGAGGGCCTGGGCGCCTTGCTGACCGAGCTGGCCGCCATCTGGCACGACTACCGCTCGCGCGTCTGGCGCACACCACTGGTCCGCCAGATCCGCGAGCGCCGCTTTGCCGTGCCCGACTACCTGAACTGGATGGAGCAGTGGGTGCCGCAGGTGCGCGAAGGCAGCCTGTGGATGCGCGAAGGCGCGGCCTCGCTGAGCGAGCCGTACCAGATGCTGGCCTCGCTGATCGGCGTGCACGCGGGCGAGGAGCAGAACGACTTCAACATTCTCTTCAGCGACTACCGCAAGGCCGGCGGCACGGTCGAGACGATCGACGAGTTGCGCCGCAACCCCGGCGGCGAGGCGCTCAACGCCTACCTGCACGGCCTGGCCGCCACCCGCGACCCGATCGGGCTGCTGGGGGCGATCTACATCATCGAGGGCACGGGCCAGCGCATCGTGCCGGCGCTGCTGCCGCTGCTCAAGGCCAGCCTGAAGCTGCCGCCCGATGCCTTCCGCTTCCTCGAGTACCACGGCCACAACGACGAGCACCACCTGAGCCGCTGGCTCACCGCCGTCGAGATGGTCATGGCCGTGGAGGGGCAGGCCCGCGCCGCCCGCCAGATCACCGACACGGCGCGCCACACGGCCGCGCTGTACCTGATGCAGTTCCAGCACATCACCGAGCGCATGCCCCATGGATCGAACACCTGATTTCCTGACCCAGGCACACGACGAGCGCGACCCCAGCCCCTGGCTGGCGCTGTACCTCGACCAGAGCACGCCGCTGCCCGACAACGTGAAGGCGGCGTGGCTGGCCGATTCGAGCTCGGGCTCGCGGCAGTACCTGCTGCCTTTCCTGCGCCCGCTGGCGCGGCTGACGATCATCCTGATTCAGATCGTGAAAGTGTTCGTGCCGCGCAACTGGTCGCACTCGATGCTGCTGCACCGCTTTCTGGCGTGGGGGCTCAAGCGCTTTGTCTCGCCCGAGGCCAACTGGCTGATCCTGCGGCACTTTCACCTGGGCTCGCAGGTGCTGGCCTTCATCGGGCGCAATTCGCCGGCGCCCGTGGGCACCAACCCGCTGGAGCCGGCCGACATTGACGCGCTGAAGGACGAGATGTTCCTCAAGCACGACCTGAACCTGTTCAACTTCGTGATCCGCCTGAACACGGCGATGCGCGACAAGGGGCTGGCGCTGTGCAAGGCGGAGCAGGTCGATTTCTCGATGATCAAGGAGCCGGCGCTGCGGCTGGAGGACATGCCCCAGGGCAAGCTCAATTTTCTCGACCTGCAAAGCGCCATCGAGCTGTTCACGCCGCTGTACCAGCTGATGCTCACGGACAACGATTTCTGGCGCGCGGCCAACTCCTTGCAACTGGACGAAACCATCGGCATCTACACGGCGACCATCCTCGCGGCCCCCGAGCACCTGATCCTGGTCAACAACAAGCACCCGCTGGTGCCCCTGTCGACCCTGCGGGCGGGGCACCGGCTGGTGATCCATGGGCTTTCGACCGAAATGCTGCACAGCCTGCTCCAGCGCATGCAGGCGGCCCGGAAGGCGGGGGAGGCCGGGAAGGCCGGGCAAGGGGAGACATCCCTGTACGAGCAGCCACTTGCATAGGCGTATGCTGCCCCCAGATGCAAACCATGAACACGACCCGCAATCCGTCTCCCAAGACCGATCTGGCAGTGACCCAGGTGCTGGCTCAACTGCTGGAAAAGCTCGAGCACAGCCGCGTCCCCGTCGGCGCCGCGCAGTACCGCTCGGTGGTCGAGCACCTTGTCCACGAGTTCGAGGACGTCGAGCAGGGGGCCGAACTGGGCCGGCTGCTCGATGCTTATCCGGCCGCGGCCGAGGTGTACGAAAATCTCAACTATCAGCACGCCGGCCTCTGCCGGTCGGCGCTCGACGCTTCTCTCTCGGCCGAAGTCAGTGCCCGTGAAGCCATTGCCCGCGCCATGCGCGGTGCTCAACCGAACACAAAGGACAAGACGCATGGCGAAGGGTGAAGTAAAGACGGCGGTGGTGGCGGACGGCCTGCGCTACAAATCGAAGACGCCGGGCTCCCCGTTCCGCGCCTCGGCGTCGTTCAGCGGGGCGACCATGTCCTGCTTCATGTGCGGCAAGCACCGCGTGCGCTCGCAGCTGCGCACGCGCCAGGTGCTGGGCAAGTCGCAAACGGTCTGCGCGCCTTCGTGCAAGGCGCTCGACGAAGCGCTGGAATAACCCTGAAGCAGTCTCTTCGCTACCATAGCGGAGAGACGTTTTGGAGACATTTCCACGTGCATAAGTCACGGATTGACTCCCCAATGACTCGATTTGGATATACAGTTAGAAACAAATAATGCATGTAATTGCATTTATTCAAAAGTTCTAATTTCAGTCGACTCAATGAATTGCAGCCTAGCCATTGACGCCCCTTGCCGGGCGTGGATTTCAACGCTCGCAAAGGGGTTCAGCCATGGCTAAGCCGCGTCACGTTGTCATGCAGGTGGTCAAGCGCTCGTCGGGCAGCGCCACGCACCACGTCGAATTCCTGATGGACGACAACTTCGCGGAACGCCTGCGCCAGTTGCGTTCGCTGGTGCCACCCCTGAGCAGCCTCAACAAGCAGCGCGACCTCGTCATCGACAAGGTGCGCGTGCGCCTGCCCAACGCCATCTGGCGCTCGGGCAACGAGATCGACATGGACGGGGGCGTGGACGGCTCCTGCATCGTCATCGCGGCCGAGGGCTCCTTCAACTGCGGCGGCAAGGACCGCAAGACGCGCGAGAAGCTCGTGACGTACAACTTCTCGATCGCCCGCCTGATCGAGCTGCATGCCGAGCGCCCCGAAGGCGAAACGCTCTACATCCGCGACGGCGTGTTCGCCAACGACGAGCCGGCCGAGTCGCCGGCCGGTCGCTGGGTCACGTCGATGCACGAGCTGGAAGTGGTGATGCGCGTGCCCGACGCTCCGTCGGACTTCGACACGCTGCACGAATTGACGATGCGCCCCGAGCACCAGCAAGGTGGCGCCGGCGGCACGCACCGCGCCACCACCTTCTTTTGATTTTTCAGCTGGCGGCAGCCGCACCGGGGGCCGCGCCCACGGGCGAGTACTGCGCGCGGTTGTCGGCCAGCCAGCGCTGCGACAACGTGCTGTCCTGCTGCATCGGATGGAAGTCCGCGCGCAGGTAGCTGCGCCAGCCGGCGACATTGCCGCGCAGCAGGCCGTTGCGGCTCAGCAGCACGCGCGCCGCGCTCTTCCAGGTCGACCATTTCCACAACTGCTTTTCGTGGCGCAGGTTGTCGAGGGTCTGGTGCATCAGGTCGCCCAGGAACATCAGCGTCACGCGGCGGAACCAGCGCGTGCGCCATTCGTGTGACCCGCCCGCGGCCTTGTAGATGTCGAAGGCAACGCTCTTGTGCTCCAGCTCCTCGGCGCTGTGCCACAGCCACATGGTGCGCAGGCGGGGCTCGGCGCCGTCGAGGATGGCGGGGTGGGCCAGCAGCCATTCGGCGAACATGGCGGTGAAGTGTTCGGTGGCGGCCGTGACGGCCAGCGCATGGCGCGGGTCGGCTTCTTCCATGAGGGTCAGGCGCTTGCTGGCGCGCGTGGTCCAGCCGTCGACCAGGCCCTGGTTCTCGAGGTGGGCGTTGAACAGCGAGTGAATGCGCCGGTGCGTCGCCTCCTGGCCGATGAAGCCGCGCACGTCGGCGCGGTACTGCGCCTGCGCTTCGGGCGGCAGCGTGGCCATGGCGTCGCGCACGGCGTCGATGAAGAATTGCTCGCCGAAGGGAAAACTCATCGACAGGGCGTTGAAGAAAGCGGTCGAGAATGCGTCGCCGCCACACCAGTCGCGGGCAAACGGCGGTTGCAGGTCGATCAGCAGGCGGCGGACAACGAGTTCAGTCATGAAATCAAGCCTCGAAAAAAGCACGGAGTTCGTGGGAGGGAATGTTGGTACAAGTTCGTACCGCATGTCGCCATGGTGCAATTGTCGTTTGGTACTGTCAAGTACCAAGGCGTAGGAAAATGTGCCATCCATGACCGAAACCATCGAAAAAGCAGTCACGCCGAAGTCTTCCGACGGCCCGGCGAGCGAGCACTACAACCGCCTGCTCCAGGGCATGGCGCAGGCCGTGGCGGCCAAGGGCTACGCCGAGACGACCATCGCGGACATCGTGCGCGAGGCGGCCGTGTCGCGCCGCACCTTCTACGAGCACTTCAGCACCAAGACCGAGTGCCTGATCGCGCTGTACGAAACCGCGAGCCGGCTCGCCCTGCAGGCGGTGAGCGAGGCCTTCGACCCGGTGCAGCCCTGGCACGCGCAGGTGGAGCAGGCCATGACCGCGTATTTCGATTACCTCGCCCAAGACCCGGTGCTGCTGCGCACGCTCTTCGTCGAGATCCTCGGGCTGGGCATGCCCGGGCTGGTGGTGCGGCGCCGCGTGAACGACGAGATCGCCAACTTCATCCAGGTCGCCATCAACAGTGCCGGCAGTGCCGACGAACCCGCGGCCCACCTCACGAGCGAGATGGCGATGATGGTGGTCGGCGGCATCAACGAGCTGGTGCTGCAAGCCATCGAGCAGGACCGCGCGGGCGACCTGCGCGAACTGGTGGCGCCCTCGACGCGGCTGGTGCGCGCCGTGGCCGCTGAAAGCCTGCGCTAAGCCCGGGTGCGCCGGGCTTCCGCGTCGCGCGGGGTGGCCATTGCCCACAGGGCCAGCAGCCCCGCGATCGTCAACCCCAGCAGCACGGCCAGACAGGGCAGCACGTCATGCAGTGGCGCGCCCATCTGGTTCAGGCGCAGCGAAGCCTGGATGCCCGACGTGCTCGGGAACACCCAGCGCAGCGCCTGCAGCGGCCCCGGAAGGGCTTCCACGGGCCACGAGAACCCCGACAGAAAAGCCATGGGCAGGGCGGTGAACAGGAGCACCTGCAAGGCCCGCTCGCGGTCGCGGAACCAGCAGCCCAGCAGCAGGCCCAGCGTGCAGATGGCGGGCACGTAGAACACCAGCAGCAGGAGCGCCCCCCACGGATTGCCGCCGCGCGGATAGTCCTGCAGGAAGAACACCCACCCGAAATAGAACATCCCGCTCAAGACGCCGAAGCCCGAGAGCGCCCCCAGCCGGCCGAGCCACGCCCCCATGGTGGCCCGCAGCCGCCCGGCCTCGGCCCAGGTGCCGGCCAGCATCGCCACGCCCATCAGCAGCGTCTGCTGCAGGATCAGCAAGGCCACCGCCGGCACCACGTAGCTGCCGTAGCCCTCGGTCGGGTTGAACAGCGCGACCAGCTGCGTGTTGAGCGGGCTGCGGCTGCGCGCGGCCTGCACCGCGCTCTGGCCGCTGGCCTGCAGCTTGCGGATTTCCACACCCGCCGAGACCGTGCCGACCGCTTCCGAGAAGCCGTACAGCACCGCCTTGTTCAGCAGCGCATAGGCCCCGTTGCCCTCGATGGTGACGACCGCCGACGTGCCGCGCAGCACGTCGCGCTTGAGGTCGGCCGGCAGCAGCGCGTAGCCCTCGATCTCGCCGCGCCAGAGCGCCTGCTGCGCCTCGTGCACGTCGGCCGTGACCATGCGCACGTCGAGCCGCGGATTGGCCATCGCGAAACGCGCGATCTGCCGCGACAGCGCGCTGTGGTCCTGGTCGACCAGCGCCACCGGCACGCGCGTGACGGCCTGCGTGCCGTAGGGCCACGGATAGAAGAAGCCGTAGATGATGGGCGCGAGCAGCATGATCAGCAGCACGCCCTTGTCGCGCAGCACGGCGAGGGCGGTGTCGCGCCACGCGGCGCCGAGGTGCGTGCGTTCGTCGGTCGTCATCAGCGTCCACCCCAGGTGTCGGGTGCCCGGGCCGCGCGCACCAGCGCGGCGGCCGACGCGGCAAGCAGCACGGCGGTGCCCAGCACCATCCACAGCGGCGTGGCCACCGAATAGAGCACCGGCGCGCCCATCTGCAACTGCTCCATCTGCACGCGGATGTAGTGCGTGTAGGGCAGCAGGTTGGCCCACATGCGCGCGAAGAACGGCATCGCGACCAGCGGAAAACCCACGCCGCCGAACGCGAACGCCGGCGCGGTGATGAAGCCCGTGGCCGACAACGCGGTGCGCAGCGAACGCGTGAGGCCGGCCACGAAGGCGCCGAGCGCGATCGACAGCGCCAGGAACACCACCAGCGCGAACAGCGTCCAGCCGAGCGAGCCGACCGGATGCCAGCCGCGTCCCGCCGTGATCCACACCATGGCCGCGATCGCGACGACGGAAAGGCTCGCGAACGGCAGCGCGAGCTTGCCCGCCAGCGCGGCCAGTGCCTCGTGCCAGCGCGGCGCGGCGCCCAGCCATTCGCCGATGCTGCGGTCGCGCAGTTCACGGCCCACGGCCCATGCGCCGGCCGTCATCGCGAGGATGTGCAGCAGCGCCGGAATCAGCGCCGCGCCGAGGAACTGCTCGTAGTCGGTCGAGGTGTTGAACAGCGCGACCATGCTCGCCTTGATCGGCTCCATGCTCACGCGCGCGGCCCGCATCGACTCGCCGCGCTTGTTGCGCACCGTGAGCTCGACCCCGGCCGACACCGTGGCCACGGCCGTGCGCACGTCGCGCTGGATCAGGCTCGAATGCGTGCCCAGCTGCGCGTTGTGCAGCAGCACGACCTGGCCGACGCGCCCCTGCTTCACGTCGCGGCTCAGGTCGCGCGGCAACTGCACGGCGGCATCGACCGCGCCGCTGGTCAGCGCGCGCGCCATCTCGCCTTCGTCGCTGTACTGCTGCACCACGCGCAGGCCCGGCGTGGCATCGAGAAAGCGCACGAGCTGGCGAGAAAGAGAGGAGTGGTCCTGGTCGAGCACGCCGATGGGCAGTCGCTCGGGCAGGCCGGCCGAAAAAATCCACCAGATCAGCAGCACCGCGAGCATTGGCACCCACGAGACCATGGCCAGGTCCCACGGGCGCGTGCGCAGCAGCGCGAACTCGCGCCGTGCGCTGGCTGCGGAAAAGCCGCGGAGGCGCATCGGGTGATTCGTCCCGCGCGGGCTCAGTCGACCAGCACGCTCATGCCGGGCCGCGCGCCGTCGATGGGCTGGAGCGGACGCGCGCGGACCTCGAAGGTGCGCACGTCGAAGCCGGCGCCGCCGCGGGTGGCGCGCCACGTCGCGAAGTCGGGCAGCACGGCGCTGTAGTAGACCTTGAAGCGGGCCGTGCGCTTGCCCTCGGGCAGCGCGGGCAGGCGGGCGTCGAATTCGTTGCCGAGCGCGAAGCGGGCGAGCCGGTCTTCGCGCACGTTGAGCACCACCCATTGGTCGTTCAGGTCGACCACGGTGGCGACCGCCACGCCCTGCGGCGACAGTTCGCCGACCTTGGCCAGCACCTTGGCCACCTCGCCGCCCACGGGGCTGCGCAGTTCGGTCTCGGCCTTGGCGGCTTCGGCTTCGGCCACCACGCCGGCGACCTGGCGCGCCTGCGCACTGGCGGCGGCCTTGTCTTCGGGGCGGGCGCCGCTGCGTGCCATGTCGTACTGCGCCTTGGCCGCGATGGCGGCGTCGCGCGAGGCCTTCCAGTTGGCTTCGGCCTCGTCGCGCTTCTGGTCGGCCACGAGGCCTTCGCGCGCCAGTCCGTCGACGCGGCGGAACGAGGTCTGCGCCAGCTGCGCGGCGGTTTCGGCGCGCTGCCACTGCATGCGCGCCATCTCGACTTCTTGCGGGCGCGCGCCGTTCTGCGCCTTCTCGGCCACGGCCTGCGCGGCCTGCTCGGCGGCGGTGGCCTGCGCGAGCTTGGCGCGCACCTCGGGGCTGTCCATGCGCACCAGCACGGCGCCGGCCTGGATGCGGTCGCCTTCCTTCACCGCCACTTCGGCGATGCGCGCCGTGACCTTGCCGGCGACGTCGGTCTCGCGCGCCTCCATCTGCCCCTGGAACACCTCGGGCGCGGGCTGCGACGCGCGCCAGAAACCCCAGACGAGCACCGCCAGCACGAGCAGAGCGGCGAGTATGGCGATCAGTTTTCGGGTCTTGGCACTCATCATCAATTCACCTTCACGTCGGCACGCGCGATGTAGTCGGAAAACCTGTCGGAAAGGCCCGCGCTTTCGAGCAGCTGCGCAAGCGCCTGCACGTAGTCGTTGGCGGCTTGCGCGCGTTCGGTCAGCACCTTGGCCTGGTTGGTTTCGGCGTCGATCAGGTCGAGCGTGGTGCTCGTGCCTTCGCGCAGCCCCGAGGTGCGCAGCTTGACGACCTCTTGCGCCAGCTCGATGGAGACCTTCATCTCGAAGTACTGGCGCCGCGCGTTCTCCAGCGCGCGCCAGTTGCGTTCGACCAGCAGCGAGATGTCGCTGCGGGCCTGCGCGTCGGTGCGCTCGGCCTGCTCGACCTGCTTGAGCGAAGAGGCGGAAAGGGCGTCGCGGTCGATCGAGTCGTACAGCGTCCAGCGCACGCCGATGCCGGCCACCCAGTCGGCGTTGCCGCTCTTGATCTCGCGCGTGCCGAAGGCAATGACCTGCGGACGGCGCAGTGCCTCTTCGCCTTCGTGCAGCTGCTCGGCCTGCGATTTCTTGGCAGCCACCTTGCCCAGGCCCGGGTGCCGCGTGAGCGCCGAATCGATGAAGTAGCCCAGCGGCTCGACCGGTGTGCTGATGAGGAACAGCGGCGTTTGCGGCGCCACGCTGCCCTCGGCGCGCACGGTGCGGGCGAGCGCGACGGCGGCCAGCGCCGCGTCGTCCTCGGCCTTGCGGGCGTTGCGCCGGGCTTCTTCGTAGGCGGCGCCGGCCTGCAGCCGCTCCACGCGCGAAATGACGCCGGCCGCGAGCATCTTCTGCGCGGCCGCGTCGTGCTGAGCGATGGTGCGCTCGGCCTGTGCGCGCAGCGTGGCCGCGCGCTGCGCGAGCTGGGCGCCGAAGTAGCGCTGCACCAGCAGCGTGTCGACCTCGTGGCCGGCCTGTTCGGCGTCGGCCTGCGCCTCGCGCGTTTGCGCCGACACGAAGCCGCGCACCGCATCGGTCGCGCCGCCGACGTAGAGCGGCCACACGGCCGAGATCGAGGTGTTGGCGCCGGTGTCGTGCCGGTTGAGCGTGTAGCTGTTGGGCAACTGCGGAATCGGCACGCGGGAGATCACGCTCTGGATCGACGACGGCAGGGCCGAGCCGAGCTGCCCGAGCTTCTGGTTGAGCGGGTCGAGGTCGAGGTTCAGGTTCGCGTTGTAGGCATAGGCCAGCCCCGAGATGCTGACGGTCGGGCCGCCCAGGCCCTTGAGGCCCTGGCTCTGCAGTTCTTTCGCGTCGACGGCCGCGCGGGCGGCGGCCAGCTTGTCGGAGCGGTCGACCATGCGGGCGCGGGCCGCGTCGAAGCTCAGCGACAGGGGGCCGTCGCTGCGGGCCTGCACTTGCGCTTGCGCTAAGGCTGGGGTGCCCAAGGTCAGCAGCACCAGCAAAGCCGGCAACAAGCGCAGGGAAGAGCGAAGGGCGGGGCGAGGGCTTGTCATCGGTTCAGGCGGCCTTGCGCAGCAGGGTGTCGAGCTCCTGCTGCAGGATCACGGGGAACGCGGCCTGCACCGCGCCGGTGGCGAGCGGGCGCGCCTTCTCGAGCAGTTGGGCCGTGCGTTCGGCGTCGATGGCATCGCCGGCCAGCAGGCTGTCGGCCAGCGTGCGCAACCAGTGGCGCGCCACGGTGCGCAGGGTGCGGGCCATGGTTTCCTGCATGCCGATCACTTGCTCCAGCGGCAGGCCCAGCGCGGCGAGCTCTTCGGCCACCTGCCCGAGCGCGGGGCTCAGCATCTGCACCTGGCCGTCGGGCAGCTCGCGCATCAGGCCGGCCTTGGCGGCGCGGGCGAGCAGGGCGGGTGTCATCTGGCCCTTCCACTTGGCTGCGATGGCCTTGGCGGGCACGACCACCGGCGTTTCCGAGGCGAACAGGCTGCCCGACATCGATCGTGCAACCGCCACCAGGTCGCCCCACACCGAAGCGGGCGCGCGCCCGAAGATGCGGCGGATCGCCTCGATGCCGAAGCCCTGCTCGCGCAGTTCACGGATCAGCGCCAGGCGCTGTGCGTGGTCGTCGTCGTAGAGGCCGAGGCGCCCGCGCAGCCGGGGCGGCGGCAGCAGCCCGGCGGTGGTGTAGGCCCGGATGTTGCGCACCGTGACGCCGGTGCGCGTGGCGAGCGCCTCGATGGAGAGGTCGTCGGTGTCGGCCACGGCGGGTGCATTCATGCGACAGATTCTATGTTACATCGAAAGTGTTGTATTAAATGGGCCAGGCTCAGACCTGGATCGTCGGCTTGTACTCGGCGGGGAGCACTTCCTTCCATTTGCCGAAGAGCGCCATCAGCCCGACCGCCACCGCGCCCGACAGCACCACCACGCCGCACGCGTGCGCCCAGCCGCCGTCGAAGGCGCCGAACATCACGGCGCGAAAGGCCTGCACCACCCAGCTGAACGGCAGCCAGCTGTGCACCGTGCGAAAGAAGCCGGCCGACAGTTCCACCGGCAGCACGCCGCCGCCCGCCGACAGCTGCAGCGTGAGCAGCAGCACGGTCAGGATGCGGCCGAAATCGCCGAACACATGCAGGATGGCGAACAGCACCACCAGGAACACCAGCGAGGCCAGCGCCATCGTGAGCGCCAGCGCCGCCACGTGCGGCGCTTGCACGTCCAGCACGCCGAGCAGCGTGGCCAGCACCAGCGCCACCTGCAGCAGCACGATGAGCGCGGGCATGGTGATCTTGCCCAGCGTCTTCGCCAGCTTCGGGTAGTGCGTGTGCTCCGACAGCACGATGCGGATGTTGAACAGGTAGCCCGCCATCACCGCGCCGATCCACAGCGCCACCGACACCATGTTGGGCACGAAGGCGCTGCCGTTGTTGTCCACGGGCGCCACCACCTCGACCTTGGGCTCGACCGAATCGGCCAGGCCCGAGGCACTGCCCTGGATGCGGGTGATCGACGCGGGCAGCGCGGCCTCGATGGTGCGCACGCCGGTCAGCAGGCGCTGCGCGCCTTGCGCGAGCTGCGCGCCGCCCTGCACGAACTCGTCGAGCTTGCGGTCTTCGGGCAGCTTGCCGGCCATGGTGCGGATGCCGGCGGACAGCGCGCCCATGCCGTCGGTGAGCTTGCCCACGCCGCCTTCGAGCGCCGTGGCGCCGACGTCGAGCTTCTGGTTGCCGTCCTGTGCCTTGGCCATGGCGGACTGCGCCTGCTCGAGGCCGCCGCGCAGCTTGTCGGCGCCGCCCGCGAGCTCGCCGGCGCCCCGGGCGATGCGCTCGCCCACGAAGGGAATGTCGGCCGACTCCTTCTGCAACCGGCGCGCGCCGTCGCCGAGCTGCCCGGCCCCGCCATGGAGCTGGTCGAGCCCGTCGCCGATCTGGGCCAGGCCGCTGCCGAGTTCGTGCTGGCCCGCCGCGAGCTGCTGCGCGCCGCTCTTGAGCGCGCGCAGGTCGGTGTCGGCCGGCAGCTTCGACTGGATGATGCGGATGCCGCCATTGACCTGCTTGAAGCCGCTGCCCACCTGCTGCGCGGCGGCGCTGTACTGGGTGGTGCCGGTGGCCAGCGCCTGGCTGCCGTCGCGCAGGGCCAGCAGTGCCTGCTTGAGCTGTTCGAGCCGCTGCTGCGAGCCCGCCGCCGCGTTCAGCACCAGCTCCCAGCGCTGCTCGTTGAGCATTTCATTGACCTGGTGCCCCAACTCGCCGGCAAAGCGGCGCGCGAGTCCGGCTGAGCTGTAGTTGTTGCCCTCCGAGGTGTAGACCACCAACTGGCCCGCGCCGCGCTGCGTGCCCGGTACCGCGTTGGCGCTGAAGTCCTGGGGAATCAGCAAGGCGAAGGCGAGCGTGCCGCGCCGCACTTCGGCGCGCGCCGCGGCCTCGTCGGTCATCACGCGAAAGCCGAAGGCGCGCTTGGCGAGCAGGGTGCCCGTGAGCTGCTCGCCCACGTTGACCGAGTGCGACATGTAGGTCACGCCGCGGTCCTGGTTCACGATGGCGGCGGGCAGGTCGGCCGTGTGGCCGGCCGGGTCCCAGACGCTCGTGAGGTAGATCAGCGCGTAGATCGCGGGCACCACGCCGACCGCCACGATGGCCAGCAGGATGCGCGGAAAGCGCTGCACGACCGCCAGCTCGGCCCGCGCAATGGCCAGGGTGCCGGCGATCAGGGCGCGCAGGTATCGCATGGGGCTAGGTGGTCTTCAGCGCCATGGCGGGGCGGTGCGCGAGAAAAAAGCTCAGGCCGGCTTCTTCTGCGCGGGGTCGTAGAAGAACTGTTCTTCGGCGATGCGCTCGCCCTCCCAGCGCTGCCAGGCGATTTCTTCCATGCGCATCTTTGCGCCGCCCTTGAAGGCGAACTCGAAGATCCAGTGAATGGCGACGTGGTCGCCGTTCACCAGCACCGGCCGCACGCAGGTGGAGACCACCGACTCGGTGCGCTCCAGCACGGCGCTTTCCTGCGCCACCAGCGTGCTGCGGCCCCGCCTCGGCTCGGCCTGGTTCTCGCGCATGGTCGCATCTTCGGTGTAGAAGTCGTCGATGGCCTTGGCGTGCGCGCCGCCTTCGACGGCGGCAATGAAAGATTCGAGTCGGGCGGGTGTGGGCATGTCAGGACTTTACTTTGACTTCGACGCGGCGGGCCTCGGAAGGCGGCCCGTCGGCTTGCGATTGCTCGGGCTTGGCCAGCTCGATCTTGTCCTCGGGCGCGCCTGCCGCCTTGAGCGCATCGCTCACGGCCATGGCGCGCTGCTTGGCGAGCTCGGCATTCTTGGCCGGGTCGCCGCTGGCATCGTGATAGCCGCTCACGAGCACTGTACTGCCGCTTTGCACCGCCTTGATGACGTCGGCCAGGGCCTCCTTGGCGTTGGGCGCCACCTCGGCGCTGGCGCTCGCGAAGTAGAACTTGACCACGCCGTTCTTGACCTTCACCGCGGCGGTCTCGACGGCCGTGACGGCGCCGGCGGCCACCACGGCGGCGGGCGTCGACGGGGCCATGGCCGCGGGGGCCATCGCGGCCGGCGGTGTCTCGATCTTCGTCGGCACGGCCGCTGCCGCATCGCCGGCGTGGAACTTCACCACCAGCGGCACGATGAGCAGCGCCACGATGTTGATGATCTTGATCAGCGGGTTCACGGCCGGGCCGGCGGTGTCCTTGTAGGGGTCGCCCACGGTGTCGCCGGTGACGGCCGCCTTGTGCGCCTCGGAGCCCTTGCCGCCGTGGTGGCCGTCTTCGATGTACTTCTTGGCGTTGTCCCATGCGCCGCCGCCCGTGCACATCGAGATGGCGACGAACAGGCCCGTGACGATGGTGCCCATCAGCAGCCCGCCCAGCGCCTTCGGCCCGAGCAGCAGGCCGACCACGATCGGCACCACCACCGGCAGCAGCGACGGGATCATCATTTCCTTGATGGCCGCGCCGGTCAGCATGCCCACGGCCTTGCCGTATTCGGGCTTGCCGGTGCCTTCCATGATGCCGGGGATGTCGCGGAACTGGCGGCGCACTTCCTCGACCACCGCGCCGGCCGCGCGGCCCACGGCTTCCATGGCCATGGCGCCGAACAGGTAGGGAATCAGCCCGCCGATGAACAGGCCGACGATCACCATCGGGTCGCTCAGGTTGAAGCTGATGGCCAGCCCGAAGCTTTCCAGCTTGTGGGTGTAGTCGGCAAAGAGCACCAGCGACGCGAGGCCGGCCGAGCCGATGGCGTAGCCCTTGGTCACGGCCTTGGTGGTGTTGCCGACCGCGTCGAGCGGGTCGGTGACGGCGCGCACGCTGTCGGGCAGCTCGCTCATTTCGGCGATGCCGCCGGCGTTGTCGGTGATGGGGCCGTAGGCGTCGAGCGCCACCACGATGCCGGCCATGCTCAGCATGGAGGTGGCGGCCACGGCAATGCCGAACAGGCCCGCCAGCGAGTACGACGCCAGGATGGCGATGCACACGAAGATCACCGGCCACGCCGTGGAGCGCATCGACACGCCCAGGCCCGCGATGATGTTGGTGCCGTGGCCCGTGGTCGAGGCCTGCGCGATGTGCTGCACCGGCTTGTACTGCGTGCCGGTGTAGTACTCGGTGACCCACACCAGCGCGGCCGTGAGCGCCAGGCCCACGAAGCAGGCGCCGAACAGCTTCAGCTGGCTGCCGCTGGGGGCAATGGCGTTGTCGGGAATGAGCCAGCTCGTGACGAACCAGAACGCGATCAGCGACAGGATGCCCGCCACCGCCAGGCCCTTGTAGAGCGCCGGCATCACGTTGGTCATGCCCGGCGAGGCCTTGACGAAGAAGCAGCCGATGATCGACGCGATGATCGACACGCCGCCCAGCGCCAGCGGGTACAGCACCGCGTTGGTCGGCGCCGCCGTGACCATCAGCGCGCCAAGCACCATGGTGGCGATCAGCGTCACCGCGTAGGTCTCGAACAGGTCGGCCGCCATGCCGGCGCAATCGCCGACGTTGTCGCCCACGTTGTCGGCGATCACCGCGGGGTTGCGCGGGTCGTCTTCCGGAATGCCGGCCTCGACCTTGCCCACCAGGTCGGCGCCGACGTCGGCGCCCTTGGTGAAGATGCCGCCGCCCAGCCGCGCGAAGATCGAGATCAGCGACGAGCCGAAGGCAAAGCCGATCAGCGGGTTGAGGATGGCCGAGAGGGTCTGGCCCGCGGCCGGCACCTTGCTGGCCAGGAACCAGTAGAAGGCCGACACGCCCAGCAGGCCCAGGCCCACCACCAGCATGCCGGTGATGGCGCCGCCGCGAAACGCCACGTCCAGCGCCGGGCCGATGCCGTGCGTGGCCGCCTGCGCGGTGCGCACGTTGGCGCGCACCGACACGTTCATGCCGATGAAGCCGCAGGCGCCCGAGAGCACCGCGCCCACCAGGAAGCCGACGGCGGTGGTCAGGTCGAGGAAGAGGGCGATCAGGACCGCCAGCACGACGCCGACCACCGCGATGGTCGTGTACTGCTTGGCGAGGTAGGCCGATGCGCCGGCCTGGATGGCGGCCGCGATCTCCTGCATGCGCGCGTTGCCGGGGTCCTTGGCGAGGATCCAACTTCGGGCCCAGAAGCCGTAGCCCACGGCCACGAGGCCGCAGACGATTGCCAGTATCAGGGGGGTGTTGCCGATCATGCTTTGCTTCTCCATTCGTTCGTTGCGACTAGTGGAGACGGACACCATGAACCCTGCGTGCAACGCGTACGGGGGCATGTTTTCCGTCGCGTTGCTTCCTCGAAGCTCACAGCACCTGGGGTGCGGAGCCGATTGGCCAACGGTTGCAATTTACAGGCAAAAACGGATGCGTGTGCGACCGTGCGGTGACACGGAAAGTAAACTCCGGGTTTGTCCCCATCCTTCTCATACTTTTCAACTACTCGAAAAACGTCATGTCCTTCGACAAAGTTTCCCCCGGCAAGAACGTCCCCGATGCCTTCAACGTCGTGATCGAAATCCCGATGAATGCCGACCCGATCAAGTACGAAGTCGACAAGGAGTCGGGCGCGATCTTCGTCGACCGCTTCATGACGACGGCCATGTATTACCCCGCCAACTACGGCTACGTGCCGCAGACCCTGTCGGGCGACGGCGACCCGGTCGACGTGCTGGTGATCGCCCCGTACCCGCTGCTGCCGGGCGTGGTGGTGCCGTGCCGCCCCCTGGGCATCCTGATGATGGAAGACGAAGCCGGCGTCGACGGCAAGGTGCTGGCCGTGCCCACCGACAAGGTGCTGCCGATCTACAGCCACTGGAAGTCGGTCGACGACGTGAACCCGATGCGCCTGAAGGCCATCAGCCACTTCTTCGAGCACTACAAGGACCTGGAAGCCGGCAAGTGGGTCAAGGTGTTGGGCTGGGAAGGCATCGACTCCGCCAAGAAGGAAGTCCTGGACGGCATCGCTGCTTACAAGAAGTAATTTTTCCGGGCGAGGAGGGCGCGCGGCGCGTGGAGCGCGCGCCGCCTCTCAGGCCGTCTTGAACGGGCTGCGCTCGCCCAGGTGGTCCATGTAGTTCTCGATGCCCGCGCCCTCGCGCTCGAGGAAGCGCTCGACGGCATCGGCGAACGACGGGTGCGCCAGCCAGTGCGCGCTGGTGGTCTTCACCGGCATCAGGGCGCGGGCCATCTTGTGCTCGCCCTGCGCGCCGCCCTCGAAGCGCTTGGCGCCGTGCGCGATGCACCAGGCCAGCGGCTGGTAGTAGCAGGCCTCGAAGTGCAGGCAATCCACGCGCTCCAGCGCCCCCCAGTAGCGGCCGTAGGCCACCAGCGGTTCGTCAGGCTGCGTCGACAGCGCGATCAGGCTCGTGGCCATGGGCTTGCCGTTGCGCTCGGCGACGAACAGCAGCCAGGCCTCGGGCAGCGTGTCAGCCATGCGCTGGAAGAAGTCGCGCGTGAGGTAGGGCGGGTTGCCGTGCTCGCGGTAGGTGCGCTCGTAGCAGCGGTAGAAAAAATCCCAGTCGGCCTTCGAGATGTCGGCGCCGCGCGACCAGCGAAAGCTCACGCCGGCATCGGCCACCTTGCGGCGTTCCTGGCGGATCTTCTTGCGCTTGTCGTGGGCAAGGCTGGCGACGAAGGCGTCGAAGTCGGTGTACCGCGCGTTGGTCCAGTGGAACTGCACGGTGTTGCGCAGCATCAGCCCGGCTTCGGTGCACGCGGCAATGTCTTCGTCGGCGCCGAACAGCAGGTGCAGCGACGACAGGTCTTCCTGCTTGCACAGCGCGACCAGCCCTTGCACCAGCAATGTGCGGCTTTGCGCGTCGCGTGCCAGCAGCCGGGTGCCGGGCACGGGCGTGAACGGCACCGCGACCACGGCCTTGGGGTAGTAGGCCAGCCCGTGCTGCTCGTAGGCATTGGCCCAGGCCCAGTCGAAGACGTACTCGCCGTACGAATGGTCCTTGATGTAGAGCGGGCACGCGGCCTGCAACTGCCTGCCGCGCCAGAGCGTGACGAACTGCGGCATCCATCCGCTTTCGGGCGTGGCGCTGCGGCTTTCGTGCAGCGCCGAGAGGTATTCGTGGCGCATGAAAGGCGAGGGCTCGGCCTGTGCGGCGAGCAGTGCGTTCCATGCGTCCGGGCTCACGTCCGACGGCGACGACAGAACCCGAATGACATAATCGTTCAAGCCTTTTTCTTCCTTTTGTATGACGCTCAAGCTCGCCATCGCGCAACTCAATTTTGTGGTGGGGGACCTCGCCGGCAACGCGAAAAAGATCGTCGATGCCGCGCGCGATGCCTATTCGCAAGGCGCGCGCCTGCTGCTGACGCCCGAACTCTCGATTGCCGGCTACGCGGCGGAAGACCTGTTCCTGCGTCCCGCCTTCACCGAAGCCTGTGATGATGCCGTGAAAGGCATTGCCGCCGCTTTGGCCGACCTCAAAGACATGGTCGTGGTGGTGGGGCATCCGACCGGCGGCAGCCTGCGCAGCCGCTCGGTGGCGGTGCAGCTGCGGCACAACGCGGCCAGCGTCATCAAGGAAGGCCGCATTCTCGAGACCTACGCCAAGCGCGAGCTGCCGAACTACCAGGTGTTCGACGAACGCCGCTACTTCACGCCGGGGCAAGGCACCTGCGTGTTCGAGGCGGGCGGCGTCTCGGTCGGCCTGCTGATCTGCGAGGACGCCTGGTTCGACCAGCCGGCCGAACTGGCCCGCGAAGGCGGCGCCGAGGTGCTGGCGGTGATCAACGCCTCGCCCTACCACGTGGGCAAGGAAGGCGAACGCGTGGCGCGCATGGCCGACCGGGCGCGCGCCGTGGGGCTGCCGCTGGTCTATGCGCACCTGGTGGGCGGGCAGGACGAGGTGGTGTTCGACGGCGCCTCCTTCGCGCTGCAGGCGGATGGCGCGGTTGCCATGCAGGCCGAGAGCTTCAAGGAAAAGCTGGTGTTCGCGCAGCTGGAGCGCACGGCGCAGGGCGGCGTGGGCTTTGCCGCCGAGCCGGGCGCCATTGCCGCTGCGCGCGACGCCGAGGCGCAGCTGTGGGACGCGCTGGTACTCGGCGTGCGCGACTACATCGGCAAGAACGGTTTTCCGGGCGCCATCCTGGGGCTCTCGGGCGGCATCGATTCCGCCTTGGTGCTGGCCATCGCCGTCGACGCGCTGGGCAAGGACAAGGTGCGCGCGGTGATGATGCCTTCGCCCTACACGGCCGACATCAGCTGGATCGACGCGCGCGACATGGCCGGGCGGCTGGGCGTGCGCTACGACGAAATCTCGATCAGGCACACCTTCGAGTCCTTCAAGGCAGCGCTGGCCGAAGAGTTCAAGGGCCGGCCCGAGGACGCGGCCGAAGAGAACATCCAGGCCCGCATTCGCGGCACGCTGCTGATGGGGCTGTCGAACAAGTTCGGCGCCATCGTGCTGACCACCGGCAACAAGAGCGAGATGGCCACCGGCTACTGCACGCTCTACGGCGACATGGCGGGCGGCTTCGCGGTCATCAAGGACCTGCTGAAGACCACGGTGTTCGCGCTGGCGCGCTGGCGCAATGCCCACGACCCCTACGGCACGGGCACCGAGCCGATTCCCGAGCGCATCATCACGCGGCCGCCCAGCGCCGAGCTGCGGCCCGACCAGACCGACCAGGACAGCCTGCCGCCCTACGACATCCTCGACGGCATCCTGGCACGCTACATGCAGGACGACGAGGGCATCGACGAGATCATCGCCGCGGGCTACGAACGCGCGGTGGTCGAGCGGGTTGCGCGGCTCATCAGGATCAACGAATACAAGCGGCGCCAGGCGCCGGTAGGCATCCGGGTCACCCATCGAAGCTTCGGCAAGGATTGGCGTTACCCTATCACCAGCAAATTCAACGAAACCGCCGGAGCACGAAAACCATGAAGCAGATCACCGCCATCGTCAAACCCTTCAAGCTCGAGGACGTGCGCGAGGCCTTGGCCGAAGTGGGCGTCACCGGCCTGACCGTCACCGAGGTCAAGGGCTTCGGCCGCCAGAAGGGGCACACGGAGCTCTACCGCGGCGCCGAATACGTGGTCGACTTCCTGCCCAAGATGAAGGTCGAAGTGGTCGTCAACGAGGCCGATGTGGAGCGCTGCATCGAAGCCATCGTCAGTTCCGCGCGCACCGGGAAGATCGGCGACGGCAAGATTTTCGTCACGGCCGTGGAACGCATCGTGCGCATCCGTACGGGTGAAGAGAACGAAAACGCAGTCTGAAAAATAAAAAGCCCCGGAGACCGGGGCTTTTTTAGAGACGGGCGTCAGAGGTTTTCCGACAGCCTGTCCTCGCGCGGGTGGAGCGGCACTTCGGCGCGCAGCGCTGTGAGCAGTTCGCTCACTTCGGTGCCGGTGCGAATCAGGTCCATCTGCCACTCGCCCATGAAGCCCTCGCGCACGCTGTGTGCCAGGAAGCCCAGCAGGCCGTCGTAGTAGCCGGCGGTGTTGAGGATGCCGGTGGGCTTGTCGTGGTAGCCGAGCTGGCGCCAGGTCCAGATCTCGAACAGTTCTTCAAAAGTGCCGATGCCGCCCGGCAGCGCCACGAAGGCGTCGGCGCGCTCGCCCATCATCGCCTTGCGCTCGTGCATGGTGTCGACCACGTGCAGTTCGTCGCACAGCGGGTTGGCCAGTTCCTTGTCGACCAGCGCCTTGGGGATGATGCCCACTACGCGGCCGCCGGCCAGGCGGGTGGCCTCGGCCACCGTGCCCATCAGGCCGGTGCGGCCACCGCCGTACACCAGTTGGCCGCCATGCTGGCCGATCCACTGGCCGACCGCTTGCGCGGCCTGGGAAAACTCGGGGCGCTCGCCGGGGCGCGAGCCGCAATACACACAGATCGAAAATTCAGGATTCATCCTGCCATCATGCCGCAGCTGGCAGGCCCTCTCATGACAGGAAGCGTTGCCACAGCGCGGCGACCCAGATGCCGCCGCACAGTGTGAGCGACAGCAGCACGGCCGCGCTGCCCATGTCCTTGGCGCGCTTGGACAGGTCGTGCCATTCGGGGCCGATGCGGTCGATGGCGGCTTCCACGGCGGTGTTGAGCAGTTCCACGATCATCACGAGGATCGCGCTGCCCGCGAGCAGGGCCACCTCGACCCAGCTGCGCCCGAGCCAGAAGGCGGCCGGAATCATCACGATCGAGATGATGGCTTCCTGGCGAAAGGCGGGCTCGCTCCAGCCGGCGCGCAGGCCGTGCAGCGAAATCAGCGTGGCGTGCCAGACGCGCTCGAAACCCTTGCGGGCCTTTTGCGGGTTGACGGCGGGATCGGGAAGATTGGGCAAAGCACTCATCGGCGGCTCATCGGCTTGGAGGTGATGAGCCGCGTACCGGCCCAGGCGTCGTGCCAGAACTGGCGGTCGGGGTGAAAACGTGCGAGCAGGGCCCAGATGGCGACCCAGCCGAAGATCAGGACGGCCGATTCACCGCCCGAGAGCTTGAAGGGCGCCAGGGCGGCCAGCGGCGGCAGGAACCAGATCCAGCTGAGCAGGTAGCGCGCCAGGGCGCGGCGCTGGCTCACGGGCTGGCCGTGCAGGTCGACGATGCGGATGTTCCAGGTTTTCATGGCGAGGGTCTGGCCCTTGGTCCAGAACCAGACGAAGTACACGCCAAAAACGATGAAGAGGAAAGCCTGGAACAGGTGGCGCCGCGAATCCATGGCGTCGCGCATCTGGCCCAGCGTGCTGAAGAGCCAGCCCGAGACGAAGACCACCGCGAACAGCAGCATGCCTTCGTAGAGCCAGCAGGCCATGCGGGGCCACAAGCCGGGCACTGTCGAGACGGGGGCGCTGCTTGCGGAAGAGGCGGAAGAGGCGGACGAGGCCGGGTGATCGGATCCCGAACTTTCGGGAGAACTGGAAACCATCGAGGCCTTGCGGTCAGGGGGCGGTGGAAGCGGGCGGGTCGGCCGTCACCGAAGGGGCTGGCACCTGGGCTTCCGCCGGAACCGGCGGGGACGACGCGCTGGCCGGCGAGGGCGCCGCGGGCACGATGGCCACGGCCGGCGTGGTCGCGCTCGGGCGCTCGGGCGGCGTGGCCACCAGCACGGTGGCTGGCGCGGAGGTCGGGGCGGGTGGCGGAGTCAGCAGGATTCTCGGCGTGTGCAGGCCGCCGGGCGTGACGGCGGGCACCGGCACCAGCTTCTGGGCGGAGACCGGGCGCACCGGGATGGCCGCACCGCGCGGCTTGGTCGGGGCGCGTTCGGCGAGCTTGCGCTTTTCTTCTTCGCTCAGGGCCTGGTACTGCTCCCACTTGGCCTTGCGCTCGTCGGCCGGGATGCGCTTGACCTCGGCGAAGTTCAGGCGGGCCTGGGTGCGCTGCTGGTTGCTCAGCGCCGCCCACTCGATCATGCGGCTGTGCAGGGTCACCTTGTCTTCGTTCGACATTTCGGCGAAGTTGCGCGACAGCGCCAGCCATTTGCGCTTTTGCCCGGTGTTCAGGGAGTTCCAGTGGGGGCTCAGCGGCGCCAGGGCCTGCTGCTGCCCGCTGGTGAGCTCGCTCCACAGCGGCTTGGTGGTGGACACGGCCTTGGGGCTGCTGGCGGTCGAGGCGCCGGGCGATGCGGCGCTGCCCACGGCGGACTTGGCGGCGGTTTCGGCGTGCGGCTGGGCATGGGCGCCGGCGACCGTCAGGCCGAAGGCTGCGACTGCAAACGCGCTCGCCCAAACGACTGCGCCCGCCGGGAGCGGGCGCAGCGGGCGAGGCGTGTTCGCGCTGGAGGAGGAGCGGCGTCGCATTCGGTCGGTGGAAAGGGTCGGTGGAAAGTTCAGTCAGAGGCGCTGTCGGCCTTCAGGAATTGGGCAAAACCGGGGTCGGTGTAGGCGGCGGGCGGCAGGTCGCCGGTCAGGAGCGCGGAATCCACTTCGGCCAGTTCGCTGGCGCGATCGTCGTCCTGCATCACGCTGATGGTGATGAGGCCGGCCACGAGCGCGATCAGCGGCACCACGGAGCCGATGCGCGTCCACCAACTGCCGCCCAGCGTGGCCGTGTGGCCCGACTGGACCACCACGGGCGCCGTGCGCAATTGCGGCGGCAGCTTGCGCGCGGCCACGGCCTGGGCGCGGGCCACGCGGAGTCGTTCGCCGATGTCGTGCGGCAGCTCCTTGTTGCCGGCCGAGAGGCGGGCAACGAGGCGCTGGCCGAACTGGTCTTCGGCGGCGGTTGAAGAGTTTGGAACCTTAGTGTTCATAGCGATATTCCCTTGGCCTTGAGCGCCTTGCTCAGAGCGTGAACGGCTCGCGAGCAATGGGTTTTGACGCTGCCTTCGGAGCAGCCCATCGCGGCGGCCGTCTCTGCGACGTCCATTTCCTCCCAGTAACGCATCAGGAAAGCCTCGCGTTGACGGCCCGGCAGTGCAGCGATCTGTTCCTCGATCTCGTGGAAGACCTGGGCGCGGCGGGTGGTGTCTTCGGCGCTCTCCGATTCCCTAGAGTCGGTCGGCGAGACGAAGTTCTCCAGCAGATCGAAATCGCCGTCGTCGTCGACCGAATCGAAGTCGCTGAGGTTCGAGAACAGGGCCCGGCGGGTCTTCTGGCGGCGGAACCAGTCGAGCGTGCAGTTCGACAGGATGCGCTGGAACAGCATCGGCAGCTCGGCCGCCGGCTTGTCGCCGTAGTGCTGCGCGAGCTTCATCATGCTGTCCTGCACGATATCGAGCGCCGCTTCTTCGTCCCGCACGTGGTAGACCGAGCGCTTGAAAGCGCGCCGTTCGACGCTTTTCAGGAAGTCGGAGAGTTCTAGTTCAGTGGCCAAGCGAGAGGGGGCGCGCAGGGAGCGCCGCGTGGGGAAAAGGTGTCTAGCGATCGCGTATGTTTACCGCCGCGGATTATGCCTTTGTCGCTTTACAGAAGAGCTGAAGCGAATCTGAACGCCGGGAAATGCCATAATCCGGGCTGCAAGTCAAAAGGCAAACGGGTCACGGTCCGGCGGAACATCAGTCCGCTCATGGCTTTGGCCTCAAGTCCTGGCGCGACCTCACAAGGGTTGGCAAGGGGCACCCAAGGTATTTCGTTCCCGAAATAGACAAAGGTTGATCATGGAAATCTCGAAGGCGGAAATCATCTCCGCGGCTGCTGCGTCCTCGAACGCCGGCCACCCCACGCAAGAACTCATGGGCGCTGAAGTGCTGGTCAAGGCACTGCAGGCCGAAGGCGTCCAGTACATCTGGGGCTACCCGGGCGGCGCGGTTCTGTACATCTACGACGCGTTCTACAAGCAGGACACCATCCAGCACGTGCTGGTGCGTCACGAGCAGGCAGCCGTCCATGCGGCCGACGGCTATGCGCGCGCCACCGGCGAAGTCGGCGTGGCGCTGGTCACTTCCGGCCCCGGCCTGACCAATGCTGTTACAGGTATTGCCACCGCGTACATGGACTCGATCCCGATGGTGATCATTTCGGGCCAGGTGCCAACGGCAGCCATCGGCCTGGACGCCTTCCAGGAATGCGACACAGTCGGCATCACCCGCCCCATCGTCAAGCACAACTTCCTCGTCAAGGATCCCAAGGATCTGGCCATGACGATGAAAAAGGCCTTCCACATCGCACGCAGCGGCCGCCCCGGCCCCGTGGTGGTGGACGTGCCCAAGGACGTTTCCTTCAAGAAGACGCCTTACGCCGGCTATCCCGACAAGGTCGAGATGCGCTCGTACAACCCGGTGCGCAAGGGCCACGGCGGCCAGATCCGCAAGGCGCTGCAGTTGCTGCTGGCGGCCAAGCGCCCCTACATCTACACCGGCGGCGGCGTGCTGCTGGGCAATGCCACCAACGAGCTGCGCACGCTGGTCGACATGCTCGGCTACCCGGTCACCAACACGCTGATGGGCCTGGGCGCCTACCCGGCGAGCGACCGCAAGTTCCTGGGCATGCTGGGCATGCACGGCACCATCGAAGCCAACAACGCGATGCAGAACTGCGACGTGCTGCTGGCCGTGGGCGCGCGCTTCGACGACCGCGTGATCGGCAACCCGAAGCACTTCGCGCAGAACGAACGCAAGATCATCCACATCGACATCGACCCGTCGAGCATCTCCAAGCGCGTGAAGGTCGACATCCCGATCGTCGGCGACGTCAAGGACGTGCTCACCGAGCTGATCTCGATGATCCGCGAGAGCACCGCCAAGCCCGACGCCGGCGCGCTGTCCGACTGGTGGAAGACCATCGAGGCCTGGCGCTCGCGCGACTGCCTCAAGTACGACCGCGGCAACACCGACGTCATCAAGCCGCAGTTCGTGGTCGAAACCCTCTGGAACATGACCAAGGACGCCGACGCGTACATCACGTCGGACGTGGGCCAGCACCAGATGTGGGCCGCCCAGTACTACCGCTTCGACGAGCCGCGCCGCTGGATCAACTCGGGCGGCCTGGGCACCATGGGCGTGGGCATTCCCTACGCCATGGGCATCAAGCTGGCCAAGCCCGATTCGGAAGTGTTCACCATCACCGGCGAAGGCTCGGTGCAGATGTGCATCCAGGAACTCTCCACCTGCCTGCAATACAACACGCCGATCAAGATCTGCTCGCTCAACAACCGCTACCTGGGCATGGTGCGCCAGTGGCAGGAGATCGAATACTCCGGCCGCTACAGCCACAGCTACATGGATGCACTGCCCAACTTCGTGAAGCTCGCCGAGGCCTATGGCCACGTCGGCATGCTGATCGAGCGTCCACAAGACGTGGAGCCCGCGCTGCGCGAAGCACGCAAGCTCAAGGACCGCACGGTGTTCATGGACTTCCGCACCGACCCCACTGAAAACGTGTTCCCGATGGTGAAGGCCGGCATGGGCATCACCGAAATGCTGTTGGGTTCCGAAGATCTCTGATCCTCGGGACATTCGCTCAACTCTTTACTGACGAATCTATTGCCCGCCGAGCCCGCGCATTACCGTGCGCGGGGGAGGGCGGCGAAAAGAGGAGTCACGCAAACATGAAACACATCATTGCAGTGCTGCTGGAAAACGAGCCGGGTGCTCTTTCCCGCGTGGTGGGCCTGTTCTCGGCCCGTGGCTACAACATCGAATCGCTGACCGTCGCGCCGACCGAGGACCCGAGCCTCTCGCGCATGACCATCGTCACCACCGGTTCGGACGACGTGATCGAGCAGATCACCAAGCACCTGAACCGCCTGATCGAAGTGGTCAAGGTCGTCGACCTGACCGAAGGCGCCTACACCGAGCGCGAGCTCATGATGGTGAAGGTGCGCGCGGTGGGCAAGGAGCGCGAGGAAATGATGCGCATGGCGGAAATCTTCCGCGGCCGCATCATCGACGTGACCGACAAGAGCTACACCATCGAACTCACCGGCGACCACGGCAAGAACGACGCTTTCCTGGAAGCGATCGAACGTAGCGCTATCCTTGAAACTGTCCGCACCGGTGCCAGCGGCATCGGGCGCGGTGAGCGCATCCTGCGCGTGTAGGGGGTGCAGATCCCCTCAGTTTCATCGTTTCATCGACACATGAGGAGAGCGTGATGCAAGACTTGCTGGGCTTCGACAAGATGGTGACGCCCATCATCATCCGGATCCTGTACTTCCTGGGGCTGCTGGCCGTGCTCGCGATGACCGCCACGGCACTGTTCCAGGGGCGCATCCTGGTTGCCATCGGGGTCCTGGTTTTCGGCGCGATCATTGTTCGCGTCTACAGCGAATTGCTGATCCTGCTGTTCCGCATTCACGACAACCTCGTGTCCATCAATCAGCAAATGAAGGCCCGGAATTCTTCCGGCCCACTGTGAGTGAACGCATCCCCGCCCGTGGGGATGCCCGAGATTAAATAGGAAAGACGCATATGAAGGTTTATTACGACAAGGACGCGGACCTCAGCCTCATCAAGGGCAAGACGGTCGCCATCATCGGTTACGGCTCGCAAGGCCATGCGCACGCGCAGAACCTGAACGACAGCGGCGTCAAGGTCGTGGTCGGCCTGCGCAAGGGCGGCGCTTCGTGGGACAAGGTCGGCAAGGCCGGCCTGCAGGTCGCCGAAGTGGCCGACGCCGTGAAGTCGGCCGACGTGGTCATGATCCTGCTGCCCGACGAGCAGATCGCCAACGTCTACAAGAACGACGTGGCTCCGCACATCAAGGAAGGCGCTTCGCTGGTCTTCGCGCACGGCTTCAACGTGCACTACGGCTTCGTGCAGCCGCGCGCCGACCTCGACGTGTGGATGGTCGCTCCCAAGGCCCCGGGCCACACTGTGCGCAGCACGTACACCCAGGGCGGCGGCGTGCCCCACCTCGTGGCCGTGCACCAGGACAAGACCGGCAAGGCGCGTGACCTCGCGCTGAGCTACGCCACCGCCAACGGCGGCGGCAAGGCCGGCATCATCGAGACCAACTTCCGCGAAGAAACCGAGACCGACCTGTTCGGCGAACAAGCGGTTCTGTGCGGCGGCACGGTCGAGCTGATCAAGGCCGGTTTCGAAACGCTGGTGGAAGCCGGCTACGCGCCCGAAATGGCGTACTTCGAATGCCTGCACGAGCTGAAGCTGATCGTCGACCTGATCTATGAAGGCGGCATCGCCAACATGAACTACTCGATCTCGAACAACGCCGAATACGGCGAGTACGTTACGGGCCCGCGCATCGTGACCGACGAGACCAAGAAGGTCATGAAGCAAGTGCTGCGCGACATCCAGACCGGCGAATACGCCAAGAGCTTCGTGCTCGAAGCCGCCGCGGGCCAGCCGGCCCTCATCAGCCGCCGCCGCCTGAACGCAGAGCACCAAATCGAAGTCGTGGGCGAAAAGCTGCGCGCGATGATGCCCTGGATCAAGAAGAACAAGCTGGTCGACCAGACCCGCAACTGATCTTCCGCTCGAAGGCGCCGCGGCGCCTTTTCCCAAGGGCCACCCGTCGCGGTGGCCCTTTTGTTTGAAGGGGTCGAAGATGTGCCCTGAACTACACTGCAGGCCATGCGACTCACAGATCAAGATGCTATCGATTGGATAGCTACACGTGCTGTGCCCACGAGGGACGGAGGCAATTTCAATGCATGACGATACGGTTCCCGACGAGGTGCAACCGCGCAAACGCCGCAAGGGCATCTACATCCTGCCGAACCTGTTCACGCTGGCGGCGTTGTTCGGCGGTTTCTATTCGGTCGTGATGGCCATGAACGCGCGCTTCGACCTCGCGGCGCTCGGCGTGTTCGCCGCGATGATCCTGGACAGCCTCGACGGGCGCGTGGCCCGCATGACCAACACGCAAAGCGCGTTCGGCGAGCAGATGGATTCGCTGTCCGACATGGTGTCTTTCGGCGCCGCGCCGGCGCTCATCGCGTACGAGTGGTCGCTCAAGGGCCTGGGCCGCTGGGGCTGGATCGCGGCCTTCGTGTACTGCGCCTGCGCGGCACTGCGCCTTGCGCGCTTCAACGTGAATACCGGCGTCGTCGACAAGCGCTGGTTCCAGGGGTTGCCGTCGCCGGCCGCAGCGGCACTCGTGGCGGGCTTCATCTGGCTGGTGGACGAATGGGGCAAGCGCGGCGGCGAGGTGCTCTACCTCTCGTGGACGCAGATCACCTGGGTCACCTTCGCCTTCACGCTGTACGCGGGCCTCACCATGGTCACGAACGCGCCGTTCTACAGCTTCAAGGACATCCAGATGAAGAAGAGCGTGCCCTTTGCGGCGATCGTGCTGATCGCGCTGGGCATCGCGGTCATCAACATCCATCCGCCCACCGTGCTGTTCGGCCTGTTCGTCATTTACGGCCTGAGCGGCTACGTGGTCTACGGATGGCGCAAGGCCAAGGGCCAGCCGGTGAGCGTGATCAGCACCTCGACCGAAGAGCCCGACGAGCGGGGATTGCACAACTGAGCGATACGCCGGGTCTTCACAGGCCCGCGAAGGCTGTGCTACATTCGAAACCCTCATGACCAAGATTTCGCTGCTGGCCCTACTAGCCCTCCCTCACGGGCGGAGACGGTAGCGCACGCGCTAATCCCTCACCACGGCCCGTTCGCACCAGCAACGGGCCGTTTGTTTTTTGGGGTTGCTGGTTGATTCCCAACCATCACAGAGAAATCGACATGCTCAAGCAACCTCAAAGCAAATACCGCGCATTCGCCCCGATCGGCCTCAAGGACCGTACCTGGCCCGATGCCGTGCTGACCAAGGCGCCCATCTGGCTGTCGACGGACCTGCGTGATGGCAACCAGGCGCTGGTCGAGCCCATGGACATCGCGCGCAAGATGCGCATGTTCGAAACCCTCGTGGCCATCGGCTTCAAGGAAATCGAAGTCGGCTTTCCCTCGGCGTCGCAGGTGGAGTTCGACTTCGTGCGCAAGCTCATCGAGGAAGACCGCATTCCCGACGACGTGACGATCCAGGTGCTGACCCAGGCACGTGACCACCTCATCGCACGCACCTTCGAGGCCTTGCAAGGCGCGCCGCGCGCCATCGTGCACCTCTACAACGCCGTGGCCCCCGTGATGCGCCGCGTGGTGCTCGGCATGGACGAAGACCAGATCGTCGAGCTCGCCAGCACCCATGCGCGCATGTTCAACGACTTCGCCGCGAAGCAGCCCGCAACGCAGTGGACCTTCCAGTACTCGCCCGAAATGTTCTCGGGCACCGACGTCGCGTTTTCCAAGCGCGTGGTCGATGCGGTGACCGAGGTCTGGGCGCCGACGCCGCAGCGCAAGTGCATCGTCAACCTGCCCACTACGGTGGAGCATTCGACGCCCAACATCTTCGCGGACATGATCGAGTGGATGCACCGCAACCTCGCGCGCCGCGATTCGATCGTGCTGTGCGTGCACCCGCACAACGACCGCGGCACCGGCACCGCCGCCGGCGAACTGGCCCTGATGGCCGGCGCCGAGCGCATCGAAGGCTGCCTGTTCGGCAACGGCGAACGCACCGGCAACCTCGACCTCGTGAACGTGGCGCTCAACCTCTACACGCAAGGCGTTTCGCCCGAGCTCGACTTCTCGAACATCGACGAGATCCGCGCCACGGTCGAGCACTGCAACCAGATTCCCGTGCACCCGCGCCACCCGTATGTCGGCGACCTCGTCTACACCTCGTTCTCGGGCTCGCACCAGGACGCGATCAAGAAGGCTTTTGCCGCGCGCAAGGAAGGCGACATCTGGGACATGCCCTACCTCCCGATCGACCCGAAGGACGTGGGCCGCAGCTACGAGGCCGTGATCCGCGTCAACAGCCAGTCGGGCAAGGGCGGCATGGCCTACCTGCTCGAGAGCGAATACGGCATCGAGATGCCGCGCCGCCTGCAGATGGAGTTCATGCAGGTCGTGCAGCGCGTGATGGACGTGGCCGGCAAGGAACTCACCGCCAGCGACCTCTGGGACCTGTTCGTGCGCGAGTACGGCGTGGAGACCGCGCAGTCGCTGCAGCACCGCGTGATCGAGGAAGAAGGCGAGGGCGCCAGCGCCTCCGTGGTGCTGCGCGGCGACCTGCCGTGGGACGGTGAAGTCCGCGCCATCGAAGGCCGCGGCAACGGCCCCATCGACGCGTTCACGCAGGCACTGAGCAAGGCCACGGGCCACACGGTGCGCGTGATGGACTACCACCAGCACGCCATCGGCGCCGGCGCCGATGCCAAGTCGGTGGCCTACCTGGAACTGCGCGTCGACGAAAGCCAGACGCTGTTCGGCGTGGGCATCGACGCCAACGTGATCTCGGCGTCGCTGAAGGCGATCGTCTCGGGCGTGCAGCGCGCACGGGGCAAGGGCGCGCACAGCGCACAATCGGCGGTTGAAGTCGCCTGACGCTGCCAACGCGCTGATACCGCGCCGCATGCGCAAGGTGGGAACGAACAAAGGAGCTCCACGATGACCGACCAACTCATAATTTTCGACACCACCTTGCGCGACGGCGAGCAGTCGCCCGGCGCCTCGATGACGCGCGACGAGAAGATGCGCATCGCCAAGCTGCTGGAGCGGCTGAAGGTCGATGTCATCGAAGCGGGCTTTCCCGCCAGCTCGAACGGCGATTTCGAGGCCGTGAAGGCCATTGCCAACGCGATCAAGGACGCGACGGTGTGCGGCCTCTCGCGCGCCAACGACCGCGACATCGCCCGCGCCGCCGAGGCCCTGAAGGGCGCGGCCCGCGGACGCATCCACACCTTCATCGCGACCTCGCCGCTTCACATGGAAAAGAAGCTGCGCATGTCGCCCGACGAAGTGCACGAGCAGGCCAAGCTGGCCGTGCGTTTTGCGCGCAACCAGATCGGCGACGTCGAGTTCAGCCCCGAAGACGGCTACCGCAGCGACCCGGACTTCCTGTGCCGTGTGCTCGAAACCGTCATCAACGAAGGCGCCACCACCATCAACGTGCCCGACACCGTCGGCTACGCCATCCCCGAGCTCTACGGCAACTTCATCAAGATGCTGCGCGAGCGCATTCCCAACAGCGACAAGGCGATCTGGTCGGTGCACTGCCACAACGACCTGGGCATGGCCGTGGCCAACTCGCTGGCCGGCGTGAAGATCGGCGGCGCGCGCCAGATCGAATGCACCATCAACGGCCTGGGCGAGCGCGCGGGCAACTGCTCGCTCGAGGAAGTGGTCATGGCGGTGAAGACCCGCAAGGACTATTTCGGGCTGGACCTGCGCATCGACACCCAGCACATCGTGGCCGCGAGCCGCATGGTCAGCCAGACCACCGGTTTCGTGGTGCAGCCGAACAAGGCCGTGGTGGGCGCCAATGCCTTCGCGCATGCCTCCGGCATTCACCAGGACGGCGTGCTCAAGGCCCGCGACACCTACGAGATCATGCGCGCCGAAGACGTGGGCTGGACCGCCAACAAGATCGTGCTGGGCAAGCTCAGCGGCCGCAATGCCTTCAAGCAGCGCCTGCAGGAACTGGGCGTGACCATGGCCAGCGAGGGCGACATCAACGCCGCCTTCCTGCGCTTCAAGGAGCTGGCCGACCGCAAGTCCGAAATTTTCGACGAAGACATCCTGGCGCTCGTCAGCGCGGAAGAGGTGTCGAACGTTGGTGAGCAGTTTGCTTTCGTTTCTCTCTCCCAGCACAGCGAAACCGGCGAGCGCCCCCAGGCCAAGGTCGTCTTTACCGTCCAGGGCAAGGAAGTCACCGGCGAATCCGATGGCAACGGCCCGGTGGATGCTTCTCTGAAGGCCATCGAGTCCCACGTCAAGAGCGGCGCCGAGATGGTTCTTTACTCTGTAAACGCCATCAGCGGCTCGACGGAAAGCCAGGGAGAAGTTACAGTCCGGTTACAAAACGCAGGGCGGGTGGTCAACGGTGTGGGTGCAGACCCGGACATCGTGGTCGCTTCGGCAAAGGCTTATTTGAGTGCGCTCAACAAGTTACAGAGCCAAGCTGAGAGAGTTGCGGCACAAGGTTAGGTTTTCAGGCGTTCCTTGGTATTCGATTGAAGAAGAGGATGCAAGTAACTGATATTGCGTGCCTTTTTTGATTTCGATACACTGCGGTCCTCGTTTGTCGCCGCTGGAGATTTATTAATGCCTGAAGCCCGTCTCCGCCGAGTTTCCAGCCAGCGGTTTCTACCCGCACTCAAATTCATCGCCGTCGCGTTCTGCGCCACGGCGTTTTTGCTGCCTGGCGCCCAGGCCGCGAAGAAAGAAAAGCCCACCGCAGCCAAGACCGCCGTCGCCAAGAAGGCGAAGGGGCCGGTGCCTGTCGAGGTGAAGCGCACCGCGTCGTCCAAGACGGCGGCGCGCGGCGCCCGGGCCGAAAAAGCAGAAAAGGTCGTTCGTGGAGGCCGCAATGTCGTTGCCACCATCCACAAGAAGAACGGCAAGACCGTGGTGGCCGTCCAGCGCCGCTCGGTGGTCCGCGTCGAAGCGCCCGCGCGCCAGTCCTTCGGCCAGATGGCCGGCCTGCACGGCACCGAAGACGTGCTCGACCTGAAGTCGAGCGTGGCGCTGGTGATCGACCAGGACACCCACGAAGTGCTGTTCAGCAAGAACGACCACGCCGTGCTGCCGATCGCGTCGCTCACCAAGCTCATGACCGGCCTGCTCATCAGCGAGGCGCACCTGCCCAATGAAGAGCTGATCACCATCACGCAGGACGACGTCGACACCGAAAAGCGCAGCAGCTCGCGCCTGACGGTCGGCACCACGCTGTCGCGCGGCGAACTGCTGCACCTGGCGCTGATGTCCAGCGAAAACCGTGCCGCGCACGCGCTGGGCCGTACCTACCCGGGTGGCCTGTCGACCTTCGTGAGCATCATGAATGCCAAGGCCAAGATGCTCGGCATGAAGGACACGCGCTACGTCGAGCCCACGGGCCTGTCCAGCCGCAACCAGTCGAGCGCGCAAGACCTGGCGCTGCTGGTCAATGCAGCCTATTCCGACGCTACCGTGCGCTCGCTGTCGACCTCGCCTGAATACCAGGTCGAAGTTGGCAACCGCGTGCTGCAGTTCAACACCACCAACCGCCTCGTGAAGAGCCCCGATTGGGAAATCGGCGTGCAGAAGACCGGCTACATCTCGGAAGCCGGCCAGTGCCTCGTGATGCAGGCCAAGGTGGCAGGGCGCAAGCTGATCATGGTGTTCCTGGATTCGGCCGGCAAGTTCAGCCGCATCGCCGACGCCGAGCGCGTTCGCCGCTGGGTCGAGGCCACGCATTCGATCTCGGGTTCGCCCGCCGCGTCTTCGCGCAACGTGGGCTTCCAGGTCGCGGGCTGATTCCCCGGTTCCCAACGAAAACAGGCCCTTTTCAGGGCCTGTTTGCTTTTGGGGCGCTGCAGGGCGCTGCAGGCACTCTGAGAGTGCTCTGGAGTGCCGTCAGGCGCCCGTGGAGGGGCCGGCGTTCGCGGCGGCAGCGGCTGGCGTGGCGGCCATGCCGTCCTTGAAGCCCAGCGCGCCCGAGATTTCATTGGCCGTGGCCTGCAGCTTGGGCAGCCAGCCTTCGTCGAGCCGGTCGGCCGGCGCCGAAATCGACAACCCCGCCACCAGCTTGCCCTGGTCGTCGTAGATGCCGGCGGCCATGCAGCGCACGCCCAGTTCCAGCTCTTCGTTGTCGCGGGCAATGCCGTACTGGCGCGCCTTCGACAGCTCGCGCTCGAGCGCGGGCAGCTGGGTGATGCTGTTGCGCGTGTGGCCGGCCAGGCCGGTGCGCGTGGCGTAGCTGCGCACGCGCTGCGGGTCGTCGGCCGCCAGGAACAGCTTGCCGGTCGAGGTCAGGTGCAGGGCGGCGCGGCCGCCGATGGCGCGCACCACCTGCATGCCCGAGCGCTCGCTGTAGGAGCGCTCGATGTACACGATCTCGTCGCCCTGGCGCATGCTCAGGTTGACCGGCTGCTGCGTCAGCTTGTGCAGTTCGCGCATCGGGCCCAGCGCCGCGTCGCGCACGTTGAGCCGGCCCTTGACCAGGTTGCCCAGCTCCAGCAGGCGCATGCCCAGGCGGTAGCTGCCCGCTTCGGGCCGGTCGACGAAGCGGCCGACCGCCAGGTCGTTGAGGATGCGGTGCGTGGTCGACGGGTGAAGCCCGGTCTTTTCGCTGATCTCCTTCAGCGAAATCGCCTCTTCGCGCGATGCCAGGACATCGATCAGCGCGAACATGCGCTCGATCACCTGGATCACGGGAACAGCGGGAATGTCTGATTGGTTTTTTCTCATGGCGCTCTGCGGTGATGACCCGGCGCCATTTTACCTTGTGAAATCGTCAGGCGCTTGCCACCGTCCGTCGACCAGCACTTCGTGCGGGGAAAAGCGCGCCTTGTAGTTCATCTTCGGGCTGTGCTCGATCCAGTAGCCCAGGTAGACGTGCGGCAGGCCCAGCTTGCGCGCCTGCTCGATCTGCCAGAGCACGCTGTAGGTGCCATAACCAGCGCTCGTGTCCGGCTCGTAGAAGGTGTAGACGGCCGAGATGCCGTCGTTCAGCACGTCGAGGATCGACACCATCTTCAGCGCGCCCGCGCTGCCGTCGGGCAGGGTCTCGCGAAACTCCACCAGCCGCGAGTTGACCCGGCTTTGCAGCAGGAACTGGGTGTATTGGTCGATGCTGTCGTGGTCCATGCCGCCGCCGGCGTGGCGGCCGTTCTGGTAGCGCAGGTAGAGCTGGTAGTGCTCCGGCACGAAGCACAGCTTGAGCACCCGCGCCTGCAGATCGGAATGTTGTTTCACCGCGCGACGCTGGCTGCGCGTCGGCTGGAAGCTGTTGGCCAGCACCCGCAGCGGGATGCACGCGCGGCAGCCGTCGCAGTAGGGGCGGTAGGTGAACATGCCGCTGCGCCGGAAGCCGCTGAGCACCAGGTCGGAGTAGGCGTCGTTGTGGATCAGGTGGCTGGGCGTGGCCACCTGCGACCGTGCCTGGCGATCCGGCAGATAGCTGCAGGGATAGGGCGCCGTCGCATAGAACTGCAGCGTGTGAAGCGGAAGATCCTTGAGGTGCGTCACGTCGAAAGAGGAGGTCGCGCGGAAAGGAGTTCGTTCCAGTATACGGGCTCGAATCGCCACTGTGGCCCCTCCTGCCGCCGGGCCTCGGCCACGTGGGCGACGAAGCGCTTGCGCGGCATTTCGTGGGCGCCCAGGCTGGCCAGGTGGGCGGTGTTCTGCTGGCAGTCGATCATGCGCACGCCGGCATGCCGGCACAGCGACACCAGCGCCGCCAGCGCGATCTTCGAGGCGTCGGGCTGGCGCGTGAACATCGACTCGCCGAACACCGCGCGGCCCAGCGCCACGCAGTAGAGGCCGCCGGCCAGCTTGCCGTCGATCCAGGTCTCGACGCTGTGGGCGTGGCCGGCTTGGTGCAAATTCGTATAGGCCTTCACCATGTCGGGCACGATCCACGTGCCCGACTGGCCCACGCGCGGCGAGCGTGAGCAGGCGGAAATCACGGCCGGAAAGTCGTGGTCGATGCGCACCTCGCAGCCGGGCGTTTCGGCGAAGCGCGCCAGCGTCTTGCGCAGCGAGCGGTGCAACTTGAAGTCCGCCACCTGCAGCACCATGCGCGGGTCGGGGCTCCACCACAGGATCGGCTGGTCCTCGCTGAACCACGGGAAGACGCAGTTGCTGTAGGCCTGCATCAGAGTATCGACATCGAGCGCGCCGCCGGCCGCGAGCAGGCCGGGCACGGGGTCGGCAATGCCCCATGCCGACGCGGGGTCGGGCAGGGTGTCTCCGGGTTCGAGCCAGGGCAGTTGTTGCATGGCCGTAGGTATACACGGCTTCGCTAAAACTGAATCCAGTTGAGGGAAAATCGCGTACGTCCGGGGTCTTGTCTTGTCTATCAGGCAGCCGCTCTGGCGTTGCATCCGTTGGCACGGCATACCCACAAGACCCGTCGAAGGCCATATAGTGCTCAGCTCGCATTCGCAGTACCCACAGCGGACCCGGCAGGCAGGCATTTCGCGCCGGGGATCAGCACAAGAGGACCACGTTGACCACTGAACCCAATCCCACCCGCTTCGGCAGCGGCCAGGCGGTACGCCGCCTCGAGGACGAGAGCCTGCTGGCAGGGGCCGGACGCTACACCGACGACGTCACGCTGCCCGACCAGGCGCATCTTGTTTTCCTCCGGTCTTCCTATCCGCACGCGCGGATCCGCTCGATCGACACCAGCACGGCAGCCGCCATGCCCGGTGTGCTGCGCGTGATCACGGGGGCGGAAATGGCCGAGGCCGGCGTCAAGCCCATGCCGGGCGCCGCGGGGTTCAAGCGCGCGGACGGCAGCGACAGCGCCAGCCCGCCGCGCTACGCCATGGCGCACGAGCGCGCGCGCTTCGTCGGCGAAGCGGTGGCGGCGGTGGTGGCCGACACGGTGCAGCAGGCGCGCGATGCGTGCGAAGCCATCATGGTCGACTACGACGACCTGCCGATGGTGGTCGACCTCCCCAGCGCCACCGCCGACGGCGCGCCGCAACTGTGCGACGAGGCCTCCGGCAATATCGCCGCCGAAATGCGCCACGGCAGCAGCGAGGCCGCCACGGCCGCCTTCGCCAAGGCCAGCCACGTGGTGGCGCTCGACGTGAACAACCAGCGCGTGGTCGCGCTCACCATCGAGCCGCGTTCGGTGCTCGCGGTGCAAGACGCCGAAAGCGGCCGCCTCACGATCCGCATGAGCACGCAGATGCCTTCCGGCGTGCGCGATTCCGTGTGCGCGGCCATCGGCCTGCCGAAAGAAAAAGTGCGCGTGGTGGTGGGCGATGTCGGCGGCGGCTTCGGCATGAAGACCGGCGCCTATCCCGAAGACATCGCGGTCGCCTTCGCCGCGCTGCAGGTGCATCGCCCGGTCAAGTGGGTGGCCGACCGCAGCGAGGAATTCCTGTCGAGCGCGCACGGCCGCGACATCGAGGCCCGCGCCGAAATGGCGCTCGACGCCAACGGCAAGATCCTGGCGCTGCGCATCAAGACGCTGGCCAACGTCGGCGCCTACGCCACCGGCACCGGCGTGGCGATCCAGCTGCTGATCGGCCCCTGGGTGCAGACCAGCGTCTACGACATCCAGACCATCGACTTCCATTTCAAGGCGGTGCTGACCAACACCGCGCCCACCGGCGCCTACCGTGGCGCGGGCCGGCCCGAGGCCATCTTCACCATCGAGCGCTTGATGGACGAGGCCGCGCGGCAAACCGGCATCGACCGCATCGTGCTGCGCCGGCGCAACTTCATCCGCCCCGAGCAGATGCCGTACAAGAACCCGATGGCGCAGACCTACGACACGGGCAACTTCGAGTCGGTCATGGACCAGGCGCTGGCGCTGGCCGACTGGCAGGGCTTCGAGGGCCGCGCCGCCGAATCGGCCAGCCAGGGCAGGCACCGCGGCCTGGGCATCGCCACGTTCCTCGAATGGACGGGCGGCAACGTGTTCGAGGAGCGCGTCACGGTCTCGGTGCAGGCCGACGGCGTGATCGAGGTGTTCTCGGCCGTCAACGCCATGGGGCAGGGCATTGCCACCTCGCTCGCGCAACTGGCCGTGGACGCTTTCGGCGTGCCCATCGACAAGGTGCGCGTGGTGCTCGGCGACACCGACCGCGGCGACGGCTTCGGCAGCGCCGGTTCGCGTTCGCTGTTCACCGGCGGCTCGGCCGTGCGCATCGGCGCGGAACGCACCATCGACAAGGCGCGCGAACTCGCGGCGCAGGAATTCGAGGCCGCCGTCGACGACATCACCTACACGCGCGGCGTCTTCTCGGTGGCCGGCACCGACCTCGAGCTCGACCTGTTCACGCTCGCGGGCAAGCAGCCCGAGCGCGAAATCTTCGTGGACTCCACCAGCACCGTGGCCGGCCCGACCTGGCCCAACGGCTGCCACATCTGCGAGATCGAGATCGACCCGCCCACCGGCGAAATCAGCGTGGTCGCCTACAGCTCCGTCAACGACGTGGGCCGCGTGATCAATCCGATGATCGTGCGCGGCCAGCTCGAGGGCGGCGCCGTGCAGGGCATCGGGCAGGCGCTGTACGAGCAGGTGGTGTACGACCACGAAACCGGCCAGCCCGTCACCGGCAGCCTGATGGACTACGCCGCGCCGCGCGCCGACATCGTGAGCACCATGTTCAACATGGAAATGGACGAGTCCACGCCGTGCAAGAACAACCCGCTTGGCGTGAAGGGCGTGGGCGAGCTCGGCACCATCGGCGCCACGCCGGCCATCGTGAACGCGGTGGCCGACGCCTTCGCGCGCAACGGCCTTGCCACGCGCGCGCCGCGACTGCACATGCCGCTGAGCCCCGCGCGCGTGTGGCAGGCGATGCAGACGGTCGACTGAGCGCCACGCACCGGGCGTTCGAAAGGCGAGGCACGCCATGCTCGTCACCACCGAACGCCAGACCGACCTCATCCGCGTCGCCAGCTACCGCTGCGACGCGGGCCCCGATGCGCAGCCCTTCACCGAGCTGCACGAGGGCTACTCGGTCTCGTACGTGCGCAAGGGCAGCTTCGGCTACCGCACGCGCGGCCGGGCCTATGAACTCGTGGCCGGCTCGGTGCTCGTGGGATGCCCCGGCGACGAATACGTCTGCACGCACGACAACCACGTGTGCGGCGACGAGTGCCTCGCGTTCCACCTGTCGCCCGGCTTCGTCGAGCTGATCGGCGGCGACCACAAGGCCTGGCGCACCGGCGGCCTGCCGCCGCTGGCCGAGCTCGTGGTCATCGGCGAACTCGCGCAGGCCGCGGCCGACGGGCAGGGCGACGCGGGCCTGGACGAGCTGGGCATGTGGTTCGCGAGCCGCTTCGTCGACGTCGTGTCCGGCCGCGCCAAGCCCAGGCCGGCGCCGACCGCCTTGCCGCGCGACCGCCGCCGCGCGGTCGATGCCGCGATGTGGATCGACGCCCATTCGCAGCACGACATCGGCCTCGACGGCGCCGCCGCCGAGGCGGGCCTGAGCGCCTTTCATTTCTTGCGCTTGTTCTCGCAGGTGCTGGGCGTTACGCCGCACCAGTACCTCGTGCGCTCGCGCCTGCGCCATGCCGCGCGCCTGCTGGCCGACGACGACAGCCGCCCCGTGACCGAGGTCGCGCTCGACGTCGGCTTTGCCGACCTCAGCAACTTCGTGCGCACCTTCCACCGCGCGGCCGGCGTGTCGCCCGGCGGTTTCCGCAAGGCGGCCCGGGGCGATCGCAAGATTTTCCAAGACCGCCTGGCCGCGCTCTTTCATGATGACCGCCTGATCCATTCATCGAGCAGGAAACCATCATGTACGCCCCCACCGGACTGACAGCCGAAGACCTCGCCGCGAGCCGCCGCTTCCATGCGGTCTGCCTCTGACGCCAAGGAGTCGCCATGGCCACCATCTACAAGGAATTCATCGTCGAGGCGGACGCCGCCCACGTGTGGGACGCGCTGCGCGATTTCAACGCGGTGCACACCCGGCTCGCACCGGGCTTTCTCACCGCCTGCACGATCGACGCCCAGGGCGGCCGCGTGCTCACCTTCGCCAACGGCCTCGTCGCGCGCGAGGCGTTGGTCGGCACCGACGATGCGCATCGCCGCCTGGCCTACACCGTCACCGGCGGCAAGGCCAGCCACCATCACGCCTCGGCGCAGGTGTTCGCCGAAGGGCCGGGCCGCTCGCGCTTCGTCTGGATCACCGACGTGCTGCCCGACGCCATGGCCGCCTACATCGAGCCGATGATGGTGCAGGGCGGCGTGGCCATGAAGGCGGCGCTCGAAGGGCGCCCGGTGCCGGCTGCCTAGATTCGCCGCCTAGAAGTCTTCGAGCGGCAGGCCGACGTAGTTTTCGGCCAGCGAGGTCGAGGCCGCGTGCGAGTGCACCAGGTAGTCGAGCTCGGCTTCCTGGATCTTCTGGCCGAAGGCGCCCGTTTCCGGAAAGCGGTGCATCAGCGAGGTGAACCACCACGAGAAGCGCTCGGCCTTCCACACGCGGCGCAGGCACAGGTCCGAATAGCGGTCGAGCGCCGAGGCCGATTTCTCGCCGTAGAAGATCTCGAACGCGCGCGAGAGGTACCCCACGTCGGCGGTTGCGAGGTTCAGCCCCTTGGCGCCGGTCGGCGGCACGATGTGCGCCGCGTCGCCCGCCAGGAACAGCGAGCCGAAGCGCATCGGCTCGGCCACGAAGCTGCGCAGCGGCGCAATGCTCTTCTCGATCGACGGGCCCGTCACCAGTCGCTCGCGCGCCTCGGGGTCGAGCCGCGCGCGCAGCTCGTTCCAGAAGGCCTCGTCGCTCCAGTTCTCCACGCGCTCCTCGGTCGGCACCTGCACGTAGTAGCGGCTGCGCGTGGCGCTGCGCATGCTGCAAAGCGCAAAGCCGCGCTCGGTGTTGGCGTAGATGAGTTCGTGCGACACCGGCGGCACGTCGGCCAGCACGCCGAGCCAGCCGAAGGGGTAGACCTTCTCGTAGGTCTGGATCGCGTCGGCCGGCACGCTTGCGCGGCTCACGCCGTGGTAGCCGTCGCAGCCGGCGATGAAATCGCATTCGATCTCGTGCGTCTGGCCGTCCTTCTCGTAGCGCACGCGCGGCTTGGCCGAATCGAAGTCGTGCAGGCTGACATTGGCCGCGCTGTAGATCGTGGTCAGGCCTTCGGCTTCGCGCGCTTCCATCAGGTCGCGCGTGACCTCGGTCTGGCCGTACACCGTGACCTGCTTGCCGCCCGTGAGGCTGTGCATGTCGATGCGGTGGCGCGCGCCCTTGAACAGCAGTTCGATGCCTTCGTGCGGCAGCCCCTCGGCCTTGGCGCGCACGTCGACGCCGGCGCGTGCCAGCAGGTCCATCGTGACCTGTTCGAGCACGCCGGCGCGGATGCGTCCCAGCACGTAGTCGCCGCTCTGGCGCTCGACGATGACGTTGTCGATGCCCGCCTTGTGCAGCAGTTGACCGAGCAGAAGTCCGGCGGGGCCGGCGCCGATGATCGCGACCTGGGTGCGCATGTTCGTATGTCTCCGAGAGGTGTTTCGTGGAGCGTAGGGCGCGCCCGGCCGTCTGTGGTGCCGGGGCGCGATGCTCTGTGCGATCATGCGAACGCGTGCGCGATGATCGCGCAACACTTCGACCCGAACGACGATCCGACGACCGAATGACCATCGCCAAAGCCGACTTCATCGAGGGCATCGCCAAGGGAATGGCGGTGCTCGAAAGCTTCGACACCGAGCGCCAGCGGCTCAACGCCACCCTGGCCGCCGAGCGCGCCGGCCTCACGCGCGCGGCGGCCCGCCGCCACCTGCTGACACTGGCCCACCTGGGCTACCTGGAAACCGACGGCAGCTATTTCTGGATGGCGCCGAAGGTGCTGCGCTTCTCGGGCAGCTACCTGGCGTCGTCGCGCCTGCCGCGCGCGCTGCAGCCCACGCTGAACCGGCTGGCGGCGCAGACCGGCGAGTCGTACTCGGCGGTGGTGCTCGACGGGGAAGAGGTGGTCATCGTTGCGCGCAGCGGCAGCTACGGCACGCCCACGCGCGTGCTGGCCTACGGTCTGCACCTCGGCGCGCGGCTGCCGGCCCACGCCACCTCGACCGGTCGCGTGCTGCTGGCCGCGATGGCGCCGACCGTGTTCACGCAGTGGCTCAAGGGCCGTCACCTGGCACGTCTGACGCCCCAAACGGTGACGCAGGCGCGCGGCCTGCGGCAGCTGGTTGCCCGCGCGCGCAAGGACGACTACTGCTTTGCCAGCGAAGAACACGAGTTGGGCGTGCAGGCGCTGGCGGTGCCGTTGCGCGACATGCAGGGCCACACGGTGGCCGCGCTCAACGTGGTGCTGTCGGGCACGCGCTACCAGGAAGAGGCGTTGCAGCGCGACATGCTGCCTCTCCTGTTCGAGGCCGCGCGTGAAGTGCGCTCGCTGCTCTGAAATGCGAAGCTGTTCTTCGAATCGTTGCTGCTGGAGTCATTCAGGGCGGGCTCACGCCGACGGTGTGCTCTGCTCCGCGAATGTCCCCCGGCCTGCGGCCTCCTCCTTTATTTCGCTGCGCAGAGCACACCATCGACATGAGCGTTATGCGCAACGGTCGTTGATCGGCGAACACCAGCAGCGTGCCCAAGTGCGCAGGGCACTGGGTGCTTCCCGCAGCGAAATAAAGGAGGAGGGGCGCAGCCCCGGGGGACATTCGCGGAGGGAAGTACCCGGTGTCCTGTGCACACGCCAAGAACCGACGGCGCAAAAAAGCAGCATCTGAACTTTAGCCCCGCCCCGCATCTCGAATCCCCGAAACGGACACAACCATGCGACTCCTCCTTCTCGAAGACGACGTGATGATCGGCGAGGCCGTGCTCGACCTGCTGCGTGCCGAGCAGTACGCCGTGGACTGGGTCAAAGACGGCGAGGCCGCCGAATCGGCCCTGCGTACCCAGCAGTACGACCTCGTGATGCTCGACCTGGGCGTGCCGCGCCGCGACGGCCTCGAAGTGCTGCGCAACCTGCGCGCGCGCAAACAACGCATGCCCGTGCTCATCGCCACCGCGCGCGACTCCGTGCAGCAGCGCATCGAAGGCCTCGATGCCGGCGCCGACGACTACGTGCTCAAGCCCTACGACCTCGACGAACTGCTCGCCCGCATCCGCGCCTTGCTGCGCCGCGCGGCCGGGCGCGCCGAGCCGGTGTACGAACACATGGGCGTGAGCATCAACCCCGCCACGCGCGAAGTCTCGGTGGCCGGCCAGCCCGTGGTGCTGTCGGCGCGCGAATGGGCCGTGCTGGAGCCTTTGCTCGCGCGGCCCGGCATGGTGCTGTCGCGCGCCCAGCTCGAGGAAAAGCTCTACAGCTGGAAAGACGAAATCAGCAGCAACGCCGTCGAGGTCTACGTGCACGGCCTGCGCAAGAAGCTCGGCGCCGAGCTGATCCGCAATGTGCGCGGCGTCGGCTACATGGTGCCGAAGGTATGAGGCGCAACAGCCTGACCGGATCGCTGCGCGCCCGGCTGCTGTGGTTTCTGCTCGCGGCCATCGTGCTGGCCGCCGGCGCGCAGGCGCTCGTGGCCTACCGCACCGTGCTTGCCGAGGCCGACGACATCTTCGACTACCACATGCAGCAGATGGCGCTGTCGCTGCGCGCCGGCTTGCCGCCGAGCGCAGCGGTGGGCGGCATCGGCACCGGCGAGCAGAACTTCGACTTCGTCGTGCAGGTGTGGACCGCCGACGGCGTGCGCATCTTCGAATCGGCCGAGGAAGCCGCGCTGCCCCAACTGGCCGTGCTGGGCTTTGCCGACGTGCATGCGCGCGGCACCACCTACCGCGTGTTCTCGATGCAGACGCGCGGCCTCGTGATCCAGGTCGCGCAGGACATGGCGGCGCGGCGCCACATGGCCGGCACGCTGGCGCTGCGCACCATTGCGCCGGTGGCGCTGATGGCGCCGCTGCTGATGCTGGTCGTGTGGTGGGTCGTGAGCCGCTCGCTCGCGCCGGTGGCGCGCGTGCGCAAGCAGGTGGCGTCGCGGCAGGCCGACGACCTGTCGCCGGTGAGCGAAGAAAACCTGCCGGAAGAAGTGCGCCCGCTGGTACAGGAACTCAACCTGCTGTTCGACCGGGTGCGCCATGCCTTCGACGCGCAAAGACACTTCGTCGCCGATGCCGCGCACGAACTGCGCTCGCCGCTGGCCGCGTTGAAGCTGCAGGTGCAGGGCCTGCAGCGCGCGCCCGACGATGCCTCGCGCGACATCGCCGTGGGCCGGCTGGTCGCGGGCATTGACCGCGCCACGCGCCTCGTCGAGCAGATGCTCGCGCTGGCCCGCCACGAGGCCAGCATGGCCGCGGGCGCCACGCCCGAGCCGGTCGACTTGTCGGAGGTGGCGCGGCTCGCGGTGTCCGACGCGGTGGCCGCGGCGCAGGCGCGCGGCATCGACATCGGCATCACGCACGCCGATGCGGCGATCGTCAGCGGGCAGTCCGAAGCGCTGCGCATGCTGCTGCGCAACCTGCTCGAGAACGCGGTGAAGTACACGCCCGTCGAGGGGCGCGTCGACATCGCCATCGACAAGCGCGACGACGCGGTCGAGCTCAGCGTCGACGACAGCGGCCCCGGCCTGCCTGAAGCAGAGCGCGAGCGCGTGCTCGACCGCTTCTACCGCTCGGGCGAAACCCAGGCGCCCGGCAGCGGCCTGGGCCTGGCCATCGTGAAGTCGATCGCCGATCTGCACGGTGCCACGCTGGCGCTCGATGCCTCGCCGAGCCTGGGCGGCCTGCGCGTGCGCGTGCGCTTTCCGGCCCGCGCCTGAGCCCCTGGCCAGGGGCGGCGCCGTTTAAGCGGTGCTTAAGTCAGCGAGACGACATTCCTTTCATCGTGTTTGCGTCCATACGCCTTGAAAGGAACCGACAAATGAACTCCCGTCTGACTTCGCCCCGCGCCTTGGTGATTGCCCTGGCGAGCGCGGGTGTGATCGGTGCCGTCGGTGCCGGTGCCTACACCAGTGCCCGTGCCGTGGGTGCGCCGACCACCAACGTGACCAGCTCCGCGCCCGCGGCCATGGTCACGCTGCCCGACTTCTCGACCATTACGCAACGCGACGGCGCGGCCGTGGTCAACATCAGCGTCACCGGCACCATGAAGGCGTCGGACGACGAGGCCGCCGCCGAGGTCCAGGGCATCGACCCCGACGACCCGATGTTCCAGTTCTTCCGCCGCTTCCAGGGCCAGATGAATCCGCGCGGCCAGCACCAGCAGCCGCGCGACGTGCCGGTGCGCGCCCAGGGCTCGGGCTTCATCGTCGACCCGAGCGGCATCATCATCACCAACGCCCACGTCGTGAAGGACGCCAAGGAAGTCACCGTCAAGCTGACCGACCGCCGCGAGTTCCGCGCCAAGGTGCTGGGCGCCGACGCCAAGACCGACATTGCGGTGCTGAAGATCGACGCGAAGAACCTGCCCGTGCTCGCGCTGGGCAGCACCAAGGACCTGAAGGTCGGCGAATGGGTGCTGGCCATCGGCTCGCCCTTCGGCTTCGAGAACACCGTGACGGCCGGCGTGGTGAGCGCCAAGGGCCGCTCGCTGCCCGACGACAGCTACGTGCCGTTCATCCAGACCGACGTGGCCGTGAACCCCGGCAACTCCGGCGGCCCGCTGCTCAACACGCGCGGCGAGGTGGTGGGCATCAACTCGCAGATCTACAGCCGCAGCGGCGGCTACCAGGGCCTGTCGTTCGCGATCCCGATCGACGTGGCGATCCAGGTAAAGGACCAGATCGTCGCCACCGGCAAGGCCACGCACGGCCGGCTGGGCGTGGCGGTGCAGGAGGTGAACCAGGCCTTTGCCGAGTCGTTCAAGCTCGACAAGCCCGAAGGCGCGCTGGTCTCGAACATCGAGAAGGGCGGCCCCGGCGACAAGGCCGGCCTGAAGGCGGGCGACGTGATCCGCAAGGTCGACGGCCAGCCGATCGTTTCGTCGGGCGACCTGCCCGCGGTGATCGGCCAGCAGGCGCCGGGCAAGAAGGTCACGCTCGAAGTGTGGCGCCAGGGTGCGCGCCAGGAGCTGGAGGCCAAGCTCGGCGACGCAAGCGACAAGCCGGCCAAGGTGGCCAAGGCCGACGCCGACGCGGGGCAGGGCAAGCTGGGCCTGGCGCTGCGCCCCCTGCAACCGCAGGAAAAGCGCGAGACCTCGATCGACACCGGACTCTTGATCGAGGACGCCGCGGGGCCCTCGGCCCAGGCGGGTGTGCAGGCCGGCGACGTGCTGCTGGCCATCAACGGCACGCCGGCGCAAAGCGTGGAGCAGGTGCGCGAGGTGGTGGCCAAGGCGACCAACAAGTCGGTGGCGCTCTTGATCCAGCGCGGCGAAGACAAGATCTTCGTGCCGGTGCGCATCGGCTGACCGACCCGGCGAAGAACGAGGCGACAGCCGGATGAAGCAACCCGGCCAGTCGCCTCGGGACCCGAGCCGGGAGCGCGTGCCGGGCGGCGGCCTCTCGGCCCACATCCTGCCCACATCGGCCACCATGATCGGCGTGTGCATGACCGTGATGTCGATCGGGCACCTCGGGCCGCGCGACGACATGCGCTTGCTCATCGACCGCTTGCTGGCTGTGGACGCGCTGGTCTTCCTGACCAGCGCGTTGCTGTCTTTCATCTCGATGCGCTCACGCCGGTCGGGCGCGCGGCTGGAGCGCTGGGGCGAGGCGGTCTTCATCGCCGGCCTGGCGCTGCTGGCGCTGGGCGCCGTCACGCTGGCGTTCGCGCTGCGCTGAGCCGCGCGGCGCGTTTCGTCAGGCCAGCACGCAGGGCCAGTCGAGCAGCACGCGCGTGCCGCCCGTTTGTTCATTCGCGGTTTCGATTCGCAGCTTCGCGCCGATCGATTGCGCGCGCGCCCGCATGTTCGAAATGCCGTGCCCCGGCGGTCGGGCCGTGTCGGGCACGGCGGGCAGTCCCCGGCCGTTGTCGGTGAGCACGATGCGCACCAGCGGCGGCGTCTCTTCGCCATGCCAGTTCGCGTGCATCACGATGCGCGTGGCCGACGCGTGCTTCAGCACGTTGGTGAAGGCCTCGAGCAGGATGCGCTGCAACTGCAGCGCCGCTTGCGCGGCGAAGGGCGCCATCGGCGGAATCACGGCCACGTCCCACACCAGCTCGATGCCGGCCGCGTCCAGGCGCGGCTGCAGCCGGTAGCGCAAGGTGGCCAGCACGGTGGGCAGGTCGTCGTGCGTGGGCTGCAGCGAATCGACGGCCATGCGCATTTCGTCGAGCGCGAGCTTCACGTGTTCCTCGACCACGACGCGGTCGGGCGCGGGCTGGGTCACGACGTTGAGCAGGCCCACCAGCTGCGAGCCCACGCCGTCGTGGATCTCCCGCATGATGCGCTGGCGCTCCAGCAGCACGGCCTGCTCCTGCTGCTGCTGGCGCACGGTTTCGAAGGCGCCGCGCAGTTGCGTCTCGCGCTCGTCGATGCGGGCCGCCAGGCTGGCGTTGAGCGCGCTGTAGTCGGCCACGGTGCGGCTGTAGCGCTCGACCACCAGACCGGCCAGGATCATCACGAAGAAGAACATCGCGTGCGCGGTCAGCGTGTAGTAGGCGCCGCCAAAGAGGCCCATGCGCACCAGCAGCAGGTCGTGCGCGCCGGCCAGGATGGCGAGCGTGCCCGCCGCCATCAGCACCCCCGCGATGCGGCGGCGCGCCACCAGCGCGCCGTGGATCACGTAGGGCAGGCAGATGATGCTCGTGAACTGCAGGATGACGAGTCCGCTGGTCCACAGCTTCGGCAGCGCGAAGGCGAAGGAGGCGCAGGCCAGCGTGACCGACGTCGCCAGCGCGGTGTAGATCGAGCGCACCAGCCACGGCGGGTTGCGCTCCAGCACCAGCAGCACGAAGCGCGCGATCAGCCCGATGTGGCCCGCATAGCAGACCGCCACCACCGCGCCCCACAGCGGCCAGGGCACCGGCACCTCGGGCCACACGCGGTCGAGGTTGCGCGCAATGCCGGAAAGCGCAGCCAGCGCGAAGCAGCCGTAGAGCGCGTCGCGCTGGCGCAGCCAGAGGCCCCCGGCCATGCCGCCCATCAGCAGCAGGCTCACGGCGTAGACGATGGCCGAGGTGTTGCGCCAGTTCTGCTGCGAGCGGTAGATGGGCGCCAGCGAGGCCTCGGTGCCGTACTGCACGCTCGCCAGCCCGGCCCCGCGCTGCCGCTGGATGGTGGTGCGCACGAGCAGCACCTGCGGCCGGCCTTCGTGATGCAGCGCGGCCGCCACATGCACCAGCTCGTTGCCCTTGGCGGCGTCGTAGCCGGGGTCGCCCAGCGTGCCGAAGCTGGCCACCAGCGCGTCGTTGAAGAGCACGGCGACCTGGTTGCCCACGCCCGACATCAGCAGCACCGAAGGCGCGCCCGCCGGCACCGCCGAGGCGGGCAGGTCGATGCGGTAGCTGGCCTTGCCGCCCCGGCCGGGAAACTCGTGGTCCCAGCGAAAGGGCAACGGCACGCGGCGAACCTCGGGCGGCAGGCCGTCAGGTTCCAGCGTCGCTTCGGCGAAGGCCACGTCCATGGCCTCGGGCGCCGCATGCGCGAGGGGGCCCATGGCCAGCATCGGCAGCCACAGCAGCGCCAGCAGCCACCGGCGCATCCTCCGGGCGATCAGGCTAGGGAAGCCAGCCGAGATTGCGGGCCTCGAACACCGCTTCCGATTTGTTGTGCACATCCAGCTTGCCGTAGATATTGCGGATATGGGTTTGGACCGTGGATGCGGAGACTCCCATCTGCGTGCCGACTTCGACATAGGTGAAACCACGAGAGACCAGGTCGAGCACCTCGAACTCGCGCGGCGACAGCCGCTCGGGCCGGATGCTGGCGCCGTAGGGTGCCGGGGCCGCGGGCCTGGCGGCCGCCGAGGGGCCGGCGCCGCTCCCGCCGCGGGCCTGCCAGCGGCGCAGCAGCTGCCGCGCGATCACGGGCGACATGGGCGAGCCGCCCGCGCGCAAGTGGCGGATGTGCGTGGCCAGCTCGGTCTCGGTGCCGTCCTTCAGCAGGTAGCCACTGGCGCCGGCCTCGAAGGCCTGGACCATGTTGGCCTCGTCGCCGAAGATCGACAGCACCATCACCGCGCAGGCCGGCTGCATGGTGCGGCACTGGCCGATCACCTGCAGCCCGGGGCGGTCGGGCAGGCCGAGGTCCACCAGCAGCACGTCGACGGGGTTGTCGACCAGCCACGCCAGGATGTCGGCGGCATTGGCGGCGCTGAAGGCCAGGCTCAGCGAAGGGTCCGCGTCGACGACCCGCGCGATGCGCTCGCGCATGCCGGTGTCGTCCTCGACCAGGGCAACTTGCGTTGCCGGCGTCATGCGACGGCCGGCTGTGGCACCCAGCGCCAGCTCTGGCGGTCGATGGTTTCGGGGCGCGGGTCCTGGCCGTCCTGGAAGACCTGCACGGTGATGCGGTCGGCGTCGATGTCGAGCAGGCCCCAGTTGCATTGCAGGGCGCCCAGCGTCACCGCCGTGCACACCGCCGCGCCCGAGGCCGTGGCCTCGAACAGCAGCCGGCCGCGCGGCGTGGGGTATTGGGTGATGTTGTTGTGGTGCACGTCGCCGCTCAGGATCAGGATGCGGTAGTCGTCGGCCAGTGCCAGCAGGCGGTCGTGCTCGGCGGCGCAATTGAGCCAGGTCTCGCCGTTGCGGGCCTCGAACACGACGCCGGAGGCCAGCAGGTGCACCGTGTCGGCGGAGGCGTTCTTGCAGGCCTCTTCGAAGGCGTCGAGCTGCGCGTTGCCCAGCAGCGCCTTGCGGCCCCGGGTCGACTTGAAGCTGCGGCCGTCGGTCAGGTGCAGCAGCACGTTGTCGGTAAGCGGCACGGTGCTGAAGCCCGGCGGCGGCACGTTGGCGGCCCACGGCGGCGGCGTCTGCGGAAAGCTGCCCGGCGCGAGCCTGGCCGCCAGCGCGTTGCGATAGCGCGCGAACACGGCGCGCGTCGGCGCCAGCAGGTGGCTGTACTGCGGCTGCCCCTCGATCTGCGCGCCGCAGGCGCCGTTCCACAGAAAGTCGTGGTCGTCCCAGATGGCATGGGTGCGCAGCATCGGGCTCTGGACGAGGGCCGCGAAGCGCGGGTGGCTGACCTGCTTGTAGAGGCGCGCGTGCGCGTGCAGCGCGAAGGTGTTGGCGTCCATGGCCTGGATGCCGTTGGTGCTCGCGCCGTCGGCGTCGTAGTAGGCCGAGTCGCCCAGCAGCACCAGGTCGTCGCACTGGTACTGCGCAATCTGGTCCCACACGGGTTGGTCGGGGAAGCTGTACGCGCTCATACAGGACGTGAAGGCGATGCGCATGGAGAGAGTCCCTCGTGGGCGTTTTCTTGAGTGACGCCGAGGGTAGGGGGCGGGTGCGCCCCTGCCCATCCTATATACGGGGGAGGCGCGCCGCGGCTTTTGCCGGCTGGCGCGCGATCTTGTCCATCCGCGCGGCGATGCGCGCGAGATGCGCGACCAGTTCCTTGGGCGATTCGACCTGCACCTCGTGCGGCAGGCAGCCCAGCCAGACCGCCAGCGCATCGAGCGAGTTGGCGCCGGTCGAGATGCGCGTGGCGTTGTCGCCCAGCGCCTCGGGCACGCCGTTGACCCAGCCCAGGTAGCCCTCCAGCGCCTTGGCGGGCGCGTGCACCACCACCTTCGCGTGATGCAGGTAGGGCGACACATGGATCGCCTGCTGCATGTAGGCCGCGACATCGCCGTGGGGCAGCCGGCGCGGCGTGAAGCGCGCGCCGGTGGGCACCGGCTGCACGATGCGGTCGAGGCGAAAGGTGCGCCAGTCCTGGCGCGCCGTGTCCCAGGCGAGCAGGTACCAGCGCTGGCCGGTCTGCACCACGCGGTGCGGCTGCGCCGTGCGCTCGGTGGCGGTGTCGTGAAAGTCGCGGTAGCCGAAGCGCAGTTCGAGCCGGTCGGTGCAGGCTTCGGCAAGCAGGGTCACGGCCTTCAGCCGCACCGGCGACTTGCCCTGCAGCAGCGGCACCACCGGCACGACCGAGGCGCGCACGCCTTCGAGCCGGCGGCGCAGGCGCGGCGGCATCAGCTGCTCGAGCTTGGCCAGCGCGCGCATCGAGGCGCTCTCGATGTCGCCCGTGGCCCCGGCCGGGTTGCCCAGCCCGAGCGCGACCGCGATGGCTTCCTCGTCTTCCAGCAGCAGCGGCGGCAGGGCCGTGCCGGCGCCCAGCCGGTAGCCGCCGGCCACGCCCGAGGTGGCGTCGACCGTGTAGCCGAGGCTGCGCAGGCGGTCGACGTCGCGGCGCAGCGTGCGCTCGGTGATTTCGAGGCGCGCGGCCAGCGCGGCGCCGGTCCAGGAACGTTGGGCCTGGAACAACGAAAGAAGCCGGATCAGGCGGGCGGAGGCGGACAGCATGTGCGCATGATGCCCGCGATCGAGGACAAGATCTGTCCGCAATGGGTCGTAGCCTCTGTGCTTCTTTCAATCACAGGTAACCCAGGACACAGACCCATGAAGAAGACATACAACGGCAGCTGCCATTGCGGCAAGGTGCGCTTTCAGGTGCTGCTCGATCTCGCGGAGGGCACGGGCAGGTGCAATTGCTCGATCTGCACCAAGGCCCGCACGTGGGGCGCCATCGTGAAGCCCGAGGCGTTCACGCTGCTGTCGGGGGAAGAAGACCTGTCGCTGTACCAGTTCGCCTCGCACAGCGCCGAGCACCTGTTCTGCCGGCACTGCGGCATTCGCTCGTTCGGGCGCGGCAACGTGCCCCAGATCGGCGGTGCCTACGTCAGCGTGAACGTGGCCTGCCTGGACGACATCACGCCGCAGGAGCTGTCGAATGCGCCCATCCAGTACATGGACGGGCGCACCGACAACTGGTTCGTGCCGCCGGCCGAAACGCGCTACCTCTGAACGAGGGGCGCCGGGGTGCGGTTACTCCGCGCTGGATTGCTGCTTGCGGCGGCGCTGCGCGGGCTTGGCTGCCGGTGCCGAGGTCTGCGACGGTGCGGCCGCGCCGTCCACGCCCAGCCGGCCGCCGCCGCCCAGGCCCTGGCCGCGCACGGTCTGCGCCTTGTAGTTGCGCAGCGAGCGGACCATCTGGTTGAACGCGTCCATGAAGGCCGCGGCAATCACCTTGCCCTGCGGCGTCCGCGTGTAGCCGCCGATGTTGCCGGCGGCGGAAAGGCCGCTCAGGCCGGCAAAGCCCGCGAAGTCGGTCTTGGAGGCGCTGCCTTCGGCGGCGGCGACCTGCACGCCCGAGCGGTTGTCGATCAGGGTCAGCAGGGCGCTGGCTTCCTTGGTCTGCATGCTGGCGCCGAGCTGGGCGATGGCGCGGCCACGGCCGCCGCCCACCAGCCCGCCGAGCGCGCCGCCCAGGCCGCCCGCGTCGCTGTTGCTGAACACGATTTCAGGCGACAGGCCGTAGTCGGACGCCACCATCTGGCCGCGGCCGAAGTTGCTGCCGCCGCGCATTTCGCCCGACTGCATCAGCGCGCGTTCGCGCGTCATGGCGTTCATGCCGGCCGCGCCGCGCTCGACCACCACGAAGCAGTTCGACTGCTGCACCAGCAGGCGCAGCAGGTTGGCCGTGGGCGGCAGCTTGTATTCGCCGGTGAGCACCGTGTACCAGCCCGCGCTCTGGTTTTCGATCAGCGACACCGTGCCCAGCGGCGAGTCGCAGCGCTCGAGCTGGCTGCTTTCGCCGGAGGTCGCGCCGCCGGCGGCGCTGCCGGTGGCCACGGTCTTGGCCGACTGGCTGCCCATTTGCATGTCCATGGTCTGGCAGCCCGAAAGGGCCAGCAGGCCGGCGAGTGCGCTTGCGAGAGAAAGTTTGGAAAAAGCCATGTCCCGATCTGTCAAGTGAAAACAAAGCAGCGCGCCCCGGGGAGGCGCCACCCGTCGAAACCGAAGATGGGACCGCATGGCCTGTTGTGACCTCCCGACTTGTCGCGCCAGCGACCGCGCGACGATACGGTCCGATCAGCCGGCACGCCAGTGCCGAAAGTCATGTGCATGCGCGCATTGCTCCCGGCCGCGATGCCGAAAACGGGCCGGCGGCTGGCGGAGCGGGGCGATTATTACTCAAGGAAACGTTTAAAAACAGTTGTGTCGGGGACAGTTCCGACCAAATGGTCAGTTCAGGCCTTCAGGCCAGGTAGTTGCCGCTGGCTTCGGGCTGGAACAGGACCGAGACCACGCGCGCCGCGCCTTCCGCGCCGTTGGGCATGTGCCAGCGTGCGAGCGTGCCCGCCCGCACGCCCAGCAGGCCGATGCCGACCGGCGACAGCACCGACACGCAGCCCGCGCCCGGCTCGGCGTCGCTCGGGTAGCACAGCGTGATCTTCTGTGTCTGCTGCGTGGCCGGGTCTTCGATTTCCACCTGCGAGTTCATCGTGACGATGTCCGCCGGCACCTCGCGCGAGGGCAGGATGTCGGCGGCGTCGAGCAGTTCGGCCAGGGCCGGCGGCTGGCCCGCCAGCTTGCCGAGGCGGACGAAGTCGAGTTCGGTGAGCGTGCGCTCCCCGTGAATGGTTGCAAGCATGAAGCACTCCAATTGAATGTGCGACCCCGCCCCGTTGCCGTGAAAAGGCAGGCGAAGTCGCTACCGCGCGGCGTGGTGCCCGGCGGTCAATGGTTCGCGCATCAAGAAAGAAGGTAGCGGACCGCCGGGCTCAGGAAAGTGCGCTGGTGCGTCGCAAGACCAGCGTGATCGCCGCAACGACGACGCCTGCGCGAGCAGGGTGTTTGCGGGACGTGGACGAGCGGGACATTCGGGCAAGTGTAGTGCGCCGCCGCCGGGCCGCCGGCCAATGGCCTCACGTGCCTTGCCGGTAAGCGCGCATGCGAGGTCCGCACAATCGCGCGATGCGCACTTTTCTTCTTTTCGTCGCGACGGCCCTCGCGGAAATCATCGGTTGCTACCTGCCTTACCTCTGGCTCAAGCAGGACCGCACCGCCTGGCTGCTGGTGCCCGCGGCGATCAGCCTCGCGGCGTTCGCGTGGCTGCTGACCTTGCATGAAGCGGCGGCCGGCCGTGTCTACGCGGCCTACGGCGGCGTTTACATCGGCGTGGCGATCGCGTGGCTGTGGGCGGTCGACGGCATCCGGCCGACCGCGTGGGACGTGGCCGGCGTGGCGGTGTGCCTGGCGGGCATGGGGCTCATCGCGTTCCAGCCGCGCTGATTTGTCCAAGGTGCCGCGGCGTCAGGGCGCGCTCGCGTGGCGGATGGGAATCAGCAGGTCGGTGCGCAGCTCGGCCTGCGAGACCGTGCGCGGCGAATTCAGGTAGTGCTCCAGCGTGGGCCGGTCGTCGGGCTCGTAGCCGCTGCCCGGCAGCCACCGCGCGTAGAGCGACTGCACGGCGGCGTTGATGCGGGCATAGGGGCCGGCCAGGCGGTGCACGGCGTAGCGGCCGCCGGGAATGTCGAGCATCTCGATCTCCGCGTCGTCTTCCGGCCAGGGATCGGGCGAGGCGAGGGCGGCGTAGTACCTGAAGCCGCTGGTGTCCCCGGGGTCGCTGAACGAGGCGCCCCAGTGTTCCGACAACGTTCGTGCGCCGGCATGAAGGCGCAGCCGCCGATGGGTGTGCGGAATGGTCGCGAACGGTCCTCGATGCCGCAGCGCATGCAGCCGCTGTTCGCTGCGCTCGACGATCCGCACGGCGGGCGATGCGCCGCCGTCGTCGTTGCCCGAGGACCGCGGCGCATCGACATCGAGCACCGTCCGGATCATCTGCTGCTGGAACGTGCGCGGCGACTGTCCGGTGAACTGGCCGAAGGCGCGCGTGAAGGCCTGCGGGCTTTCGTAGCCCACGGCCAGCGCGATCTGCGTGATGCTCTGGTCGCCGGCCTCAAGCAGGCGCGTGGCGAGCGCGAGCCGCACGCGGCGTACCGTGGCCGCCACGGTTTCGCCGGCCACGCTGGCATACACGCGATGAAAGTGAAAAGGGGAGAAGTGCGCGAGCCGCGCGAGGTCTTCGAGCCGGTGATCGGCCATCGGGTCCGCGACGATGGCCGCGACGGCGCGCGCCACGCGGGCCCTGTAGTCCTGCTCGGTGCGACGGTTGTCCATGCGCGGCAGTGTGCGCTCTTTGCGGCGCGGGCACTTAGCCGGCCTTGCGGAAATTGCCGCGCACAAGCCGCGCAATGCAGCGCCCAAGAAAAAAGCCCGCTGTTCAAAAAACAGCGGGCTTTCAAATGGTGGCTCCTCGACCTGGGCTCGAACCAGGGACCTACGGATTAACAGTCCGGCGCTCTACCAACTGAGCTATCGAGGAACAAGCCTTAAATTATATGCAATGGATTTGCCGATTCTGTGCGTGACAGCTTGATTTTTTTATCGTGATGCAGCGTCTTCGCCGCATCCCTGAAATGAAAATGCCTCGCTACCTTGTGAGTAGCGAAGCATCCAGTGGCCTCGCGGCTTTTAGTGGCTCCTCGACCTGGGCTCGAACCAGGGACCTACGGATTAACAGTCCGGCGCTCTACCAACTGAGCTATCGAGGAACAAGCCTTAGATTATAGCGTGATTTTTTAGCGCTTCTCAAAGTTGCATGTTTGCTTCAAACAATTTGTGAGGCGCGCCACACTCAAAGCGCAATGCTCACGCCCAGGCGCAGCGTGCGCGGCGCACCCGGGAACAGATAGACGTGGCTGAACTGGTAGGGCGACTCCTTCCAGTAGCGGCGGTCGAACAGGTTGTCGACCGCGAGCGTCCAGCTCGTGTTCACGCCGCGCAGCTTGGTGTCGTAGCGCAGCACCGCATCGACGCGCGTCCACGACGGCAGCGTGATCGAGCCATCGGGCAGCACGTTGCGCCGGCCTTCGTATGAAAGCTGCCCCGCGAGTTCGAGGCCCGGCACCGAGGCGACGCGGTACGCGGCCTGCGCGCGCAGCACTTCCTTGGGCACGTTGGTCGGCGACTGGCCGTTGAGCGCCGGGTTCGCCGTGCTGCCGCGCCGCTTCGCGTCGATCACCGCGACGCTGCCGCCCAACTTCCACGGCCCCTGGATCCACTGCGCGCCGGCCTCCAGCCCGCGATGCACCGCGCGCCCGTCGTTGCGCACTTCGCACAGCCCGCTGCACAGGTCGAGGTTGGTCATGGGCCGCGAGATGTCGAACCACGCGAGCTGCCAGTTGAAGGCCTCGTTGCCGCCCTTCAGGCCCAGCTCCCACTGGCGCGAGGTGAGGGCGGGCAGCGCCTGCCCCGCGTTGCTGTACTGCGTGCTCTTGTTCGGCACGACCTGCGACTCCACGCCCTTGCCCCAGCTCGCGTAGGCCAGCAGGCCGGGTTGGATCGCATAGCTGGCGGCGAGCCACGGCGTGGTCACGTCCTGCTTGTAGCCGGTCGGGTTCGAGCCGTCGTTGCCGATGCTGCTGCGGTCGAGTCGCGTGTGGCGCACGCCGAGCCAGGTGGTGAAGCGGTCGTTCCAGTGAATCGCGTCCTGCACCGACAGCTCGGTCGAGCGCTCGTCGCGGTTGGTCTGCGGCGTGGTCGCGTCGGGGCTGGCCGGCACCATCGCCGTGGCCCAGATGTTGCCGACGCCCGCGTAGTTGTAGGCCTGGTTCTGGAAGCGGTTGCGCACGCGGCTTTGCAGCAGGCCGAAGCCCAGCTCGTGCTTCACGCTGCCCGTCATCACGTTGCCCTTGAGGTTCAGGCTGCCCGCGGTCTGCGTGCGGCGCTCGTTGTCGCTGCGGAAGTCGTAGACGTCGAAGGTGCCGTCGGAGCAGTAGCGGTCGTAGTTGCCTTCGGCGCCGCAGCCGAAGGCGTAGGCCAGGCGGTCGTCGGACTTCAGCCGCTGCTGGCCGATCTGCGCGCTCCAGCGCCAGTCGGCGTTCAGCGCCTGGCTGAAGCGCACCGTGCCCGTCAGCGCCTTGAACACCGAGGGCTGCGACCACGGCTGGTTGTTGAGGTTGATGCGCGGATCGACCGGCCTCGGCAGCACGCTGCCCAGCAGGCTGTAGCCGTTCTGGCTCGGCTGCGTCTTGCGGCTTTGCTCGATCTCGAACTCCAGCACCGAGTCGCGCGTGATGCGCCAGTCGGCCGCGAGCGAGAACAGGTTGCGGTTGCCGTCGAGGTCGTGCGTGATCGGCTTGAGGTTTTCGCTCGCCACGTTGATGCGGTAGCCGAACTGCCGGTTCTCGCCGAAGCGCCCGCCCAGGTCGATGGCGCCCAGCAGGCTGCCGCGGCTGGTGGTTTCGATGCGCACCGTGCGCAGGTCTTGTTCGGTGGGCCGCTTCACGACGTAGTTGACCAGCCCGCCCGGCGCGCTGGTGCCGGCCTGGATGCCGCTGGTGCCGCGCAAGATTTCGACGCGCTCCTTGTTGTCCAGCGGGATCGATGTCTCGGCGCTGATCGGCAGGCCTTCGCGCCGGTAGTTGAAGCGGTTGTCCAGCACGAAGCCGCGCACCGTGAGGTAGTCCCAGTAGCCGGCGGAGTTGTAGGCGTCGGTGACCGAGGCGTCGAACTGCGTGAGGTCCGCGAGCCGGCGCGCGCCGCTGGCGCGCAGTTGCTGGCTGTCGATCACCGTGGCCGACAGCGGCAGCTCGCGCAGCGGCACGTCGCCGAAGCCGCTGATGTCGGCCTGCGGCGCGGCCGCGCCTTCATTGACGGTGACTTCGCGCAACGCGGCTTGTTGCGCCTGCGCCCCGCAGGCCGCGGTGAAGAGGAGGGCGGCCAGTGCGCGCGGAACGGGCGAGAGCGGCCAGGAAAAAGGAGAGAGCTTGGGTTGGTTCATTCTGTTCAGTTGCCGGCGGCGGCAGTCATCGCCGCCATCCATTGCGCGGCCGTGGCTTCGGGGTCTTCGGCCGCCACCAGCGCGCGCACCACGGCGACGGAGCCGACGCCCGTGGCCAGCACTTCGGGCAGGCGCACCGCGTCGATGCCGCCGATGCCGACCTGCGAGTAGCCGCGCAGCAGGCGCGCATAGGCGCCGAGCCGGGCCACGCCCTGCGGCGCGGTCGCCATCTTCTTGAGCGTGGTCGGGTAGACCGCGCCCATCGCGATGTAGCTCGGGCTCACCTTGTCGGCGCGCACCATCTCGGCATAGCCGTGCGTGCTGACGCCCAGCCGCGCGCCCGACGCGCGCAACTGCGCGAGCTGCTCGGGCAGGAGCGCGTCGAGGTCTTCCTGGCCGAGGTGGATGCCGTAGGCGCCGGCCGCGATAGCGACCTGCCAGTGGTCGTTGATGAAGAGCAGAGCTTGGGTGCCGCGCACCGCTTCGACGGCCGCCTGCACTTCGCGCTCGACCGCCGCTGCGTCATCGGACTTGAAGCGCAACTGCACCGTCGGCACGCCGGCGCGCGCCATGCGGCCGACCCATTGCGCATCGGGCAGCACGGCGTAGAGGCCGAGCCGTTCGGGGCAGGGCGGAAACGCGTCTTTTCGCGCGGTCGGCGGAAACGGGCGCATGCCGAAATCGGCGGGCGAGTCGGGCCACAGCGCGGCGTCGAAATTGCTCAGGCGCAGCGTCTGCGCGCGCCAGGCCTGGGCCAGGCATTCGGCGTCGATCTCGATGAAGCCCAGGGCCGAGCAGGCCTGCTTGGCGCCGCGATACACGGGGTCGTCCGAAGAGAAGACCGGCGCGCTCACGGGCGCGGAAGTGATCGCACCGAAGCGCAGCCCGTGGGCCGCGACGATGGCTTGCGCGACGGCGCGTGCGTCGTTCGCTGCGGTCATGGCGCGTGATGCCAGAAGGGCGTGCCGAGCACGGGCGTGCTGGGCTGCGCGGCGTCTTGCGAGGCCATGGCGCCGGCACGGTGCGCGCTGCGGCCGGCCTGCACCGCGTCGGCGAATGCACCGGCCATGGCCACCGGGTCTTGCGCCAGCGCCACCGCCGTGTTCAGCAGCACACCGTCGTAGCCCCACTCCATCACCTGGCAGGCATGCGAGGGCAGGCCCAGGCCGGCATCGACCAGCATCGGCACCTTCAACCGTTCACGCAGCACCTGCAGCGCATAGGGGTTGACCGGCCCGCGACCGGTGCCGATGGGCGCGGCCCACGGCATCACGGCCTGGCAGCCGATGTCGACCAGCCGCTGGCACAGCACCAGGTCTTCGGTGCAATAGGGCAGCACCTTGAAGCCGTCGCGAATCAGCTGCGAGGCTGCGTCGACGAGGTTCAGCGTGTCGGGCTGCAGCGTGTAGTCGTCGCCGATCAGCTCGAGCTTGATCCACGGCGTGTCGAACAGTTCGCGCGCCATTTGCGCGGTGGCCACCACTTCCTGCACGCTGTGGCAGCCGGCGGTGTTGGGCAGCACCGGCACGCCGAGGCGGCGCAGCAGCTCCCAGAAACCGTTGCCGAGCTCGCTGTTGCCGGAGCCCTGGCTGGCGGTCTGGCGGCGCAGCGACGCGGTGAGCATCGCGGGCTTCGCGCGCTGCACGGCGGCTTCGAGCAGGTCGGGCGAGGGGTAGCGCGCGGTGCCCAGCAGCAGGCGGCTCTGGAAGGTTTCGCCGTAGAGCACCAGGGGATCGTTCGTGGTCATGTTCCGTGTCTCCATCAAATTCATTCAGCCGCCCGTGACGGGGCGGATCACTTCGATGCGGTCGTCGGGTTGCAGCGCGCGCCCGGCATACGCGGAGCGCGGCACGAACTCGCGGTTCACCGCCACCGCGAAGGGCGGCGCGGCATTCAGCGCGGTGAGCGCGTCGGTCAGCGTGGCGTGCTCGGGCAGCGTGAAGGGCTTGTCGTTGATCAGGATGTTCATGTGTCGGAAGTCTCCATGCCGAAGCTCGCCGCCAGCGTCGAGCGGCCGTGCGCGAGCAGTTCCATCGCGGCGTCGAGCAGCGCGGGCGCGATCATGAAACCGTGGCGGTACAGCCCGTTGATGCGCAGTACGCGCGGCTGAGGCTGTTCGATGGCGGGCAGGTTGTCGGGCAGGGTGGGGCGGCACTGCGTGGCGATCTCGACGATGCGCGCCTCGGCGAAACCGCTGTGCACGGCATAGGCGGCGCTCAGCAGTTCGAGCGTGGAGCGCACGCTGGCGGGCGACATGTCGTCCGATTCGATTTCGGTCGCGCCGATCACGAAGAGGTTGCCGGGCTTGGGCGCGATGTACAGCGGATAGCGCGGATGCACGAGGCGCGTGGGCCGCTGCAGCGTGACTTCGGGCGCATGCACGCGGATCACTTCGCCGCGCACGCCGCGCAGTGCATTCCATTGAGGCCGGGCGCCGAGGCCGCGGCAGTCGATCAGCCAGTCGGGCTGGCCCGGCGTGCCGGGTGTGAAGTCCGAAGGGGCGCGCGGCGATTGCCAGTGCAGCGTCACGCCGGGGCTGGCCTGCAGCGTGGCGAGCAATGAAGAAAGCAATGCACGGTTGTCGAGCTGGCCTTCGCCCGGCAGGAACAGGCCTTGCGCGAAGCGCTGGCCGAGCGAGGGCTCCAGCGCGGTGATGGCCGGGCCGTCCAGCGTCTGCATCGGCGCGAGTTCGGGCACTTGTGCGCCGGTGTTGGCGAGCACGCGCGCGAGCCGCGCGGCTTCGGCGGCGTCCTGCCGGTGCCACAGCACCAGCGTGCCTTCGCGCTGGAAGAACACGGGCTGCGCGAGCGTGGACAGCAGCTCGGGCCAGCGCGACAGCGCGTGCTGGCCCATGCGCACGACCGATACCGGCGCCACGGCCGATTCGGCCAGCGGCGCCAGCATGGCCGCGGCCACGCGCGCCGCCGCGCCTTCGGCTTCGGGGCTGCCGGCTTCATGCAGGTCGACCTTGCAGCCCGCCTGCGCGAGCGTGACCGCGAGCAGGCGCCCCATGAGGCCCGCGCCAAGAATGGCCGCCGATTGAAAAGGAAGTGTCATGGTCTTGCTCCTTCCCCTTCCGGGGGAAGGCGAGGATGGGGGCAGGCAGAGCGCCCGATGGTGAGGCCGCGTGCCCCCACCCCGACCCTCCCCCGGAAGGGGAGGGAGAAAGAAGAGCCAAACAGTCGCCGATAATTTTCAGCATGACCCAAGCCCCCACCCAGCGCTACGCACGCGTGCTCTCCATCGCCGGCTCCGACAGCGGCGGCGGCGCCGGCATCCAGGCCGACCTGAAGACCTTCGCGGCCCTCGGCTGCTACGGCATGACGGCCATCACCGCGCTCACCGCGCAGAACACGCTCGGCGTGTCGGGCATCCACGGCGTGCCGCCCGACTTTCTCAAGGCACAGATCCAGGCCGTGGTCGAAGACATCGGTGTCGACGCCGTCAAGCTCGGCATGCTGCACGCGCCCGAGGTGGTCGAGGTGGTGGCCTGGGCCATCGACCGCTACCAGCTGAAGAACGTGGTGCTCGACCCCGTGATGGTCGCGACCAGCGGCGACCGACTGATCGCGGCCGAGACGGTGCAGGTGCTGGTGCGCGAACTGTTCCCGCGTGCGCTGGTGGTCACGCCCAACCTCGACGAGGCGGCCTTGCTGGTCGGCCATGCCATCGACGGCGTCGAGGCGCTCGACGGCGCCGCGCAGGAGCTGCTTGCGCTCGGCGCGAAGGCGGTGCTGCTCAAGGGCGGTCATCTGCCGGGCGACGACGTGGTCGACCTGCTGCTGCAGTCCGGCGGCGAACGCAAGCGGCTCGCGTCGAAGCGCATCGACAGCCCCAACCTGCACGGCACGGGCTGCACGCTGTCGTCCGCCATTGCCGCGCATCTGGCGCTGGGCGCGTCGCTGCCCGACGCGGTCGAGCAGGCGCGCACGTACATCCTCGGCGCGATGGCCGCGGGTGCGAATGTGCGTGTCGGGTCGGGTCATGGCCCTCTCAACCACGGCTTTGCGCCAGTGCCGACGCACCGCCTGCCGGCGTAGCGCCCAGCTTGGGCCGGCTGAGCCACGCGAGCACGAAGGTCGCGGCCAGCGTCGGCAACGCGGAGCCGAACTGCGGCGCCCACTTGGCCAGCGCGTGGTAGGCCGCGATGCCCGCGATCCAGATCAGTGCGGCGCCGAAATCGACCTTGCGCGCGCCGTTCACCGACACCGATTGCCCCGCGCCCAGCCGCCCGATGATCACGCCGTAGAGCGGCACGAACACCGAGCTGAGCAGCAGCAGGAAGGGCTCCAGCGTGTGCATCGGCAGCACCAGCGCGAACGCGATGCACAGCGCGGCCAGCAGCAGGCCCCAGCGTTTCACGCTCCAGCGCGGCAGCAGGCTGTGCGTCGAGACCGAGCCTGAATAGACATCGCCATACGCGTTGTCGAGTTCGTCGATCAGGATCAGGCCCAGCGCCAGCAGGCCGCCCTGCGCGAGCAGCAGCGCCGTCACCAGCTCCGTGCCCGGCTCGGCCACGCTCACCACCATCACGCCCAGCGCATAGCACCAGATGTTGGCCAGCGCGTAGCCCAACCAGGTGCCGCTGAAAGCGCTGCCCAGCCCGCCCGTGCCGCGCTTGCCGTGTCGCGCGTAGTCGGCCACCAGCGGCAGCCACGAGACCGGCATGGCAATGACGAGGTCGAGTGCGCTGAACATGCCCATGCTGCCGTCGCCGGGCCGGGCCCAGAAGGCGTCCAGCCCCTTGGCTTGCAGCCGCGTCGCGAACTGCCAGCTGAGCCACAGCAGCGACAGCACCACCAGCGGCAGCCCGAAGCGGCTGACGAAGCGCCGCACCAGCTTGACCATCGAGCCCGCGAGCAGCGCCAGCAGCACCGCGCCCCACAGCAGCGTGGTGAGCACGCCGCCCCAGGCCGAGCCGATCGAGGGCCCGAAAGCCGCCTGGCCGATGGCCTGCGTGCCCTCGCGCATGACGACCAGCTCGAAGGTGGTCCAGCCCACCAGTTGCACGATGTTCAGCAGCACCGGCAGTCGCGCGAAGGCGCTGCCGTAGGTGGCATGCATCAGGCCCGCGCTGGCCAGGCCGCTCTCGCAGCCGAGCCGCGCGGTCCACGCCAGCAGGCCGGCGCCGAGGCAGGAGCCCAGCACGATGGCGATGGCCGCGTCGCGCGTGCCCACCGCCGGCACGAGGTACGCGCCGATCTGCATCACCAGCAGCCCGACGCCCAGGCTGAACCACAGCGAGGCGTGGTCGTGCCAGCCGAACACGCGGCTCGACGCGGGCAGCGGGGTCAGTGCTTCGTTGGTGGCGACCGGTGCGCCGCTGTTGTTGTCGTCGTGTGCCATCCGTTTGCTCCAGTGCAAAGGGGTTGGCAGGTGGGCGGGGCCCGAGCGACACGGTCGTCACGCGAGAGAACGTGAGCGGCCACCGGACCAGCTTCCCTGCGCGAGGATTACCTCTATCAGGTTCAAAGGGACTTTCTCAGCCGGGCGGCAAGCCGCCCAGCACCCCTAGCAATTGCCCCGCGGAGAACCCCGGGGCGGCCCCGAGTTTATCCGCTGTCGGGAAGCCGCGACGCTGTGCGTGCCATTCGAAGGGCGGGAAAACCCGTGTCGCGCCGAACTCGGGCGAGAATTGCCCGAGGGAAAAAAGAACGAGGGCGCGCACCTGGACGTGCGCGCGGAGGAACTCCATGGCAGACGATTTCACACGCACCCGCTTGCGGCGTTTCAGGGTCGACGTGGGCACCATCATTTGCGCCGTCGCGCTGGTGCAGTCGCTGTTGCTGGTGGCGCTGGGCTACTGGGCCGTCGAGCGGCTGGTGTCCAGCGTGGGCACGGCCGCGCACAAGATCAACCACGACCGCGTCGAGGACAACGTGCTGGCCTTCCTGGCCAGGACCGAGGCGGTGGTGCGCGCGATCGGCGACTCGCCCAGCCTGCACGCGGCGGGAGAAGACGGAGAGCAGACCTCCGAAATGCTGTGGACGCTGCTGGAGCAGAACCCCGAGCTCGACAGCCTCAACGTGGCCACCGACGACGGCCACCTGATGACGGCGCTGCGCTACCCGTCGCCCGCCATCCGCCAGATATTGCGCAGCCCCGACTTCAGCACCGAGACCTGGCAATACAAGCGCTCGCCCGATTCCGAAGGCGGCGACGCGAAACAGCGTTTTGCCACCACCCACATCAGCGCCTTCCGCAGCGACTACGACCCGGCGCACCGCAACTGGTTCGAGGCCGCCGTGAAGGCCCGGCGCCCGGTGTGGACCGCGCCCTTTCTCTCGGTCGCGGCGAAGGAGCTCGCCATCAGCCTCGCGGAGCCGACCGGGCGGCTCGACGACGAAGGCCGCACGCAACACCTGGTGGTGGCCGCCAACGTGTCGCTGGGGCACCTGTCGAAGCTCGTGCGCATCTTCGGCGAGCTGGGCCACGGCGAGAGCGCCTTGCTGAGCGCGGACCATCATGTGCTCGCGCGCAGCGACAGTCCGCACGCCGTTCGCGAGCTCGAATCGCCGGACGAGGACGACGGCGTGCTGGGCACCCTTCACGCGCACATGCGGGCGGCCGGCACGGCGGGCGGCGCCGACGACATGGCGTTTGCCATCGTGCACGAGGGGCGCCGTTATCTGGTGCAGACGTCGCACATTCCGTCCACCCGGTGGCAGCTGGTCAGCTGGGAGCCCGAGGACGTGCTGCTCGGCGACCTGCATCGCACGGTGCTGTGGGCGCTGGCGTTGACGCTCACGTTCCTGGGTGTCGCGCTGTTCATCGCGCTCCGGCTGTCGAAGCTCGTGACCACGCCCATCGAGAACCTCTCGCGCGTGGCGCGCCGCATCGGCCGGCTGGAGCTGGACAACCTGCCGCTCGAGTCGAGCCGCGTGCTCGAGATCCAGCACCTGAACCAGGCGCTGGACGAGTCGGCGCGCAGCCTCAAGGCCTTCAGCAAGTTCGTGCCGGTCGACGTCATCAAGCAGCTCGTCGCCGAAGGCCACGCGCTCGCGCCCAGCGGCTCGCCGCGCCGCATCACCGCGATGTTCACCGACGTGGAGGGCTTCACCTCCATCTCGGAATCGCTGGCGGCCGACGTGCTCGTGAAGCAGTTGACCGAGTACTTCAACCTCGCGGCGCGCGTGTTCGCGCGGCACGGCGGCGTGGTCGACAAGTTCATGGGCGACGGCATCATGGTCCTGTGGGGCGCGCCGATGGACCTGGAAGACGCGGAGTACAAGGCCTGCACGGCCGCGCTCGAACTGCATGCCGAAATGAACGAACTCAACGCCACATGGCGCGCCCAGGGCATGCACGAGTTCCGCACGCGCATCGGCATCCACACCGGCCACGCGATCGCGGGGGTGCTGGGGGCGAGCGAGCGGCTGTCTTACACCGCCATCGGCGACGTCATCAACGTGGCGAGCCGCATCGAAGGCGCGAACAAGGAGCTGGGCACGCGCACGCTGATCTCGGAGACGACCTTCGCGGGGCTCGGCGGCCGGCTGGCCACGCGCCGCATCGAGGAAATGGCGGAACTGCGTGGGCGGCAGACGCGCATGGTGCTCTACGAGCTGCTAGAGGTCGAGCACCAGCCGCGGTGAGATCGCGCGCGAGCAGCAGGGCAGGAACTGGTCGTTCGCGGCCTGCTCGGCGGGGGTGAGGTAGAGGTCGTTGTGCGCGACTTCGCCCGCCAGCACGCGCGTGAGGCAGGTGCCGCAGACGCCCTGCGCGCACGACACCGGAATGTCGATGCCCTCGGCCGCGAGCGCGTCCACCACGCTGACCGACGCGGGCACGCGAACGACGCGGCCCGAGCTGCGCAGCTCGACCTCGAAGCTGCCCTGCGCATCGGGGGCGGGCAAGGTGCCCGAGAAGTATTCGAAGTGCACCTGCGCGTCGGCCCACCGCAGCCCGCGCGCGGTGGCACGCACCGCGTCGAGAAAGCCCTGCGGGCCGCACACGTAGAGGTGCCTGCCGGGCGCGGGCCGGCCGATGGCCGCGGCAAGGTCGATGCGCTGCGCGGGCGGGCCGTCGTCGTGGTGAAAGAACACCCTGTCGGCAAACGCACTGGCCTCGAGCCGCCGCCGGTAGGGCGTGCGCGGGGCAGTGCGGCTGCAGCAGTGCAGCGCGAAGTCGGCCTGCAGCGCGGCCAGCCGCTGCGCCATCGACAGCAGCGGCGTCACGCCGATGCCGCCCGCCAGCAGCAAGCTGTGCGTGGCGCTTTCGTCGAGCGGAAAGTGATTGCGCGGCGCGCTGATGCGCAGCACCGCGCCTTCGTGCACGGCGTCGTGCATGGCCAGCGAGCCGCCGCGCGATGCGGCGTCGCGCAGCACGCCGATCTCGTAGTGGTCGTCCTGCGCGGGCGCATTGCACAGCGAGTACTGCCGCACCAGCCCGCCGGGCAGCGACACGTCGATGTGCGCGCCCGGCGTGAAGGGCGGCAGCCGCGCGCCGTCGGCCGCCACCAGCCGGAAGCCAGCCACGCCGTCGGCCTCGACCGTCTTGCGCGCGACCTTGACCGCGATGCCTGCACTGGCTGCACCGGCCGCCGCGCTCATTCGCGCACGAGGAAGTTGCCGGCCTCGAAATGCACGGGTGCGGCCTCGGGGTCGAAGCTCACGCCGGCCGGGTCCTTGCCTTCGCGCACCGCGTCGAGCTGGCGTTGCAGCAGGCGGCGCAGCATCACGATGCCGCGGTCCGACGTGGCCAGGTGCTCTTCCGAATGCGCGGTGATCGCGCCCTGGCTCACCTGTGCCTCGTAGTCGCCGGGGAAGCTGCGGTGCTCGGCCTCGGTCAGTTCTTCCCACAGCTTGCCGTTCAGCCGCGAGCGCACGCGCGCCAGGTCGCCCGGGTTCTTCACGCGGCCGGCGGTGTAGATGCGAAAGCTGTGGTCGTCGATGGGCAGCACCCAGCCGATGGACTCGACCCGCCCGTAGGCCGCCACGCGCGGGTTCGGCACCACGCGCAGGGTCGGCAGCACGGGGCCGGCCACGCGCCGGAAGGTGCCGCCGTCCTCGAGCTTGCGGATCGAGGTGATCATCACGCCGGTCTCGGTGCTCTCGAAAGTGACTTCGGGCATCTGGCCCATCAGCGCCACGAACTGCGTGCCGCTGAAGCTGCCGTGCAGCACCGGCACATGGAACGGGTCGGCCACGTTCTCGTAGTGCTGCAGCCAGTTGCACGGAATGACCTGCGGGCCGCCGCCGCCGATGCTGTTGCCGTCGGCCTCGAGGGTCTCGCCTTCGTCCATCGTTTCCAGGCAGTCGTAGCGCGGCAGCACCGGCTTCTTCTCGGCCGGGCCGAGGTAGGCCCAGATCAGGCCGTAGCGTTCTTCCACCGGATACCAGGGCTGGCGCACGCGGGCGCGGCTGCGCGCGCCGCCGTCGGGCTCGCAGGGCTGGTCGACGCACTGGCCCTGCACGTCGAACATCCAGCCGTGGTAGCAGCAGCGGATGCCTTCTTCCTCGACGCGCCCGTAGTAGAGCGACGCGCCCCGGTGCGCGCAGCGCCAGTGCACCAGGCCCGCGCGGCCGCGCTTGTCGCGAAACAAGATGAGGTCTTCGCCCAGCACGCGCACCTTGCGCGGCGTGTCGTCGGCATCGGCGGCCAGGCCGATCGGGTGCCAGTAGCGGCGCAGCAGCTCGCCCATGGGCGTGCCGGCGCCCACCTCGGTCAGCTCGGGCTTGTGGCCCGGCGGTTTGCGGCCGTAGGCGGTGCCGGTGTCCAGCGTGATGGGTTGCCACTCGGCCGTGGCGGCGGGGGAGGGTGGTGCGACTGTGCTCATTCGGGGGTGACTCCTGCGGCCTTGATGAGGTCCGCGACACGGGGAAAGTCGGCCTTGTAGCTGGCCCGGAACTCGGCCGGCGTGCTGCCCAGGGGCTCGAAGCCGAAGCCGGCCAGGCGCTCCTGCACGTCGGGCATCTTCGTGATCTCGCGCAGCGCGGTCGCCCATTCGTCGAGCACGGGCTGGGGCGTTTTCGCGGGCGCGTACACGCCGATCCAGCTGTCCAGGTCGAAGCCGGGAAAGCCCTGTTCGGTGAAGGTCGGCACGTTGGGCATCGAGCGCACGCGCTGCCGCCCCGTGATGCCCAGCACCTTGATGCGGCCCGACTGCGCCAGCGCGCGCGCCGTGGACGGGTTGGCCCAGGCCACGCCCAGCGCCTCGCCGAACATGTCGTTGTGCGCGGCGGCCTCGGCCTTGTACGGCACGTGGACCAGGTCGATGCCGCTCTGGCGCGCCAGCAGTTCGCCGAACAGGTGCGCGTTGGAGCCGTTGCCCCAGGTGCCGTAGGAAACGCCGGGGTGCGCCTTGGCATAGGCCACGAACTCGCGCACGTTCGAGAATGGCGCCGAGGCTCGCGCGATCAGCATCGGCCCGCCGGTGGCCAGTTGCGACAGCGGCTCGAAGTCTTTCACAGGGTCGTAGGGCAGCTTGGGTTGCAGCACCACGTTGTTGATGTGCGTGAGCGGCAGCGTGAGCAGCACGGTGTAGCCGTCGGGCGCGGCCTTGGCCACGGTGTCGGCGGCGATGGTGCCGCTGGCGCCGGGCTTGGCCTCGACGATCACCGGCTGGTTCCAGCGGGTCTTGAGCTTCTCGGCGTAGATGCGCGCAATGACGTCCATCGGCCCGCCGGGCGAGCCGAAGGGAACGATGCGCACCACGCGGTTCGGAAAGCGCGGGGCCTGCGCGAAGGCGGGGCCGGCGGCCAGCGCGGCAAGGCCGGCGCCGAGGATGCCGAGCGTGCGGCGGCGCGTGGCGCCCGCGCCCGGCGAGGGTCTGAACCGATTCATCGTGTGTCTCCAGTCGTGTTGTACTTGTGCGCCCGACGATACGGACCGCCCGCCCCGCGGGCAATTCGAAGCTTTGAATATGAGATATGGCCCAACGTGATATCCGCAGCCTCGACGTCGGCATGCTGCGGACCTTCGATGCCCTGATGCGCGAGCGCAGCGTGTCGCGCGCGGCGACCCGGCTCTTCCTGAGCCAGCCCGCGGTGAGCGCGTCGCTCAATCGCCTGCGCGACACCTTCGGCGACCCGCTCTTCACCCGCACCGCGCACGGCGTGGAGCCCACGGCGCGCGCGCAGGCGCTGGCCGGCCAGGTGGAGCGCGTGCTGGCCGACCTGTCGGCGATGCTGGAGCCCGGCGAAGGCTTCGACCCCGCGGCGTCGCAGCGCATCTTTCGCATCTCGGGCGGCGACTACGCGAGCCACCTGCTGCTGCCGACACTGGCCAACGAGCTGGTGGCGTGCGGCTCGCGCGTGCGCATCTACTGGGAGACCAGTTCGTTCCTGACCTTGACCGAGCGGCTGCGCAAGGGCGACTTCGACATCGCCGTGCTGCCGCGCCTGCAGCCGCCCAGCGACTGCGAATCGGCGCTGCTGTACGAAGACCGCTATGTCGTCGCCGTGCGGCGCGGCCACCCGACGCTGGGCCGCGAGGCGACGCTCGACGCCTTCTGCGGCGCGCCGCATGTGTTCCTGGGCTACGGCAGCTCGGCGCTCGACGACCTCATCGACCAGGTGCTGGCGCGGCAAGGGCGCACGCGCACCATGAGCGTGGCCATGACCAGCTTCGGCCAGATCGTCGACCTGCTGGCGCAGACCGACCACGTCGCCGTGATGCCGCTGCGTGTGGCCGAGCGCTTTCGCGATGTGCTCGCGGTGCACCCGCTGCCGTTCGAGCTGCAGGGCTACCGCTCGGTCGTGTGCTGGAACCGGCGCTCCAATTCCGACGCCGGCGTGCTGTGGCTGAAAGACGCGCTGCTGCGCATCGGCCACCAGGCCCACGCCGAAGGCAACGCGGCGGCTAAGCCGTCCTGACCCTGCGCGCGAAGGCCTCGAGCCCGTCGATGGTCATCTGGATGTGGCGCTCGAAGCTGTTGTCCAGCGGCACCGTGGTGCCGTTGTCCCAGCGCACGATGAAGGCCTTGTTGGCCAGCAGCGGCAGGTTGCGCGTGAGCACCGGGTGGTCGAGCGGGCGGATTGTGTGCACGCGCTCGCGCAGCTCCTCGGCCCAGGCCTGCGTGTTGTCGGAAGGCAAGGGCGAGAACTCCATCGTGAGAAAGCCCAGCATCGCCGCGATCACGCAGTTGTAGGCCTCCAGCAGCGGCTCGCCCTCGAAGCCCGCTTCGGTCAGCGCGGCCAGCACGCCCTCGACCAGCTCGGTCGGCAGGCTGCCGTTCGACACCAGTTGCGCACCCAGCAACTGCGCCACGTTCGGGTGGCGCCGCACGCTGTCGCGGCAGCGGCGGAACAGTTCGGCGATCCAGGCCTGCCAGCCGAGCTTGCCCGGGGGTGGTGCGACCTCGGCCATGACGGTGGCGGCCACCTCGGCCAGCAGCGCCTCGCGCGTGCTCACGTGCCAGTGCACCGTGGCCGGGTACACGCCCAGCCGCGCCGCCACCTCGCGCATGCTGAACGCGCCCAGGCCGGATTCGTCGATCAGCGCCAGCGCGACTTCGGCGACGCGCTGCTTGGAGAGTTCGCCGCCGCCGGTGGGGCGGCCGGCCGAGCGAGGCTTGGGGGGCTTTGGGGTCTTGGGGGGTGAGGCGGTCTTCATGGTCGATGCCATTGTGCGGCAGCTCAATTGATCGTATAAACAATATTAATTGAGCAGTGATCAATTAATCCGTGTCTCCCCACCAAGGACATCCGCCATGACCCATGCAGCCGACGCCGCCATCGACCAGGCCCTTGCCGCCGCGCACCGGCGCTTCACCGAGGCCAACCCGGCCAGCCTGCGCCAGTTCGAGCAGCAGGCGCGCTACATGCCCGGCGCCAACAGCCGCTCGGTGCTGTTCTATGCACCGTTCCCGCTGACCATCGCCAGGGGCGAGGGCGCCGCGCTGTGGGACGCCGACGGCCACCGCTATGCCGACTTCATCGCCGAGTACACGGCGGGCGTCTACGGCCACTCGGCGCCGGAGATCCGCGAGGCCGTCATCGAGGCGATGCAAGGCGGCATCAACCTCACCGGCCACAACCTGCTCGAAGGGCGGCTGGCGCGGCTGATCTGCGAGCGCTTTGCGCAGATCGAGCAACTGCGCTTCACCAACTCGGGCACCGAGGCCAACCTGATGGCGCTCACGGCCGCGCTGCACTTCACGGGGCGCAAGAAGATCGTGGTGTTCTCGGGCGGCTACCACGGCGGGGTGCTGGGCTTCGGCGCCAAGCCGTCGCCGACCACGGTGCCGTTCGACTTTCTCGTGCTGCCCTACAACGACGCGCAAACGGCCCGTGAGCAGATCGAAAAGCACGGCCCCGAGATCGCCGCCGTGCTGCTCGAGCCGATGCAGGGCGCGAGCGGCTGTATTCCGGGGCGCCTGGACTTTCTGCAGGCCCTGCGCGAGTCGGCCACGCGCGTGGGCGCGCTGCTGGTGTTCGACGAGGTCATGACCTCGCGGCTTGCGCCGCATGGGCTGGCGAACAAACTGGGCATTCGCCCGGACCTCACGACGCTGGGCAAGTACATCGGCGGGGGCATGTCGTTCGGCGCCTTCGGCGGGCGCGCCGACGTGATGGCGCTGTTCGACCCGCGCACCGGGCCGCTGGTGCATTCCGGCACCTTCAACAACAACGTGATGACGATGGCGGCGGGCTACGCCGGGCTCACGAAGCTGTTCACGCCCGAGGCGGCCGGCGCATTGGCCGAGAAGGGCGACGCGATGCGTTCACGGCTCAATGCGCTGTGCGCGAAGGAGGGCGTGGCGTTCCAGTTCACCGGACTGGGTTCGCTGATGAACGGGCACTTCGCGACGGGGGAAGTGCGCAGCACCGATGACCTCGCGGCGGTCGACGGGCGGCTGCGGCAACTGCTGTTCTTCCACCTGCTGGGCCAGGGCATCTACACCTCGCCGCGTGGCTTCGTCGTGCTGTCGCTGCCGTTGGCGGATGCGGACATCGACCGTTTCGTCGATGCCATCGCCGGCTTCATCGGCGAGTACCGGGCGCTGCTGCCCGGCGCCTGACGGCGTTCAGGCGGCCTTGGAAACGCCCAGGAGCTCGTGCAGGCGCGTGCTGGTGGTCGTGTATTGCAGCGGCACAGCCTTGCCCGGGAACACGATGGCCGTGGCGCCCCAGGCAGCCAGCGTGGCTTCGTGGAAGCCGCAGACGATGAGCTTCTTCTTGCCCGGGTAGGTGTTGATGTCGCCGACCGCGAACACGCCGCGTTCGCGGGTCTCGTACTTCTCGGTGTCGACCGGCACCTGCTTGCGCTCCAATGCCAGGCCCCAGTCGGCGATGGGGCCGAGGCGCGGGGAAATGCCCAGGCAGGCGACCAGCGCGTCCAGCGGCAGGTCGATGGTGGTGGTGTCGGGTGTCGCGATCCGCAGTTGCTTGCCGTCGAAGGCCGCCGGTTGGCCGACCCTGAAGGCCAGCTTGCCGTCGGCCACCAGCTGGCGCATGGCCGCGACCGTCGCCTCGTCGGCCTGGAAGCCGTCACGGCGGTGCACCAGCGTGACCTGCCTGGCCGTGGCCGTCAGCGCAATGGCGGTTTCCAGCGCGATGTCGTCGCCGCCATTGACCACCACCGTCTGCCCCGCGAAGCGGTCCAGCGAATCGGGGTGATAGAACAGCGACGAGCCCTCGAAGCGGCCGATGTCTTCCAGCGCGATGCGCTTGGGCACGAAGGCCCCGACACCGGCGGCGATGAACACGGTCCTGGCCAGGAAGGCCTTGCCGGCCGAGGTGGCCAGCAGCAGCCGCCCATCGGCTTGGCGCTCGAGGGTGGCGACCTGCTCGCCGAAGTGAAACTGCGGCTTGAACGGCGCCACCTGCTGCAGCAGCGACTGCGCGAGGTCGCGCCCGCTGGTCATTGGCGTGCCGGGAATGTCGTAGATCGGCTTGTCGCCATACAGCGCCACGCACTGGCCGCCGGCGGCGGGCAGTGCATCGACGATGTGGCAGGAAATTTCGAGCAGGCCCAGTTGAAAGGCCTGGAACAGCCCGACAGGGCCGGCGCCGACGATCAGCGCGTCGGTTTCAATGGGCGCGGTCACGGTGCTCAGCGCACCAGCTCCCCGACCTTGTCCGTCTTGTCCTTCCACTCTTCGGCGTCAGGCAGGGCGGGCTTGCGCTTGGTGATGCTCTTCCAGCCGTCGGCCACGGCCAGCTCGGCGTTGATCTTGATGAAGGCGATCTGGTTGGCCGGCAGGTCTTCCTCGGCGTAGATCGCGTTGACCGGGCATTCGGGGATGCAGACCGCGCAGTCGATGCATTCGTCCGGGTCGATCACCAGCATGTTGGGACCTTCGCGGAAGCAGTCGACGGGGCAAACGTCCACGCAGTCGGTGTATTTGCAACGGATGCAGGCTTCGGAGACGACGTGGGTCATTTGTCTTTTTGCGTCAGAAGTGGTCGGGAAAAACCCTAGATTTTAGGCCTTTGCGGCGGAAGGTTGCACGAGCACCGCCGCGGCGGTCTTGTGCGAGGCCGTATCGACCAGCACGAGCGAGCCCAGCGCCCGCGATTGCGTGAACGGCAGCACCGCCAGCGGCTGCTGCAGCGCCAGCACCACGTCGCCGATGGCGTTGGCTTCCAGCTGCGTGGCGGGCTCCGATTCGAGCGTGGTGATGTTCACCCGGTCGACGATGCGCGCCACCTTGGCCTTGACCCAGCGATGGCCCTGCAGCGCCCAGTAAACGCGGCCCGCGACCAGCGGCTCGTCGTCGAGCCAGGCCACGGTGGCGGTGATCTCGCGCACCGGCTCGAAGGCCTCGGGCGCCAGCAGCCAGTCGCCGCGCGACACGTCGACCTCGCGGTCCAGCACGATGCCGGCGCTGTGGCCCGCATGCACCGCCTGCGGCTGGCGCGCGTGGTTCAGCACCTGGGCGACGGTGGCGGTCTGGTTGCTCGGCAGCACCGTGACGCGCTGGCCCGGCTCCACATGGCCCGAGGCCACGCGGCCCCAGAACACGCGGCGGCCCTGCGAGGTGTCGGCGGAGGCCGAGAACTTCTCGACCCACTGCACCGGGAAGGCGAAGGGCACGGCTTCGTCCTGCGCCGTCACGGGCAGCTCTTCGAGCAGCTCGAGCAGGCTGGGGCCTTCGTAGCCGACCCAGTCGGCATGGCGCGTGGCCACGTTCCAGCCCTTGAGCGCGGAAATCGGCACGATGGCCGCCACCTGCACGCCGGCCGCTTCGGCAAAGGCGTTCAGCGCGGTCGAGATGCGTTCGAAGGCCAGGCCCGCGTCGCCGATGGCGTCGAGCTTGTTCACGGCGAACACGATCGACTGCACGCGCAGCAGATGGCACAGCAGCGTGTGGCGGCGCGTCTGCGGCAGCAGCTCGCGCTTGACCACGGTGCCGTCTTCCACCTCGGCGGCCCAGGCCAGCTTGGTTGCGTCGACCAGCACCACGGCGGCGTCGGCGGCCGAGGCGGCCGTGACCATGTTGCGCGTGTACTGCTCGTGGCCCGGCGCGTCGCCGATGATGAACTTGCGCTGGGCGGTCGAGAAGTAGCGGTACGCCACGTCGATCGTGATGCCCTGTTCGCGCTCGGCCGAGAGGCCGTCGGTCAGCAGGGCCAGGTCGGTCTCGCCGCCGCGCTGCACGCCGGCCAGCTGGTCTTGCAGCACGGTCTTGCTGTCGACCAGCAGGCGGCCGATGAGCGTGCTCTTGCCGTCGTCGACCGAGCCGCAGGTGATGAAGCGCAGGGCGGTGCCGGTGTCGCCGTCAACGTGGGTGGAGACAGGGGTTGCAGTCGTCGTCGTGCTCATCAGAAATATCCGTCTTTCTTGCGCTTCTCCATGGAAGCTTCCGAGGTCATGTCGTCCATGCGCGTGGCGCCGCGTTCGCTGACGTCGACCGACAGCGTTTCCAGCACCACGTCGCCCGCGTCGGCGGCCAGGCTTTCGACCGGGCAGGTGGTCGTGATGTCGCCCACGGTGCGAAAGCGCACGTCGCGCACCTGCACCGTTTCGCCGTCGCGCGGCGGGGTCAGTCCGGTCACGGGCACCAGCAGGCCGCGGCGCTCGACCACCTCGCGCTTGTGCGTGTAGTAGATCGACGGCAGGCCGACGTGCTCGCGCTCGATGTATTGCCACACGTCGAGTTCGGTCCAGTTCGAGATGGGGAACACGCGGAAGTGCTCGCCCGGCGCCAGGCGCGTGTTGAACAGCGTCCACAGCTCGGGGCGCTGGTCCTTGGGTTGCCACTGGCCGAAGCTGTCGCGGTGCGAAAAGATGCGCTCCTTGGCGCGGGCCTTTTCCTCGTCGCGGCGGGCACCGCCGATCAGCGCGTCGAAGCGGAATTCTTCGATGGCTTCGAGCAGCGTGACCGACTGGTGCGCGTTGCGCGACTCGCCGGGGTGCGCCAGGCGCACGGTGCCGCGCTTCATCGAGTCCTCGACGTTGCGCACGATGAGTTCGGCGCCCAGCTCTTTGGCGCGCTGGTCGCGGTAGGCCGTCACTTCGGGGAAGTTGTGGCCCGTGTCGATCATCAGCAGCGGGTACGGAATGCGGCCCACGCCGAACGCCTTTTCCGCGCACTTCAGCAGCACCAGCGAGTCCTTGCCGCCCGAGAACAGCAGGGTGGGGCGCTCGAAGGCGGCCGCCACTTCGCGCAGGATGAAGATGGTTTCTTCTTCCAGCGCATCGAGGTGCGTGTTGGACAGGCGCGCGGGAGAGTGCATGGGCGGCAGCAGCAGTTCGGTTTCGGTACGGGCGTTCATCTGAGTAGGTGCTGAATGCGAGGAAATGGACGAGGAGGCGGCGACGCCGCTCAGTGCGACAGGTGCAGGCCGCACTCGCGGTTGTCTTCGCCCTTGGTCGGGTCCACGTAGTCGAAGTTGTTGGGCAGGCCGTGCTTCTCGCAGTATTCGTACAGCTCCTTGGACGACCAGTGCAGCAGCGGCGCGACCTTGATGAGGCCGTCCGGGTTCACGCTGACCGGGTCCATCTGCGCGCGCACGGCCGTGTCGGTCGCGCGCAGCGCGGTGAACCACACCTTGGGCGCCGTCTCGCGCAGCGCGCGGGCAAAGGGCTCCAGCTTCACTTCTTCGGTGAAGGCGGCGTGGCGCGGATCGTCGAGCGCCGGCGTCGGGCCTTCGACCGCTTCACGGTGCGCGCGCGAGCGGCGCGGCAGGTAGATGTGCAGGTCCAGGCCCAGCTGCCTGGTCACCTCGTCGGCAAAGCGGTAGGTGGCCTCGGTGTTGTAGCCGTTGTCCATCCAGACCACCGGCACGTCGCGCCTGGCGCGCGTGACCATGTGCAGGATCACGGCCTCGAAAGGCCGGAAGTTGGTGGTGATGATCGCGGGCTGGCCCAGGCCGATGGCCCAGTCCACCAGGCCTTCGGCGTTGCGGCCGAGGTCGGTGTTGATGCGTGCGAAGTCGATGTCCGTGGCAAGGCTCATGTCGAAGTTTTCCGATGCGGGCTCAGGCGCCGGCCACGAAGTGCGGCGCGGTCTTCACGGCGTCGCCCTGGTAGAAGGTGGCGAAGCGGTCGAACTGGCGCTGTGCGTCGGAGGCGTCCACGCCTTCCTTCAGCACGGCGCTGGAGAAGCCGGTGCGTTCCATCTGCACCAGCTGGTCGATCAGCACGTCGCCCGTGGCGCGGATGTCGCCCGTGAAGCCCAGGCGGCGGCGCAGCAGGAAGGCCTGGCTATAGGCGCGGCCGTCGGTGAACTTCGGAAAGTTCAGGTCGATGCGCTCGATGTCGGCCAGGCACACCTCGATGGCGAAGGGGTCGGCGTCGTTGGCCAGTTGCAGCACCTTCGGGTCGCCGTCGTCGACATGCTCTTCGGCCGCCAGGATGTTCAGGGTCTTGTTCATGCTGCTTCCTCCACCTTGAAACGCGCACCGTTGGCGGCGGCCTTGAACGGGTCCGGGCCCACGCGGCGCAGCGTGTCGATGAAGTTCTCGCCGTTCTCGCGGGTGTCGCGGTACGTGGTGAGCACGGCCTCGATCACGCCCGGCACTTCGGCCGCCGAGAACGAGGGGCCCACGGCCTTGCCGGCCACCGGCGCGCCGCTGAGCGCGGAGCCGTCGGAACCGCCGAGGGTGACCTGGTACCACTCCTTGCCGTCCTTGTCGACGCCCAGGATGCCGATGTGGCCGCTGTGGTGGTGGCCGCACGAGTTGATGCAGCCGCTGATGTGCAGGTCGATCTCGCCCAGGTCGTCGAGCTCGTCCAGGTCTTGATAGCGCTCGGTGATGGCTTCGGCGATGGGGATCGAGCGCGCATTGGCCAGCGCGCAGAAGTCGCCGCCGGGGCAGGCGATCATGTCGGTCAGCAGGTGCACGTTGGCGCTGGCAAAGCCGGCGGCGCGGGCGGCGAGCCACAGCGCGTGCAGGTCTTCGGCGTGCACCCAGGGCAGCACCACGTTCTGGTCGTGCGTCACGCGGGCTTCGCCGGCGGAGAAGCGGTCGGCCAGTTGGGCGAGCGTGTCGAGCTGGTCGGCCGATGCATCGCCGGGCGCCTGCTTCAGGCGCTTGAACGACAGCGTCACGGCGCGCAGCGCGGGGTTCTTGTGCGGCGCCACGTTGCGGGCGAGCCAGCGGGCGAACTGCACGTCGTCGGCGGCGTGCGTGCGCAGCTCGGCGTCGGTCTTCTCGGCGCTTTGCAGCACGCGGGTGGCCAGGGTCGGCGGCACGAAGGAAGCGGCCACGCGGTCGAACTCGGCCTGCGTGATGGTGTGCGGCGCGCCGTCGTGCTCCAGGATCTGCTTGTACTCGGCATCGACGTCGTCGATGTAGCGCTGGCCTTCGGCCTTCACCAGGATCTTGATGCGCGCTTTGTAGATGTTGTCGCGGCGGCCATAGCGGTTGTAGACCCGGATCACCGCTTCAAGGTAATTCATGATCTGCTGCCACGGCAGGAACTCGCGCAGCACGGTGCCGATGATGGGCGTGCGGCCCATGCCGCCGCCCACCTGCACGCGAAAGCCGATTTCGCCGGCCTCGTTCTTCACCAGGTGCAGGCCCACGTCGTGCCAGCCGGTGGCGGCGCGGTCTTCGGTGGCGCCGGTGATGGCGATCTTGAACTTGCGCGGCAGGAACGCGAACTCAGGGTGCAGCGTGCTCCACTGGCGCATGATTTCCGCGTAGGGGCGCGGGTCGGCGATTTCGTCGATGGCGATGCCGGCGCGCTCGTCGCTCGTGATGTTGCGGATGCAGTTGCCGCTGGTCTGGATGCCGTGCATGTCGACCGAAGCCAGCAGGTCCATCACGTCGGCCGACTTGGCGAGCGGGATCCAGTTGTACTGCACGTTCTGGCGCGTCGAGAAGTGGGCGTAGTGCGTCGGGAGCTTGTGGCTGCCGAGCTGGCCTTGCGTTTCGATGGCCTTCTTGTAGACCTCGGCTTCGGGCTCGTCGTACTCGCGGGCAATGCGGGCCAGCACGCGCAACTGGCGGCTCGAAAGCTCGCCGTAGGGCACGGCCACGCGCAGCATCGGCGCATAGCGCTGGACGTACCAGCCGTTTTGCAGCCGCAGCGGGCGGAACTCGTCCTCGTGGAGGCGGCCCTTTTGCCAGCGCTCGAGCTGGTCTCGGAATTGGGCGGCTCGTTGATGAACGAACTGGCGGTCGAATTCTGTGTATTGGTACATCGTGCGTGCGTTTGTCTTGAAGTGCGGTGCGTCCAGCGCCCCAGCAAGAAGCCGAGATTCTGGAAGCCAGCCTTATGGAAACAAACTATTTTTTGGTTCGCGCCTTATGCGGATAAGCTTATTCGCCAGCATCCATGCGGGTTGCGGGACGGTTGGATGCTTATTCCGGATAAGGCGAGAGGACTGCCGCGAAGGCTCCGAACCGGAAAACTCCCGGGGAGCGAGGCAGTCCGAGGGCTCCCCGCGGATGCCGGGGGCCGTCAGGTGAGCATGCCGCCCGGTGGATGGGCGGACCAGCGGATCGGCGGGAAGCCGATCAATCCAGGGGCAGGTTGGCTTTTTTCGCCAGCGCCTGCCAGCGTTCCAGTTCCTGGGTCACGAAGGCCGTGGTCTGTTCCGCCGTGGCGGGTGAGGGCACCACTCCCGCGGCTGCATAGCCCGCTTGCACCTCCGGCTTCTGCAAGGCTTGGGCGATGGCCGCGTTGAGGGCGCGCACACGTTCGGCGGGCACGCCCGCGGGCGCTGCCACCACGAACCATTGATCCGCGTCGAACCCGGGCAGGCCGGCTTCGCGCAACGTGGGCACGTCGGGCAGCGCGGCCGAGCGCGTGGCGGTCGTCACGCCGTAGGCATGCAGCTTGCCCGTCTTGATGTGCGGCAGGACCGGGGTGATGCCGAGCATGCCCAACGGCACCTGGCCGCCCACCACGTCCGTGACGGCCTGGCTGCCTCCCTTGTAGGGAACATGCACGATCTGCGTGCGAGCGATCTGGTTCAGCAGCTCGCCGGCCAGGTGCTGGCTGGTGCCGTTGCCGGACGAGGCGAAGCTGAAGGCTTTCGGGTCCTTGCCGGCTGCTGCGAGCAGCCCGGCCAGCGTGGGCGGCAAGGGGGTCGCCGTGGTGCCCACCAGCACCATCGGGCCCTTGGCCAATGTCGCCACGCCAGTCAGCTCCTTGCCGATCCGGGGCACGGGAACAGTGGTCAGGATCGGCCCGGGAATGGTGACCACCGTCAGTCCGTCGTGAGGCGCCCTCGCGGCCGCCTGCAGCGCGATGGCGCCCGCGGCGCCCGGCCGGTTGTCCACGACCACGGGCTGTCCGAGCGTCTGCTCGACATGCCGCGCGACAAGGCGGGTGAGGATGTCCACGCTGCCGCCGGGCGGCTGTCCGACCAGCCATGTGACCGGCCGGCCCGCCAAGGCGCCCTGGCCGGCCCCCTGGGCAAGGATGGGGGGCGAGACGGCGAGCACGATGGCGCCGCCCAGGGCGGCCAATGCGTGGCGACGGGAAGCTGAGGGCGTGTTCATGAAGGCTCCTTATCCGTCGAGTTGGCCGGGCGGCGTGTTGGGGTGCTGCACGAAGCTGTCCTGGAAGGCCTTGACCAGCTTGAGCACCGGCCCCAGCACCCAGGTGTTGTAGACCAGCACGTCCGTCGTTTCCTTCGGGTCGCGGGTGGTGTTGAAAAGATAGGGCGATTCGAGCTTGCCCTTTCCTTCGTTGACCTCGGGCTCCCAATAGAAATGCAATTTCCAGTCGCGCCATTTCACGGCCCGCAGATCGTTCTTGATGTAGAACGCAAAGCCCTCGCGGGCCGACTTCTCGCATTCGCCCAGGAGGAAGGGCAACTGGTCCACGCCGTCGATGGGCCGGTCCTGCGGCACGGCGGCACCGGCTACGCCGGCCAGGGTCGTGAACAGGTCGGTCACGTGGACGATCTCGTTGCTCACGCGGCCGGCTGCAATCCGGCCCGGCCAGCGCGCGATGAAGGGAACCCGCAGGCTGCCTTCCATCGCGGTGTGATAGGTGCCGCTCCAGGGGCCGGCCGTGCCGCGGTAGGGAGCGCGGAACTCGGGGCCGTTGTCGCTGCAGAAGATCAGCAGCGTGTCGTCGGCTACGCCCAGCTCGTCCAGCGCACGCACCACCTGGCCGACGCGGTGATCCATCTCCACCATCGAATCCGCGAAGTCGCCCGCGCCCGTGCGTCCCGCGAATTCGGGGTGCGGCAGCGTGGGGAAATGCAGGTGCACCAGCGGCAGGTAGAGGAAGAAGGGCTTGCCGGCCGCGGTGTGGCGTCGCATGAAGTCGACGGACATGTCCACCAGGTCGGCATCGATCCGCCGCCGTGCCTCCAGGTCGTACACCTTCACCTTCTCCGAAGGCTCGCCGCCATGGCCGCGCATGATCCAGGGCAGGTCCACCACGGTGGGGTCGAAGCCGATCGTCGAAGTGAACTGGCTCTCGTCGGTGGTGCGCGGAATGCCGTACCACTCGTCGAATCCCCGGTCCGAAGGAAAGCGCCCCGGCACGTCGCCCAGGTGCCACTTGCCGTAGTGCGCGGTGGCATAGCCCTGTGCCGACAGCAGTTGGGCCAGGGTGATCTCGTTCCGCGTCAGCCCCTGGGGGAGGCCCGGCGGCACCGATTGCAGGCAGCCGGTGCGGATCGGATGGCGGCCGCTCATCAATGCCGAGCGGGTCGGCACGCAGTCGCTCTCTACGTTGAAGTTCTGCAGCAGGAGGCCCTGCCTCGCGAGGCTGTCGATGTTCGGGGTGGGCGCGCCGCGCAACGCGCCTCCGCCGTAGCAGCCCGGCTCACCCCAGCCGAGGTTGTCGGCGACGATGAGGACGATGTTGGGGGAAGAAGACGGCATGGCGTTCGATCGGTGGATTGGCGTATGCGGAATTTAAGTGCCGGTGCCGCCGAATCTCATTCCTGGACATTGCCAAAGTCATAAACTCCAGGAATGTCCCTGTCGATGCGCGATGTCCAGTATTTCCTTGCGGTCGCCAAGTCGGGCCTGCTCTCGGTGGCGGCCGACGAACAGGGCGTGACCCAGCCCGCACTGACCAAGGCCGTGCGCCGGGTGGAGGCCGAATTCGGGTTGCAGCTGTTCGAGCGCAGCGCGCGCGGCATGGTGCTGACTTCGGCCGGGCTGAGGGTCGCCGAGCAGGCGCGCCGGCTGCAGGCCGACTATGCGGATACCGTGCTGCTGGCCAACGAGATGCGGGCGCAGCAGTCGGGGCTGCTGCGAGTGGGCGTCACGGACACGACATCCGGCAACCGCGTCGCGGCGGCGCTGGGCTCCTTGCTGTCCAAGCGCCCCGGGCTGCGGGTGCGCCTGAGCGTCGACCGTTCGGACAACCTCGCCACGCTGGTGCGCGAGGGCGAACTCGATCTTGCGCTGGTTCCCGCCTACGAAGGGCAGCCGCTGGACGCCGAGCGCACCAAGGTCGACAACGATCCCATGCTGCCCCTGGTGCGCTCGGGCCATCCGCTGACGCAGCGCGCCCGCGTGGCCCTGGCCGACGTCACCGCGTACGGGTGGATCTCGGGGCCGGCCACTTCGGCCGCCTTCAAGGCGATCTCCGACATCTTCGCCCGCCACAACCTGCCTGCGCCGCGGGTGGTGATGGAAGTGCCGTTCGCGTCCGAGCTCAACCTGTCGGTCCTTGCCGCGGCCGATCTGGTCACGCTGGTGCCGCGCTCCTTCATGCGGCATGCCGATGACAGCCGCTTCGCGGTGCTTCCGGTGCCGGCATTGCGCGTGCCCCGCGCCGTGGTGCTGCTCTCGCGCCCGGGCTCGGCCTGGTCGCCGCTGATGGAGGCGCTGCGCGACAACCTGCTGGCCCTGAAGGCCGCGCCGGCCTGACCGGGTTTCCGGCTCGGCCGTGCGCCGGGGCGGTCCCTCAGCGCAGCATCGAAGACATCGCCGAGCAGCAGTTCAGCATGCGCACCGCCACTTCCACCGTCGGCGCGGTGAAGCGCAGCGTCACCCCGTCGACCCGCTCGAAGCTCGGCCACTGGCAGAACAGGTCGGCCAGCGCGGTCGATTGCGTGCGCAGCGTCACGGTCTGCGGCCCTTCGAACACCAGCGGCTTTGCGCCGGCGCGCGTGGCCAGCGCTTCCATCACACCCGCGCGGATCGCACGGCGCGACTGCTCGGGCGACAACGAAACGCCGCTGCTGAAGCCCGACGCCTTCTTGGTCTCGACAAAGGTCGCATGCGGGAACAGCGGCCGGTTCTCGGCAATGAACACGTCGTCGCCGCTGCCCATCACCACCGGTGCGCCGTATTCACCGGCCAGCGCGCCGTAGAGCCCGGCCTCGCCCAGCTCCTGTCCGCCGAGCGAAATGCCGGCAAAGGCAAAGCTGTTGATCGTGTGCGCCAGGATGCCGCGCCCCTGCGCGCGCGAGTGGTAGCCGACCATGCAGACCGCCTGCACGCCTTCTTCCACGCCCGCCACCATGCTCAGGTAGCGCGGCTTGCCCTGCACCACGCGGGCGCGTGGGTCGAGCACGTCGGGCGGCATGTTGCGAAAACCGCCGTGCGAGTCGTTCACCAGCACCTCGGTGGCACCCGCGTCGAAGGCGCCGGCGATCGCGGCGTTGGCCTCCTGCGTCATCAGCAGGCGGGCGCGCTCGTACTCGGGGTTGCCCTGGCGCGTCTGCTCGGGGTGGTAGACGCCGGCGACGCCCTCGATGTCGGTGGAAATCAGGACTTTCATGGGCGGTGCGATCGGTTCAGGAACGAGCTGGAAGAAAGGGAGGCGGGCGGCAGCAGGTCGCCGAGCGCGGCGCGGTGGTTGCCGTCGCGCCCGGTCACGGCCGTGGCCCGGTACAGGGCATGAATGATCGCCTGTTCCGTGCTGTCGGCCGCGGCCTGGAACAAACCGTCGAGCAGGCCGTCGTGCAGCATCGCCACGGCCGGCATCGCGCGCTCGACGCGGTCGGGCACGGTGTAGGCGGTGGAAAAGGCCAGCACGATGTCGCCGCTGCCGTGCCCGAAGACCGAGCCCGTGCGGGCCAGCCCGGCCCCGGCGCGCAGCGCCAGCCGCCGCAACTGGCGTGCATCGAGCGGTGCGTCGGTCGCGACCACGATGATGATCGAGCCCTTCTCGGGTTCGGCCGACGCCGGCACGCCGCGCGAGGCCTGCAGCGCCTCCAGCCGGTCGCCCACCGCGTGGCCCGCGAGCCGCAGTTGCGGCTGGCGCCCGTAGTTGGCCAGCACCAGCGCGCCGACCGTGTGCAGCCCGCCGCCGCGCGCCGACACGCGGCGCGACGCGCTGCCGATGCCGCCCTTGAGCTGGAAGCTCGACATGCCGCGCCCCGCGCCGACCGAGCCCTGTTCGAAGTCGGTGTCGGCGTTGTCGAACGCGCGCAGGTAGTCCGCCTCGCGCACGGCCAGCCGCTGGATGTCGTTGAGGAAGCCGTCGTTGCACTCGAACACCAGCGGGTTCACGGTGGGCAGCGCCCGCCCGCTCTCGGGGTTGGACGCCACGCACTGGCGAATCTGCGCCGTGGCCACGGTGCCGACCGAAAAAGTGTTGGTCAGCGCGATCGGTGTCTCCAGCACGCCCAGCTCTTCGAGCTGCACCAGCCCCACGCTCTTGCCGAAGCCGTTGAGCACCACGGCGGCGGCCGGCACCTTGTCCTGGAACGGGTCGCCGGCGTGCGGGCGAATGACCGTCACGCCGGTCTGCACGTCTCCGTCGTTCAGCGTGTGGTGGCCGACCGTGACACCCGGCACGTCGGTGATGGTGTTGTGCTCACCCTGGAGCAGGTTGCCGATGAAGGGCAGGGCGGCGGGCTGCGTGAGTGAAGACATGAAGAAACAGAAAGAAGACTACTGGCGGTCGATCTTGGGGTCGAGCGCGTCGCGCAGCGCATCGCCCAGCAGGTTGAAGGCGAGCACGGTGAAGAAGATGGCCAGGCTGGGGAACAGCGCCACGTGCGGCGAGGTCACCATGTCGGCGCGGGCTTCGCTGAGCATCGCGCCCCACTCGGGCGTCGGCGGTTGCGCGCCCATGCCCAGGAACGACAGGCTGGCCGCCGTGATGATCGACGTGCCCACGCGCATCGAGAAATACACCACGATCGACGAGATGGTGCCCGGCAGGATGTGCCGCACGATGATGGTCCAGTCCGACGCGCCGATGCTGCGCTCGGCCTCGATGTAGGTCTGCTGCTTGAGCACCAGCGTGTTGCCGCGCACCAGCCGCGCGAACGCGGGCACGCTGAACACCGACACCGCCACCACCACGTTGGTCATGCTGCTGCCCAGAATGGCCACCACGCCCAGCGCCAACAAGATGCCGGGGAACGCGAACAGCACGTCGGACACGCGCATCACCACGCGGTCCCACCAGCCTTCGTAGTAGCCCGCCAGCAGGCCGAAGCCCGTGCCCACGAAGCCGCCCACCAGCACCGACAGGAAGCCCGCCATCAGCGAGATGCGCGCGCCGGCCAGGATGCGGCTGAAGATGTCGCGCCCCAGCGGGTCGACGCCGAACCAGTGCGTGGCCGAGGGGCCGCTGTTCAGCATGTCGTAGTCGAAGAAGTTCTCGGGATCGAAGGGCACGATCCACGGCGCGAACACCGCGACGAACACCAGCAGCAGCACGAACACCGCGGCCACCAGGCCCACGGGCTGTTTCTTGAAGCGGCGCCAGCACTCGCCCCAGGGCGTGCGGATCTTGCCCGCGGTCTGGAGCGTGGCGACCGGTGCGGTCGGAAGAATGATTTCGGCAGGCACGCCGGAAGCTTGCGTCATGTCGGCGTGCTCACTTGTAGCGAATGGTCGGGTTGATGTAGCCGTACAGCACATCGACCACGAGGTTGATCAGGATGAACTCGAGCGAGAACAGCAGCACCAGCGTCTGGATGACGGGGTAGTCGCGCATCTGCACCGCGTCCACCAGCAGGCGGCCCAGGCCCGGCCAATTGAACACCGCCTCCACGAGGATGGAGCCGCCCAGCAGGAAACCGAACTGCAGGCCCATCATCGTGACCACCGGAATCAGCGCGTTGCGCAGCGTGTGCTTGAACACCACGCTGGTTTCATGCACGCCCTTGGCGCGCGCGGTGCGCACGAAGTCTTCCTGGATCACTTCGACGAACGAGGCCCGCGTGAAGCGCGCCATCACGGCGGCCACGGCCGCGCCCAGGGTGATCGAGGGCAGGATGTAGTGCTTCCAGCTGCTGGCCCCCACCGTGGGCAGCCAGCCGAGCTGGACCGAGAAGATCTGCATCAGCAGCATGCCGAGTGCAAATGCGGGAAAAGAGATGCCCGACACGGCGAGCGTCATGCCCAGCCGGTCCGGCCATTTATTGCGGTACACGGCCGACACGATGCCGATGCCCATGCCGAAGATCACCGCCCACACCATGCTGGTGATGGTCAGCATCACCGTCGGGAAGAAGCGCTCGCCGATCTCCACCGACACCGGCCGCCGCGTGCGGATCGAGGTGCCGAAGTCGCCTTGCAGCATGTGGGTGAAGAAGTTCACGAACTGCTGCGGCAGCGGCTTGTCGAGCCCGAGCTCCGCGCGGACCATGGCCACGGTCTGCTCGTCGGCTTCCTGGCCGGCGGCAAGGCGCGCCGGGTCGCCGGGAAGCATGTGGACGAACAGGAACACCAGCACCGCCACGATGAGCAGCGTGGGGATCAGGCCCAACAGTCGTTTGAGGAAGTAATTCAGCATGGGAAGCAGGCAATCAATGCCCTCTTCGGGGAAACACCGCGGAACCGGCTTTGCCGGGCCGCAGGTGTTGCCCCCGGTGAGGGGGGTGGCGTAGCGACACGAAGTGCGCGAAGCCTGGGGGAGAACTCAGTGACTCAGTTCGACACGGCGATCGCGTCGATGTTGATGTTGCCGTCAGGCATCACGAACACGCCGGAGAGGCGCTTGGCGTGGGAGGACAGGTTCTGCTCCGTGACCATCGGCACGCGCGGCAGGTCCTTGCGGATCTCTTCCTGCGCGGTCTTGTACAGCGCGGTGCGTTCCTTTTCGTCGACCGTCACCAGCGCCTTGGCCAGTGCGTTGTCGACCACGTCGCTCTTGTAGAACGACATGTTGTTCAGCTTGGGAGCCCAGGCTTCCGAGGCAAACAGCGGGCGCAGGCCCCAGTCGGCTTCACCGGTCGACGACGACCAGCCCGTGTAGTACATGCGGACCTTGGCCGTCTTGGCGTCGGGCCATGCATCGACCATCTCGGTGCGCTGGCCCACTTCGAGCGCCTGCACCTGCAGCTTGATGCCGATCTGCGCGAGCTGCTGCTGCACGAACTGGATCGTCTTCTGGCTGGTCGTGTTGTTGTAGGCGCTCCACAGCACCGACTCGAAGCCGTTCGGGTAGCCGGCTTCGGTCAGCAGGGCCTTGGCCTTCTTCACGTCGTAGGGAATCGGGTCCATCTTCTCGGCGTACTTCACGCCCTGGGGCAGCACGCCCTGCGCCGGAATGGCATAGCCGCCGAACGCGACCTTGGCCAGCGCTTCCTTGTTGATGGCGTAGCCGATGGCTTCGCGCACCTTCGGGTTGTCGTAGGGCTTCTGCAGCATGTTGAAGGCCAGGAAGCGCGTGATGATCGAGGGCGACGCCACCACTTCGAGCTTGTCGCTCTTCTTCAGCAGCTCGGCCTGCTCGTAGGGAATGGGGTAGGCAAAGTCGGCTTCGCCGGTCTGCAGCATGGCCGCGCGCGTGTTGTTCTCGAGCACCGGCTTCCACGACACGGTGTCGACCTTGGGGTAGCCCTTCTTCCAGTAGCCGTCGAACTTCTTGGCCTTGACGGCTTCGGTCTGCTTCCACTCGACGAACTCGAACGGGCCGGTGCCCACGGGGTGGAAGGCGATGTCCTTGTTGCCCCACTTCTTCAGCGCGGTGGGCGACATCATGGCGGCCGAGGCGTGGGCCAGCGAGTTGATGAAGGGGCCGAAGGGCTCCTTCAGCGTGATGCGCACGGTGCTGGCGTTCACCGCCTCGACCTTGCTCACGCGGTTGAACTGGTTGTAGCGCAGCAGCTTGTTGTCCTGGTTCAGCACGCGGTCGAGCGTGAACTTGACGGCGTCGGCGTTGAAGTCGGTGCCGTCGTGGAACTTGACGCCGGTGCGCAGCTTGATGGTGTAAACCAGGCCGTCCTTCGAGACGTCGTAGCTCTCGGCGAGCACGTTCTGCACCTTCAGGTCCTTGTCGAACTGGAACAGGCCTTCATAGAAGGTCTTCGTCACGGCCGTGGTGATGGTCGTGTTGGTGTTGTACGGGTCCAGCGTTTCCGGCTGGTAGCCGATCGACAGCACCACGTCTTTCGCGGCCAGTGCCGAGCCCGAAGCGGCCAGCGCGGCCAGGCCCAGCAGTGCGGATGCCCATCGCAGGGAGGAAGAAGATTGCTTCATGGAAGAACTCCAGTCGGTTCGAGGAAAAAAGCAGGAAAGGGCCTGCGGGTTGAAAAAATCCGGTGACTCGGCGTCGGGGTCAGAAGGCGCCGCCAATGGCATGCCGCGCCACGAAGTGGCCGGGTGCCACCTGCACCAGCGGCGGCACGTCGGGCTCGTCGCCCACGGCGCGAATGGGGCTGGGAATCTCGCCTTCGAGCAGCGCGCGCGGCTTGTGGCGGCGCGACGGGTCGGCCACCGGCACCGCCGCCATCAGCTTGCGGGTGTAGGCGTGCTGCGGCGCTTCGAACACCGCGCGGCGCGGGCCGATCTCGACGATCTGGCCCAGGTACATCACGGCCACGCGGTGGCTGATGCGCTCGACCACGGCCATGTCGTGCGAGATGAACAGGAAGGCCACGCCCAGCTCGCGCTGCAGGTCGAGCATGAGGTTGACGATCTGCGCCTGGATCGACACGTCCAGCGCCGACACCGATTCATCGGCCACCACCACCTTCGGGTTCAGCGCCAGCGCGCGTGCAATGGCAATGCGCTGGCGCTGGCCGCCCGAGAATTCGTGCGGGTAGCGCTGCGCGACTTCGGGCGGCAGGCCGACCTTCTGTAGCAGCCAGTCGACGCGCTGCTGCGCCTCGGCGCCCTTGGCGATGCCGTGGATCAGCAGCGGCTCCATGATCGAGAAGCCCACCGTCACGCGCGGGTCGAGCGAGGCAAACGGGTCCTGGAAAATGAACTGGATGTTCCGGCGCAGCGCCTGCAGCTCGCGCGTGGGCAGCTCGCGGATGTTCTGGCCGCCGAACTCGATGGCGCCGCTCTGGCTCTCGACCAGGCGCAGCAGCGAGCGGCCCGTGGTCGATTTGCCGCAGCCCGACTCGCCGACCAGCGCCAGCGTTTCGCCGGGGTACAGGTCGAAGCTGATCTTTTCCACCGCATGCACGCGGCGCTTCACGCGGCCGAACAGGCCGCTGCGCACGTCGAAGCGCGTGACGAGGTCGCGCACGCGAAGAATGGGGCCGGCGTCTTCACGCACGGTGGTCTGCGGCGTGGTGTCGGTGACCGGCACGGGCTCGGGGCTGCCCTCGGTGCGCAGCAGCTCGAACTTGGCCGGCAGGTCGGTGCCCTGCATGGCGCCCAGCTTGGGCACGGCCGACAGCAGCGCGCGGGTGTAGGGGTGCTGCGGCGACGCGAACACGGTGTCGGAGCTGCCCGCTTCGACCTTGTCGCCGCGGTACATCACCAGCACGCGGTCGGCAATCTCGGCCACCACGCCCATGTCGTGCGTGATGAAGAGCACGCCCATGTGCATCTCTTTCTGCAGCTCGCGAATGAGCTGCAGGATCTGCGCCTGGATGGTCACGTCGAGTGCGGTGGTGGGCTCGTCGGCAATCAGCAGCTGCGGCTTGCACGACAGCGCCATGGCGATCATCACGCGCTGGCGCATGCCACCCGACAGCTGGTGCGGAAAGCGGTCGAGCACGTTGCGCGCTTCCGGAATGCGCACCAGCTCCAGCATGCGCAGCGCTTCGGCGCGCGCGGCCGCGTCGCTCTTGTTCTGGTGGATGCGGATGGCCTCGGCGATCTGCTCGCCGGCGGTGAACACCGGGTTCAGCGACGTCATCGGCTCCTGGAAGATCATCGCGATGTCGGCGCCGCGAATGCCGCGCATCGCGCCGTCGCGTGCCTGCGCCAGGTCGAGCACTTCGCCGTTGCGGCGGCGAAACGCCATGCGCCCGTTCAGGATGCGGCCGCCGCCGTGCTCCACCAGCCGCATCAGCGCGAGTGAGGTGACCGACTTGCCCGAGCCCGATTCGCCCACCACCGCGAGCGTTTCGCCGTGGTCGACGTGGAAGGACAGGTTCTTGACGGCATCGACCGTGCGCTCGGAAGTCGAGAAGCGAACGGTGAGGTCGTCGACGGCGAGGACGCGGCCGTCCGGCAGGGCGAGGGCAGGGGAGGACATGGGAGTGCGGGAGAAAAAGGGAACGTGCGGCGTCAGGCGAAGATGGCCGTGCTCGGCGCATCGGTGCCGCGCGCGTGGCCGCGGTACATGCCTTCGGTGTTGAAGGCCAGGCTCAGGTTGCCGTGGCGGTCGACGGCGATCAGCCCGCCGGTGCCGCCGATGGCGGGCAGCGACTGTTGCACCACCGCGTACGTGGCGGCTTCGAGCGTGGCGCCGCCGTAGGCCATGCGCGCGCACACGTCGTAGGCGGCGGCCACGCGGATGAACATTTCGCCGCTGCCGGTGCAGGACACGGCGGCGGTGCGGTCGTCGGCATAGGTGCCGGCGCCGATCAGGGGCGAATCGCCCACGCGGCCGACGCGCTTGTTGGTCATGCCGCCGGTCGACGTCGCGGCGGCCAGGTGGCCGTGCATGTCGAGCGCGACGGCGCCGACGGTGCCGAACTTCTTGTCTTCGTCGAGGGGCGTGGCCGGCACGGCGGCCGTCATCGACGCGCCTTCGTGGTCGGTCACCACGCGGCCGGTGCCGCGCACGCGGTACAGCTGCTGGCGGCGCGCCTCGGTCGAGAAGAACGAGGGCTCGACCATCTCCAGCCCGTGTTCGCGCGCAAAGGCCTCGGCGCCGGCGCCGGCCAGCAGCACGTGGGCGCCGTCTTCGAGCACGGCGCGCGCGGCGCGCACCGGGCGGCGCACATGGCACACGCCCGCGATGGCACCGGCGGCCAGGGTGGCGCCGTCCATCACGGCGGCGTCGAGCTCATGGGTTTCGTCGTGCGTGAACACCGCGCCGTGGCCGGCGTTGAAGAGCGGGCAGTCTTCGAGCATTTCCACCGCGAGGCAAGTGGCGTCGAGCGCGGACATGCCCTTGAGCAATGCCGACTGCGCGGCGGCCACGATGCTCTTCAGCGCGTCGTGGTAGGCCTGCGCCTGCTCGGCGCTGGTCGTGGCGGCGCTGATGGTGCCGGCGCCGCCGTGGATGGCGATCACGGGCACATGGGACTGGGTCATCGGGGAGCTTTCTTCTGTTTCTTGCGGGCGCCGTTCAGGGCGGCCGCGTCGGTGGTGCGCGAGGCGGTGTCGATGGCGTTGATGCGCGCCAGCCCGTTCGCGCCGTGCAGCCAGGGCTGCAGGACCTGCAGCGTTCGGCGCGCCGACTGCACCGGGTCGGGCGCGCGCAGCGACACCGCGCTGGTCAGCGCCTCGATCAGCGCGAGCACGCTGGTCTCGCAGTTCGGGCGGTAGCTGGTTTCGGTCTGGCAATAGAGCGCCACGTCGGCCATCGGGGCCATCGGGGAGGTGGGGCGGTCGGTGAGCGCGATCACGCCGCAGCCCTGGTCGCGCGCAATCTGCGCGAGCGCGACGGTGTCGCTCAGGTAGCGCGGAAAGGTCAGGCCGATGAACACGTCCTGCGGGCCCGCGTGCATCAGCGAGCGGGCCGCATGCGTGACGCCGCTCACGCCCGGGAGCAGGCGCACGTCGCTGCAGCTGCCGTCCAGCCCGTGCTGGAGCAGGCCCGCGAGCCAGCCGCTCGCGCCGAAGCCGGCGATGTAGACCGAGCGCGCCTTGCCGATGCGCTCGACCGCGGCTTCGCAGGCGGCGTAGTCCAGCGTCTGGCGCGTGGCCTCGATGTTGCGTCGGCTCTCGTCGAGCGCGATGGCGAACACCTCGGCCACGGTGGTCGGGCGCTCCAGGTTGCCGCGCAGGCGCTCCACCGGCGCCACCAGCGGCTCGAAGCCGCGCACGAGCTCGGCGCGGAAGGTGGCGTAGCCGTCGAAGTCGAGCGCGCGGGCGAAGCGGTTGGCCGTGGCCACCGAGACGCCGACCGCGGCGGCCAGTTCGTCGATGGGCAGCGTCGCCACCTGCAGGGGGTGCTCGAGCACGTAGTCGGCCACTTGCCGGTGCGAGCGCGTCAGACGCGGCAGCGCCTGCGCAATGCGCTGGGCCACGGTGGTGCCTGGGGTGTCGACGGTGCTGTTCATGAACGGTGCGGTGCGCCCGAAAGTGTGCTTTTTTTGAAAACCAGTTTACAAATATAAGTCAAACAAGAAAATTTTCTGTCATTTTTGGTCATGGTTGCAAATACCGGGCCAGCGCCGAAGGGGTTTCGGCGCAGCTCGTGGAAGGCCGCTTTCCCTCTGGCGGCGCTCGTTTAAGCTCGCCGCCGTGTTGCTTCTAGGTGTTTCCCCGATGTCGTTGCTTTCTGACCCGCCCGCCCCGCCGAGAAACTTCAGGGTGGACGTGCTGCGCGGCATGGCCATCGCGCTGGTGCTGGTGCTGCATTTCCACCTGTCGTACTCGCTGCTGGACAGCCCGCTGGCCGCCGTGCTGCCGGCCGTGTTCATCAAGTCCGTGGCGGTGAACGGCAACTACGGCGTGACGATGTTCTTCGTGGTGTCGGGCTACCTCATCACCTCGACCACGCTCGCGCGCTACGGCAGCCTGGGCAACGTCGACGTGCGCGGCTTCTACGCGTTTCGCTTCGCGCGCATCGTGCCGTGCCTGGTGGTGGCGCTGGCCGTCATCGTCGGGCTCGGGTTGCTGGGGCAACCGGCGTTCATGAACGTCGCCAAGCCGGGCTGGCCCGAGGTGGGCTACCCGGTCGCCGTGCTGTCGGTGCTGACCTTCTGGCACAACGTGCTGATGCAGCACGCGTGGTACTTCAACTACGCGATGAACATCTACTGGTCGCTGTCGGTGGAAGAGGTGTTCTACCTCGCGTTTCCGCTGCTGTGCTTCGGGCTGAAGCGGCAGTGGGCCATCGTGGCGGTGTGGCTGGTGGCGATCGTGGCGGGGCCGGTGTATCGCAGCCTGCACGCGAGCGACGAGATCTACTTCATGTACGGCTACCTCGCGTGCTTCGACGCCGTGGCCTTCGGTTGTTGCGCGGCGCTGCTCGCGAAGCGCTTCAGCCTCGGCGGATGGGCCGGCCGCCAGCTCCAGCTGGCCGCAGCCTGCCTCGTCGCCGTGACCTACCTGCGCGGCATTCACGGCAACGAAGTCTTCGGCTTCACCGCCATCGCGGCCGGGACCGCCGTGCTGCTGGTGGGGGCGCGCAACGAGCGCGTGCCCGCATGGGCGTTGAAGAGCAGGGCGCTCGCGGGCCTGCGATGGTTGGGGCGGCACAGCTACGAGCTGTACCTCTTTCACATCGTCGTGCTCGGGTTGATGCGCGGCGTCGTCGCGCGCGGGGCAATGCCTTCGGAATGGAAGTTGCCGGCGATGGTGTTCTTCGTTGCCGTGTCCGTTGCCGTCGCGTGGGGCATTGCGCGCTTCTATTCGGAGCCGATGAACGCGTGGCTTCGAAGGGTCCTGTCGGGCGGGCGTGCCAATCGGCAGAATCCGGGGATACGAGGGAGCACGGATGAACGAGGAAACGAAGCCTGACGGCACCACCACGCTGGGCAGCCGCATTCTGAAGGTGGACCACGCCGGCGAGCAGGGCGCGGTGAACATCTACAGGGCGCAGATCGCCATGGCCCGCTGGACTGCGCCGTCGCTGGTGGCGGAGTTGCGCGAGTTCAAGGCGCACGAGGAAAAACACCGCGCCCTGTTCTGGGCCGAGCTGCAGCGCCGGGGTGTTCGCCGGTGCCGCAGCTACTGGCTGTGCGGCATCGGCGGCTGGGTGCTGGGCTTGCTGACCGGGCTGCTGGGACGGCATGCGATTTCGGCCACCACCGTGGCGGTCGAACGCGTGGTGCTCGGGCACCTGAAGACGCAGTTGCACGAACTGGCCGGCAAAGACGACGCGGCCGTGCACGTCATCTCGCAGATCGTGCAGGAAGAGCAGCTGCACCACGACCAGTCGGCGTCGCATATGCGAACGGACCGTGTGTGGTCGAAGGTGCTGAGCCCGGTGGTCGCGGCGTCGACCGAGTCGGTGATCTGGCTGGGAATGCGGCTCTGAGTTGTCGCTACGGCAACGCGCTGGCCATCCAGGCCGTCGCGTAGAGACCAAGCCCGAAAACGCCGTGCGTGACGAGGCTGTTCAACCGCGCCACACCCGGGCGCGGTGTGCGGCTCGCGGCTATCGGTTCGTGGAAGAAGGGCCCGCGCCGATCACGAGCGTGTGCGCCAGCGCGTTGCTCATGCCGCGCTTTCCCCGGCGCGCGCCTCGATCGACCAGCACGCCGCCGTCATCCGCACCTCGTCGCCATGCACGAACGTCTCGAACGCGGCGCGCACCGTTTCGATGACCCGTGCACGGGTCTCTTCGTCCGCTTCGCGCAGCGCGCCGCCGACGGGGCCGAGCCGGCCCAGGTAGCCGAGCAGGTCTTTCTCCGGCATCGTGCAGGGCACGTCGATTGGCGCGATGGCGATGTCGTGCCAGCCGCCTTGCGCCAGCAGGTCGTGCACGTGCCGCCGGTCGGCAAAGGCGAACTGGCCTGGTCCGCCGGGCGCGCGCGGCGCGAGCTTCGGCAGCAGCGGTGCGGCGGCGCGCTCGGCGGTGGTCATGAAGGGGTTGTCGGCGGCGCTGCGCCACGCGATGAATCGCAGCGATGCGTCGGGCGCCGCGACCCGCCGCAGGTTGGCGAAGGCGCGCACCGGGTCGTCGAAGAACATCACGCCGAAGCGCGAAATGAACAGGTCGAACCCCGTGGCCTCGAACGCGTGGGTCTGCGCGTCGGCACCGACGAAGCGGGCCGGCAGGCCCTGCTGTTCGGCGCGGACGCGCGCGGTGGCGATCATGGGCTGCGAGATGTCGATGCCGGTGCAGCGGCCCGTGCCCGCGAGCAGCCGCGCCACCGCGAGCGTGGTCGCGCCGGTGCCGCAGCCCACGTCGAGCACATGGTGCGCGTTCGCGGCGCGGGCCGTGTCCGCGAGCAGGTCTTCGAAGGGCTTGAAGAGCTGGTCGAGCGTTTTCTGCGCCTCGATCCATGCCTGGCCCGAGGGACCGTTCCAGAGCCTGGCCTGCTCGTTGCCCGGAGGCTGGGTAGTTTCCATGATCTCGTTTCCTTTGACTTGCCTTCTGGAGGCGGAAACCGCACTATGTGAGCTCAAGTGGACTTGAGGTCAAGAGGGTGATGCATCTGGACATCAGCGAAGTGGCGCAGCGCTCGGGCGTACCGGCGTCGGCGCTGCGTTATTACGAAGAAAAGGGACTGATCGTCTCGACGGGTCGGCGCGGCCTGCGCCGGCTGTTCGACCCCGGCGTGCTCGAGCGGCTGGCGCTCATTGCGCTGGGGCGCACGGCGGGGTTTTCGCTGGACGAGATCGCGCGCATGTTCGGCGCCGACGGCCAGCCGCGCATCGACCGGCTGATGCTCACGGCCAAGGCCGACGAGCTGGACCGGACCATCCGCAACCTGAGCCTGATGCGCGACGGCCTGCGCCATGCCGCCGTGTGCTCCGCGCCCAGCCACATGGAGTGCCCGAAGTTCAGGCGCATCCTGCGGGCGGCCGAGTCGGGGGTGATCGGCGAAAGGAAGAAAGAGAAGAAGGCGGTGCCGAAGCCGCCGAAGCCGCCGAGGCAAAAGCCCGAGCGTTGAGCGGTGGGAAAGATGGCCCCGAGCACTTCATCGCCCGCGTCGACGGGAACGGCGTTTGCGTGGCCGATGCCCGTCACACGGGCTTCTGCATGAACACGCTGAACGGGTCGGGCCCGTAGTCGCCGAACGGGCCGCGCGGCTGGTAGCCGGCGCGTGCGTAGAGCGAGATGGCTTCGGGCTGGCTCGGCCCGGTCTCCAGCATGAACATCGCGCAGCCTTTGGCTGCCGCTTCGCCTTCGAGAAAATTCAGCACCTTGATCGCGATGCCTTGCCCCCGGTTCTCGGGCCGCACGAACATGCGCTTGAGCTCGCCGAATTCCGCGCCCACGACGATGGCGCCGCAGCCGACCGCCTGGCCTTCGCCGTTGCGCGCAACCGCGAACAGCACGTTCGGCGCGGACAGCGCCGCGATGTCGATGCCGTGATGGCTCTCGGGCGGGTACAGCGGCTTCTGGTACGCGTCGAGGTCGTCGATGAGTGCGATGACGTCGGGTTGGTTCGGGCTTTCGAGGGCGATGTGCATCGTTCGATGTTACCGAGCCGAACCGGCCACGCCCATCGCCTGCGCCCACCGTTCGGCCATGGCGGGCGAGTTGAAGCAGGTGGTCTCCTCGGTCGCGCTGCACACCGCGCGTTCGAGCAGCTGGATGTCGGCTTCGTGCTGCCGGGCCACGTGCGGGTCTTCGAAGAAGATCACCTTGTGGCAGCGGCGCTCCAGCACCAGCTCGGCAATCTGCGCGTCGCCGCCCAGCGGGCCGCTCTGGTAGCGCGTGACCCAGGGTACGCCCGCCGGCCAGCCGCGCGACCACGCCAGCTCGTTCAGCAGGCCGCCGGTCGTGCCGGTTGCCACGCGTGCCTCGAAGCTCGAAAGAAGATCGAAATGAAGCCCGGCGTACGCCACCATGCGCTGCTTCAGCGCATCGTGCGCGATGAGCGCGACGGTCTGCTGCGCGGGAGGCGTCAGCGGGTTGTCGAGGGCGAGGCCGGCGAGCGCCAGCTCGATCGTGATCCACTCCCTGGCGCCGGCCGCCGTCGAAAGAAAGGGCTTGCCGTGAATGACGCACTGGCGCTTCAGCGCCTGCGCCTCGGGGTACAGCGAAGACGGATCGACGGGGTCGACGAAATAGATCACGCCGTCGATTTCGTCTTCGGGCGCAAGCCCGCCGGAGATGCGCGATACGAGCCGCATCACGCCGCCGTCGGCGCCATACGGCAGGCGCACGAGCGGGGCATGGCCGGCGAGCAGGCCGCTGCGCACCAGCGCGTCGTGCGTGCCGCCCACGGCGAGCAGGCCGAGGTCCAGGGTGCGGATGCCGGCCTCGCATGTCTGGGCCCATCGCTCCAATGCGCCGACGCCTTCCTGCCGGTGCAGGCGGTTGGCCACGAGTCCGAAGCGCGTCATTCGCCGTCTCCGGTGGGTGCGATGCGGGCCGTGTTCAGCGGCCCTTGAAAAGTTCGTGATGCGTCCATGCGGTCACCTTTGAGCTGGAGTTCGATTGTTGCTGGAAAAACCCGGCGCATCGCGCTTGCGTTGCCGGCTTCCCTAGCCCACTTCCACAAAGCCCACCCACGCGCAGGGTTCCATGCTTGGCCCAACAATGCCCCTCGACGGCAGGCCGGTCGGCCTGCCGATTTCTTGAATCGCACGCATGAAGGAGTAGCACTTTGGAATACCGTCACCTGGGCAAATCGGGCCTCAAGGTTCCCGTGTTGAGTTTCGGCACGGGCACTTTCGGCGGCAAGGGCGAGTTCTTCAGCGCGTGGGGCAGCACCGACGTGGCCGAGGCGCGCAAGCTCATCGACATCTGCCTCGAGGCAGGCGTGAACATGTTCGACAGCGCCGACATCTATTCGGCCGGCGCGGCCGAGTCGGTGCTGGGCGAGGCCATCAAGGGCCGCCCGCGCGACCAGCTGCTGATCTCGACCAAGGCCACCTTTCGCAGCGGCAAGGGCGCGAACGAAGTGGGCTCGTCGCGCCACCACCTGATCGCGGCCGTCGATGCGGCGCTCAAGCGACTGGGTACCGACTACATCGACCTGTTCCAGCTGCACGGCTTCGACGCGAGCACGCCGGTCGAAGAAACGATCTCCACGCTCGACGACCTCGTGCGCGCGGGCAAGCTGCGCTACATCGGCGTGTCGAACTTCTCGGGCTGGCACCTGATGAAGTCGCTGGCGGTCTCGGAGCGTCACGGCTATTCGCGCTACGTGGCGCACCAGGCCTACTACTCGCTGGTCGGGCGCGACTACGAGTGGGAGCTGATGCCGCTGGCGCAAGACCAGGGCGTGGGCGCCGTGGTGTGGAGCCCGCTGGGCTGGGGCCGGCTCACGGGCAAGATCCGCCGCGGCCAGCCGCTGCCCGCCAACAGCCGCCTGCACGTGACCGCCGACATGGGCCCGCCGGTGCCCGACGAGCTGCTGTACCGCGTGGTCGATGCGCTCGAGAAGGTCGGCGCTGAAGTCGGCAAGACGGTGCCGCAGGTCGCGCTCAACTGGCTGCTGCAGCGCCTGACGGTGTCGAGCGTGGTGGTGGGCGCGCGCGACGAGGCGCAGTTGCGGCAGAACCTCGGCGCGGTGGGCTGGAACCTCACGCCCGCGCAGGTCGCCGAGCTCGACGCCGCGAGCGCGACGACACGGGCCTATCCCTACTGGCACCAGCAGGGCTTTCTGGAGCGCAACCCGAACCCGGTGTGAGCGGGATCAACCCGGCGTGAGCCCGAGCACCCACTGCTTGAAATGCTCCAGCGCCCCCGAGGCCGGCCGGCCTTCGGGGTACGCGAAGTAGTAGCCCTGGCGCACGTCCAGGTGCCGGTCGACCGGGATCACGAGTTCGCCGGTCTTCAGCTCGTGCTCGACCAGGATGCGCGGCGCAAGGCCCACGCCCATGCCGGCCGCCGTGGCCGCCACCACCATGGTGAACAGCTCGTAGCGCGGCCCGCGCGACGCGTGCACGGTGTACTCCCAGCCCTGCTGCGCATACCAGTCGCGCCAGGCGTGGGCGCGCGTGCTCAGGTGCACATGGCGGCAGCGCTCGAAGCCGGCTTCGTCCCACGGCCCGTTGGCGTCGCGGAACGCGGGGCTGCAGATGGGCACCATTTCGCCCTCGGCAAAGATCAGGCCGCCGCGCGTGTTGGGCCAGAACTGGTCGCCGAAATAGATGGCCGCGTCGTACGCGTTTTCCTGGAATGAAAAAGGCTGCGAGCGCGCCGACAGGTTGACGGTGATGTTCGGATGCAGCCGGCTGAATTCGGGCAGGCGCGGTATCAGCCATTGCGTGGCGAAGGTCGGCACCACGGCCAGTTCGAGCACGAAGCCCATCTCGTGGCCGGCACTGATTTCGAGCGTGTCGCGGCGGATCTGGTCGAGGTGCCGGCGGATGCGCGCCGCGTACTCGCGGCCCACGTCGGTCAGCGTGAGCCGCCGGCGCACGCGCGAGAACAGCGGCACGCCCAGCCGCTGCTCGAGCATGGCCACCTGGCGCCCGACGGCGCTTTGCGTGAGCGCGAGTTCGGTGGCCGCGCGGGTGAAGCTCCCCAGCCGCGCCGAGGCCTCGAAGGCCTGCAGCGCGCCGAGGTTGGGAATGTCTTTTCTCATCGATTGCCAGCAGTTGTCTCAGTCTTTTCTAGCGAAGCACCCATCGTGCCCGGGCGGCGGTGTCCTTCCCGGCGTGCACAACGTTGTGAGTATTTAGCGTTTGTTTCGCATGTGCCCACGACTCTATTCTGCGTGCCGACCCCTGCCAACGATACGAGGAGACTTCCGATGATTGTTTCGCGCACCCGTCGCAACGCCCTGGGCATTGCACTGGCTTCCGTCCTGGGCCTGCCCGCCGCCGCGTTCGCGCAGCCCGCCGAGCAGACCGTCACCATCGGCCACGCCGGCCCGCTCACCGGGGGCGCCGCCCACTGGGGCAAGGACAACGACAACGGCGCCCGGCTCGCGGTCGAAGACCTCAACAAGCAGGGCCTGGTCATCGGCGGCAAGAAGATCAGGTTCGTGCTGCAGTCCGAAGACGACCAGGCCGACCCCAAGCAGGCGATGGTGGTCGCCAACAAGCTGGCCGACATGGGCGTGAAGGGCGTGCTGGGCCACTTCAACTCGGGCGCGGCCATTCCGGCCTCGGCCGTGTACAGCCGCGCGGGCCTGCCCGACGTGTCGACCGCCACCAACCCGACCTTCACCAAGCAAGGCTACGGCAACGTCTTTCGCATCCTGGCCAGCGACGACGACGTGGGCACCGCCATTGCCACCTACACGGTGAAAGACCTGAAGGCGAAGAACATCGCGGTGATCGACGACCGCACGGCCTACGGCCAGGGCGCGGCCGAGGTGTTCACGCGCGGCGTGAAGGCGCTGGGCGGCAACATCGTGGCGCAGGAGTACGGCAGCGACAAGGCGACCGACTTCATGGCCATCCTCACCACCATCAAGAGCAAGCAGCCCGACGTGGTGTTCTACGGCGGCATGGACGCGCAGGGCGGGCTCATCGCGCGGCAGATGAAGCAGCTGGGCATCACGGCCAAGCTGCTGGGCACCGACGGCCTGTGCACCAACGAAGTGGCGAAGATCAGCGGCGGCGCGGTCGACGGCCTGCTGTACTGCACGCGCGGCGGCAAGGAGCTCGAAAAGACGAGCAAGGGCGCCGAGTTCGAGCAGCGCTACAAGGCCCGCTACGGCACCGAGGTGCTGACCTACGCGCCGTACCTCTACGACGCCATGATGGCGCTGGCCGCCGGCATGCGCGCGGCCGACTCGGTCGAGCCCGAGGCCTACCTGCCGGCCATGCGCAAGGTGAAGTTCGACGGCGTGACCGGTGCCATCAGCTTCGATGGCAAGGGCAACCTGCAAAAGCCCGACTTCACCGTCTTCACCTACAAGGACGGCAAGCGCGTTCGGGTGGCCGGCTCCTGAGGCGCGGCCCCGCATGCGAATGCTGGACGCACGCGAAACCGCCGCCGCGCTGCCCTGGAGCGCGCTGGTCGAGGCACTGCTGCGGATGTTCGAACGCGAAGCGCGCGGCGAGGCCCGCGCGGCACCGCGCACCTCGGCGGCGCTGGCCGACGGCGGCGTCATGCTGCTGATGCCCGCGGCCGACGCGCACTTCGCGGCACTGAAGACGGTGACGGTGCACCCGGGCAACGCCGCACGCGGCCTGCCCGTGGTGCAGGGCGACGTGACGCTGATGGACGCGGCCACCGGCACGCGGCTGCTCTCGCTGGACGGCAACGTGCTGACCGCGCGGCGCACGGCGGCGCTGTCGCTGGCCGGGGCGATCAGGGCAGGGCGCACGGGGGCGTCGCGCATGCTGCTGATCGGCGCCGGCGTGCAGGCGCTTGCCCATGCCGAGGCCTTTGCCGACGTGTGGGGCGTGCGCGGTATGCAGATCCACGCGCGCACACCGGCCCATGCGCAGGCCTTGGCCCGGCACATGCGTTCGCGCGGCATCGATGCCCACGCGACAGAAGACCCTGATGCCGCAGCCGAAGAGGCCGACCTGATCGTCGCCGCCACCAACGCGCAAGACCCCGTGGTCCCGCCCCGTGTGCGCGGCGACGCCACCGTGATCGCCATCGGCGCCTACCGCGCCGACATGGCCGAGGTGCCGATCGAACTCGTGCGGCGCTGCGCCGTGTTTGTGGATACGCTGGAGGGGGCGCGCACCGAGGCGGGCGACCTGCTCCGCGCGGGCGTCGATTGGTCGGCCGTGCAGGCCTTCTCCCACGCGTCGCCCGCGCGCAAGGACCAGCCGGTGCTGGTCAAGACGGTCGGCCACGCGCTGTGGGACCTGGCGGCGGCGCGGCTGGCGTACGAGACGGGTGAACAGCAATGATGGCAAGCGGCAAGAAAGGCATTTCATGCGTCGTGTGGTGATCATCGGCGGCGGGGCCATCGGCTCCGCCATCGCGTATTTCCTGACCCGCGACCCGAAGGACGAAGCCTTCGAAGTCACGGTGGTCGAGCGCGACTTCTCCTACAAACAGGCGTCGTCGGCCTTGTCCGCCAGCTCCATTCGCCAGCAGTTCTCCACCGCCATCAACATCGAGATGTCGCTGTACGGCATCGACTTCTTCCGCACGCTCGGCGAGACCTTGCGCGTGGGCGACGACAGGCCCGACATCGGCCTGGTCGAGCCCGGCTACCTCTACCTGGCGTCGCAGGCCGGCGTCGACGTGCTGCGCGAGAACCACGCGACGCAGAAAGCGCATGCGGTCGACGTGGCGCTGATGACGCCCGCCGAGTTGAAGGCGCGCTTTCCGTGGATCTCGACCGAGGGCATTGCGCTCGCATCGCTGGGCCTGTCGGGCGAGGGCTGGTACGACGGCTACAGCCTGCTGCAGGCCTTTCGCAAGAAGGCCGCGTCGCAAGGCGCACGCTATGTGCAGGCGCATGCGACGGGGCTGCGGCGCGACGGCCGCCGCGTGACCGGCGTGCAGCTCGACAATGGCGAGACGCTGGCCGCCGACGTGGTCGTCAACGCCGCCGGGGCCTGGGCCGCGAAGGTGGCGGGCTGGGTCGGCATCGACCTGCCGGTGCGCGGCCGCCGCCGCAGCGTGTTCAGCTTCTCGTGCCCCGACACGCTGCCGGGCTGCCCGCTGGTCATCGACACCTCGGGCATCTGGCTGCGCCCCGAAGGCCGCCAGTTCATCTGCGGCTTCGCGCCGCCCGAGGCGCAGGACCACGACGACCTGCCGCTGGAGGTCGAGTACGAGGCCTTCGACAACTTCATCTGGCCGTCGCTGGCGGAGCGCGTGCCCGCCTTCGAGGCGATCCGCATGACCGGCGCCTGGGCCGGCTACTACGAGATGAACGTGTTCGACCACAACGCCATCCTCGGCCTGCACCCGGACTGCGACAACCTCTACTTTGCCAACGGCTTCTCGGGCCACGGGCTGCAGCAGTGCCCGGCGGCGGGGCGGGGCGTGGCGGAGCTGATCCGCTTCGGCGCCTACCGCAGCCTCGACCTGTCGCCGGTGTCTTTCGCGCGCATCCTCGAGAACAGGCCGCTGCTCGAGAAGAACGTGATCTGAACTCCCGCAGCGATCTCAGGGCGTTGCCAGCGCCGTGAACGGCCCTTGCTGGCCCAGCGCGGACTTCCCTTCATTGACCACGCCGACCAGCCGGCCGTAGAAAAACGGCAGGCCGAAATCGATGGCGCTGTTGCTGCTCGTGGCGGCCACGTTGTTCACCGCCACCACACCCGGGTTGCTCGTGAACAACGACTGCGCGCTCGCGATCGAGAAGCTCTGGCTCAGCGCGGGGCCCGTGGCGGCCGCGAAGCTGGCGGACAGGTCCTGCGGGCTCGCGGGGCAGTAGAAGCCCCTGTAGGGGCCGTTCGTCGCGCATTGCGCAATCGTGGAATCGTTCAGGAAGAAGAAGTTCGAGCCGCTGTCCAGGAAGCTGTCCGGAAAGTTCGCGTTCTTGTAGCTGACCGAGATGCTGAGCGTTTGCGGATTCGTCTTCAGCACCGTCGCGCCGCTCATCGTGTTGTTGGACTGCGTGCCGACGCCGAAGTAAAGCGTTCCCACGGTGCTCCCCTGGCCCGCCGCCGAGATCGCGGGCAGGCTGAGCACGACGCCGTTGTTGTCCTGCGCGAAGTTGGCCACGAGGTTCTGCGCCTGCATCGCGAGCGGAACGGCCGTGCCCTGGCACGCGCCGCCCGAGGCACAGGTGTAGTACTTGGCCGCAATGGCCTTCTGCACGCAGGCGGCGCCGCAGTCCTGCACAAAGGCGGACACGCCGACGATGCCGTTCACACCCAGTTGCGCGGGGGTGCTTTCCGCCGGCAGCGTGCCGTTGTCGGAGCATGCGCTAGGCACATTGCCGGCCGCCGCGTCGCCCAGCAGCTGCAGCGGCTGCGCCGCGGCCGACTTCGGCCCCAGCGTGACGTCGGCCGTGCGCATCGTGCCCCAGGTGTAGCTGTCCAGGAACTGCTCGCACGCATTCAGCGACGCACCGCCGATCGTCTCGACCGGCAGCGCCGCCAGCAGCGACGAATTGAGCGCGCCGGCGGCAATCCGCAGGCCCGTGGAGCCGGTGTCGACGAGGACGTTGTCGATCGTCTGGCAGGTGCCGGTTCCCGGTGCGCACAGCTGGATGCTGACCACCGGAAGGTTGACGCCGTTCGTGTTCGCGCCATGCGAAACCGTGAGCGGCACCGAGTTCGAGGCGCTGGCCGCCGGGGCGGGGGCCGGCGCCGGTGTCGAGGGCGGCAGCACGAACGGCAGGGCACCCGCGCCCCCGCCACCCCCACCGCCGCCGCCGCAGGCGACGACGAGCGTTGCCAGGCTCGCGGCGCAGATCACCATCCACGCGGTTCTGAGGATCGAGTTCTGGGTGCCGGCGGCGCGTGCGTTGCCGGCGTGTCGTGGTTCCGTGGGCATGGTGGCTCGTTGCAGGAGGGTTGAGGTGGTCACGAACCTTGCGGAATGGACAGCGTGGCCGGATCGACGCCGGCGGGCAGCAGCGCGGGCAGCCAGGCCACGCCCGTCGAAGAGCGCTGGTGCGTGAAGGCCTGCACCGCGAAGGTGGCGTCCGCCTGCGCGGTCGTGGCGCGAGAGCCCTTGCCTTGCTGGCGCAGCGCGCGCGCGTTCTGCGACATCTGGGTGGCGTAGTGCGTGCCCAGCAGCACCGAGAGTTCCGGCCGGTGGGTGCCGCGCCATGCCACCGCGAACACGACGCCGTCGGTGGTCAGGTACTCGCGTTCGACGAGGCCGTCGGGCAGGGTGATTTCCCGCACGCTCCAGTTCGTTGCGCCGCTTGCCGCAGCATTGCCCGCCGGGACGGCGGCCTTGCGCGATTCAGCGCCCACTGCGTTGGCTGCGTTCACGGCCTGGGCCGGGCTCAGCGTGGGCGCGCCCCCCAGTTCCGCGAACGCCGAAGGCGTCGCGAGCAACGCGGCAACGGCAAGTGCGAGACCGAGGCCGAGGCCGAGGCGGCCCGGCAGTGCGGTCGCCGGGGCATGCCGCGCATGACATTGTTGTGACTCTCTGCTCATCCTTGCTTCCTTTCCGTCCCGACGCGCGAAGCGTACAGCCGGCCTGCGTCAACGTGACAAAGACCCGGTTGGCGCATTGTTCGCAACACCAAGTCGGGCAGCGATCAGGTTGGGGGTGGTATTGAGTTGCCCCAGACGGCGTAGGATGGCCGCCAGAGAGGTGCCATGGCCATGACTGCACAGACATTGATCGATACCGCGCGGGCGCTCGTCGCCAGCGACAAGGGCTTGCTCGCAATGGACGAGAGCAACGCCACCTGCAACAAGCGCTTCGCCGCGCTCGGCATCCCGCAGACCGCGGCCGCGCGGCGCGACTGGCGCGAGCTGATCGTCACCGCGCCGGGCCTGGGCGACAGCATCAGCGGCGCGATCCTGTTCGACGAAACCATCCGCCAGCAGACCAACGCGGGCCAGCCTTTTGCCGAGGCGCTGTCCGGCGTCGGCATCGTTCCCGGCATCAAGGTCGACACGGGCGCGAAGCCGCTGGCGGCGCACCCCGGTGAAACCGTCACCGAAGGCCTGGACGGCCTGCGCGAGCGCCTTGCCGAATACGCCGGCATGGGCGCGCGCTTTGCCAAGTGGCGCGGCGTGATCGCCATCGCGAGCGGGTTGCCGACGCGGGCCTGCATCGACGTCAACGCCCATGCGCTCGCGCGCTATGCGGCGCTGTGCCAGGAAGCGGGGCTGGTGCCCATCGTCGAGCCCGAGGTGCTGATGGAGGGCGACCATTCATTGGCCCGCTGCGCCGAGGTGACCGAAGAAGTGCTGCACCGCACCTTCGCCGAGTTGCGCGCGCAGGGCGTGCTGCTCGAAGGCATGCTGCTCAAGCCGAACATGGTGCTGCCGGGGCAGAAGGCCGCCACGCAGGATTCGGTCGACGCGGTGGCCGACGCCACCATGGCCTGCCTGCTGCGCACCGTGCCGGACGCGGTGCCGGGCGTGGCGTTCTTGTCGGGCGGGCAGTCCGCGCAGCTCGCCTCCGCCCGCCTGAACGCGATGAACACCAAATACAAGTCGCGCATGCCCTGGGCGCTGACCTTCTCGTTCTCGCGCGCGGTGCAGCAGCCCGCGCTTGACGCGTGGAAGGGCGATGCGGCCAACGTCGCCGAGGCGCAGCAGGCGCTGGTGTTCCGCACCCGCTGCAACCAGGCGGCGCGGCGGGGCGGCTACGACACGCAGCGCGACGCGCCCCGCTGAACAGACAACACAACGAACAACAGAGACAACGCCACTTTCATGACGATCCAGGACCTCTACCAGCGCAAGCTCGTTTCCGCCGCCGATGCCGTGCGCCAGCAGGTGCGCAATGGCGACATGATCATCGTGCCGACCGGTGTCGGCGAAACGCCGACGCTGCTCACGGCCCTGTCGGCGCAGCGCCGCGATTTCCGCGACGTGAAGGTCGCGCAGATCCTCGCGATGCGCAAGTACGCCTACATCGACCCCGAGACCGTCGAGCATGTGCGCCATGTGGCGCTGTTCTTCGGCGGCGCCACGCGCGCGGGCGGGCAGGCGGGCTGGATCGACTTCATTCCCAACTACTTCTCGGAGATCCCGGCGCAGATCGAGCGCGGGCAGATTCCGGCCGAGGTGGTGTTCAGCATGGCCTCGCCGATGGACGCGCACGGCTACTTCGCGGTGAGCCTGGGCGCCGACTACACCATGGCCGCCATCGCCAAGGCGCGCGCCGTGGTGCTCGAGGTGAACCCGAACGTGCCGTTCGCCCATGGCGCCTGCCATGTGCACATTTCGCAGGTGGCCGCGCTGGTCGAGAACGACGCGCCGGTGATGGAAGTCGGCCTGCCGAAGATCGGCCCGGTGCAGGAGTCCATCGGCAAATACGTGGCCGAGCTGATCGACGACGGCTCGACCCTGCAGATCGGCTACGGCGGCATTCCCGACGCGGTGGTGATGCAGCTCACGGGCAAGCAGGACCTGGGCATTCACACCGAGATGATCGGCGACGGCATCCTCACGCTGGTGGAAAGCGGCGCGGTGACCAACCGGCGCAAGAACTACCTGCCGGGCAAGTCGATCGCGACCTTCGCGCTGGGTTCCAGCAGGCTCTACCGCTTCATGGACCGCAACCCCGCGCTCGAGATGCACCCGGTGAACTTCACCAACGACCCGGCGCTGGCGGGGCTCAACGACAACCTGATTGCCATCAACGCGACGATGCAGATCGACCTGCTGGGCCAGTGCGGCTCCGAGAGCCTGGGGCACGCCCCGTACTCGGGCACGGGCGGGCAGTCGGACTTCGTGCGCGCGGCCAACCGCTCGCGCGGCGGCAAGGCCTTCATCGTGCTGCCGTCCACCGCCAAGGACAACACCATCTCGCGCATCGTGCCGTCGCTGTCGCCGGGCACGCACGTGAGCACGAGCAAGAACGACATCAACTACGTCGTCACCGAATACGGCGTGGCGCAGCTGCGCGGCAAGTCCGCCAGGCAGCGCGCGCAGGAACTCATTGCCATCGCGCACCCGGATTTCCGCGCGGAACTGACGGCGCAGGCCAGGCAGGCGAAGCTGCTGTGAGGCGTGGGCGCAACAGGCGCTCGGCGGGTCGGCCATGGACTCGCTGATCGCGGCTTCGGCGCGCGCCCTTGCGGCGGGCGATGCGCTCGGCGCCCTCAAGCGGGTGGCCCTGCGCGACGACCCGCCGGCACTCGCGCTGCGCGGCATTGCCATGGCCCAGCTGGGCGAGCACCCGCGTGCGCGCGAGCTGCTGCGGCGCGCCGCGCGCGGCTTCGGCAGCCATGAAGAATTGGCGCGTGCGCGCTGCGTGGTCGCCGAGGCCGAGGTGGCGATGGCCATGCGCGACCTCGGCGGCTCGCCGCGCGCGCTGGCGTCGGCGGCGGCCACGCTCGAAGCGCGCGCCGATCACGCCAATGCGCTGCAGGCGCGGCTGATCGGGGCGCGTCGCCTGCTGCTGCTGGGCCGTCTCGACGAAGCAGCGGCCGCACTGGCAAAGCTCGACGCGCGCGGCCAGCCGCCTTCGCTGGCGGCCGTGGCCGAACTGACGGCGGCCGAACTGGCGCTGCGCTCGCTGCACATCGGCGAGGCCAAGGCCGCATTGGCCCGCGCGCACGACGCCGCCGAGCGGGCGCATGTGCCGGCCTTGCTGGCGGAAGTGGCCGAACTGCGCACGGCGCTCGACCACCCCGCGGCCCGGCGCCTTTCCGCCGGCGGCGAGCAGTCGCTGGGCCTCGAAGACGTGGCGGCGCTGCTGGCTTCGGACGCATTGGTCGTCGACGCCTGCCGCCGGGGCATCGGCGCCGGCGACGCATGGCGCCCGCTGGCGCGTCGCCCGGTGCTGTTCTCTCTGGCGCGCGCGCTTGCCGAGGCATGGCCCGGCGATGTCGATCGCGAAGCGCTGATCGAAAGCGCGTTTCGCACCCGCCACCCCGACGAGACGCACCGCGCGCGCCTGCGGGTCGAGATCGGCCGGCTGCGCGGGCTCGTCAAGGCGCTGGCCGGCATCGAGGCGACGGCGCGGGGTTTCGTGCTCCAGCCGCGCGACGGCCGCACGGTGGCCGTGCTTGCGCCGCCCATCGACGGCGAGCAGGCCTCGCTGGTGGCGCTGCTGTCGGACGGCGCGGCGTGGTCGACCTCGGCGCTGTCGCTGGCCCTGGGCGCAAGCCAGCGCACCGTGCAGCGCGCGCTGGCCGAACTCGAGGCGCAGGGCCGCGCGCGCGCCATCGGCCAGACCCGCGCGCGGCGCTGGCTGTCGCCGCCGCTGGCGGGATTCACGACGATCTTGTTACTCCCCTCCGCGCTGCCGATTGAATAAAGTTGTCTCCACGGCGCCACTTCCGGCGCACGAGGAGCCAGCGATGAGCAGCAAGACAAGCCAGAACAGCCCCCGGAGCGCCACGGTGCACGCGGCCGAGATCGTGCGCGAATACGGACCCTTCGCGGGCTCCGACAAGGTGAACGGCGTGACCTACGACGGCCAGCGCGTGTGGGCCGCCACCGGCGGCGCGCTGGTGGCCTTCGACCCCGCCAGCGGCGAAACCCGGCGCACGCTCGACGTCGCCTGCGACGCCGGCACCGCCTTCGACGGCACGCACCTCTACCAGATCGCCGATGCGCGCATCGACAAGATCGACCCGGCCACCGGCAAGGTGCTGGCATCGATTCCGGCGCCCGGCAAGGGGCTGGACTCGGGCCTGACCTGGGCCGAGGGCAGCCTGTGGGTGGGCGCGTACCGCGACCGCAAGATCCACCAGATCAACCCCGCGACCGGCGCGGTGGTGCGCACCATCGAGTCCAACCGCTTCGTCACCGGCGTGACCTGGGTCGACGGCGAGCTGTGGCACGGCACCTGGGAAGGCGACGAGAGCGACATCCGCCGCATCGACACGCAAACCGGCGCCGCGCTCGAGCGGCTGCAGATGCCGCCGGGCGTGGGCGTGAGCGGGCTGGAGTCCGACGGCGCCGATCTTTTCTATTGCGGTGGCGGCGGCAGCGGCAAGGTCCGCGCGGTGCGGCGCCCCAAGGCGGTCCGGTCCTGAACGGTCCGATCCATTCATCTCTTTCACAAGGAGCAACCCATCATGAACACCATCGTGGCCGAAGCCGGCATCCAGAACCATCCTGTCGTGTCCGGCGATCGCTGGCTGGCCCAGCGCAAGACGCTGCTGGCGCGCGAAAAAGAGCTGATGCGGCTGCACGACCAGGTCGCCCGCGAGCGCCGCGCGCTGCCGTGGGAGCGCATCGAGAAGAATTACGTGTTCGACACACCCGAGGGCAAGCGCACGCTCGCCGAGCTGTTCGAGGGCCGGCGCCAGTTGCTGGTGCAGCACTTCATGCTCGGGCCGGACTGGGCGCAGGGCTGCCCCAGCTGCTCGTACATGGCCGACCACACCGACGGCATGAACGTGCACCTGGCGCAGCGCGACATCACGTTCGTGGCCATCTCGCGCGCGTCGCTGGCCGAGATCGCGCGCTTTCGTGAGCGCATGGGGTGGCAGTTCAAGTGGGTGTCGTCCAGCGGGAGCGACTTCAACTACGACTTCCACGTGAGCTTCACGCCCGAGGAGCAGGCCACCGGCCAGGTTGCCTACAACTACGGCAAGCTGCCTTTCCCGATGGAAGAGGCCCCCGGCGTCAGCGTGTTCTACAAGGACGGCGCCGGCGATGTCTTCCACACCTACTCGACCTTCGGTCGCGGCGTGGAAGTGATGATGGGCGCCTACAGCCTGATGGACCTCACGCCCCAGGGCCGCAACGAGCGCGACGTGCCGAACAAGATGGAGTGGGTGCGGCACCACGACCGCTACGAGCCGGCGCCGGCCGCGAAGCCCGCCGCGGCGCACGCGTGCTGCGCCTCGAACGGCTGAGCCTGTCACCGCCGAACAGAGTGCGCGTGCCATGGCAACCCTGTGGCCCTGGCTGGCCGTTGCCGGACTCGGCGCCCTGCATGGGCTGAGCCCCGCGAACGGCTGGATGTTCGCCGCTGCGTGCGGCGTGCAGGCCCGCGACGGCGCGCAGGCGCGGCGCGCCTTGCTGCCCATCGCCCTCGGGCATGCGGTGTCGGTCGGGGTCGTGGCCTGGGCCTTTGCGCTGGGCATGTCGGCGCAGCGCGCACAGGTGCAGGGGGTGGCGGGGGGGCTGCTGCTGGGCGTGGCGGCGTACCGCTGGCTGCGCGGGCCGGGGCGCCCGTCGGCAACCCCCAAGGGGCTGAGGGCCGGTCATGCCGGCATCGCGCTTTGGTCTTTCCTGATGGCTTGCGCGCACGGGTCGGGGCTGATGCTGGTGCCCGCGCTGATGCCGCTGTGCCTGGCCGACAACCCGGCGCGCGAGATCACGGCTTCCGGCTCGCTGCTGCTGGCACTGGCGGCGGTGGGTGTGCATACGGCGGCGATGCTGGCGACCACCGGCGTCATCGCCACGGGCGTGTACCGGGGCCTTGCCATGCATCCGCGGTTGTTGCGCGGCACCGCGCCGCGCCGGGCCTTGACAGCAGCGCTGGCCATGACCGGCGCGCTGCTGATCGCGCTTCGCTAGCGCGGGCCCGGTGGTCAGCCGGCCTTGGCGGCCTTCACGAGCGAGGGCGTTGCCTTGTACATCTCCGGGAACAGCTTCTTCAGGTCGTCGATCTTCGGCAGGTCGTTGATCGCGATGTAGGGCTGGTTCGGGTGCAGCGTCAGGTAGTCCTGGTGGTAGTCCTCGGCCGCGTAGAAGGGCTTGGACATTTCCACCGTGGTGGCCAGCGGCTTGCCGAAGGTCTTGGCCTGGTTGAGCTGCGCGATGTAGTCCTTGGCGATGCGCGCCTGCTCGGCGTTTTCCGCGAACACGGTCGAGCGGTACTGCGTGCCGCCGTCGGGGCCCTGGCGGTTGAGTTCGGTCGGGTCGTGCGCCACCGAGAAGTAGATCTGCAGCAGCTTGCCGTAGCTGATCTGCTGCGGGTCGTAGGTGATGCGCACCGATTCGGCGTGGCCCGTGCGGCCCGAGCCGACTTCTTCGTAGCGCGCCGTCCTGGCGTCGCCGCCGGCATAGCCCGAGACGGCGTTGCTCACGCCCTTGACGCGCTGGAACACACCCTGCACGCCCCAGAAGCAGCCGCCCGCGAACACGGCGGTCTCGGTCTTGGCGGTGGGCGCGGCGGTGATGTCGGCCGTGGGGGCGGGCACGCGGCGCGACGGCTCCGCCGACGAGGGCACGGCATACCAGACCAGGGCTGCGGCGGCCAGCGTGCCGGCGGTCAGTGCGAATGATTTCATGGGCTTTGCTTTCAGGAAGGGGCCGGTCGGCGGACCGGCGGATGGCGCGACATTGCCCCTTGGCCCGCCTTTCGTCAATGCCGGGGCGGACGGGCGGGGCGACGTGCGCGTCGTGCTTACTTGGACATCCCGTCCTTCGACATGGCGTCCTTCTTCATGCCGTCCTTGGACATCGAATCCTTGGACATCGAGTCCTTGGCCATCGAATCCTTCTTCATGCCGTCCTTCGACATGGAATCCTTGGCCATGGAATCTTTCTTCATGCCGTCCTTGGCCATCGAATCCTTCGACATCGAGTCCTTGGCCATGCCGTCCTTCGCCATTTCGTCAGCGGCAAAGGCCGAGGCGCCGGCGAAGGCGATGCAGGTGGCGAGCAGGGTTGCGGTGAGCTTGTTCATTTGGAATCTTCCAGTTGAGTGAGTTGTCATTTTTCAAAAATTCGGCTCGGTTCCAGGGAACACGGCCTCGCGCTTTCTTCGGCAGTCGAGCGGCGGTGCGGCCCCTCAGCTCCCTCCGAACCAGTTGTAGCCCTGGTCTTCCCAGTAGCCACCTGTGTAGGTGTTGGTGACGAACATCGCCTTGATGTGCTTGGGGTTCTTGTAGCCAAGCTTGGTGGGCATGCGCAGCTTCATCGGAAAGCCGTACTTGGGCGGCAGCGGCTGCCCGTCGTAGGTCAGCGTGAGCAGCGTCTGCGGGTGCAGCGCGGTGGGCATGTCGATGCTGGTGTAGTAGTCGTCCGCGCACTTGAAGCCGACGTACTTGGCCGTGGTGTCGGCGCCGATGTGGCGCAGGAAGTCGGCAAAGCGCACGCCGCCCCACTTGCCGATGGCGCTCCAGCCTTCCACGCAGATGTGCCGCGTGATCTGGTCGTGCTGCGGCATGGCGCGCAGCTCGGCCAGCGTCCAGGCGCGCTTGTCGGCGACCATGCCGGTCACTTCGAGCTTGTAGGTGGCCTCGTCGACCTCGCGCACCTCGTCTTCGCCGTAGAAGGCGTTGAAGGGGAAGGGGCGGGTGATCTCGGCCTCGGTGTAGGTCGGCGCAAGCTGCGTGGGGCTGAAGATCAGGCCCTGCACCTTGTCGTTGAAACGCGAGATCTTGGTCAGCGCGGCGTCGACCTGCGCGTTGTCGCTGATGCTGCAGCCCGTGAGCAGCGACAGGCCGCCCAGCGTGAGCGAGCGTTGCATGAAGGCGCGGCGCGAGGGCTGGTCGAGCTTGCCGGCAATCAGCGTGCGGGCTTCGCGCAGCACGGCGTCGCCGTCGATGTTGCTCAGGGTGGGGGCTTTGAAGATCTTCATCTCAGGCTTTGGGTGCGCGACCGCGCAGCATGGTCAGGAGCGTGCGGGGCACCAGGGCCACCATCACGAGGTGCACGACAACGAAGGCCACGATGGCCGCCATCGCGAAGAAATGAATGCGGCGCGCAAACTCGTAGCCGCCCAGCAGGTCGCGCAGCACCGGAAACTGCACCGACTTCCACAGCACCAGGCCCGACAGCACGATCACGATCAAATCGAGCATCACGAACAGGTAGGCCAGCTTCTGCACGCTGTTGTAGCGGCGCGGGTCGGCATGCGAGAGCTGGCCCTTGAGCGCGGCCAGCGCGTCGTGCAGCACACCGCGCGGGGTCACGGGAAAGAACTTGCGCGCCAGCCGGCCGCTGGCGATGTTCACGGCCAGGTACACGAGGCCGTTGAACACCAGCAGCCACATCGCCGCAAAGTGCCACTGCAGCGCGCCGCCGAGCCAGCCGCCCAGCGTGACGACGGTCGGAATGGTGAACGGAAAGAAGGGCGAGGCGTCGTAGATGCGCCAGCCGCTCGTCACCAGGATCAACACCGCCAGTGCGTTGAGCCAGTGCGTGATGCGCATCCACAGCGGGTGGATGGGGCGAGCATCGACCGGCTGGGCCGGGCCGGCCGGATCGGCAAGAGGGGCGATGGCGGTGCTGTTCATGGGGCGGATTGTTGGGCGCACCCCATGGCCGATTCATCACGCAAACTTCAATTAATCGTGATAACTCCAGAACCCGTATCGCGGGAGAATGGCGCCCTATGGACACTTCCAAGCGCGTGCTGATCGTCGAGGACGACGCCCACATTGCCGAGCTGCTGCGCATGCACCTGCGCGACGAGGGCTATGCGGTGGAGCACGCCGCCGACGGCCACGCCGGCCTGCGCGAACTGGAGCGCGGCAACTGGGACGCGCTGGTGCTCGACCTGATGCTGCCCGGCATCGACGGCCTGGAAATCTGCCGCCGCGCCCGCGCCATGACCCGCTACACGCCGATCATCATCATCAGCGCGCGCTCCAGCGAGGTGCACCGCATCCTCGGGCTGGAGCTGGGCGCCGACGACTACCTGGCCAAGCCCTTCTCGGTGCTGGAGTTGGTGGCGCGCGTGAAGGCGCTGCTGCGGCGCACCGACGCGCTGGCCCGCAACGCGCGCATGGAGTCGGGCAGCCTCACGCTGGGCAACCTGGACATCGAGCCGCTGGCGCGCGAGGTGCGGGTGGACGGCAAGCTCATCGAACTCACGCCGCGCGAGTTCGACCTGCTGTACTTCTTTGCCCGCAACCCCGGCAAGGTGTTCTCGCGGCTGGATTTGCTCAACCAGGTCTGGGGCTACCAGCACGACGGCTACGAGCACACCGTCAACACGCACATCAACCGGCTGCGCACCAAGGTCGAGGCCGACCCCGCCGAGCCGCGCCGCATCCTCACCGTGTGGGGGCGCGGCTACAAGCTGTCGGCCAGCGCGAACGGGGAGGACGCCTCGTGATGGCCTGGGCCACGCTGTCGCGGCGGCTGTCGGCCGTGTTCGCGGTGCTGCTGCTGGTGTGCTGCGGCGCCTCGGTGTGGTTGCAGGTGCGTGCCAGCGGCAAGCACGAGCAAGAGGTGGTGCAGCGGCTGTCGAGCGGGCTGGCCGCGCACATCGCCGAGAACTCCGAACTCATGAAGCCCGGCGGCCTGAACCAGGACGCGGTGAAAGACCTGTTCGACAAGCTCATGGCCGTGAACCCGAGCGTGGAGGTCTACCTGCTGGGACTGGACGGCCGCATCGAGGCGCAGGCCGCGCCGCCCGGCCACCTGAAGCGCGACCGGGTCGAGCTGGCGCCCATCCACAAGCTGCTGTCGGGCGCGCCGATGCCCATCGTGGGCGACGACCCGCGCAGCCTGGGTGGCACCAAGGTGTTCAGCGCGGCGCCGCTGCGCATGGGCGGGCGCGACGCGGGCTATGTGTACGTGGTGCTGCAGGGCGAGGACCACGACGCGCTGGTCGCCAACCTGGCGGCCGACAACGTGCTGCGCACCACGCTGTGGTCGATGGGGCTGGTGGCGCTGCTCGGGCTGCTCGCGGGGCTGGCGGCGTTTCGGCTCATCACGCGGCCGCTGCGCGAGCTGACGACCGCCGTGAAGCGCTTCGAGACCGAGGGCATCGCCTCGCTCGAGACCGAAGCGCCCACGCTGGAGCGCCTGTCGCAGGGCGGCGACGAAATCGCGCAACTGGGCCAGGCCTTCACGCAGATGACGCGCCGCATCGCCGAGCAGTGGCGCGAACTCACGCTGCAGGACCAGCAGCGCCGCGAGCTGTTCGCCAACATCTCGCACGACCTGCGCACGCCGCTCACGTCGCTGCACGGGTATCTTGAAACGCTGCTGCTCAAGGCCGGCACGCTCGACGAATCGGAACGCCGGCGCTACCTGGAAATCGCGCTCGGCCAGAGCCGCAAGGTGGGCCGGCTCGCGCAGGAGGTGTTCGAGCTGGCCCGGCTCGAGTACGGCGTGGTCAAGCCCGAGAAAGAGAACTTCGCTCTGGCCGACCTCGTGCAGGACGTGTTCCAGAAGTTCGAGCTGGCGGCCGAGGCGCGCCACCAGCGGCTGCGGCCCGACATCGCGCCGGGCCTGCCGGTGGTGTCGGCCGACCTGGGCATGATCGAGCGCGTGCTGACCAACCTGCTGGACAACGCCATCCGCCACACGCCCGAGGGCGGCGAGATCGTGGTGCAGCTGCGCGCCGAGAACGCGGGCGTGACGGTGCAGGTCAGCGACACCGGCCCGGGCATTCCGGGCGAGCTGCAGAAGGCGCTGTTCGTGCGGCCCGTGTTCATGAGCGGCGCGCGCAGCACCGACAGCACCAGCAGCGGCGGGCTGGGGCTGGTGATCGTCAAGCGCATCCTGCAGCTGCACGGCAGCGACATCCGACTGGTGCAGCAGCCCGACAAGGGCGCGGTGTTCCGCTTTCAGCTGGGTGGCGTCGCGGGGGTCTGAAGGGGTTGCCGGTTTGCCTGCGTGCGGCGGTCGATGCTAAAAATCAGCGCGACCCCTACACATACAAGGAGACAAACCGCCATGCCCGCCTTCGACACCGTGCTGATCGACAAGGACCCGCAACACCCGCGCATCGCGCGCCTCGTGCTCAACCGGCCCGACAAGCTCAATGCCATCGGCGAGACCACGCCCTCGGAGATCCGCCAGGCGGTCGAGTGGGCCGAGGCCGACGACGAGGTGCACGTGATCGTGGTCGAGGGCGCGGGCCGCGCCTTCTGCGCCGGCTACGACCTGGGCGACTACGCCGAAGGCCACGGCCGCGAAGGGCAGGGCGACCATCCCTGCCGGCAAGAGAAAACACCCTGGGACCCGATGCTCGACTACGCCGCCATGAAGCGCAACACCGACGACTTCATGGCCTTGTGGCGCAGCCGCAAGCCGACCATCGCCAAGGTACACGGCTACGCGGTGGCGGGCGGCAGCGACATCGCGCTGTGCTGCGACCTGCTGACCATGGCCGACGATGCGCGCATCGGCTACATGCCCACGCGCGTGTGGGGCTGCCCGACCACGGCGATGTGGACCTACCGGCTGGGCGCGATGCGCGCCAAGCAGCTCATGTTCACGGGCGACACCATCGCGGGCACGCAGGCGGCCGAATGGGGACTGGCGAATTTCTCGGTGCCGGCCGATCAGCTCGACGACGCCACCTTGAAGCTGGCGCTGCGCATCGCGGGCGTGCCGCGCTCGCACCTGATGATGCACAAGCTGGTCGTCAACCAGGTGTGGCATTCGATGGGGCTGGAGCAGAGCCAGATGTTCGCGACCGTGTTCGACGGCATCACGCGGCACAACCCCGAAGGCATGTGGTTCCGGCGGCAGGCCGAGGCCGAGGGCTTCAAGAGCGCCGTCGCGTGGCGCGACAGCGGGCGGCCGATTCCGGAGGGCGACGAGGCGAGGGCGCTGGTCGTGGAGCTGGAGGCGAAGCTGGCCGCGGCGCGGGCGGCGGTGCGCTGATCGCTTGCGCTTCAGTTCTTGCGGCGCGTGACCACCACGGTCGCTTCGAGGCCTTCATAAGCCTCGGCATCGCCGTACCAGCTGCCCGAGATGGGCGCCGCCTGCGCCGGGTCGCGCGTGACGCCCACGCGGATCAACTGGCCGCTGCCCATCAGGTTGTTGGTCGGGTCGAAGGCCAGCCAGCCGATGCCCGGCAGGTAGGCCTGCAGCCAGGCGTGGGTGGTGCCGGCGCCGGTCATCGAGTCGGCCTGGGCCTGCGTGGCGGTGTCGAGCGCGGCGTCGTAGAGGTACCCCGAGACGAAGCGTGTGGCAATGCCCAGGCGCCGCGCGGCTTCCATCATGAGCAGCGCGTAGTCGCGGCAACTGCCGCTGCCCAGCGCCAGCGTGGCCAGCGGCGTTTGCGTGCCTTCTTCGTCGCGCGCCTTGTATTCGAGGCTCTGGCCGATGTGCGCGTTCATGCGCGCGAGCACCTCGCGCGTGCTGTTGGGCTTGTCGGTGTGCAGGAACTGGTGGGCCCAGCGGATCAGCGTGCCCTGGTTGTCGTCTTCGTGGTGCGGGCGCAGGTAGTGCTCGAGGTCGAGGCGCTCCTGCAGCGAGTAGGCGAAGGGCAGGAATTCGGCGGCGGGGTCGAGCGCCAGTTGGTCCTGCTGGGCCGGCACGTGCTCGATGGTGAAGGAGCACACGATGCGCAGCTCGGTCGCCTCGCCCATGGGCTGCACGAGCGCCACGGAGTTGGAGTGCGGGTCTTGAATGAGCCGGGTGAAGGCCTGCGGGCTCACCTGAAGATCGGTGGCCAGCACGCGCAGGTCGTGGCTGTCGCGCGGACGGAACATGACGCGGTGCAAGCCGAAGGTGACCGGCTTCTTGTAGCGGTAGACGGTGGTGTGCAGGATGTCGTACTGGGTGGCCATGCGTCGCATTCTGGGGCCTTCGTGCGACAAGGGGTGGATTGCGCCGGGCCTATGCCGCAGAATCGGCGCCCGCCCGGGTTCGGGCGGCGTTCTTCGGGCTTTCTACCAAGGGGAATTCGCCAGCCATGTACTCCGCCACCTTCATCTTTGCCAAGAAGCAGTTCGACGATGAATTCCATCGGCTCGACCAGACGATCGCCGAGGCCGCGAAGTCACTGCCGGGCTATCTGGGGGAGGAGACGTGGGAGAACGCGGGCAACGGGCTGGTGTCGAACGTGTACTACTGGGAGTCGCTGGAGAGCCTGCAGGCGCTGATCCGGCACCCGGTGCACCAGCAGGCGAAGGCTTCGCAGGCGGATTGGCTGGATGGGTACAAGGTCGTTATCTCCGAGGTGCTGCGGACTTACGGGGACAGCAAGGTGGATCACCTGTTGGCGCCTGTCTGATTGGCTTGGCTGTGCTGTTCGGGGCGCGCTCACGCCGAGGGCCGCTTTCGCTCAGAGCCGCTGCGTTCCCAGTGCCTTGGCCAGCGTGGCCGGCAACGGCAACGGCTCGGCATGCCATTGGGCGGCCAGCAGTTCGGCGCACAACGCGGCGAAGCTCAGGCCGCGTGAGCCGAGGGCGGTGCAGGCCCAGAGGCTCGTGTCGCCGGCCGTGAGCGGGCCGACCAGCGGGCGGCGGTCGCCTGAGGCGCAGCGGATGCCTACCCAGGTGTTGACCGCGTCCTGTGCGAATGAAGGGGCCAGCGCGGCGGCTGAAGCCGGGTGCAGTCGGGCAAGGCGCTCGCGGTTTGCTTCGCGGTCTGCCGTGTTGGGGGAGAGGTCGGTGCTGTCGCGGTCGAAGGTCGCGCCCGCCAGCCAAATCGGAGGGCCTTCTTCATGCGGCACGCGTGCGATCAGGTGGCCGTCGCCGTTGATCGGGGTCGCGGGCAGGTCGGCGTCGTCGGGCGTGGTGCCCCAGGCGACCTGGCCGCGCACAGGTTGCAGCGGCAGGGTTGGGGCGAAGTGGCCGGATTCGTAGCCGGCGCAGACGACCACGCGGTCTGTCTCGACCAACACAGCATTGGCCGGATCGAACAACTGCCACCCGTTTTCATTGCGTTCCAGTCGCGTCACGCGGCAACCACCGCGAAACGTCACGCCGGGCTGGCCTAGCCAAGCGGCGATCAGACGGTGGGGCCGTACCCAGGCCGCGCGGTTGTGCCACAGCGCGGGCGTGTCGCCGAGCAGGCCGGCGGCGGCCAACTGCCCGGCACTCGCGGGCCACGATTCATTGGGGCCGCTGCCACTCCAGCCGGCGGGCACGCGCACATCGCCATCGGGCCGGCGTTCGAGCACGCCGCTGGCGCGCCAGTCGCGGCCTTCTTCGAGCAGCCGGGTCAGTTCGGACCACGTGGCGCGGATGCCGGCGCGCGTGAGGCGCGACAGCAGCGCATCGTCGGGCGACACGTGCGGCGCGAGCATGCCCACAGGCAGGCCGGACGCGCCCGATGCGGGCCGCTCGGCGGCGTCGAGCACGGTGACCCGCCAGCCGCGTCGCGCCAGGCTCGCCGCCACGGCCGCGCCGGCCAGACCCGCGCCGATGACGGCGCAGTGGCCCGGCGTGTCGATGCGCTCGGGCACGGGCTCCCGCCGCCGGACCGTCCACGCGGGCGCGAACGCGCCGCGCAGGCAATCGTGCTTGGGGGGCAGGCCTTCGTATTTGTCGACGGTGAAACCGTACTGCTGGAGCGCGTCACGGACCGGCTGCGCGATGGTCCAGGTGGCGACGCGCGTGCCTTGCCGCGCAATGCGCGACACGGCCTTGAGCGTTTCCGGCGACCACATGTCCGGGTTCTGCTGCGGGCTGAATCCGTCCAGGAAGATGCTGTCGGCCTCGAAGCGCTGCGCGCGCAGCATCGGCTGCACGTCGCCGATGCACAGGGTGAGCAGCACGCAGCCGTCGTCGAAGGCCAGCCGGTGAAAGCCGGGCAGCAGGCCATGCCATTGCGCGGCCAGCTCGCCGGCCAGCGCCGCGAGTTCGGGGTACGCCCCGGCCGCGCGCAGCAGATCGTCAGCCGAAACCGGGGAGGCCTCGACCGAGACGAAGTGCAGCATGCGCGGCCGCTCGGGGTCCGCGCGCCACGCCTGCCAGGTTGTCAGGAAATTGAGGCCCAGCCCGAAGCCGGTTTCGAGAATCAGCCATTGCGGCTGTCCGGCCCAGGCCTGGGGCAGGCCGCAGCCGCCCAGAAACACATGACGCGATTGCGCCAGGGCCCCGGTCTCGGTGTGATAGATGTCGTCGAAGCGTTCGCTGCGCGGCACGCCGTCGGCGCGCCAGGTCACCGGCTCAGCGGTCACGGCCGAGCCATGGGGTTCAGCTGGCGGGGGGAGGCACGTAGCCCTGGGCCACGTCGGCGCCTTCGCCGAAGAAGTGCTTTTCCATCTGGCGGGCCAGGTACTGGCGGGCGCGCAGGTCGGCCAGGTTCAGCCGGTTTTCGTTGACCAGCATCGTCTGTTGCTTGAGCCAGGCGGCCCAGGCTTCCTTGCTGACGTTCTCCCACAGGCGCTTGCCCAAGTCTCCGGGGTAGGGCGGGAAGTCGAGCCCTTCGGCCTCTTTGCCGAGTTTGATGCACTGAACCATGCGTGCCATTGTCTTGTTGCCTCTGGTGGGGAAAGCGGTTGCTTAGTTGATTTCGCTATTTAGAACTGAAAACTTGGTCGTTCCAGTTTCTATATGTCGTATTGAGAATACGCAGCTTCATTGATATGCCTTTTTAGAGCAAGACACCATGAGCCTTCGCCGCGACTTTATCAAGCTTTCCCTGGGTGCCGGCGTGGCCGGTGCCATGGCCCTGTCGGCATTGCCGTCGTTCGCGCAGGGCGGAACCGGTCCTGTGACGCTGTTGAACGTGTCGTACGACCCGACGCGCGAGCTCTACGTGGACTACAACCAGGCCTTCGCCAAGTACTGGAAGGCCAAGACCGGCCAGGACGTGACGGTCAAGCAGTCGCACGGCGGCTCGGGCAAGCAGGCCCGTTCGATCATCGACGGCATCGACTCCGACGTGGCCACGCTGGCCTTGGGCGGCGACATCGACGCGCTCGTCACGCACGGCGGCCTCGTCAAGGCCGACTGGCAAAAGCGCCTGCCGCACAACTCGGCGCCCTACACCTCGACCATCGTGTTCCTGGTGAAGAAGGGCAACCCCAAGGGCCTGAAGGACTGGGACGACCTCGTCAAGCCCGGCGTGCAGGTGATCACCCCCAACCCCAAGACCTCGGGCGGCGCCCGCTGGAACTACCTGGCCGCGTGGGAGTTCGCCAAGCGCAAGTACGGCGGCGACGCCAAGGCCAAGGAATACATCGGCAACCTGTTCAAGAACGTGCCCGTGCTGGACACCGGCGCGCGCGGCGCGACCATCACCTTCGTGCAGCGCGGCGTGGGCGACGTGCTGTTGGCCTGGGAAAACGAAGCCTTCCTGGCGCTGAAGGAGTTCGGCCCCGAGAAGTTCGAGATCGTGGTGCCGTCCATCTCCATCCTGGCCGAGCCCAGCGTGGCCGTGGTCGACAAGGTCGTCGACAAGAAGGGCACGCGCGCCGTGGCCGAGGAATACCTGAAGTACCTCTACTCGGACGAAGGCCAGGACATTGCGGGCCGCAACTTCTACCGCCCGACGTCGGAGAAGGCCAAGGCCAAGTACGACAAGCAGTTTCCCAAGCTCACGCTGGTGACCATCGACCAGGCCTTCGGCGGCTGGGCCAAGGCCGACAAGGAGCACTTCGCCGACGGCGGCTCCTTCGACCAGATCTACGCACCGAAGCAAAAGTAGCTCGCCCCCAGCCTTCGCGCACTTCGTGTCGCTACGCCTACCCCCTGCCGGGGGGCGGCCGTGCGCGGCGGCCCTCACGCATTGCATCTCCTACCGATCGAAAGTTTCCTGTGTCCGTTCTCCTGATTGCCGGCAGCCCCTCGGCCCCGTCCCGTTCCACCGCCTTGCTCGACGCGGTGGGCGACCGGCTGGCGAGCCGCCATGCGCGGATCGAGCGGCTCTCCATCCGCGACCTGCCGGCGCAGGCGCTGCTGCTGGCCGACTGGAACCACCCGGCCATCGTCGGCGCGATCGCCAAGGTGGCCGAGGCGCGCGTGGTCGTCGTGGCCACGCCGGTCTACAAGGCCGCCTACAGCGGTGTGCTGAAGGTCTTTCTCGACCTGCTCTCGCAGAACGCGCTGAAGGGCAAGACGGTGCTGCCGCTGGCCACCGGCGGCAGCCCGCACCACATGCTCGCGCTCGACTACGCGCTGCGCCCCGTGCTGCAGTCGCTGTCGGCGCGCCACATCCTGCCGGGCGTGTACGCCAGCGATTCGCAGATCACGCTCACGCCCGAAAACGCCTACCAGGTGCACCACGACCTGGCCGAGCGACTCAACGAGGCCGTCGAGGTGCTGGCCACCGAAGGCCTGAAGCTGCCCGCGACCCACGGCTTCGAGCCCGTGCCGTTCTCGCGCGTGCGATGTAGCGTCTGAAGCCGGGGCTCGCGCAGCGCGGGCCCGGCCTTGCCGACCTCATCCCTCATCCCGTTTTTTTGAAAGCCGCGTGCGCGCGGCGCGGGACAGCTTTTGCCCGACGTTTTGCAAACACCAAGCCAAGGAATCCACGCATGACCCCCGTTGCCACCGAAGACTCCGTGCTCGACACCACCCCGCGCTCGCTCTGGCATGCGCTGGGCGACCTGGCCGTGAGCGCCATCGTCGTCAGCGCCATCGCGCTGATCGTGAGCTTCATTTCCGCCGCGTGACTGCGCGCCGAACCCTCCACGGACCACTGCCATGACATTGATTTCCGCACCCCGCCGCCGCCTGATCCAGGGCGTGGCCGCCGCCGTCGCGCTGCCTTCCTCGTTCGCGGCGCTGGCCCAGGCCCCCGCGCGCCAGTTCCGCATCGGCCACCAAAAGGGCTACCTCACGCTGCTCAAGGGCCGCGGCACGCTCGAAAAGCGCCTGCAGCCGCTGGGCGTGAGCGTGAAGTGGACCGAGTTCACCGCCGGCCCCGTGCAGCTGGAGGCGCTGAACGTCGGCTCCATCGACTTCGGCGACGTGGGCGAAGCGCCGCCCATCTTCGCGCAGGCCGCCGGCGCGCCGCTGGCCTACGTGGGCGCGACCGTGCCGCGCCCGCAGGCCGAGGCCGTGCTGGTGCCCAAGGGCTCGGCCATCAAGACCGTGGCCGAGCTCAAGGGCAAGAAGATCGCGCTCAACAAGGGCTCGAACGTCCACTACTTCATCGTCAAGCTGGCCGAGAAGCATGGCCTGGCGTACAGCGACCTGAACCTGGTCTACCTGCCGCCGGCCGACGCGCGCGCCGCGTTCGAAAAGGGCTCGGTCGATGCGTGGGTCATCTGGGACCCGTTCCTGGCCGCGGCCGAGCAGTCGCTCGAAGCGCGCATCCTGGCCAACGCCACCGGCGTGGTCGGCAACCGCGCCTACTACTTCTCGTCGCTCGACTACGTGGCCAGGAACGCCGACGTGCTGGCCATTGCCATCGAGGAAATCAACAAGGTCGACACCTGGGGCGCCGCCCACCGGAACGAACTGGCCGCCGAGCTGGCCGCGCTCTGGGGCCTGCCCAAGCCCGTGGCCGAGCTGGCGCAGGCCCGCACCGCCTACGGCACCGCGCCGATCACCAAGGCCATCCTGGCCGAGCAGCAGCAGATTGCCGACACCTTCTTCGCGCTCAAGCTGATCCCGAAGAAGATCAACGTGCTCGAAGCCGCCGGCGCGGGAGTGGCGTGATGCAGGTCTTCTGGTTCCTCCCCACGCACGGCGACAGCCGCTACCTCGGCACGAGCGAAGGCGCGCGCCCCATCGACCTGGCCTACCTGCAGCAGATTGCCGGCGCGGCCGACAACCTCGGCTACGAAGGCGTGCTCATTCCCACGGGCCGCTCGTGCGAAGACCCGTGGGTCATCGCGTCGAGCCTGATCGGCTCCACGAAGAAGCTCAAGTTCCTGGTCGCGGTGCGCCCCGGCCTGCACCAGCCCAGCCTGGCCGCGCGCATGGCCGCGACCTTCGACCGGCTCTCGGGCGGGCGCCTGCTGGTGAACCTCGTGACCGGTGGCGACCAGGCCGAACTGGAAGGCGACGGCGTCTACCTCGACCATGCCTCGCGCTACGAACAGTCGGCCGAGTTCATCCGCATCTGGCGCGAGATCATCGCGCGCAGCCATGACGGCCAGGGCTTCGACTACGACGGCAAGCACCTGAGCGTGAAGGGCGCCAAGCTGCTCTACCCGCCGGTGCAGAAGCCATACCCGCCCGTGTGGTTCGGCGGCTCGTCGGCCCCTGCGCACGAGCTGGCCGCGGAGCAGGTCGATGCCTACCTCACCTGGGGCGAGCCGCCCGCCGAAGTGGCCAAGAAGATCGCCGACGTGCGCGCCCGTGCCGAGCGCAAGGGCCGCAAGGTCGAGTTCGGCATCCGCCTGCACGTGATCGTGCGCGAGACCGAAGACGCCGCATGGAAGGCGGCCGAAGAACTCATCAGCCGCGTGGACGACGAGACCGTGATCCGCGCGCAGGCCGCCTTTGCGCGCATGGACTCCGAAGGCCAGCGCCGCATGGCCGCGCTGCATGCGGGCGGCGCCAGGCGCTCGCGCGCCGAGCTGGAGATCGCGCCCAACCTGTGGGCCGGCGTGGGCCTGGTGCGCGGCGGTGCCGGCACGGCGCTGGTGGGCGATGCGAAGACGGTGGCGGCGCGCATCGAGGAGTACGCCGCGCTGGGCCTGGACAAGTTCATCCTGTCGGGCTACCCGCACCTCGAAGAGGCCTACCGCTTCGCCGAGCTGGTGTTCCCGCTGCTGTCGCGCAAGGCCAAGACGCAACTTGCGGGCGGCTCGCTGAGCGGCCCCTTCGGCGAAGTCGTCGCCAACCTCGACGCGCCTTCGCGCCTCGTTTCCCAAAGCTGAAGGACCGCCATGACCGAACAAGTTCAGGACCTGCCGACGGCCGTGCCCGCCGAAGACGAAGGGCATGCGCTGAAGAACTTCGCGCTCAACGTGCTGGGGCGGCTGGTGCCGTGGCTGGTGCCCGTGGGGCTCATCGTGTTCTGGCAGATCGCGTCGTCGCTGGGCTGGCTCAGCACGCGCGTGCTGCCGGCGCCGGTCGACGTGGTCAAGGCCGCGTGGACGCTCACCGCCTCGGGCGAGCTGTGGACCCACGTGAAGGTCAGCGCGGGCCGCGCGCTCGCGGGGCTGGCCATCGGCGGCGGGGCGGGGCTGGCGCTCGGGCTGCTCACGGGCTCGGTGAAGTTCGCCGAGACGCTGCTCGACTCGACCATCCAGATGGTGCGCAACATTCCGGCGCTGGCGCTGATTCCGCTGGTCATCCTGTGGTTCGGCATCGACGAGTCGGCCAAGCTGTTCTTGATTTCGGTGTCGGTGTTCTTCCCGATCTACCTGAACACCTTTCACGGCATTCGCAACGTCGACCCGCAGCTGATCGAGATGGGGCGCACCTACGGCCTGTCGCGTTGGCAGCTGTACCGCGAGGTCATCCTGCCGGGCGCGCTGTCGTCGATTCTGGTGGGGCTGCGTTTCTCGCTGGGCCTGATGTGGGTGATCTTGATCGTGGCCGAAACCATCTCGGCGCAAGCCGGCATCGGCTACCTCACGATGAATGCCCGCGAGTTCTTGCAGACCGACATCGTGCTGGTGGGCATCCTGCTGTACGCGCTGCTCGGCAAGCTGGCCGACCTGTTCGCGCGCGGCCTGGAGCAATGGTGGCTGCGCTGGCACCCCGGCTACCAGCGCAAGGCGAAGTGAGGGCAGGGGCATGACGCAGTCATCTCTCACCCGCCGCTCGGTCCTTGCCACGCTGGGCGCGCTCGCCGCGTCCGGTGCGGGCACGGTGCTCGCGCAGGGCGCGGCCACGCGGCCGACGACGGTGCGCCTGGGCTACCAGAAGTCGTCCACGCTGATCGCGGTGCTGAAGGCGCAGGGCACGCTCGAAAAGCAGCTCGCGCCGCTCAACGCCACGCTGAGCTGGCACGAGTTCACCAGCGGCCTGCCGCTGCTGGAGGCGCTGAACCTCGACAACCTCGACATCAGCGCCGACGTGGCCGACACCGTGCCGGTGTTCGCGCAGGCGGCCGGTGCCGACCTGACCTTCATCGCGCAAGAAGCGCCGTCGCCCGCGGCGCAGGCCATCGTGGTCCGCGAAGATTCGCCGCTGAAGACCGTGGCCGATCTCAAGGGCAGGAAGGTCGGCTTCGCCAAGGCGGCCGGCGCGCACTACCTGCTGATTGCCGCGCTCGACAAGGCCGGCCTGTCGTTCAAGGACATCGAGCCCGCGTACCTCACGCCCGCCGACGGACGCGCCGCGTTCGAGAAGGGCGCGATCGACGCGTGGGTGGTGTGGGACCCGTTCCTGGCCGCCGCGCAGCGCCAGTCGAAGGTGCGCGTGCTGGCCGACGGCGCGGGCATCGCGTCGTACCAGCGCTACTACCTGGCCCGCACCAAGTTCGCGAAGGCGCGACCCGACGTGCTGCGCGTGGTCTACGCCGAGCTCGAGAAGACCGGCAAGTGGGTCAAGCAGAACCCGAAGGAGGCGGCCGCGTTGCTCTCGCCCGTGTGGGGCCTGGACGCCGCGACCATCGAGCAGGCCAACGGCCGCCGCAGCTACGCGGTGCGCCCGGTGGTGGCCGAAGGCCTGACCGAACAGCAGCGCATCGCCGATGCCTTCTTCGCCGAGAAGCTGCTGCCCCGAAAAATCGATGCGCTGAACGTGGCGCTGTTCAAACCCGGAGCCTGAGCCCATGAGTGCCGTTCTGAAAGACATCCAGCCGCAGCAGGCCATTGCCGGCGGCGTGCGCCTCGAGGCGCGCGGCCTGCACAAGCGCTATGGCGCGCGCGAGGTGCTGCGTAACACGCGGCTGACCATCGAGCCCGGCCAGTTCATCGCCATCGTGGGGCGCAGCGGCTGCGGCAAGAGCACGCTGCTGCGGCTCATCGCGGGCCTGGAGGAAGCGAGTTCCGGCGGCCTCTACACCGACGGCAAGGCCGTGCATGGCCTGCACGACGACACCCGCATCATGTTCCAGGAGGCGCGCCTCTTGCCGTGGCGCCGCGTGCTCGACAACGTGACCTTGGGCCTGCCCGGCGACGCCAAGGCGCGCGGCAAGGAAGTGCTTGCGCAGGTCGGCCTGGCCGACCGCGAGAACGAATGGCCGGCGCGTCTGTCGGGCGGTCAGCGGCAACGCGTGGCGCTGGCCCGCGCGCTGGTGCACCACCCGCGCCTGCTGCTGCTCGACGAGCCGCTGGGCGCGCTCGACGCGCTCACGCGCATCGAGATGCACCGCCTCATCGAGAACCTGTGGCAGCGCCACCGCTTCACCGCGCTGCTGGTGACGCACGACGTGCAAGAGGCCGTGGCGCTGGCCGACCGCGTGATCCTGATCGAAGACGGGCGCATCGCGCTCGACGAGAACATCGCGCTGGCCCGCCCGCGCTCGCAGGGCGACCCGGCCTTTGCCGCCATTGAAAAACGGATCCTCGACAGGGTGCTCCAGAAGTCCGAAGAGACCGAACCCGAAAGCACCGACGCAAGCTGGCTCGGCACTCCGGCGCACGCCCTGCGCTGGGCCATCTGAGCTTGTTCATCCATCCGCCCATTTGAAAGGCAGTCGCATGTCGCAGAACTGGAAATTCGAAACCCTGTCGGTGCACGCCGGCTATTCGCCCGAGCCCACCACCCGCGCCGTGGCGCCGCCCATCTACCAGACGGTGGCCTACGCGTTCGACAGCGCGCAGCACGGCGCCGACCTGTTCGACCTGAAGGTGCCGGGCAACATCTACACGCGCATCAACAACCCCACGCAGGACGTGCTCGAGCAGCGCGTGGCCGCGCTCGAAGGCGGCATTGCCGCGCTGGCGCTGGCCTCGGGCCAGGCGGCCGTGACCTACGCGATCCAGACCATCGCCGAGGCCGGCGACAACATCATCAGCAGCACCGCGCTGTATGGCGGCACCTACAACCTCTTCGCCCACACGCTGCCGCAGTTCGGCATCACCACGCGCTTCGCGGACCACCGCGACCCGAGCAGCTTCGAGAAGCTGTTCGACGAAAAGACCAAGGCGGTGTTCGTCGAGTCGCTGGGCAACCCGGCGGGCAACGTGACCGACATCGCGGCCATTGCCGAGATCGCGCACCGCCACGGCGTGCCGCTGATCGTCGACAACACGGTGCCCTCGCCGTACCTGAGCCGGCCCATCGAGCACGGGGCCGACATCGTGGTGCACTCGCTCACCAAGTACCTGGGCGGGCACGGCACCAGCATCGGCGGCGCCATCGTCGACTCGGGCAAGTTCCCGTGGGCCGAGCACAAGGAGCGCTTCAAGCGCCTGAACGAACCCGACGTGAGCTACCACGGCGTGGTCTACACCGAGGCGCTGGGCCCGGCCGCCTACATCGGCCGCGCGCGCGTGGTGCCGCTGCGCAACACGGGCGCGGCCATCTCGCCGTTCAACGCCTTCCTGATCCTGCAGGGCATCGAGACACTGGCGCTGCGCATGGACCGCATCAGCAGCAACGCGCTGGCGGTGGCGCAGCACCTGAAGCGGAGCAAGGCCGTGAACTGGGTGAACTACGCGGCGCTCGAAGACCACGCCGACTACGCATTGGCCAAGAAGTATTTCGGCGGCCGTTCGAGCGGCGTGCTGACCTTCGGCATCGGCGCTGGCCGCGAGGGTGGAGCGAAGTTCCTCGATGCGCTGAAGCTCTTCACGCGCCTGGTGAACATCGGCGACGTGCGCTCGCTGGCCACGCACCCCGCATCGACCACGCACCGCCAGCTGTCGCCCGAAGAGCTGGCCAAGGCCGGCGTGACCGAAGACACGGTGCGCCTGTCGGTGGGTATCGAGCACATCGACGACCTGATCGCCGACCTCGACCAGGCGCTGGCCGCCGCGTCGAACTGAACCGCGAAGGCTTTCAAGGCAATGACCACACTGCAAGCCATTCCCGACGCCGCGCTGGACCAGCTGTTCCGCAAGGCCCGCACCGTGCACGCGTTCAAGCCCGTGCCCGTGAGCGACGAACTGATCCACAAGCTCTACGACCTCGTGAAGTGGGGCCCGACCGCCTTCAACGCGCAGCCCGCGCGCTACGTGTTCGTGCGCAGCGAGGAAGCCAAGGCCAGGCTGAAGCCGGCCCTGTCGGCTGGCAACACCGCGCAGACGCTGGCCGCCGGCGTGACGGTGATCGTGGCGCACGACACGCGCTTCTACGACCACCTGCCCACGCAGTTCCCGACCTACGACGCCAAGCCGATCTTCGAGAAGAGCGCCGAGGCCGCGCAGGCCACGGCCTTTCGCAACAGCAGCCTGCAGGGCGCCTACCTGATCCTGGCTGCGCGTTCGCTCGGGCTGGACGCGGGGCCGCAGTCGGGCTTCAACGCCGAGCTGGTCGACAAGGCCTTCTTCGCGGATGGCCGCTACCGCGCCAACTTCCTGGTCAACCTCGGCGTGGCAGACCACGCCGGCACTTTCGAGCGCGGCCCCCGGCTGGCGTTCGACGACGTGGCCGAGATCGCCTGATCGCGGCCGTTCACACCCTCACTCCCGTCAACCTGAAAGAGAAACCATCATGTCCATCCAAGCCATCAACGTGCGCAACCAGTTCAAGGGCAAGGTCCGCGAAATCATCCGCGGCGACGTCGTCTCCGAAGTCGATGTCGAAACCGCCTGGGGCATCGTCACCTCGGTCATCACCACGCGCTCGGTCGACGAGCTGCAGCTGAAGGTGGGCTCCGACGTGGTCGCGCTCGTGAAGTCGACCGAAGTTTCGATCGCCAAGCTCTGACGGACCTTCGGGCCAGCGACCGACCCGGCGCCGCGTTGGCGCCGGGTTTTTTCATGTCAGGCGGCCAGCGGCACCAGGCGCCAGAGGCCGTAGGGGTTGTGGAACAGCGAGCCTTCCTCGTAGGTCTGGGTGCTTTCCTCTTCGATGCGGTAGACCGGCGCGTCGGCCGCCACCGAGAAGGTCTGGCCGTGGCGGATGGTGGGCTGCTCGGTGAACAGGTAGTGCGTGAAGGCGCGCAGCAGTTCGGTGGCGGCAGCGGGGTCGTCGTTGGCGCCGGCGTCGGTTTGGGTCACCGCGTCCTTCAGGCCGAGGTTGTGCATGCCGCAGGAGCACACCTCGTCGCCGGTGAGGTAGATCACCAGCGCCCGGTGCGCGAAGAACAGGTAGAGGTGCTCGCAGTGGTCGAGCCATGCGGCCGGCGTGTGCGCCAGGCCCGTGCTCTCGACCTTCACGCCGAGCCCGCCCGCGCGCACCAGCGCCGCACCGGCCCGCATGAGCGCTTCGGCGTTCTGCGGGCTGCCGCCGGAGCCCACGAGGTAGACCACCGAGCGGTGCGTGGCGATGGCCGCCATCTCGGGCGTGTCGCGCCAGTGCGGCCCGGCCGCCCAGAAGGCCCTGGGCATGCGTTCGTCGTGGTCCTCGAACACCAGCTCGCAGCTGAAGCGTGTTTCCGCGTGCATGAGGATGCGGCCCGCGAAGAGGTAGCCGCTGTCGGTGGCCACGAGTTGGCGGATCAGCTCGCCGGTGTCTTCCCAGGGGCCGGGGATGCACAGAACCATTTCGGGGTCTTCGATGGGATCGCTCACGGGTGTCCTTCGTCGTTGCGGTGAGGGGTGCCGGCGATTTTGCGGGAAGCCCGCGACGGCTTATAGATCGCCAGGTTGTTAGGAACCGACTTTTGAGTTGTTTGAGCTTGGGCGTGGCACTCCTACAGTGATGGTTATCGCCATCACGCAAGATGGATCGAAGCAACGCACAACAGGAGCCGAAACGCATGTCAGTGGAAGTTGAAGATGTCGTCGCCTTGGCGCCCGCCCTCGAAGAGGCCCGGACTCGCGCGACCGAAGCGGGTTGGCCTTACGCCGGTGGCGTGACGCCGCCGGTGGCCTGGGAACTGGTGCAGAAGGGCCGGGCGGTGCTGGTCGATGTGCGCTCGGGCGAAGAGCGCAAGTTCGTCGGCCACGTGCCCGACAGCCTGCACGTGGCCTGGGCCACGGGCACGGCGCTCACGCGCAACCCGCGCTTCGTGCGCGAGCTCGAGGCCAGGCTGGCAAAGGACGGCGGCAAGGAAGCCGTGGCGCTGCTGCTGTGCCGCAGCGGCAAGCGTTCCGCGCTGGCGGCCGAGGCTGCAGCCAAGGCCGGCTTCACGAATGTCTTCAACGTGCTCGAAGGCTTCGAGGGCGAGATCGACGCGCAGCAGCACCGCGGCGGCTCCGACGGCTGGCGTTTCCACGGCCTGCCGTGGGCACAGGACTGAACGACCGACACCACACACACATTCAAAAAAGGGAGAGCACACACATGGCCCATTTCGAGGTAAGCGACATCGTTCGCGCACTGCACGGCGTGCGCGACGAATGGCGCGATTCGCAGCGCCGATCGCGCGAGCCCGGCGCGCGCGAGTTTCCTTCGCGCGACGCGCTCGCGCAGATCGTCGAGTCGCTCAAGGGCGCGCTGTTTCCGATGCGGCTCGGCCCGCCGGACCTGCGCCACGAGAGCGAAGACTTCTACGTCGGCCACACGCTGGACGCCGCGCTGCAGGCGCTGCTGCAGCAGGCCCGACTGGAGCTGAACTTCAACGCGCGCCACGAGCCGCGCCCCGCGAGCGACATCGACGATGCGGCGACAGAAGCCGTGCGCCGCTTCGCCACCGCATTGCCGGGCCTGCGCCGCCTGCTCGACAGCGACGTGCTCGCGGCCTACCAGGGCGACCCCGCCGCGCGCAGCGTCGACGAAGTGCTGCTGTGCTACCCGGGCGTGCTGGCGATGATTCACCACCGCCTGGCGCACGAGCTCTACAAGCTCGGCCTGCCGCTGCTGGCGCGCATCGTGGCCGAACTGGCGCACGGGCAGACCGGCATCGACATCCACCCCGGCGCGCAGATCGACGCGGGCTTCTTCATCGACCACGGCACGGGCGTCGTGATCGGCGAGACGGCGGTCATCGGCAAGCGCGTGCGGCTCTACCAGGCCGTCACGCTGGGCGCCAAGCGCTTTCCGACCGACACCGAAGGCAACCTGCAGAAGGGCCTGCCGCGCCATCCGGTGGTGGAAGACGACGTGGTGATCTACGCCGGCGCGACCATCCTCGGGCGTGTCACGCTCGGCAAGGGCGCGGTCATCGGCGGCAACGTGTGGATCACCGACGACGTGCCACCGGGCGCGAGCGTCACGCAGGCCAGCCTGCAGAACGCACCGAAGGCAGGTGGCGCCGCATGAAAGCATTCGTCGAAGATTTCGGCGTGACGGTGCGCCAACTGCGCGAGGGCAAGGGCTGGTCGCAGGAAGAACTGGCCGAGCGTTCCGATCTGAACCGCTCCTACGTGGGAGAAATCGAACGCGGCCGCGTCATTCCGTCGATCGTCACCGCGCAGAAGCTGGCCACCGCGCTGGGCATCAACATGGTGGGTCTGCTCATGCGTTGCGAGCAACTGGAGCAATCGCGTCTTGCACGCCGGATCAACTTGGCGGCTATAGCCTGTTGAGGGAAAACCCGTGGCCGCCGGACACTGGCGGCCACTCTTTTCTCAACCCACGGAGCCCTGATCCATGAGCGCAACAGTTGGTGGTACGACCGCCCTTGGCGACAACGCCGCAAGACAGCTAGCCAATGCCACCAAGACCGTTCCCCAACTCGAGACCATCAGCCCGCGCTGGCTGACGCACCTGCTGCAGTGGGTGCCGGTGGAGGCGGGCATCTACCGCGTCAACAAGGTCAAGAACCCCGAGTCGATCAAGGTCACGTGCACCTCGCGCGAAGAAGAGAACCAGCTGCCGCGCACCTTCGTCGACTACGAGGAAAACCCGCGCGAGCACTACCTCAATGCCGTGAGCACCGTGCTCGACGTGCACACCCGCATCTCCGACCTCTACAGCAGCCCGCACGACCAGATCAAGGAGCAGCTGCGCCTGACGATCGAGACGATCAAGGAGAACCAGGAGAGCGAGCTCATCAACAACCCCGACTACGGCCTGCTGGCGCAAGTGGCGGAAGAGCAGCGCATCTTCCCGCTGACCGGCGCGCCCACCCCCGACGACCTCGACGAGCTGCTGACCAAGGTATGGAAGGAGCCCGCGTTCTTTCTCACGCACCCGCTGGCCATTGCCGCCTTCGGCCGCGAGGCCACGCGCCGCGGCACGCCGCCGCCGACGGTGAGCCTGTTCGGTTCGCAGTTCATCACCTGGCGCGGCATTCCGCTGATTCCGTCGAACAAGGTGCCGGTGGCCGACGGCAAGAGCAAGATCCTGCTGCTGCGCGTAGGCGACAAGCGCCAGGGCGTGGTCGGCCTCTTTCAGCCGGGCCTGTCGGGCGAGCAGGGGCCGGGCCTGTCGGTGCGCTTCATGGGCATCAACAACCATGCGATCGCCTCTTACCTGATCTCGCTGTACTGCTCGCTCGCGGTGCTGACCACCGACGCGCTGGCGGTGCTCGACGACGTCGAGATCGGCAAGTACCACGACTATCCCGACACCTACAAGTAAGCCGCTGTGAGCAGCACTCCATCGATTCCGGGCGAGGCGCCGTTCGACCCGGCCATCCTTGCGCGCATGGCCAGCGCCATGTTCTCCGAGGTGCCGGGCGCGCAGTTTCCCGCCAACGTCGCGCCGCCGGGCTCGCCGCTGGTGAGCCCCGCGGGCTTCGGGCCGAGCGTGCCGGGCACGCCGATTCCGCAAGGCCAGATCCCGGGCACGAACCTGGTGCCGGCATCGCCCACGCAGCTGCCTTCGCTCGCGAACCGCGCGCCGGCCCTGCTGCCGCATGCGGTGGCTGGCAACGGCGTGCCGGACACGGTGCTGTCGGTGGCGCCGGCCTTCGAGCCGCGCTCGGGCGGCGCGGTGCTGGGCGTGCCGCAGCAGGTGAATGCGCCGGTGGCTCCGCAAACGGGGGCATCGCCGTTCTACTTCCTGAACAGCGGTTACGGGCATCCGTCGGCGGCTGCAACGCCTCCCGTATCGCCCCCTCTCCCTCAGGGAGAGGGCTGGGGTGAGGGCCAGCGGCCGTATCGGAGCGCGGGGCAGCCCCTCACCCCGACCCTCTCTCCGGAGGGGCGAGGGAGCCAGGTGGAGACAGGGAGCCCACCGCCCGGCCGTGACGCGCAGTTCTACTTCGTCGACGCCGTGCGCCTGCCCAACGGCTTCGTCACGCCCGCCAAGCCCGACCCGCGTGGCCCCGACGCCGTGCCGCAGGCCGGCAGCAGCCCGCATCCGCCGTTCGACGTCCACGCCGTGCGGCGCGACTTCCCGGTGCTGCAGGAGCGCGTGAACGGCAAGCAGCTCGTGTGGTTCGACAACGCCGCGACCACGCACAAGCCGCAGTCCGTCATCGACCGCATTGCGTATTTCTACGCGCACGAGAACTCGAACATCCACCGCGCGGCGCATGAACTGGCCGCGCGCGCCACCGACGCCTACGAAGGTGCACGCGAGCGCGTGCGCTTGTTTCTCAATGCGCCCGAAGCCGAAGAAGTGATCTTCGTGCGCGGCACCACCGAGGCCATCAACCTCGTGGCCAAGAGCTGGGGCGGCCAGCACGTGGGCGAGGGTGACGAGATCGTCGTGTCGAACCTGGAGCACCACGCCAACATCGTGCCGTGGCAGCAGCTCGCCACCGCCAAGGGCGCGAAGCTGCGCGTGATCCCGGTGGACGACTCGGGCCAGGTGCTGCTCGATGAATACCGCAAGCTGCTGAACGACCGCACGAAGATCGTGGCCGTCACGCAGGTGTCGAACGCGCTGGGCACCGTGGTGCCCGTGAAGGAGATCGTGGCGCTGGCGCACCGCGCGGGTGCCAAGGCGCTGGTCGACGGCGCGCAGTCGATCTCGCACATGCGGGTCGACGTGCAGGACATCGGCGCCGACTTCTTCGTGTTCTCCGGCCACAAGGTGTTCGGCCCGACCGGCATCGGCGTGGTCTGGGGCAAGCGCGAGGTGCTCGAGGACATGCCCCCGTGGCAGGGCGGCGGCAACATGATTGCCGACGTCACCTTCGAGAAGACCGTGTTCCAGCCGATCCCGAACAAGTTCGAGGCCGGCACCGGCAACATCGCCGACGCCGTGGGCCTGGGCGCGGCCATCGACTATGTCAACAAGATCGGCATCGAGAACATCGCGCGCTACGAGCACGACCTGCTGGTGTACGGTATGGCCCGGCTCGGCGCGATTCCCGGTGTGCGGCTGATCGGCACGGCGGCCGACAAGGCCAGCGTGATGTCCTTCGTGCTCGAGGGCTACACCACCGAAGAGGTGGGGCATGCGCTGAACGACGAAGGCATTGCGGTGCGCACGGGGCACCACTGCGCGCAGCCGATCCTGCGGCGCTTCGGCGTGGAGACGACCGTGCGGCCGTCGCTGGCGTTCTACAACACCTTCGACGAGATCGACCGGCTGGTGGCGGTGGTGCGGCGGCTGGCGGGGCAGCGGCGCGCGGGTTGACCGACTGTCGGGTCAGGGCTTCGGCGCGAGGTGCTGCTTGAAGAAGCCGACCACCTTGGCGTCGAAGTCCGCGTGAAACGCGACGCGGTCGAAGCCGGGTGCGTCGGTGCAGATTGCGGGCGCGTTCTTCGCCAGCACGGGCGAGCAGGGCGCCAGGAACGCGAAGTGCCCGGCGTTGGCCGCCAGATGCCATTCGGGTGCGGTGGGCAGGTCGCGCCGCAGTTCTTCCACATGGTGCGGCAGCACGCCGTCGCCGCCGTACGCGGAGCCCCAGAGCTGGATCGGCACGCTCACGTCTTTCAGGCCCTTGGCGTCGAAGGCGCTCAGCGGGTCGGCGATGACGGCGGCCTTGATGCGCGGGTCGCGGCGCGGCAGCGGCGGCATCTCGTTGCGGCGGATTTCGCCGCACAGCGGCACCTTCGAATCGGGCGGGCAGAGGTCTTCGCGCAGTTTGTAGTTCGGAACGGCGCCGATCGCGGCGAGCCCGGTGTAGCCGCCACGCGAGAAGCCGAAGAAGCCCACGCGTTCGGCATCGAGCCTGGCGCGGCCGGGCCATGCGCCCAGCATGTAGTCGACCAGCCGCTTCATGTCCTCGGGCCGTGTCTTGAAGGCCGACAGGTAGCCCTGCCGGCTCAGGTCCTGGAAGTTGTCGCCCGGGTGGCTGATGGCCGCCACGACAAAGCCCGCGTCGGCCAATGCGGCGTCGGTGTCGTGATGCCCGAGAAAGGAGCCGCCCGTGCCGTGCGAGACCACGACCAGCGGCAGGTTCGTGCCCGCCACGGGGCAGTCCTTGACGCCGGCGATGACCAGCGGATCGAGCGCGATCTTGCCCGCAGGCGCCTCGCAGGGCGACCACACCGCGCCGCGCAGGGCCGGCCCGTTGCCGTCGGCCGGCACCTCGATGAAGCTGAAGCCCGCGGCCTGCGCCAGGGTGGCCGACAGGCACAGCGTGCCGAAAGAAAGAAGACGTGGGAGGTTCATGGCCCGAGTCTGCCGCCGGCTCGCGCGTTCTGTTTAGCCGACTTTGCGCTCTTCGCCCCCGGCGCGCTATGCTTGCCGACTGTTAACCAATGTTGCTTGCCCCCGCATGTCACTGCCTCAAGCTGCTTCCTCCCCCGTGTCTTCGGCCGCCGACGAATCCTGCGATGTGATGGTCATCGGCGGCGGTCCCGCCGGCTCGACCGTTGCCGCGCTGCTGGCTCAGCAGGGCCGCAAGGTGGTGCTGCTCGAGAAAGCGCAGCACCCGCGTTTTCACATCGGCGAGTCGCTGCTGCCCGCGAACGTCGAGCTGTTCGACAAGCTGGGCGTGCGCGACCAGGTCGAGAAGATCGGCATGCCCAAGTTCGGCATCGAGTTCGTCTCGCCCGAGCATGAGCACCGCAGCTATGTCGACTTTGCCGAGGGCTGGGACAAGTCGCTCGACTCGGCCTGGCAGGTGCGCCGTTCCGAACTCGACGAGCTGCTGTTCCGCAACGCGGCCGCGCGCGGCGCGCAGGCCATCGAGGGCTGCAAGGTGCGCGACGTGGCCTTCGACGCCGACGGCGCCAACGTCAAGGCCGAGATGGACGACGGCACCCGGCGCAGCTGGCGCGCGCGCTTCGTGGTCGACGCCACGGGCCGCGACACGCTGCTGGCCAACAAATTCCGCTGCAAGCAGAAGAACCCCGACCACAACAGCACGGCCGTGTTCGGCCACTTCACGAACGCCGAGCGGCTCGAAGGCAAGAAGGAAGGCAACATCAGCATCTGCTGGTTTCCGCACGGCTGGTTCTGGTTCATTCCGCTGGCCGACGGCACCACCAGCGTGGGCGCGGTCTGCTGGCCGTACTACCTGAAGACGCGCGACAAGCCGCTGAAGGACTTCTTCTACGACACCATCGCGCTGTGCCCGGTGCTGCAGGAGCGGTTGAAGAACGCGACGCTGGTCGACGACGAGGTGCATGCCACCGGCAACTTCTCGTACGCCAGCACGCACGCCACCGGCGACCGCTACCTGCTGCTGGGCGACGCCTTCACCTTCATCGACCCGATGTTCTCGTCGGGCGTGTACCTGGCCATGCACAGCGCCTTCGACGGCGCCAAGCTGGTGGCCACGGCGCTCGACCAGCCGGCAGAACTGGCGGCGGCGCGCCAGGGCTTCGAGGCCATGATGCGCAAGGGGCCGCGCGAGTATTCGTGGTTCATCTACCGCGTGACCAACCCGACCATCCGCGACATGTTCATGTACCCCGGCAACCCGTTCCGGGTGAAGGAGGCGCTGATGTCGCTGCTGGCCGGCGACATCTACAACGGCACGCCGATGTGGAACGCGCTGCGCATGTTCAAGGTGCTGTACTACGGCATCTCGATCGCCAACTTCCGCCGCACATGGGCGGGGTGGAAGCGGCACCGCTTCAATACCCGGGACATGGGGGTGTTGAAGGGGGAGACGATCTTGAAGTCGGATTAGGCATCGCGGGCTGCGGTTCAGCCTGCGAAGCCCGCCGGTTGAACATCAGCGCCGTCTCAACGACTTCCGCCGCGGATGAAGAGGGCACTGAATAGCAACGTGAATAGATAAGTGCGCCACCCCCAGTGCAGGGCTGCTCAGCACCTCGATCCCAAGGTCTGCAAGCAGCGCGCTCGCGGGCGCCATCGAGGCCTGGGCCAGCACCACCACATCGGCCGACGTGGCTGCCGCGCGGATGGCAACGGCCAGCGTCTGGGCATAGCGGGCGATATCACCGGCTTCGAAATGCGCCCACGCATCGGCGATGAGAAGCTGCGTCGGTTCCACCCGCACGCCCGCGTCGGAGGCTGCGGACAGCACCAGGTCCGTGGTCGGCGCGAGCGTGCTTTCCACCGCGGCGGCGATCAGCACGCGCGGCCCGGTGCGTACCGCGCGATCGGCCATGGCGCGGTCGATGCGCAGGGCCTTGAAGCGCCCGCCGGTCGGCGTGTTCTCCGCGATACCGCCGATGGTCGAGCAGGTACACACGACGACCTTCGCGCCGCCGGATGCCGCCTCTTGCATGGCAGCGTGAACGCGTGCCACGAGGGCCGCGTCAGCGACGCCGACGACGCGCGCGTCCGCCAGCAGGTCGTCACGCACCATGTGGCGCGCAACCCAGCCCGGCGCCGCTTCATCGAGCAGCCGCTCGAAGGTCGGCACATGGGCCTGCGCCGTGTGCAGAAAGGCGATGGGGTGCGACACCGCGTCAGCCTGCGGTGCGTGCGCGTTGCGCCTCGTAGGCTTTCAAATGGACGTACGCCGTGCGCAGCACGGAAGGCGTTGCCGCATGGCCCGGCGCCGCCCGACGCAGCAGGTCGCCGATGATGTGATCGGCCTCCACCTGCGCGCCGCGCACGATGTCCTTGTACATCGACGCCGTCATCGGCGAGCCCGCCGCGGTCATGATCGCGCGCCCGCGCTGCATGGCCGCCGGGCGCGGCGCAAAGCCGTTGTGCTGCGCAATGGCGCAGCACTCGCCGAAGATCGACAGCGCCACGTCCTCGCCGCCCGCCGCCATGATGTCGCCGATGGACGCGCGCATCAGGCTCGTGAGGCCCGCCGCGGAGGCGATGAAGACCCACTTCTCCCACATGTCCTGCGAGATGCTTTCGCTGGCATTGCCGTCGAATTTGGCCCCCGCGAACTGCGCCGCGATGGCGTCGACGCGCGCCGAGCGGCCGCCGGCGCGTTCGCCATAGCTCAGGCCGTGCGTGTCGTTCAGGTGCAGCACGCGGCCCTCGTCGTCGAGTGTGGCGGAAATCATGCACAGGCCGCCCAGCACGCGCTCTTCGCCGAAGCGCGCAACCAGGCTGTCGATGTGCTTCATGCCGTTGAGCAGCGGAAGAATCACGGTGTTCGGCCCGACCGCCGGGGCGAACGAGTCCATGGTCGATTCGAGGTCGTAGGCCTTGCTGCCGGCAATGACCACGTCGTACGGCCCGTCGATGCCGTCCGCCAGCACGTGCCTGGGCGCGGGAAGCTGCAGGTTGCCGAAGGGGCTCTGCACCACCAGCCCGGTCTTCGCGAGCTGCGCCGCGCGGCGCGGGCGCAGCAGGAAGGTGACGTCGCGCCCCGCTTCCAGCAGACGGCCGCCGAAATAACCACCGAGTGCGCCGGCACCCACCACCAGAAATCTCATCGCGTATCGCTCCTGAATCCGTCGAACCAAAAAGATCGACGACGATGATGCCCCGGATCGCGCGCGGCTGCTCAGGCCGGTTCTTTGTCCAGCAGCCGTTGGCGGGCAAAGGGGCGCAGGTCGAGCGCGCTATCGCGGCCCAGCACATGGTCGGCGATGGCGTCGCCCAGCCCGGCCGAATGCTTGAAGCCGTGGCCCGAGCAGGCCGAGGCGATGAGCACGTGGGGCAGGCCGTCGAGCGCGTCGATCACGAAGCGGCGGTCGGGCGTCACGGTGTACATGCAGGCGCGGGCCTTGAGCGCACGCCCGTCGATCTGCGGGAAGCGGCCGGCCACGCGCAGCCGGTACATGGCGGCGCTTTCTTCGGGGTTCACGGTGCGGTCGATGGCGTCGGGCGTGGTGGCATCCACGTACTGCTCGGTCGCGACCTTGAGCGCGGGCTGCGAAGGGTCGGACGACGGGAAGCCGTACATGTAGTCCTCCTGCGCATCGCCGAACATCCAGATGAAGATGGGGAAGCGGCTGGGCGCGAAGTCGGCGGCGGCGTTGCCGGCGTCGAACCAGTGCATGACCTGGCGGTGCACCGAGAAGTCGCCCTGCCACGCCTGCCAGTCGGCGCGCGCCTGCTGGCCCAGGAACTCGGGCAGCCACGCGCCGGCCGACACCACGACGCGGTCGGCCGTGAAGCTGGCGCTGTCGGTGTGCACGCGCACGGTGTCGCCGTTGCCCACGGGCTCGACGGCGCGCACGTGCTCGCCGGTTCGCGTTTGCGCGCCAGAGGCACGGGCCACGGCCAGTTGCGCGCCGATGGCGTCTTCGGGCCGCACGAAACCGGCGTCGCGCTCGTGGTAGCCGATCTCGTCGCCCTGCAGGTGGAACTGCGGAAAGCGCGCGCGAATGCCGGCCGCGTCGAGCACGTCGTGCGCGATGCCGAAGCGCTCGGCGCAGGCGATGGTGCGGCGCACGAAGTCGGACTTGCCGTGGTGCTCGGCCACGCGGTCGCGCGGGGCCAGCACGAGGCCGCTGGTGGTGGTCATCAGCGGCTTGCCGGTGCGCGCCTCGAGCTCTCGCCAGATGGCGTGCGAGCGCTGCACGAAGGGCACGTAGTCGTCGCCTTCGCCGATGGCCAGCCGCGTGATGCGCGAGTCGCCGTGCGAGGAGCCCTGGTCGTGCGGCGGCGCGAACTGGTCGATGCCGAGCACGCGCGCGCCGCGTTGCGAGAGCTGGTAGAGCGTGGCGGCGCCCAGCGCGCCGAGGCCGACGACGATGACGTCGTAGTGGGAAGAGCTGGCGGAGGTTGTCACGGGTACAGGCGCTTCAGACGAGGTTGAGGTCGAGGAACGCGTCCTTCACCTCGATCGGTTGGGGAATGAGCTTGAGCTGCGCGAACACGTCGGCCAGGCCCTGCTGTTCGCGGGCGATGGCGGGCGTGAGCGCGACCACGCCATATTGCCGCCGTTCGGTCGCCAGCGCCAGCACCTTGGGCTCGACCTTGAGCTGCGGCGCGAGCGTGGCCACCACGTCGGCCGGGTGCGCCTGCGCCCATTCGTTGGCCTTGCGCAGTTCGGCGAACACGGTGCGCAGCACGGCCTGGTTGGCGCGCGCGAAGCCGGGCTGCGCGAAGTGGTAGGTGCGGTTGCCGCTCAGGCCGGCGCCGTCGAACAGCAGGCGCGAATCGGTCGCCAGTTGCGCGGCGGCCAGGAACGGGTCCCACAGGCCGAGGGCCGCGACGTTGCCCGATTGGTAGGCCGCGATGCTGTCGGAGGCGGTGACGATGTAGACGGGCTCGATGTCCTCGTAGCGCAGGCCCGCGGCTTCGAGCGCGCGGATCAGCACGTACTGCGTGTTGTAGCCGCGGCCGGTGACGACCTTCTTGCCCTTCAGGTCGCGCACGCTGCGGATCGGCGAGTCGCGCGGCACCAGGAAGCCGACGCCTCCGGGGTACGGGCTTTCCGCGGCGAGGTAGGCCAGGCCCTTGCCGCTTGCCTGCTGGAACACGCCGATGCCGTCCGAGGCGTGGCCGAAATCGATGGCGCCGGCGGACAGTGCTTCCGACAGCTGGCTGCCGCCGAGGAACTCGGCCCACTCGACCTTCACGCCGGCCGGCGCGAGCGCCTTCTCGAGCTGGCCGGTGCCCTTGAGGATGTTGAGCGTGTTGAACTTCTGGTAGCCGATGCGCAGCGTTTTCGCGGGCGCCTGGGCAAAGAGCGGCAGGGCGGCGGCGGTGGCCGCGGCGCCGACGCCGGCGCGAAGCAGGAGGCGCCGCGACAGGGCGCACGAAGTGAAGGTGCTGGAGTTCATGGAACGGCCGCGCTGCAAGCGGGCAGGGTGAAGAAAGAAAAGCCGGCCACTCTAGGGTCGCTGCCCGCACCGCGCCACGAATGTTTTCTCATTTGCTCATGCGCAAGTCACGCGGGCATATGCAAGCGGAAATTGCTTCGTTGGCGTGGCCGCATGCGCTGCCTAGAGTCGCGTCTTTTCATTCTCAAGAGCAGGCATGACCCGCAACCATTTCATCGTGACCAGCCTGGCGCTGGCCATCGGCTCTCTTACTCTTTCCGGCGCCGCCTGGGCCGACAAGCTCGACGACGTCAGGAAGGCCGGCGTGCTGCGCGTGGCCGCGTTCGACGGCAACCCGCCGTTCGGCTACATCGACCCCGCCAGCAAGAAGCAGGTGGGCCACGACATCGACCTGGCGACCGAGTTCGCAAAAAGCCTGGGCGTGAAGATCGAGCTCGTGCCGACCAACCCGGCCAACCGCATTCCGCTGCTGACCTCGGGCAAGGTCGACGTCGTGTTCGCGAGCTTCACCATCACCGACGAGCGCGCCAAGGCGGTGGACTTCACCACGCCTTACTTCCTGGTGGGCCAGCAATTCCTGGCCAAAAAGGGCGTGCTGAAGGACGCGGCGCAGATCAAGGACATCCGCATCGGCACCGAGAAGGGCACGACGATGGAGGCCAACCTGCGCAAGAACTACCCCGACGCCAAGGTGGTGCTGTACGACGACTCGCCCTTCGCGCTGGCCGCGCTGCGCAACGGCAACGTGCAGGCCATCACCAACGACGGCGTGAAGCTCACGGCGCAATGGGGCGCGCTGCCCGACAAGGACAAGTACGAGATCCCGCCGATCACCGTGTCCAAGGAATACCTGGGCGCCGCGGTGCCCAAGGGCGAGACGCGGCTGCTCGAGGCGCTGAACACCTGGCTGGTCGACAGCGAGAAGAACGGCCGCGCGCTGGCCATCTACGACACCTGGTTCGGCCCCGGCAGCAAGGCGCCGCTGCCGCGCCTGCTGAAGATCGGCGACCAGCGGGTGGCGGCCAATTGAGGTCGATGCGCCCTTGATCGATCTGTTGCGCGAGCAGCTGCTCGCGCCTCGCTACCTGGGCTGGCTGCTCGACGGCTGGCTGACGACGGTGTGGACCTCGCTGCTGGTTTCGGCGGGGGCCACGGCGCTGGGCATCGTCATCGCGGCCGGCCGGTCTTCGCACCGGCCGGCGTTGCTGCGCGCGACCGGCGCGTATGTCTCGCTGTTTCGCAACACACCGTTGCTGGTGCAGCTTTTCTTCTGGTACTTCGGCGCGCCGGCGGTGCTGCCCGAGGCGGTGCGCGAGTGGGTCTACGCGGGGCATGTGCTGTCGTTCGAGCTGCTGTCGGCGCTGGTCGGGCTCACGCTGTACGCGGCGGCCTACGTGGGCGAAGACATCCGCTCGGGCATTCGCGGCGTGCCGGTGGGGCAGACGCTGGCCGCGTCGGCGCTGGGCTTCACGCGCGCGCAGGTGATGTCGCAGGTGGTGCTGCCGCAGGCGCTGCGCATCGCGTTGCCGCCGCTGCTGGGGCAGTACATGAACATCGTCAAGAACACCTCGCTCGCGATGGCGGTGGGGCTGGTCGAGCTGTCGTACACCTCGCGGCAGGTGGAGGCCGAGACCTTCAAGACGTTCCAGGCCTTCGGCTTCGCGACGCTGCTGTACATCGTGACCATCGGCGCGATCGAGCTGCTCGCGGCCTGGGCGTCGCGCCGGCAAGGGAGGCCCGCATGGCGGCAATGATCGAGACGCTGTGGGACAGCCTGCCGTACCTGCTGTGGGGCGCGTTTCCGCAAGGGCCGCTGGGCGGCGCGGCGCTCACGGTGCTGCTCAGCGCCGGCTCGGCCGTTGTGTCGGCGGTGCTGGGGCTGGCGTGGGGCATCGGGCTGGCCAGCACGCGCGGCTGGGCCAGGGCGGTGCTCACGCTGGTGCTGGGGTTCTTTCGCGCGATACCGGTGCTGATGCTGATCTTCTGGACCTACTTCCTGCTGCCCTTCGCGCTGGGCATCAGCGTGCCGGGCGTGCTGTCGGTCATGTGCGCGCTGTCGCTGGTGGGCGGGGCCTACCTGGCGCATGCGGTGAACGCAGGCATTCGCGGCGTGGGCGAGGGGCAATGGGCGGCGGGGCTGTCGCTCGGGCTCACGCGCTGGGGCACGCTGCGTTTCGTCGTGCTGCCACAGGCGCTGCGCATGATGCTGCCGTCGTTCGTCAACCAGTGGGTGACGCTGGTCAAAGACAGTTCGCTGGCCTACATCGTGGGCGTGGGCGAGCTGTCGTTCGTGGCGTCGCAGGTGAATGCGCGCACCATGGTCTATCCGGCGGAGATCTTCATGCTGGTGGGCGCCATCTACTGGCTGCTGTGCACCGGGCTCGACCGGCTGGCGAACGGCGTGGTCCGGCGGGCGCAGGCGAGGGCGCGGCAACCCAAGAACTTTTCTGGAAAAGGTCTTGAGCGCTTCGCATAATCGCCTTCGTCGCAAGACGCCCTCATTTCACAGGAGTTTTTACCCATGGCCCAGATCCGCATCGCCGTTCTCGTCGGCAGCCTTCGCAAGGATTCGTACAACCAGAAGCTGGCTCTTGCGCTGGCGCATCTCGCTCCGGCGGATGTCACCTTCGAGCACCTGCGCATCGACGACCTGCCGGCCTACAACCAGGACGACGACGGCAACCAGGCCGCGCCGGTGAAGCGCCTGAAGACCGAGATCGCGGCGGCCCAGGGCCTGCTGTTCATCACGCCCGAATACAACCGCTCGATTCCGGGCGTGCTGAAGAACGCCATCGACCACGCCTCGCGCCCCTATGGCCAGAGCGCGTGGGCCGGCAAGCCGGCGGGCGTGGTCGGCGTGTCGGTCGGCGCCATCGGCACCGCGCTGGCGCAGCAGCACCTGCGCAACATCCTGGCTTACCTCGACGTGCCCACGCTGGGCGCGCCCGAAGTGTTCCTGCAGGCCAAGGAAGACCTGTTCGACGACAAGGGCCACATCGGCAACGAAGGCACGAAGAAGTTCCTGCAGGGCTGGATGGACAAGTACGTGGCCTGGGTGAAGGCGCACTCGGCCTGAGTTGCTTGCAGTCGCGCCGCGCTCAGCGCGGCGCAAGGCTCTGCATGTAGGTGCAGAACATGTCGGCCATCGCGTTCGACCAGGCCTCGATCTCGGCGGCGGTGCGAGGGCTTTCGGAAAAGTCCTTGCCCACCGTGCTGAGGGTTTTCATGATGAGGTCGCCCGCCATTTCGCGCGTGGCGTCGGAGGCCGCCGGCAGGGCCTGCCTCATGAACGCATGCACGATGCCGTTGCCGGCGGCGCGCACTTCTTGCGCTTCGGGGGCGTCCCGGTAGAACGGCGCCGCATCGCCGAGCGCCGTTCGCACTTCGGCTTCTTCACATTCGGAACGGATGAACGCGTGCGTGAGCATGCGCAGGCGCTCGAGCGGAGGGCGTTGAGCGTCTTCGAGGATGCCGCGCATCATCTGCATGGTCTGCCGCCATTCGTCGCTTTGCAGGCGGAACAGGATCGACGCCTTGTTCGGGAAGTACTGGTAGACCGACCCGACACTCACGCCGGCCCGCTCGGCGACGCGCGTGGTCGTGAAGCGGTGCGCGCCTTCCTTCGCCAAAACCTGAACAGCTGCCTGAAGAATGGCCCCGAGGAGGTCGGCCGAGCGCGCCTGCTTGGGCTGTCTGCGAGAGGAGATGGACGCACTTTGGCGGTCGGTCATGGGTGGGATCCGGAACGCGAATGGAAAACATGAAGGGTTCTTCATATTATTTCGCATCTGCTTTTCAAACGGAAGAACCCAATGACGACCTTGACCTCCGAGCCGCTCGCACCCCTGCTGGACCGCCTGTTCCTGCAAGCCGAAGCGGCAACCAGCCCCGCCGTGGCCCGCATCGGCCACGAAGAGCGCCAGCGGCTGATGCACAGCAAGACCGAATACCTCGACTTCTACAGCCGCATGAAGGACCTGTGGCTGCCGGTGTCGCGCGAGACCGGCGTGCTGCTGTACATGCTGGCGCGCAGCACGAACGCGCGCAACATCGTGGAGTTCGGCACCTCCTTCGGCCTGTCCACGCTGTACATGGCCGCGGCGCTGCGCGACAACGGCGGCGGCCGCCTGATCGGCAGCGAGTTCGAGCCGTCGAAGATCGCCAAGGCCCGCGAGCACCTGGCCGAAGGGGGCGTGAGCGACCTGGTCGAGATCCGCGAAGGCGATGCGCTGAAGACGCTGGCCGCGGACCTTCCGGCGTCCATCGACCTGCTGCTGCTCGACGGTGCGAAGTCGCTCTACAGCGACGTGCTGGCGCTGGTCGAGAGCCGCCTGCGGCCGGGTGCGCTGATCGTGGCGGACAACGCCGACCACAGCCCGGACTACCTGGCGCGCGTGCGCGCTCCCGGCAGCGGCTACCTGTCGGTGCCGTTCGCGGGCGACGTGGAACTGTCGACCCGCCTGGGCTGAATATCGATCAGCCCGGCTGCCGCGCCTGAAAAAAAACCGCCCAGCAGGGCGGTTTTTTCATGGCGCGGGGCCGGATCAGGCGGCGATCGCGGCTTTGCTCTGGTTGGCGGCTTCGCCGGTGGCGACCACGATGTCGGCGCGGGCCGAGGCCAGGGCCGTGGCCTTGGCGCCGTCGCCCATCGCCACGCCTTCGGCGCGCACGAAGCGCACGTCGGTCACGCCGAAGAAGCCGAAGATCACCTTGAGGTAGCTCTCCTGGTGTTCCATGGCCTGGCCGCCTTCGCTGGTGGAGTAGACGCCGCCACGGGTCGAGGCCACGATGACGGTCTTGCCACCGGCCAGGCCCACGGGGCCCTTGTCGGTGTACTTGAAGGTGCGGCCGATTTGCGCGAGGCGGTCGATCCAGGCCTTGAGCTGCGTCGGGATCGAGAAGTTGTAGAACGGCGTGCCGATGACGATCACGTCCGAGGCCAGGAACTGGCTCACGAGCTTTTCGGACAGCGCGTTCTCACGCTGCTGCGCTTCGGTCGGCTGGGCTTGCACGCCGGTCTTGATGCCCAGCGCGTCGGCGCTGAAGTGCGAGGGGGTGTCGACGGCCAGGTCGAGGTATTCGACGGTGGTGTCGGGGTGGGCGGCGCGCCAGGCGGCCACGGTTTCGGCCGAGAGCAGGCGCGAGGTCGAGTTGGCGGCGAGGATGCTGGAGTCGATGTGGAGCAGCTTCATGATCAGTCAATCACTTTCTTGGGGCTGTCGGCACTCAAATTGGCCGGCGATGTGAGAATTCTATTTTTGGATCGAGTGGGCGATAAGTAGCCAAAAATCGCCTAGATCGTTCTGTTTGCGGGACAATGAAGCGATGCAAGACCTCAACGACATGGTTTTCTTCGCCGAAGTGGCGGAGCGGGGCGGCTTTGCCGCGGCCAGCCGGGCGCTGGGCATTCCCAAGTCGCGCCTGTCGCGCCGCGTGGCCGACCTCGAAGAGCGGCTGGGCGTGCAGCTGATGCAGCGCAGCACGCGCCGGCTGTCGCTCACGCCGGCCGGCGAGATCTACCTGCGCCACTCGTCCGCCATGCGCGACGCGGCGCAGGCGGCCGCCGAGGCGGTGGCGCAGGTGCAGACCGAGCCCAGCGGGCTGGTGCGGCTGAGCTGCCCGGTGACCATTTCGCACAGCGGTCTGGCGCAACTGATGCCGATCTTCATGGCGCGCTACCCGGCGGTGCGCATCGACATGCGGGTGATCAACCGGCCGGTCGACCTGATCGAGGAGGGCATCGACATCGCGCTGCGCGTGCGGCCCGCCATCGAGGACAGCACTGTGCTGGTGGCCAAGACCTTCGGCTACAGCCGGGGCGTGCTGGTTGCCAGCCCCGAACTGCTGGCAAGCCACGGGCCCGTGAACACGCCGGCCGACCTGGCAAAGCTGCCCACGGCCGCCATGTCGGTGAACGGCGAAGGGCGCAACGACTGGCGGCTCGAAGGCCCGAACGGCGAGGTCTACCTGCACTCGCACACGCCGCGCTACGTGGCCGACGACCTGGCCACGCTGCAGTTCGGCACGCTGGGCGGCGTGGGCGCGACCCTGCTGCCCGACTACATGTGCCGGGCCGACGTCGATGCCGGCCGGCTCGTGCGGGTGCTGCCGGGCTGGGGGCCGTCGCCGGTGGTGGCGCACATGGTGTTTCCGGCGCGGCGGGCGCTGGTGCCGGCGGTGCGGCGGCTGATCGACTTCCTGACCGAGCACCTGCAGAACGTCGACATGCGCATGTTTTGAGGCGTCATGGCGGTCGTTATGCGAAAAACGTCATATCCAAACAAGCAGATATTCGTTTGGCATTGAAGCAAGGGTTCGCACAATCCAAGGCTCCCATCCAATCCAGGAGCGACCATGGCTACTCTGCGACTCGGCGACACCGCCCCCAATTTCACCCAGGACTCCAGCGAAGGCCCCATCGACTTCTACCAGTGGGCCGGTGATTCGTGGATCGTGTTCTTCTCGCACCCGGCCGACTTCACGCCCGTGTGCACCACCGAACTCGGCAAGACGGCGGCGCTGTCGGGCGAGTTCGCCAAGCGCGGCGTCAAGCCCATCGCGCTGAGCGTGGACCCGGCCACCAAGCACAAGGAATGGATCGGCGACATCAACGAGACGCAGAACACCACAGTCAACTTCCCCATCATCGCGGACGCCGACCGCAAGGTGGCCGACCTGTACGACCTGATCCACCCGAACGCCTCGACCACGGCCACGGTGCGCAGCGTCTACATCATCGACCCCAAGAAGATCATTCGCACCACCATCACGTACCCGGCATCGACCGGCCGCAACTTCGACGAGATCCTGCGCGTGATCGACTCGCTGCAGCTCACCGACAGCCACAAGGTGGCCACGCCCGTGAACTGGAAGGACGGCGACGACGTGGTCATCGTGCCGAGCATCCAGGACCCGGCCGAACTCGCCGAGCGCTTCCCCAAGGGCTTCAAGGCCGTCAAACCGTACCTGCGCATCACGCCGCAGCCCAACAAGTAAGCGGGACACGAGGCAGCGTCGGCATGCAGACCCGCGTCATCATCGTGCCCGGCTGGCGCGACTCGGGGCCCGGCCATTGGCAGAGCCTCTGGGAAGAGCGCATTCCGGGCGCGGCGCGGGTGGTGCAGGACGACTGGGCCTCGCCCAAGCGCGACGCCTGGGTGCCCGCGCTGGCCAAGCTGGTGCTCGAGACGCCCGGCCCCGTGGTCATTGCGGCGCACAGCCTGGGCTGCATCGCCACGGCGCACCTGCCGGCCGCTGCGGCCGCGCGCATCCAGGGCGCGCTGCTGGTGGCACCGGCCGACCCCGAGCGCCGCGCGGTGCTGTCCGACTTCGCGCCCGTGCCGTATGCGGCGCTGCCGTACCGCAGCATCGTGGTGGCGAGCAGCAACGATCCGTTTTGCCCGATCCGCCTGGCGGGTGCATATTCGCGCGCCTGGGGCAGCGAGTTCGTGCGCATGCAGAATGCGGGCCACATCAACATCGACTCGGGACATGGAGACTGGCCGCTGGGCCTGGCCTTGCTCCAGTCCCTGACCGACGAGCCCGCCGCGTGGTCGGCGGGCCGTGAATTTTCAGAAACCTTGGCAATCACATGACTTCCAGAATCAAGACCTTCGTCGCCGTGCTCGCGCTGGCGTCCTCCGCACTCGCCGGCAGCAGCGCCTTCGCGCAGGGCACATCGCTGCTGAACGCCTCGTACGACGTGGCCCGCGAGTTCTACAAGGACTACAACGCGGCCTTCGTGGCGCACTACAAGAAGGCCACCGGCAAGGACGTGAAGATCGACCAGTCGCATGGAGGCTCCAGCGCGCAGGCCCGCGCGGTGGCCGACGGCCTGGACGCCGACGTGGTGACCATGAACACCTCGACCGACATCGACTTCCTGGCCAACACCGGCGTGGTCGCGAAGGACTGGACCAGGAAATTCCCCGAGAACGCATCGCCGACCACGTCGACCATGCTGTTCCTGGTGCGCAACGGCAACCCCAAGGGCATCAAGGACTGGGACGACCTGATCAAGCCGGGCGTGCAGGTCGTGATCGTCAACCCCAAGACCGGCGGCAACGGCCGCTACGCCTACCTGGCGGCCTGGGGCTACGTCAAGAAGAAGGGCGGCACCGACGCCCAGGCGGCGGAGTTCGTCGGCAAGCTGTTCAAGAACGTGCCGGTGCTGGCACGCGGCGGCCGCGACGCCACCACGGCCTTCCTGCAACGCAACATCGGCGATGCGCTGATCACCTTCGAATCCGAAGTGGTCTCCATCGACCGTGAATTCGGCACCGGCAAGGTCGACTCGGTGTATCCGTCGATCAGCATCGTGGCCGAGAACCCGGTGGCCGTGGTCGAGCGCACCGTCAACAAGAAGGGCACCGGCGAACTCGCCAAGGCCTACCTCGACTGGCTGTACTCCGAAGAAGCGCAGGAAATCGCGGCCAAGCACGCGCTGCGTCCGCGTTCGCAGGCCGTGCTCAAGAAGTACGCCTCGACCTTCAAGCCGCTGCAGCTGTTCACGGTGCAGGAACTGTTCGGCAGCCTGGGCGACGCGCAGAAGGTGCACTTCAACGACGGCGGCCAGTTCGACAAGCTCTACACGCCCGGCGCGAAGTAAATGAGCGGCGCTGTTTCTTCGGCGCTCCCGTCCGCGGGAGCGCCGCTTTCGCGTGTGAACCGGGCAGGGGGCGCCAAGCGCGTGCTGCCCGGTTTCCACATCACGCTCGGCTTCTCGATCCTGTACCTGAGCCTGATCGTGCTGATCCCGCTGTCGGCGCTGGTCTTCAAGACCTTCACGCTGACCTGGGACCAGTTCTGGGTGGCCGTGACCGCGCCGCGCGTGATGGCCTCCTACCGGCTGACCTTCGGCGCGTCGCTGTTCGCGGCGATCGTCAACGCGGTGTTCGGGCTGCTGGTGGCCTGGGTGCTGGTGCGCTACAAGTTTCCGGGCAAGCGCATCGTCGACGCGCTGGTCGACCTGCCGTTCGCGCTGCCGACGGCCGTGGCCGGCATTTCGCTCACGGCGCTGCTCGCGGGCAACGGCTGGGTCGGGCAACTGCTCGAGCCGCACGGCATCAAGCTGGCGTTCACGCCGGCGGGCATCGTCATCGCGCTGATCTTCATCGGGCTGCCGTTCGTGGTGCGCACGGTGCAGCCGGTGCTCGAAGACGCCGAGAAAGAGCTGGAAGAAGCCGCGACCTCGCTGGGCGCCACGCGCCTGCAGACCTTCACCAAGGTGATCTTCCCGTCGATCGCGCCGGCACTGCTCACCGGCTTTGCCATGGCCTTCGCGCGCGCCATCGGCGAATACGGCTCGGTGATCTTCATCGCCGGCAACATGCCGATGATCTCGGAGATCACGCCGCTGATCATCATCGGCAAGCTGGAGCAGTACGACTACGCGGGCGCCACGGCGGTCGCGCTGGTGATGCTGGTCATTTCCTTCGTCCTGCTGCTGGTCATCAACGGCCTGCAAGCCTGGCAGCGCCGAAGGGCAGGGGCCTGACATGAGCGCACCTTCCAAAGTCATTCGCCGCGCGCAAGCCGGCACCACCGAGTCGGCCTGGGTCCGCTGGTCGCTGATCGGCCTGGCGCTCGCGTTCATGTTCCTGTTCCTCGTGCTGCCGCTGGCCGCCGTGGCGACCGAGGCATTGCGCAAGGGCGTCGGGGCTTACCTCGACGCGCTGAAGGAGCCCGATGCGTGGAGCGCCATCCGCCTCACGCTGATCACCGCCGCCATCGCGGTGCCGATGAACCTCGTGTTCGGCGTGGCCGCCGCGTGGGCCATCGCCAAGTTCGAGTTCCGTGGCAAGGCGTTTCTCACCACGCTGGTCGACCTGCCGTTCGCGGTGTCGCCGGTGGTGGCGGGCCTGATCTACGTGCTGGTGTTCGGCGCGCAGGGCTGGTTCGGCCCGTGGCTGGCGGAACACGACATCAAGATCATCTTCGCCGTGCCCGGCATCGTGCTGGCGACCGTGTTCGTCACGTTCCCGTTCATCGCGCGCGAGCTCGTGCCGCTGATGCAGGCGCAGGGCACCGACGAGGAGCAGGCCGCCATCGTGCTGGGCGCAACCGGCTGGCAGACCTTCTGGCGCGTGACCTTGCCCAACATCAAGTGGGGCCTGCTGTACGGCGTGATCCTTTGCAACGCGCGCGCCATGGGCGAGTTCGGCGCGGTGTCGGTGGTGTCGGGCCACATCCGCGGCCAGACCAACACCATGCCGCTGCATGTCGAAGTGCTCTACAACGAATACCAGTCAGTGGCCGCGTTCGCCGTGGCCTCGCTGTTGGCCATCCTGGCGCTGGTCACGTTGGTGATCAAGTCGGTCATCGAGTGGCGCCATGAGCGCGAGATGAAGGCCATTGCAGAGCTGCCCCCCGAACGGCCCCCCGAAACCACGGCGGCCTGAGAGAGAAGAAATCATGAGCATCGAAATCCGCAACATCAGCAAGCAGTTCGGCGACTTCCGCGCCCTGCGCGACGTGAACCTCGACGTGGAGTCGGGGGAACTGGTCGCGCTGCTCGGTCCCTCGGGCTGCGGCAAGACCACGCTGCTGCGCATCATCGCCGGCCTGGAAACGGCCGACAGCGGCAGCATTCTTTTCTCGGGCGAAGACACCACCGACGTGCACGTGCGCGAGCGGCAGGTGGGTTTCGTGTTCCAGCACTACGCGCTGTTCCGCCACATGACCGTGTTCGAGAACGTGGCCTTCGGCCTGCGCGTGAAGCCACGCAAGGAACGCCCGAGCGACGCGCAGATCAAGGCCAAGGTGACCGACCTGCTCAAGCTGGTGCAGCTCGACTGGCTGGCCGACCGCTACCCGTCGCAGCTCTCGGGCGGCCAGCGCCAGCGCATTGCGCTGGCCCGCGCGCTGGCCGTGGAGCCCAAGGTGCTGCTGCTGGACGAACCCTTCGGCGCGCTCGATGCCAAGGTGCGCAAGGAGCTGCGCCGCTGGCTGCGCCGTCTGCACGACGAACTGCATGTCACCTCGATCTTCGTCACGCACGACCAGGAAGAAGCGCTGGAGGTGGCCGACCGCGTGGTGGTCATCAACAAGGGGCAGATCGAGCAGGTCGGCTCGCCGCAAGAGGTGTGGGACCAGCCGGCGAGCCCGTTCGTCTACGGCTTTTTGGGCGACGTGAACCTGTTCCACGGCCGGGCCGACAACGGCGCGGTGCAACTGGACGGCATGCGCCTGGATTCGCCCGAGCACAGCGGCGCGCGCGACGCCAAGGCCCGCGCCTACGTGCGTCCGCATGACATCGATGTGACACGCTACGTGAGCGGCGCGTCGGGCATCGTCGCCACGCTGGCGCGCGCAATTGTGGTCGGACCGATCGCGCGGCTGGAACTTGAGCCCACGGAAACGAATCCAGATAATCCGGGCTCCGGAACCATCATCGAGGCGCAACTCCCTGCGCAACAGTTCCGTGACCTGGACTTGAAGGAAGGCGACACCGTCGTCGCCAACCCACGCAAGGCCAGGGTGTTCGTAGAAGAAGATTGGGTATCTCCTTGATCGATTGGTACTTCGGCGCGCCGCGCCGCGCGTATGGGCTGATCTGCCTGGCCTGCGTTCTCATGCTGGCCTTCGGGCTCTACCTGCAGCACGTGGTGGGGCTCGAGCCTTGTCCCATGTGCATCGTGCAGCGGTATGCGCTGGTGCTGGTGGCGCTGTTCACCGGCCTGGCCGGGGTGTTCCGCAACGTCGGCCTGCGCTTCGCGGGCGGCCTGCTCGCACTGGTCTCGGCCCTGGGCGGCGCTTACACGGCGGCCTCGCAGAGCTGGCTGCAGTGGTATCCGCCCGAAGTCGTGTCCTGCGGGCGCGACCTCTACGGAATGATCGAGACCTTTCCGCTGAAGCGCGCGCTGCCGATGATCTTTCGCGGCGGCGGCGACTGCTCGAAGGTCGACTGGACGCTGTTCGGCCTGACGCTGGCGAACTGGTCGTTCGTCGCGTTCACGGTGCTGTCGCTGCTGCTGATCACGCTGCTCGTGCGCTCGCGCCGCGCGCGCTGAGCCCTTAACGCCTGTCGCAATGAAAAACGCCGCCCCATGAGGGCGGCGTTTGTCGTTGTGGCGCAAGCGCGCTGGCCGGTGCCGACGTCAGTTGAACCAGCCCTGGCCCGAGAAGCCGCAGGCCATTTCCTCGAGCAGGCTGCGCCAGTACCAGCGGCTGGCGCAGCTGTCGACCAACGCGGTGTTCACGGGCTGCGTCGCCTGCTGCGTGACCGGCGTCATGAAGCCCAGCGGGTCTTGCCGGGCCGCGGCGACTTCTTCTCCCTGGGTCTTCGGGGTCGGCATGTCGATGGCCGCGACGGCGTTCGACGCCCGCGTCCTGGTGCCGTCCGCCGGCGTGTAGGCGGCGGCCGCCGCGCCGCTGAATGCGAGCAGCGTGGCAATTGCACCGGCCAATGCCGCATTGCGCAGCGTATTCGACTGTTTGAATTTCATGGTCGTTTCCCCTTGATTGAAGGCATCGGAAAGAGACGCGCGGGCCGCGCGAAATCGATATTCCGCGTGCCATTTGCGCCTCGTGTCATGGCCCGCAATGCGCGGTCCATTTGGAAAATGTAGAAGCGCGTTTCATCGTGATCCAGTGCCAAAAGTCACGATGTGGTCACCGCATGAATCGCGCGCGCCACGCTGTAAGACGATGGTGCCAAGGGCCATCGCGGGTCTTTAATTTTTCTTCAGTAAACGCAGCTAGGATGACAGCAGACCCAAGGGTTCTTCTTTTTCCGGCGTTGAATTTCCGCGAAAACAATCCGCGTTCCAGCGCCCCTTTTTTTTCTCCCGCATGCCCAATACCCAACCCCGGCGATCGCGCAAATATCTCATTGGCATTTCCGTTCTGGTCGTTCTGGCGGCCATTGCCTATTTCTCGCTGAGTCCCGCGAAAAAGGCCGACTACCTGACCGCCACGGTGCAGCGCAGCGACCTCGAGAACGCAGTGCTGGCCACTGGCGTGCTGCAGGCGCTCAAGCAGGTGGAAGTGGGCGCGCAGGTCAACGGGCAGCTCAAGTCGCTGAAGGTGGTGCTGGGGCAGGCCGTGAAGAAGGGCGACTGGCTCGCCGAAATCGACCCCGTCATTTCGCAGAACACGCTCGCGCAGGAGCAGGCCAAGCTCGACAACCTGCAGGCCCAGAAGCTCGCGAAAGAGGTGCGCATCAAGCAGGCGCAACTGAGCTGGACGCGCCAGCAGGAAATGCTCGCGCAGGACGCGGCCGCCCGGCAGGACATGGAAACCGCCGACGCCGAACTGCGCGCGCTGCGTGCCGACGGCGTGTCGCTCGACGCGCAGATCCGCCAGCAGCGGCTGGCGCTGGCCTCCGCGCAGACCAACCTGTCGTACACGCGCATCATCGCGCCCATCGACGGCGACGTGGTGTCCATCAGCACGCTCGAAGGCCAGACCGTGGTGGCCTCGTTCCAGGTGCCCACGCTGATGAAGCTGGCCGACCTGTCGACCATGACGGTCAAGGCGCAGGTGTCCGAGGCCGACGTGGTGCGCGTGAAGGCCGGGCAGCCGGTGTACTTCACCATCCTGGGCGACCCCGACACGCGCTACCACGGCACGCTGCGCGCCGTGCAGCCGTCGCCCGAGAAAATCAACAACGCCGTGTTCTTCAACGCGCTGTTCGACGTGCCCAACCCCGACCGCACATTGCGCGTGGACATGACGACGCAGGTCGCGATCCTGCTGGGCGAGGCCAAGCAGGCGCTGGTGGTGCCGCTGACCGCGCTGGGCAACCGCGACAAGGACGGCCGCCAGGAAGTGCGCGTGCTGAAGGCCGACCAGACCGTGGAAAAGCGCATGGTGCGCGTCGGCATCACCAACAACTTCCAGGCCCAGGTGCTGGAAGGCCTCAAAGAGGGCGACAGCGTCATCACCGGCGATGCCTCGGCGGTGTCGGAGCACGGTGACAACGCGGACGGCGGCAACAACGGCGGCGGCCGGGGCAAGCGCCCATGACACAGGTGCGGCAAGCAAAGCAGCCGTTGCTCGCCCTGCGCGGCATCGGCCGCAGCTTTCCTTCGGGCGAGCAGGAAGTGCAGGTGCTGAAGAACGTCGACCTGGACATCGGCAACGGCGAAATGCTGGCCATCGTCGGCGCGTCGGGTTCGGGCAAGTCGACGCTGATGAACATCCTGGGCTGCCTCGACCGGCCGAGCAGCGGCACCTACACGGTGTCGGGCAAGGACGTGGGCACGCTGGACAGCGACGCGCTGGCCGAGCTGCGGCGCGAGCATTTCGGCTTCATCTTCCAGCGCTACCACCTAATGCAGCACCTGAGCGCCACCGGCAACGTCGAGGTGCCCGCGGTGTACGCCGGCACCGACGGCGAAGCGCGCGACACACGCGCGCGCCAGTTGCTGGCGCGGCTGGGCCTGGGCGACCGCACCGAGCACCGGCCGAGCCAGCTCTCGGGCGGCCAGCAGCAGCGCGTGAGCATTGCGCGCGCGCTCATGAACGGCGGGCAAGTGATCCTGGCCGACGAGCCGACCGGCGCGCTCGACAGCAAGAGCGGGCAAGAGGTGATCGGCATCCTGCGTGAGCTGCATGCGCAGGGCCACACGGTCATCATCGTGACGCACGACATGCAGGTGGCCAGCTGCACCGAACGCATCATCGAGATCGCCGACGGCGTGATCGTGCGCGACCGGCCGAACACGCCGACGGTGGCCGCGCCCGAGCAGGCGGCGCAGGCCGGCGACACCGCGCCGGCGGCGGGCGTCGTGACCAAACCCAAGCTCGGCATCGCGCGCTTCAGCACGGGCTGGGCCCGCTTTGCCGAGGCCTTCCGCATGGCATGGCGCTCGATGATGGCGCACCGCATGCGCACGGCGCTGACCATGCTGGGCATCGTCATCGGCATCACCTCGGTGGTGTCGATCGTGGCCATCGGGGAGGGCGCCAAGCGCTTCGTGCTGTCGGACATCAAGGCCATCGGCACCAACACGCTCGACGTGTACCCGGGCCACGATTTCGGCGACGACAAGGCCACCAGCATCCGCACGCTGCTGCCGTCCGACCTCGACGCGCTCGCGGCGCAGCCCTATGTGCACAGCGTGACGCCGTCGACCTCGCGCAGCCTGCGGCTGCGCTACCGAAGCACCGACATCAACGGCACGGTCAACGGCGTCAGCGACAACTTCTTTCGGGTGCGCGACATCCAGATGGCGAGCGGCGCGGCCTTCACGGCGGCCGACGTGCGGCACCAGTCGCAGGTGGTGGTGATCGACCAGAACACGCGGCGCAAGCTCTTTCCCGCGGGCGTCGACGCGGTGGGCAAGATCATCCTGGTGGGCAGCCTGCCGTGCACGGTGATCGGCGTGTCGCAGGAAAAGAAGAACATGTTCGGCGAGAACAAGTCGCTCAACATCTGGCTGCCCTACAGCACGGGCGCAAGCCGGCTCTTCGGGCAGCAGCACTTCGACAGCATCACGGTGCGCATCCGCGACGACCAGCCGACCAAGGCGGCCGAGGACAGCATCGTCAAGCTGCTGACCATGCGCCACGGCGGCAAGGACTTCTTCACCTTCAACATGGACAGCATCGTGAAGACGGCCGAGCGCACGAGCCAGTCGCTCACGCTGCTGCTGTCGCTCATTGCCGTGATCTCGCTGGTTGTGGGCGGCATCGGCGTGATGAACATCATGCTGGTGTCGGTGACCGAGCGCACCCGCGAGATCGGCATTCGCATGGCGGTGGGCGCGCGGCAGAGCGACGTGCTGCAGCAGTTTCTGACCGAGGCGGTGCTGGTGTGCCTGGTGGGTGGGTTGATCGGTGTGACGCTGTCGTACGGCATCAGCTTTGTGTTTTCGCTTTTCGTCAAGCAATGGCAAATGATCTTTTCGATAGGGGCCGTGGTGTCGGCATTTCTGTGTGCCACGCTGATCGGCGTGTTGTTCGGCTACCTGCCGGCGCGCAATGCCGCGCGGCTGGACCCGATCGAGGCGTTGGCTCGTGAGTAGCGCGCGTCTTCATCTGGGGGCCGTGGCCGCCGCTGCCATATTGGCGCTCGGCGGGTGCACGCTGTTCAAGCCCGAACAGCGCGAGCAGCGGCCGTTGAACGTGCCGCAGGCCTGGCAGCAACAACAACCCGCCGCCCTGAACGCGGCTGCGATGCCGGCTGACAACTGGTGGTCGAGCTTCGGCGATCCGCAACTCGACGCGCTGATCGACAACGCGCTGCGCACCAACAACGACCTGGCCGTCGCGGGCATTCGCGTGCAGCGGGCGCAGTTGCAGGCGGGCATTGCGAACACCAACCTCACGCCAGGCGTGGTGGGGCAGGCCGCCACGAGCCGCAGCTACGACCTGAAGCACGGTGGCGTGGCCGGCTCGGCATCGAGCTCGCTGGTCACCTTGAGCTACGAGCTCGACCTGTGGGGGCGGCTTGCCGCACTGCGCAGCGCCGCCGACTGGGAACTGCAGGCCACCGAGTCCGACCGCCGCGCCGCCGCGCTGGCGCTGGTCGGCACGACGGCCGGGCTCTACTGGCAGACCGGCTACCTCAACCAGCGCATCGCATTGAGCGAGGCGGGCATCGAAGACGGCCGGCGCATTCTCGCGCTGGTGCGCACCAAGTACGCGGCGGGTGCGGTGTCGGGACTGGACGTGGCGCAGGCCGGCCAGAACCTCGCCACGCAAGAAGCTGCGCACACGCAGCTGCTGCAGCAGCGCGTCGAGGCGCGCAATGCGCTGGCCATCTTGTTCGACCAGCCGCCGGTGCCGCCGGGCGCGGAACCGGCGCGCTTGCCCGATACCGCGCTGCCGGCCATCGATGCCGGCGTGCCGGCCAGCCTGCTGAGCCGTCGGCCCGATCTGCGGGCGGCCGAGTCGCGGCTGCGCGAGTCGCTGGCGAACGTGGACGCCACGCGCACCGGCTTCTATCCGACGCTGAGCCTGACCGGCTCGCTCGGCACGTCGAGCACGGCGCTCGGGGAGCTGCTGAAGAACCCCGTGGGCACGCTCGGCGCCGGGCTGGCCTTGCCGTTCCTGCAATGGAACACGGCGCGGCTTTCGGTCGGCGTGTCGCAGACGCAGTACGAAGAAGCGGTGCTGGGTTTCAGGCAGTCGCTGTACACGGCGCTGTCGGAGGTGGAGAACGCGCTGTCGTCGCGCACGCAGCTGCGCGATGAAAGCGTCAAGCTGGTGCTGGCGTTGCAGCAGGCGCAGCGCGCGGAGAACTTGTCCGAGGTGCGCTACCGGGCCGGGGCGACCGCGCTGCAACCAGTGCTCGATGCCAAGGACCGGCGTCGCACGGCGCAGGTGTCGCTGGCGCTGAACCGGCTGAACCAGTTCAACGCGACGATGACGCTGTACAAGGCGCTGGGCGGCGGGGCCGCGGCCGGTTCGTAGCCCGCGCCGGGGCGCCTACAGCGGCAGCGTGTCGAAGGCCGCGTAGACCGTGGCCAGCCACGACTTCACGCGCTGGCGCTCCAGCAGCCCGAGCGCATGCGCGCCTTCGCGGTCGTGCACGGCCTTCCAGAAGCTCGTGTTCTGCGCATCGATCTTGCGCATGCTGGCCTCGTGCAGACGGGGCAGCGCGATCACGCGCGCGCCGTTGGCCGTGGCCTTCGACAGCGACTGCGAGCCCAGCAGCATTCCGAAGTCGCTGCCGCGCCCGTAGTTCTGCACCACGATGTAGTTGGGCCGGTTGCCGAAGGTGTCGATCAGCGTGCCGAGCAGGTCGGTCGAGTCCTTGCCGTCGTCGAGCACGTGCCAGAAGTTGACGGTGACGCCGATTTCGGCGAACACGTCGAACAGGTCCGACTCCTTGATCCAGCGCGACAGCGGCGCCAGCGTTTGCGCGGCAAGGTCGACGATCACGCTTTGCTGCGGGTTGCTCTCGAAGCCGTTGACCACGGTGTCCAGGCCCTCGAAGCTGTCGACCACCACGGGCGACGCGAAGCCTTCGTAGAAGCGCGTGAACGAGCTGTGCGAGCGGTCGGTGTCGAAGCCCGTGAAAGGCCGGCTGTGGTCGATGAAGTACTGGGCCAGCACGCGTGCCGTGACCGACTTGCCGACGCCACCTTTCTCGCCACCGATAAAGTTGATTGAGCTCATGAGTTGCTGTTGCCTCTGCTGGGTTGAGGGGTGAAGGGCGAATTCATTCTAGGGCGCCGGTTTTGCGGCTTTGCTATTTGCCGCGCCGGGCCATGGCTTGCAGCAAGGGGTGTGCCTGCAAGCGCTGCTGCAACCGTTTTTTCCACGGCGCGGGCAGCGTCGAGGCGTCGATCATGGCGGGCCACTCGTCGCGCGCGAGCCGCGCCGTGTCGGCCACGACGCGGCGTACCAGCGGTTCGTGCAGCCCGGTCGAAAAGCAGAAGGCGCGCACGTTGGCGGGCGTGAACAGGGCCGTGCGCTTGCCGTTGCCGGTGGCGGCCGAAGGGAGCAGCGGCAGCGCATGGCCGTCGACGCCTTGCATCGCGGCATAGGCCACGATGTCGTAGGCCGGCGCGAGTGTCGGCGAGATGCCGTCGGGGTACAGCACGCCGAAGTTCTTCAGATGCGCGTCGGGGTTGCCGAGCAGATCGTTCACCACGAGGCGGCGCAGCAGCTCGAGCACGGCCTCGTCGCCCAGCGACGGAAAGGCCCGCATGGCCAGCGCCATGTCGAGGTAGCTCGCGCTGTACTTGCGCATCGGATCGATGGCCAGCACCTGCGCGAAGTCCTCGAAGTGGATGCGGCGCGCGCCGTCGCGGTCGAAGCGGGTTACGGCCAGGAACTCGGGCTCGTCGGGCAGCGCGTAGCTGTGCTCGGCGGCAATGGCCGAGAGCGGCGCCAGCTCGGCATGGCAGACCTCGACACCCGCGGCGCCCGCCATCTGCAGCGACAGCATTTCGAGCTGCGGCATGTGCGGCCGGCCCGCGACCGGCAGCTTGGCGATGACCCGCGTGCTCGCACCGGCCCGCGTGCGGGCGACGTACTTGCCGCCCTGGCGCCGCAGGCCGAGCTTGGGCTGCACGCCGGAGACCGAAATGCCCTGCGGCATCGGCAGCTCGACCACCGACATCTCGAGCGCGTCCTGGTCCTGCGTGATGAGCCGCTGCAGCGTGCCGCGATCGACCGACACAGGCTTGGCGCTGACCGCGCCGGGCAGGTCGCCGCCGCAGGCCGCGAGCAGCTCGAAGTGGTCGTTCTCGTGGCAGCCGCGCAGTTGCGCGATGTGGCTGCGCAGCACGCCTTCGGGCAGCAGGTTCTGGAAGAAGCCGGGCAGCGGCCCGCCCTGGGCGTTGAACAGCGGGTTCTTGACGTCGCTCCACAGCGCCGCCTGCGCCGCCGGGTCGCTGGCGACCATCGAGAGCGACAGCACCTCGGGCGGCGGGTTGGCCACCACCTCGGGCTCGGCCACGAAGCGGCACAGGTCGGCGTACTGGAACAGCTTGCCGAAGCGGCGCGCGCCGAGCGAGATCTCGAGGATCTTGACGTTCATGGCGACGAAGGCGGCGAACGTCGCTTGACGTAGGGCGGCGCGGGCGCCTGCGCCACCGCATGACCCACGCGCGTGGCGACGGGGCGGTAGCCGGCGTCGGTGCCCGTGGCCTCGCCGAAGCCCTTGGGTGCGAGCTGCAGTTCGAGCCCCAGCGCATCGACCAGCGCCAGCAGCGACGACAGCTGCGGATTGCCGCGCAGGCTCAGCGCATTGCGCACCGAGCGCTCGGTGAGGCCCGAGCGCAGCGCGATCTCGGCATTCGAGAGGCCGGCAGCCTCGCGGCGGGCGGTCAGGGCGGTGATGAGTTCCTGCTTTTGCACGGAAAGATAATACCGAAAATGCAGTATCAGGAAATATCTTTCCGAATGACCCTTGTGTCCATGCGACTGCCGGGCCGCCTACTTGGGCACCAGCGTGAAGAAGGGCATGACCACGCCCATGATCCAGTTCTGGCCGAAGTCGAGCGCCGCGCGGCGGTATTTCTCGTCGGCCTGGGCGGCCATCAGGTCGAGCCGGGCCACCACCTTCGACAGTTCGCGGTCGGCCACGAGGTTGCGCCCGCGCTCGCTGATCTCGGTGGCCAGCAGCAGCGGCTGGCCGTCGGGGCCGGTCTTGGAGGAGATCAGCCAGAGCGAGATCTCGAAGTTGCGCGCCGCGCGAAAGCTGTTCTCGGCGTTGATGCCGTCGATCATGGTCTGGTCCCATGTGTCGCCGTTGGCCTGCTTGAGCATGGTGGCCCAGCCGTACACCAGCGCCGCCACGCGGTCGCCCTGGTAGGCCTGCGGTCCGGTCTCGAAGGCCAGCCGGATGGCGTCGATGCCGCTGGCGCCGCGCAGCTCGGGCGGGGGCGGGCCCTTGAGCACGGCGTCCCAGGTGTGCTGGGTGGCTTCGTCGAGGCTGGCGGCGGACTTGCGCCATTCGCGCGGATTGCGCTTGTAGAGGGTGGACTGCACGCGGCGCACCGACTGGAGGTTGTCGCGCAGCGAGAGGTTGGCGATGCGGTTGGCGCCGGACTGCATCCACTCCTGGCTGGCGTAGGGCTCGGCGCGCTCGGTGGAGCGGACCGACGCGCAGCCCGCCGTGCCCAGCAGGACGGCCGCGCCCGCCAGCAGGCAGACGCCTCGGGCCGCAAGGGTTGAAACCGGGGAATAGCTCATGCCCTGACGTTATCATCCACGGCTGGGGCGGCGGCCTGCCTTCAAGCTGCGGGGCCGTGCAATTTTCCTTACAAATCAATACCTTGGCGCTATAACCAAGGCAGGCCGACAAGTCGTGCGTCTTAATTCCATCAAGCTTTCGGGCTTCAAGTCGTTCGCCGAACCCACCAACTTCCTGCTGCCGGGCCAACTGGTGGGCGTCGTCGGGCCCAACGGTTGCGGCAAGTCGAACATCATGGATGCGGTGCGCTGGGTGCTCGGCGAGTCGCGTGCGTCGGAGCTGCGCGGCGAGTCGATGCAGGACGTGATCTTCAACGGCACGACCACCCGCAAGCAGGCCAGCCGCTCGAGCGTGGAACTGGTGTTCGACAACGCCGACCATCGCGCCGGCGGTCAATGGAACCAGTTCGGCGAAATCGCGGTGCGCCGCGTGCTCACGCGCGACGGCACCAGCAGCTACTACATCAACAACCAGCCGGTGCGCCGCCGCGACGTGCAGGACGTGTTCCTGGGCACCGGCCTCGGGCCACGCGCCTACGCCATCATCGGGCAGGGCACGATCAGCCGGATCATCGAATCCAAGCCTGAAGAACTGCGCCTGTTCCTCGAAGAAGCCGCGGGTGTTTCGAAGTACAAGGAACGCCGCCGCGAAACCGAGAACCGCCTGGGCGACACGCGCGAGAACCTCACGCGGGTCGAGGACATTCTTCGCGAACTCAACGCCAACCTCGAGAAGCTCGAGAAGCAGGCCGAGGTGGCCGCGCGCTACAACACGCTGCAGGGCGACGCCACGAAGAAGCAGCACCAGCTGTGGTTCTTGAAGCGCAGCGAAAGCAACGCTGATCAGGCCAAGATCAAGGCCGATTCCGAAAAGGCCATCAACGACCTCGAGTCGCGCACGGCCGACCTGCGCCGCATCGAGTCCGAACTCGAAACCGTGCGCCAGGCCCACTACGGCGCCGGCGACTTGGTGAACCAGGCGCAGGGCAAGCTCTACGAAGCCAGTGCCGAAGTCGGCCGGCTCGAAGGCGAGATCCGCTTCGTGGTCGAAGGCCGCCAGCGCGTCGAGCAGCGGCTCGTGCAACTGCGCGAGCAGATGGGCCAGTGGGGCCGTCGCCGCGAAGAGGCCGAAACCGAAATCGAAACGCTGGCCGGTGCGGGCGTCGACGCCGAAGAGCAGGCCATCCTGCTGGCCGCCCAGCTCGAGGAACACGACGCGCGCATGCCCGAGCTCGAAGAAGCCGTGCAGCGCGCGCAGGACCAGGCCAACACCCAGCGCACGACCGTGTCGCAGGTGCAGCAGCAGATCCAGGTGCTGGCCGCCGACCAGCGCAACATCGAAGAACAAAGCCGCCAGCTCACGCAGCGCAGCGAACGCCTGCGCGCCGACCAGAACGCGCTGGCCGCGCCCGACGAGGCCCGCCTGCTCGACATGCAGGAGCAGCACGCCGCCGCGCAAGAAGCCGCGAGCGAAGCCGACGCGCGCCTGCAGGAGCTGCAAGAATCGGTGCCGCAACTCGACGACGACCGCCGCGCCAAGCAGCAGGCCGTCAACACCGAGGGCGCCCGCCATGCCGAGTACTCGGCCCGCCTCGATGCGCTGCGTGCCCTGCAGGAAAAGGTCAAGACCGACGGCAAGCTCGCCCCGTGGCTCGCCAAGCACGGCCTCGAGGGCATGCAGGGCCTGTGGAGCCGCATCCACATCGAGCAGGGCTGGGAAAGCGCCCTCGAAGCCGCGTTGCGCGAGCGCCTGGGTGCGCTCGAAGTCAGTCGGCTGGAGATGGTGCGCGCCTTCGGCAACGACGCGCCGCCGGCCAAGCTCGCCTTCTACAGCCCGCCGGCCGCCGGCGTGCCCGAAGGCACGGCCACGCTGCCGCGCCTGTCGAGCCTGCTGCGCCTGAACGATGCCGGCCAGCAAGCCCTGCTGAACGACTGGCTGCACGGCTGCTACACCGCCGACAGCTTCGAGGACGCGCTGGCCCAGCGCGGCACGCTGCAAGCCGGCGAGGTGATCTACGTGAAGAGCGGCCATGCCGTGTCTTCGCACAGCGTCAACTTCTACGCGCCCGATTCCGAGCAAGCCGGCCTGCTGGCCCGCCAGCAGGAAATGGAAAACCTGGAGCGCCAGCTGCGCGCCCAGACGCTCATCAACGAAGAAGCGCGCACCGCGCTGGTCCGCGCCGAAGCGGCGTATGCCGATGCCGCCCAGCGCCTGGTGACCGCGCGTCGCGAAGCCGCCGAAACGCAGTCGCGCGCACATGAGCTGCAGGTTGAAACGTTGCGCATGACGCAGCTCGCCGAGCAGACCCGCGCGCGCAGCCAGCAACTGGCCGCCGATCTCGGCGAAGTCGATGCGCAGCTCGAAGAACTGCAGGAGCGCCGCATTTCCGCCGAGGGCCGCTTCGAGGAACTCGACATGCAACTGGCCGACAGCCAGGAGCGCCACGCACAGCTCGATGAGCGCGTGATCGAGGCCGGTCGCGCGCTCAACGCCAGCCGCGAACAGCACCGCAGCCTCGAGCGCCAGGCGCAAGAGGCGACGTTCTCGCAGCGCACGCTCGAAGCGCGCCGCGCCGAACTCAACCGCTCCATCGAAACGGCCGCCCAGCAGGTCGTGGCGCTGACCGACGAAGACGAGCGCGCCCGCGCCGAGCTGAGCCGCCTGTCCGACGCCGCGGCGCAAGCCGGCCTGCAGGACGCGCTGTCGCTCAAGCTCGAACGCGAGACCGCGTTGGGCGCCGCGCGCAGCCAGTACGACGACCTCACGCTCAAGCTGCGCGCCAGCGACGAACGCCGCCTGCAGCTCGAACGCGAACTCGATCCGCTGCGCCAGCGCATCACCGAATTCCAGCTGAAGGAACAGGCCGCGCGCCTGGGCGTCGAGCAATACCAGCAACTGCTGGACGATGCCGGCGCCGACCTGGAGGCCGTCGAGCTGTCGATCGAAACCGACAAGGTGAAGCTCACCGGCCTGCAAAGCGAAATCGACCGCCTGAACCGCGAAGTGGTCGCGCTCGGCGCGGTGAACCTGGCCGCGCTCGACGAGCTGGCCATCGCCAGCGAGCGCAAGACCTTCCTCGACGCGCAATCGGCCGACCTGAACGAAGCCATCGGCACGCTCGAAGACGCCATCCGCAAGATCGACGCCGAGACGCGCGAGCTGCTCGGCGGCACCTTCAAGATCGTCAACGACCACTTCAGCCGCATGTTCCCCGAGCTGTTCGGCGGCGGCAATGCGCGGCTGGTGATGACGGGCGACGAAATCCTCGATGCCGGCGTGCAGGTGCTGGCACAGCCGCCCGGCAAGAAGAACCAGACCATCCACCTGCTGTCGGGCGGCGAGAAGGCGCTCACGGCCATTGCGCTCGTGTTCGCCATCTTCCAGCTGAACCCGGCGCCTTTCTGTCTGCTGGACGAAGTGGACGCGCCGCTGGACGACGCGAACACCGAGCGCTATGCCAAACTCGTCTCCGCCATGAGCCGTGAAACCCAGTTCCTTTTCATCAGCCACAACAAGATCGCCATGGAAATGGCCGAACAGCTGATCGGCGTGACGATGCAGGAGCAGGGCGTGTCGCGCATCGTGGCCGTCGACATGGAAGCGGCCGCCTCGATGGTCGCAGCTGCTTAAGCCGAGCAGCACCCGATGAGCAGCCTCACACTCGCCCTGACCATCCTCGGCGGCCTCGTTCTCGCGGCCGTCGTTGCCTACAACACGCTGATGTCGCGCCGCAATGCGCCACGCCAGCCCGACGCGGTCGATGTCGCGCTCGCCGACGCCGAGCGCGCGCTGTCGGGCGCGGCCGACGGCGTGGAGCCGATGCTCCATGTCGACCCCAACCAGTTGGCCGGCAGCGACCGCCATGAACCCCTGTTCGACCCCGACCTGCCGGCGCCCAGCGGCGTGCCCGTGCCCACCGGCGAGCGGCGCGGCGGGCTCGACCCGCTGATCGACGTGATCGCGCCGATCTCGCTCGAAGGCCTGGCCTCGGGCGATGCCGCCATTGCGGCCATGCCGCCGACGCGGCGCGCGGGCAGCAAGCCGGTGGCCATCGAAGGCCTCAACGAACACAACGGCCAGTGGGAGCCGCCCGTGCCGGGGCAGCGCTACAGCGCGTTCCAGGTCGGCGTGCAGTTGGCCAACCGCACCGGCGCGCTCAACGAAATCGAGTACTCCGAATTCGTGGTCAAGGCACAGGCCTTTGCCGATGCCGTGAACGGCGCGCCCGAGTTTCCCGAAATGCTCGACGAAGTGGCGCGCGCCCGCGAGCTCGACCAGTTCGCCAGCGCGCACGACGCACAACTGGGCTTCGTGCTGCGCGCGCTGCACGCGGCCTGGAGCCCAGGCTACGTGCAGCAGAACGCGGCGCGGCTGGGCTTTGTCGCCGGCATCATTCCGGGGCGCATGGTGCTGCCGACGGGCGAGGTCGGGCTGCCGCCGATCCTCGGCCTGGCCTTCGACACGCAGGCCGCGCTGGCCGACGACCCGGCCCAATCGGCCATTCGCGAGCTGAGCCTGAGCCTGGACGTGCCGCAGGTCGACCGCGGCGAAGAGCCGTTCCGCCGCATGCGCGAAGCCGCCGCCACGCTCGCGCGCGAAATGGACGGCGTGGTGACCGACAGCGACGGCCAGTTGCTGCGCGACGAGACGATGGACGTGATCGGCGCCGACCTCGAACAGCTCTACGACACGCTGGATGCGCGCGATCTCGCGGCGGGGTCGCCGCTGGCGCGCCGCCTCTTCAGCTAATTCCGACCTCCGGGAGACACCCATGACATCGCGCGACGAAGCGGCACGCGAAGCCGCCGCACTGAGCGAAAAGCTCCACCGCCACGCCCATCTTTACTACGTGCTCGACGCGCCCGAACTGCCGGACGCCGAGTACGACAAGCTTTTCCAGCGCCTGCAGGCCATCGAGGCCGAATACCCCGACCTGCGCACGCCCGATTCGCCGACGCAGCGCGTGGGCGGCAAGGTGCTCGACGGCTTCACCAAGGTGCGCCACAGGGTGCCGATGCTGTCCATCCGCACCGAGACCGACATCACCCCCGGCGGCGCCAGCGCCTTCGACGCCCGCGTGCGCAAGGAACTGGGCCTGGCCGAAGACGGGCCGCAAGTGGCGTACGTCTGCGAGCTCAAGTTCGACGGCCTGGCCATGAACCTGCGCTACGAGCACGGCGTGCTGGTGCAGGCCGCGACGCGCGGCGACGGCGAGGTGGGCGAAGAGGTCACGCAGAACATCCGCACGGTGCGCGAGATTCCGCTGCGCCTGAACGGCAAGGCGCCGCCCGTGGTCGAGGTGCGCGGCGAGGTCTACATGAAGCGCGCCGACTTCGACGCGCTCAACGAGCGCCAGCGCGAGAAGATCGCGGCTGGACAGAAGAACGAGAAGGTGTTCGTGAACCCGCGCAATGCGGCGGCCGGTGCGGTGCGCCAGCTCGACCCGGCCATTGCGGCGGCGCGGCCCCTGAGCTTTTTCGCCTACGGGTTGGGCGAGGTCACACCGGCCGGCGAAGGCGGGCCCGACTGCCCGACGCAATTCGATTGGCTGCAGCAGTTCGCCACCTGGGGCTTCCCCGTGGCCACGCAGACGGCGCGAGCCACGGGCGCCATCGAGCTGATCGCTTTTCACGAGAACATCGGCCGCCAGCGCGATGCCTTGCCCTACGACATCGACGGTGTGGTCTACAAGGTCGACAGCATCGAGCTGCAGCGACAGCTGGGCTTTGTCTCGCGCGAACCGCGCTGGGCCGTGGCCCACAAATACCCGGCGCAGGAGCAACTGACCGAGGTGCTGGGCATCGAGATCCAGGTCGGGCGCACCGGCAAGCTCACGCCGGTGGCCAAGCTGGCGCCGGTGTTCGTCGGTGGCGTAACCGTGACCAACGCCACGCTGCACAACGAAGACGAAGCGCGCCGCAAGGACGTGCGCGTGGGCGACATCGTGATCGTGCGGCGCGCCGGCGACGTGATTCCCGAAGTGGTCGGCGTGGTGCCTGAAAGCCTGGCCAAGCCCGACGACCAGCGCGGCCCGTTGTTCACCATGCCGCACCAGTGCCCCGTGTGCGGCTCGGAGGCGGTGCGCGAAGAGGAAGAAGTCGACTATCGCTGCACCGGCGGCCTGTTCTGCGCGGCGCAGCGCAAGGAAGCCATCCTGCACTTCGCGGCGCGGCGCGCGGTCGACGTCGACGGGCTGGGCGACAAGCTGGTCGAACAACTGGTCGACGCGAACCTGATCCGCACCTTGCCCGACCTGTACAAGCTCGGCTTCACCACGCTCGCGGGGCTGGACCGCATGGCGGAGAAATCGGCCAAGAACCTGGTCGATGCGCTCGAGGCATCGAAGAAGACCACGCTGCCGCGCTTCCTGTTCGGCCTGGGCATCCGCCACGTGGGCGAGAGCACCGCCAAAGACCTGGCCAAGCACTTCGGCAAGCTCGACAGCATCATGGACGCGACCGAAGAGCAACTGCTCGAGGTGAACGACGTCGGCCCGGTGGTGGCGCAAAGCCTGCGCACCTTCTTCGACCAGCCGCACAACCGCGAAGTGGTCGAGCAGCTGCGCGCCTGCGGCCTGACCTGGGAAGAGGGCGAGCCGGCCGTGCGTGCGCCCAAGCCGTTGGCGGGCCTGACCTTCGTCATCACCGGCACCCTTCCTACGCTGAGCCGGGACGAAGCGAAGGATAAATTGGAGGCGGCCGGTGCCAAGGTGTCCGGCTCCGTCAGCAAGAAGACCCACTACCTCGTTGCCGGCGAAGAAGCCGGCAGCAAGCTCGACAAGGCCCGCGACATCGGGGTCGAGGTGATCGACGAGGCGCGTTTGCTGGAAATCCTGGCCCACGGTGTGGTGGCGGATTGACGATCGGCTTAAGCTTCTGTTTACCGGCCGTTACGCGACTTCATCCGAGCGCAGTCAACAGGGTCTACAACCTGGCGTTGAAAGAAAACTGAAAGGCCACAAGGAGTCCCTCATGCAAAAAATTCGTGTTCTTGGTGCCTGCGTTGCACTTGGCGGCGTTGCGCTGCTGAGCGGTTGCGTGGGTGTGCCGGGCGATCCCTACTACAGCGGAGGCTACGGCGGCGGTTACTCGTCGGGGCCTTACTACAGCGAGCCCGCGCCCGTGGTGGTGGCGCCGGCGCCGGTCTACATCAACGGTGGTGGCTATTACGACGGGCGCCGTCCGTATTACCGCGATCGTCCTTACTACCAGCGGCCAGCCTATCCGGCAGTGCGTCCGGGTTATCCCTATCCGGGTGGCGGGCGTCCGACGCCACCGGCTTGGGGTGGTGGCCGTCCGCCCCCCGCGATACTGCCTCAGGGCGCGCCCCGGCAGACCCCCAATGCCCATATGTTGACGTCGCCGGACCAAAAGGGCACCACCCCTCCTTGAGCCGCGTGACGGGCACGGTCGCGAGGCTGTCGCGATAATCCCGCCATGGCCATCCGCGACATCCTGAAAATGGGCGACCCCCGGCTGCTGCGCATCGCGCAGCCGGTCGCCGCCTTCGACACCGACGAACTGCACCTGCTGGTGCGAGACATGTTCGAGACCATGCACGCCGTCAACGGCGCCGGTCTTGCGGCGCCCCAGATCGGCGTCGATCAACAGTTGGTGATCTTCGGCACCGACATCGTCAACCCCCGCTATCCCGACGCGCCGCCGGTGCCCCGCACCGTGCTGCTGAACCCCGTCATCACGCCGTTGAACGACGAGGAAGAAGAGGGCTGGGAAGGCTGCCTGTCGGTGCCGGGCCTGCGCGGCGTGGTGCCGCGCTTCGCCAACATCCGCTACACCGGGTTCGACCCTTACGGCGACCCGATCGACCGTGTGGCCACGGGCTTTCATGCGCGCGTGGTGCAGCATGAAGTCGATCACCTGCTGGGCAAGCTGTACCCGATGCGGGTGCGCGACTTCTCGCGTTTCGGCTACACCGAGGTCCTGTTCCCGGGCCTCGATGCCGCCGACGACGATTGAGCCAACTCAGTTGTATTTGCTGCTGAGCGCGAAGCGGCCACCACCCATGAAGGCGAGGGCGAGTGCCGCGAACAGGAACATGCCTTGCAGTTCCAGCGCCCAGCCGCCTTGCTTGCCCAGCGAGGTCAGGTCCTTCATGTGGACCAGCGTGAACGCCACCAGCATGTTGATGGCCACGATCCACGCGGCCGGCCGCGTGTACAGGCCGATGATCAGCAGCACCGGGGCCACCACCTCACCGATGTAGACCAGGTAGGCCAGCGCGCCCGGCAGCCCGTGCTGGGCCAGCATGCCGGAGATGAAGCCGACGCCGCCCTGCAGCTTGGCGATGCCGTGCAGCAGGATCAGGACGCCAAGCGAAACGCGCAGGATGAACTTGCCGGTGTCGTCGGATTTGACCATTTGAGTAGGTTCCAGTTGAAGTGATTCGAAGGGCCGTATGGTAGTGAACCCGCGGCGCTTTCATACAGCCTCGTGATGCGCATATGCATCCAACCCGGAGTTCTTTGGCAGAGTCCGGCGACGCCCCGTACACTGCCTTTTGCTTACTGTTGAGGAGAACACCAATGAACAACCGATTCCGCCCGGCACTGCTGGCTGCCGCCTCCGTCATCGCCTTCGCCGCGGCCGCGCCGGCCTTCGCGGGCAAGACGCTCGACGCGGTCAAGCAGCGCGGCACCGTCAAGTGCGGCGTGACCAACGGCGTGGCGGGCTTCTCGGCGCCGGACACACAGGGCAACTGGTCGGGCCTGGACGTCGACACCTGCCGCGCCATTGCCGCGGCCGTGCTCGGCGACGGCAAGAAGGTCGACTTCGTGCCGCTCAATTCGCAGCAGCGCTTCTCGGCCCTGCAGGCCGGCGAAATCGACATCCTCGCGCGCAACACCACCTGGACGCTCACGCGCGACGCCTCGCTGGGCTTCAACTTCACCACCGTCACCTACTACGACGGCCAGGGCTTCCTGGTGCCGAAGAAGCTCAAGGTGACGAGCGCCAAGCAACTGAAGAACGCGACCATCTGCACCCAGTCGGGCACCACCAACGAGAAGAACGTGTCGGACTACTTCCGCGCGCAGGGCATTCCGGTCAAGACCGTGGTGTTCGAGAGCTTCGAGGCTTCGTTCAAGGCCTTCTTCTCGGGCCGCTGCCAGGCCTTCACGACCGACGCCTCGGCGCTGGCCGGCCTGCGCAACAAGGAAGCGCCCAACCCCGACGACTACATCATCCTGCCCGAGCTGATCTCCAAGGAGCCGCTGGCCCCGCTGGTGCGCCGCGGCGACGACGAGTGGTTCGCCATTGCCAAGTGGGTGCCCAACGCGCTCATCGAGGCCGAAGAGGCCGGCGTGACGCAGGCCAATGCCGACGAACTCAAGGCCAACAGCAAGGACCCGGCGCAGCAACGCCTGGTCGGCACCGGTGAAGACCTGGGCAAGCTGCTGGGCCTGGACAAGGACTGGTCGTTCCGCGCCATCAAGGCCGTGGGCAACTACGGCGAGGTGTTCGAGCGCAACGTCGGTCCCAAGTCGGTGCTGAAGTTGCCGCGCGGCTCGAACAACCTCTGGAGCAAGGGCGGCCTGATCTACGCACCCCCCGTTCGATGAGCAGCGGGACGTCGCGCCGCGGCGTCTGGCTGGCCTGGGCGGTGCAGGCGCTGCTGGTGCTGGCCGTGGCGGCCGGTGCCGTCTGGGTCGTGCACCATGCGCTCGAAGTGCTTCGCGCGCGCGGCGTGCGTTCGGGCTTCGACTTTCTCACCGAGCCCGCGGGCTTTTCGATCAGCGAAGGCTGGCTCGACTTCGATGCGAGCCAGCCGTTCTGGCGCGCATTTCTCGCGGGCCTGATCAACACGGTGCGGGCAGCGGTGCCGGCCGCCATCTTCTCGGTGGTGCTGGGCACGCTGATCGGCATCGGCCGGCTTGCGCCGCACGTGCTGCTGCGCGGCATCTGCACCGCCTACGTCGAACTGCTGCGCAACGTGCCGCTGCTCGTGCAACTGCTGATGCTGGCCTTTGCCATGGCCAACCTGCTGCCCGACCCGACCGAGCCCGTGCACCTGCTGCCGGGCGTGTGGCTCAGCAAGGGCGGTCTCAGCGTGCCCTGGCCCGTGGCGGGCGAGGGTGGCTGGTGGCCCACGCATTTCGAATGGCCCGAGCGCGGGGCCTTCGGCGTGACCGGCGGTGCTGCGCTGAGCCCTGAATACGTGACCATCGTCGCGGGCCTGACCTTCTATTCGGCCGCCTTCGTGGCCGAGATCGTGCGCGCGGGCATCCTGTCGGTCTCGCAGGGGCAGGTGCTCGCGGGGCAGGCGCTGGGGCTGTCTTCGGGGCAGCAGTTGCGCATCGTGATCCTGCCGCAGGCGCTGCGCGTGATCGTGCCTTCGCTGACCAACCAACTCTTGAGCCTGACCAAGAATTCGTCGCTTGCGGTGGCCGTCGGTTATCCGGAGCTGGTGTCGGTGGCCAACACCACCATCGGCTCGAACGGCCGCGCCTTCGAGTGCATCGCCATCATCATGGCGGTCTACCTGCTGCTGTCGCTGCTGATCTCCTTCGGCATGAACCGCTACAACGCGCGCGTCGCGCTGCGGGGCTGGCAATGAGAAACGTCGCGCAAGGGCCTATTGCATGGCGCAGCGAACTCTGGGGTTCGCCGATGCGCGCGCTGGCGACGGTGCTGCTGTTCGCGCTGCTGGCGTGGGGCGGGTTCCATGTCGTCGAGTGGGGCGTGGTGCACGCGGTGTTCCGGCCCGACGCCGAGGCCTGCCGCGCGGTGCAGCACGGCGCCTGCTGGGGCGTGGTGGCCGAGAAGTGGCGGCCGATGCTGTTCGGGCGCTTTCCCTACGAAGCGCAATGGCGCCCGGCGATCGCGGTGGTCGTGCTGTCGGCCGTGACCGTGCTCAGCGCGTGGCCGCGCAGCTGGCGCTGGTGGCTGGCGCCGCTGTGGATCGTCGCGCTGCTGCTGTTCGTGCTGCTGATGCGCGGCGGCGTGCTCGGCCTGAGCGACGTGCCGACCAGCCGCTGGGGCGGGTTGCCGCTGACCATCGGGCTGGCGGTGGTCGGGCTGGCGCTGGCCTTTCCGCTCGCGCTGCTGCTCGCGCTGGGGCGTCGCTCGAACTGGCCCGTGGTGCGCACGCTGAGCGCGAGCTACATCGAGCTGGTGCGCGGCGTGCCGCTGATCTCGGTGTTGTTCATGGCCTCGTTCCTGCTGCCGCTGCTGTGGCCGGCGGGTTGGCAGCCCGACGTGCTGGTGCGCGTGCTCGCGGGGCTCACGCTGTTCGTGGCCGCGTACCTGGCCGAGATCATCCGGGGCGGCCTGCAGGCGGTGCCGCGCGGGCAGACCGAAGTGGCGATGGCGCTGGGCTTCGGCCGCTGGCCGGTGCAGCGCGACATCGTGCTGCCGCAGGCGCTGCGCCTGGTGGTGCCCGCGCTGACCAACAGCGTGGTCGGCACGCTCAAAGACACCTCGCTGGTCACCGTGGTCGGCCTGTTCGAGCTGACCGGCGCGCTGGGCCTGGCGCTGGGCGGCGACCCGACGTGGCGCCCGTTCTACCTGGAGGGCTATCTCTTCATCGCGGCCGTGTACTGGGTGCTGTGCTTCGGGCTCTCGCGCTACAGCGTGTGGCTCGAAAAACGCCTGTCGGCCGCGCCCTGAGCCGGGCGCCGGCGGGCTGCGGTACACTCCGAGCCTTCATCATGTCGAACCTCAACTTCATCCCCGCATCCAACGCAGCCCTCATGGCTCGCATGATGCCGCCTGCCTCCGCGCAGGCGATGGTTGTTGCTCGAATGATTACCACCATTACCACCGCGGCCACCTGAGCACGCGCAGGTGGCCGTTCCGGCAGCCACCTGGTGTATCGCTCTCTCCCCGAACGAATGAACCCAGCTCTGGCAGCTGGGTTTTGTTTTTTCGTCTGGAGATGTCCATGTACCGCGATCCCGTTGAATCCTTCGAGCCCTTGCACAGCCCCCTGGCTGCCACCCGTACCCTGCGCGTGGGAATGATCGGCATCGGCACCGTGGGCTCCGGCACCTTCCGCGTGCTGGCCCGCAACCAGGCCGATATCGCGGCCCGCGCCGGCCGCGCGATCGAACTGGTGATCGTGGCGGCGCGCAACCTCGAGCGCGCGGCGGGCATCGTGGGCGACAGCGTTGCGCTGACGGCCGACGCGATGCAGGTCGCCACGCACCCCGACGTCGACGTGGTCGTCGAAGTGGCCGGCGGCACCGGCCCCGCGCTCGACTGGGTGCTGGCCGCCATCGCGCACGGCAAGCACGTGGTCACGGCCAACAAGGCGCTGCTGGCGGTGCACGGCGCGCGCATCTTCGCGGCCGCGCGCGAGCAGGGCGTGGTCGTGGCCTACGAAGGCGCGGTGGCCGTGAGCATCCCGATCGTCAAGGCGCTGCGCGAAGGGCTCGCGGCCAACCGCATCGAGTGGGTGGCGGGCATCATCAACGGCACCACCAATTTCATCCTCAGCAAGATGCGCGACGAGGGCCTGGACTTTGCCGCCGCGCTCGCGCAGGCACAAGCCCTGGGCTACGCGGAGGCCGACCCGACTTTCGACATCGAGGGCATCGACGCCGCCCACAAGCTCACGCTGCTCGCCGCCAACGCCTTCGGCATGCCGCTGCGCTTTGCCGACGCGCAGGTCGAGGGCATCACCGCGCTGCAGGGCCTGGACGTGGCCTGCGCCGAGCAGCTCGGCCATCGCATCAAGCTGCTGGGCGTGGCGCGCCGGCAGGCGGCGGGCGTGGAGTTGCGCGTGCAGCCCGTGCTGGTGCCGTCCGGGCATCTGATGGCGCATGTGAACGGCTCGATGAATGCCGTCATGGTCAAGAGCGACGCGGCCGGCCTCACGATGTACTACGGCGCGGGCGCGGGCTCCGAGCAGACCGCATCGGCCGTCATCGCCGACCTGGTCGACGTGGCGCGCCTGGACGGCGTCGCCGCCGCGCAGCACGTGCCGCACCTGGGCGTGCATGCGCACGCGACGAAAGCGCTGGCGGTGCTGCCGCGCGCGGCCGTTCACACCTCGCACTACCTTCGCGTGCCGGTGCACGCGGTCGGGCAGATCCAGGCCGTCACGGCCTGCCTCGCGGAGCAGAAGGTGCCCGTGCGGCAGGTCGCGTTGGCGGCCGAGCGACCGGGCGTCGGCCCGCAGGTGCTGGTGCTGACGGGGCCGGTGGTGCAGGGCACGCTCGACCTTGCCGTGCACGCCCTGCAAGCCCGCCCCGAAGCAGCGGGCCCGGTGGTGACGCTGCGCGTGGAAGCGCTGGAGGGCTGAGGGCCTGGAGACTTGAAGAGGGCGCTCAGGCCGCCCGGGCCTGCAGCCCCAGCGCGACCGCCTCGCGCTGCGGGGCCCGGGTGGCCAGGCTCACCGCGACGACCACGGCCGCGTTGATGGCCATGGCGATCAGCCCCGCCTCCCACTGCGGCACCGCCGTCGCCCAGAACTTGGCCGCGAACGGCGCCAGCAGCGCGATGAAGCCTGCGACCAGCCCGGCCAGCACGCCGATGGCGCTCGTGCGCTTCCACAGGAAGCCGAGGAACACGCCCGGCGCGAGCATGCCGATGGCCGAGTAGGCGTCGAGCAGGATCTTCACCAGCGACCCCTTCTGGCTGATCGACAGCCACACCGCGATCGCCGCGAACACCACCAGCGAGCCGCGCGACAGCGCCAGCGACGCGCGCTCGCCCATCGCGGGCCGGAACGGCTGCACCACGTTGCGCGTGAAGATCGACCCCGCCGTCAGCAGCAGCAGCGAGCCCGGCGCCAGTGCCAGCAGAAAGCCCGTGCCCGCCAGCAGCCCGACCGTCCACGCCGGATAGCGGTCGGACACGAACTGCAGCAGCGCCGCGTTCAGGTTGCCCCCCGGCGGCTGCGTGTTGGCCAGCAGCGCCGCAAAGCCCAGCAGGATGATGAAGAAATAAGCCAGCGAGTACAGCGGCTGCCAGATCGCGTTGCGCCGGATGGCCGTGGCGCTGTGCGCCGTGTACGACATCTGGAACAGGTGCGGAAAGACCCAGTTGCCCAACGCGATGTTGATGGCCGAGGTCATGAGCCAGATCGCCGTGGTGGGCGAGGTGGCGTCCAGGCCCGGGAACTTGCCGATGCCGGGGTGCTTGGCTTCGGCCATCGAGAACAGGTCCATCAGCGACGCCGCGCCGACCTTGCTGGCCACCGTCACGCTCAGCAGCACCACGACGACGACCATCAGGATGTCTTTGACCCCCGCGGCGAAGGCGGCCGAGCGCACGCCCGCCGCGAACACGAAGGCGATCATCAGCACGCCCGCACCGATGGTGGCGGCCTCGCTCGAAATGCTGTTGCCCAACGTGAGCTGCACGATCAGGCTCAGGCTGACCAGCTGGATCTGCACATACACCACCAGCGACGCGATGCCCACCACGCCCGTCAGCACGCCGAGCCAGGGCGCGTCGTAGCGCGCGGCAAAGAAGTCCGACTGCGTGAGCAGCCGGCCGAGCCGCCCCGCACGCCAGATCTTCGGCATCAGCCAGTAGCCGACCGCGTAGCTCATCGACACCGAACAGAAGGCGAGGTAGGCCGGCGCGCCCAGCGCCCAGGCGTAGCCCGAGATGCCGAGCACGGCGAAGGTCGTGTAGACCTCGCCCGCGTTCATGAACCAGAACACCAGCGTGCCCAGGCTGCGCCCCCCGACGGCCCAGTCGGCAAAGCTTTTGCCGTGGCGCGTGCGGTGGCCGTAGGCCACGGCGCCCGCCACGGTGGCCAGCAGGATGGCCAGAACGATCGCGAGCTTCATGGCGTGCCGTCCTTGTTTGCAGCGCCGTCGGCCTCGATGCTCTTCGCAAGGAAGTCGGCCTCTTCGGCTTCCACGCCCGCCCGGGCGTCGAGCCTGAACACGATGGCGATCACCACGCTCGTGAGCACGATGCCCGCCATCTGCCAGAACATGGGAAAGGGCATGCCGAAGGGCGTGGCCGCGACGTCGTTCACCACCGGCGCAAGGCCGGCCTGCCAGACGAACGGAAAGGCCAGCAGCCATCGATGACCCAGGCGGCGCGGCTTGCCGCTGCTCGCGGGAGGTGTGTCAACCATCTCTCTGCTCCTGTAAAGTGATACTGCACAAAAACTGGCTGGAGTGTGCAATCAGGTTGTCAAAACGCGCAAGATGGTATTCAGCTATTTTTCGCTAAATATCGGACGCACCAAGAGCGCTCGAATGCACCGTTGACGTGCAGTCACACAGCACATACCATCGCCAATCAATGAAGCCACACTGCACAAGACACGGAGCCCCCGCATGATCGGCGAACGACTGAAAGAGCTGCGCACCGTGCGGGGCCTCTCGCTGCGCGACCTGGCGGCACAGGCCGGTGTGTCGGCCACGCTGCTCAGCCAGATCGAGCGTTCGGTCACCGACCCGAGCCTGGAGACCATGCGCCGCCTGGCCGGCGTGTTCGGTGAATCGGTGTCCTCGCTGTTCTCGGCCGCCGCGCCGCCTTCGGTGTGGATCAGCCGCCCCGGCGAACGCTCGCTGCTCACCGCGCCCAAGGGGCAGGTCGGCTACGAGCGCCTCACCGCCGGCAACGGTCAGCTCGAGGTGCTGCGCGCCGTGCTGCAGCCCGGCCAGGTCTCGGCGGACGAGCCGCGCGGCCACGCGTCGACCGAGTGCGTGTACGTGGTCGCGGGCGCGCTGGTGGCGCAGGTGGCGGGCGTCGACTACCCGGTGCTCGCGGGCGAGAGCATCTCGTTCGATTCGCGCCTGCCGCACCGCTACCTGAACCAGTCGCAGGCACCCACGGAAATCATTCTGTCGGTGACACCGCCCAACCCCTGACCCCCGATTCCCAAGACCTCGCGAGGCCCAGATGACACCCGACCCCAGTTTCACGCTCCACGACCTGCGCGTCGAAGTCGTCGCGCCCGAAGGCGCCCGCATCTACTGCGGCGCCAAGGTTGGCGACCATTTCGAGTTGCGCGGCGAAATGCTGCACCTGCCCGAAGGGCAGGGCTTCTCGATCTATTCGCTCGGCGCCTTGCTGCCGTTGCTGGCCGCCAAGCAGCGCCCCACCGACGCGAACGACTGGATGAGCACCGACGCCGAAGTGGCGTGCCCCGACCCGAACTGCCCTTCGCGTTTTCGCATCACCCGCCTGGGGCTGCGCACCTTTCGCCACGCCGACACCACGGCGGTCGTCCATCCATCGAACGAGCATTCATGATTCCCTCGCATCACCGCATCGAACTCGCGCCCGGCTATGAAATCTCCCGCCTGCTGAAGGGCGGCTGGCAACTGGCCGGCGGCCATGGCGACGTGGACCACGCGCGCGCCATCGCCGACATGGCGGCGTACTACGACGCCGGCATCACCACCTTCGACTGCGCTGACATCTACACCGGCGTGGAAGAAATGATCGGCGACTTCCGCGCCGACTACCAGCAGCGCCACGGCGGCGACAGCCTCTCGCGGCTGCGCGTGCACACCAAGTTCGTGCCCGACCTGGCCATTCTTGCGAGCATCGACAAGCGCCAGGTCGAGCAGATCATCGACCGCTCGCTGAAACGCCTGCGCATGGAGCGGCTCGACCTCGTGCAGTTCCACTGGTGGGACTACGGCGTGCCGCGCTACCTCGAGGTGGCGCACTGGCTCGGGGAGCTGCAGCGCGCCGGCAAGATCGACCGCGTGGGCGGCACCAACTTCGACACCGCGCATGTGCGCGAACTGGCCGATGCCGGCGTGGCGCCGTTCAGCATGCAAGTGCAATATTCGCTGCTCGACCAGCGGCCGCTGGCGCACATGACGCCGTACTGCGCGCAGTCGGGCATGAAGCTGCTGTGCTACGGCAGCGTGGCGGGCGGCTTCCTGTCGGAGCGCTGGCTGGGCGTGAGCGACCCGGGGCAGTCGTTCGAGAACCGCTCGCTGGTCAAGTACAAGCTCATCATCGACGACTTCGGCGGCTGGGACCTGTTCCAGCAACTGCTCGCGCAGCTCAAGCAGATCGCGCTGCGGCACGGCGTGTCGGTCTCGACGGTGGCGATGCGCTGGGTGCTGCAGCAGCAGGCCGTGGCGGCCGTGATCGTCGGCGTGCGGCGCGGCGACCACCTGGCGGACCATCTGAAGGTGCTCGACCTGCAGCTGGACGCGGCCGACCTCGCGTCGCTCGACGCGGTGCTCGCTCAGCGCAGCGCGCCGAGCGGTGACGTGTACGCCGTCGAGCGCGACCTCGAAGGCCGGCACGGCCGCATCATGAAGTACGACCTGAACGACAAGCCGCACTGAGTTCGGCGTAGCCCGTGCGCGCGTCGAGCGTGCGTGCGAACCGCCAGTCGGGCAGCTCGGCGATGAGGATTTCCGCCGTGGTGCGTACCGTGCACCCCGGCGCGGCATGGCCACCGAGCACGCGACCCTGGGCATCCGACACGCTGATGTGCAGGTGCGAGCCGTCGGGCGACAGGCTGCCCGCGAGCGTGAGGATTTCCAGGTCGCCTTCGATGCGCGCGGGGTGTTCCGCGCCCGCGAACCGGATGCTCGCGCCGCGCAGGCTGCCGATGCCCGACACCACGAACGCCGCTTCGCCGCCGCCTTGCCCGAGCGCGATGTCGAGCGACGCGCGCAGGTCGTCGCCCGGGTTCAGTCGCAGCACCAGCGTGCGCATGATGATGAAGATGACCTCAGCCGCCCGACAGCGCCCCGTCGACCACGTGCTGCGCCTCTTCGAGAATGCGCGCCAGGTGCTCTTCGCCCTTGAAGCTCTCGCCGTAGATCTTGTAGATGTTCTCCGTGCCCGAGGGCCGCGCCGCGAACCAGCCGTTTTCGGTCACCACCTTCACGCCGCCGATGGCCGCGCCGTTGCCCGGGGCGTGACTCAGCACTTTGACGATCTTGTCGCCCGCCAACTCGGTGGAGCGGATCTGCTCGGGCGACAGGCTCGACAGCCGCTTCTTCTGCTCCACCGTGGCCGCCGCGTCGACGCGGTCGGACACCGGCTTGCCCAGCGCCTGCGTCAGCTCGGCGTAGCGCTCGCCGGGGTCGCGCCCGGTGCGTGCGGCAATTTCGGCGGAGAGCAGGGCGGGCACCATGCCGTCCTTGTCGGTGGTCCACACCGAGCCGTCCTTGCGCAGGAAGGTGGCGCCCGCGCTTTCTTCGCCGCCGAAAGCCAGCGAGGCATCGACCAGCCCGTCGACGAACCACTTGAAGCCCACGGGCACCTCGTACAGCTTGCGCCCGAGCCGCGCGGCCACGCGGTCGATCATCTGGCTGCTCACCACCGTCTTGCCGACGGCCGCCTGCGCGGGCCACTGGGGGCGGTGCGTGTAGAGGTAGTCGATCATCACCGCGAGATAGCTGTTGGGCTGCATCAGCCCCGTGCTGCCCGCGACGACGCCGTGGCGGTCGTGGTCGGTGTCGCAGGCAAAGGCGATGCCGAAGCGGTCTTTCAGCGCGATCAGCTTGTGCATGGCGTCGGGCGACGACGGGTCCATGCGGATGCGGCCGTCCCAGTCGAGCGACATGAAGCGGAAGGTCGGGTCGACTTCCTGGCTCAGCACGTTCAGGCGCGACAGCTTGTAGCGCTCTGCAATCGCCGGCCAGTAGCGCACGCCGGCGCCGCCCAGCGGGTCGACGCCCAGGTCGATGTTCACGCCGCGAATGGCGTCCATGTCGAGCACCTGTGCCAAGTCTTCGACGTAGGTGTTCAGGTAGTCGTGCCGGTGCGTGGTCGATGCGCGCAGGGCCTGCGCGAGCGGCATGCGCTTCACGCCTTCGAGCTTGTCGGCCAGCATTTTGTTGGCCGCCGCCTCGACGGCCGAGGTGATGTCGGTGCCCGCCGGGCCGCCGTTGGGCGGGTTGTACTTGAAGCCGCCGCTCTCGGGCGGGTTGTGCGACGGTGTGATGACGATGCCGTCGGCCAGCCCTGTGGTGCGGCCCCGGTTGTAGACCAGGATGGCGTTCGACACGGCCGGCGTGGGCGTGTACTCGTCGTCCTTCGAGATCATCAGCTCGACGCCGTTGGCGGCCAGCACTTCGACCGCGCTGTTGAAGGCCGGGGTCGACAGCGCGTGCGTGTCGATGCCCAGGAACAGCGGGCCGTCGATGCCCTTCTGCTTGCGGTAGTCGCAGATCGCCTGGCTGATGGCCAGCACGTGCCACTCGTTGAATGCGTCGTCGAACGACGAGCCGCGGTGCCCCGAGGTGCCGAAGGCCACGCGCTGGCTGGGCACGGACGGATCGGGCCGGCCGGTGTAGTAGGCCGAGATCAGTCGCGGCACGTTCACCAGCAGTTCGAGCGGAGCGGGCTGGCCCGCGAGAGGATTGGTGGCTTGGCTCATGGCGTCGTCGATGGAAAGTCGAGGTTGATCAGGTCGCCGATGCGCTCGACCGTGATGTCGGCGGGCGCATAGGCGGCGTTGGCTTGGGTGTCGAGTGCGTAGTGCCCCTGCCGCACGAAGACCGTCGTGAGCCGCGCGCCCCAGATGGCCTTCATGGCCGACAGGATGCGCAGCTTGTCGTCGATCATCACGTAGTGCGCGGCCGGGTGGCACTGCGCCACCGTGTCGAGCATCTGCTCCTTGTGCACGTAGATCAGCACGCGGCCCTCGGTGGCGTCCCACAGGCCCGAGCGCTGCACCTTGCGCGGCTGGAACACCACGTCGCCGTCGGACAGGATCACCGTGGGCCCCTGGCGGCCCAGGTGCTTCAGCACGTCGAGCGCGCCGGGGTACAGGCGCTCGGCAAAGGGGTAGTCGATGAGAAAACCCGACATCAGCAGCAGCCGCGAATCGCTCATGCCGCGGCGGCTTTCCTCGGCGCGGTAGCGCTGCAGGGCGCCCAGGTAGTCGACGTAGCCGAGTTCGGTGCGCAGGGCCTCGAGGGCGCTCCAGTAGCGGCCGGCGCTTTCGGCGCCGAAACTGGCTTCGAGGTGGGCCCGCAGGTCGGCGATGACGCGGTCGTTGTCGAGCAGGGTGTTGTCGACGTCGATCAGGAAAACGGTGGCAGGGGGCTGTGTCATGAAGGTGTGCGGCCGGTGGCCGGAACTGCGCGCGTCGTGTCCAGCATACGCCCTCGAATGCAAGGCCCATGTGCCGTGGCGTGAATTAGTTGATGCTTTGCTGCTTGCTGGCTTAATCTGTACCGAAGAAGCGCCCGGCGAATTTGAATAAGCTCTCGCTCCAGTTGCACGAATCCAAGGAGGAAGAGAAATGCGCATGATCCACGGCCTGAATCGGGCCGGCTGGCCGGCCCTTGCATTGGCCCTGGCGGCCGTGCTGGCCGGCTGCCAGTCGCCCCCGGCCGACCGGCCGCTGACCTCCGAGGTGCCCGAGCCGCCCGGCTTCGCGCCGCCGCCCGAGACCTGCCAGGCCGCCGCCGTGCGCTTCGGGCTGGGGCTGCGGGTGTCGCCGCCGCTGCTGGAAGAGATGCGCCAGCGCGCCGGCGCCCGCATGGCCCGCACCGTGCTGTCGACGGAAACCGCCGATCCGGCGCAGGACACCATGCGGCTCAACGTCCAGGTCGAGCCGACCGGCCGCGTGGTGGGTGCCTATTGCGGTTAGCCGCGCACTGGAAGCCCTTTTTTGCATGCACATGTGTTGTGCGCATACAGCGAGTGTCACAAATCCGTCCCCCAATGCTCCGAATGGTCAAAATTGGGAGAACAATAGCCGGCGACTTTCCGGAGCCACAGTCTTTTGTCGATCAAGCAACCCACCGTCTCTCTGCCGTCGCACTACGATGGTTCGGCACGCCTTCCGCCGGATGAGGTGCTGCGTCCGTTGATGGACGACTGGGCGCGCGCGGGCAAGCGCCTCGCGGCCGTGTGCTACCTCGACGTCGATCGCTTCAGCGAACTCAACGACCGCCTGGGCATGGTGGCTGGCAATGCCGCGCTCGAAGAGGTGGCCCGCCGCATCAAGGCCCAACTGCCGCGCGAGAGCGTCATGGCCCGCGTGGGCGGCGACGAGTTCGCGGCCGTGTTCGCCGGCCTGGGCACCTCGCAATGCGCGCAGGTGCTCGAACGCATCCAGAACGCACTGGCCGAGCCCTGGGCCTGGCACGACCAGGCGGCGAGCATCGACGCCAGCATCGGTGCCATGATGCTCGACAGCAACGGGCCGCCCCCCGAAATCGCGCTGCGCCAGGCGCAGCACGCCGCCTTCTTCGCCAAGCGCGCGGCCGACGGCAAGGTGCACTACTTCGACGCCCCGCAGGCCCGCGCCGACGAGCAGGTGGTGCGCGAGCGCCAGCGCATTCAAGAAGGGCTGCTGCAGGGCGAGTTCTTCCTGGTCTACCAGCCCAAGGTCGACATGCGCCGCGGCGAGGTCGTCGGTGTCGAGGCGCTCATCCGCTGGCAGCACCCCGAACGCGGCCTGCTGCCGCCGATCCAATTCGTGCCGCTCATCGAAGACGACGCGCTGGTCGAGCAGGTCGGCGACTGGGCCATTGCCACGGCCTTGTGGCAGGCGCATCAGTGGCGCCTGGCGGGCCTGCAGGTGTCGGTGAGCGTGAACGTGGCGCCGCGCCACATGATGCGCTGGGACTTCGTCGACCGGCTGGCGCGCCACCTGTCGCAGTTTCCCAAGCTGGGTGCGGGGATGCTGGAGCTCGAAATCCTAGAGACCACGGCCATCAGCCAGTTCGCCAACGTGGCGCTGTTCGTCGAGGCCTGCAAGGCGTTGGGCGTGGGCGTCACGATAGACGACTTCGGCACCGGCTATTCGTCGCTGACCTACCTGCGCCAGCTGCCGGTGTCGGCCGTGAAGATCGACCAGTCCTTCGTGCGCGGCATGCTCGACAACGCGCAGGACCGGGCCATCGTGCAGGGCATCCTGGCGCTGCTGCATGCGCTGGGGCTGACGGCCGTGGCCGAGGGCGTGGAAACGGTCAAGCAGGGCGAGGCGCTGCTCGCCATGGGCTGCACGCTGGCCCAGGGCTACGGCATCGCGATGCCGATGGCCGCCAAGGACATCGTGAAATGGGTGGCCGCCTACGAGAGCGCGCCGCTGTGGGGCCGCGACCTGTCGCCCGAGCCGCCGGCGTTTCCCGGGGACATCACGCCGGCGACGACACCCATCGTCGCTGCCGCGCTGCCGCCGGCCACCGCGTAAGCGGCGGCCTTTGGGCGGCCCTCGGGGGCCCTTGCGGGCTCAGAGCAGCGGCGTGTAGGGCGAGACCATCGGGTTCAGCGAGGTGCCGCCGCCATTGAAGCTCGGCACGCCCAGGCTGCTGGAGCCGCCGAACACATAGCGCAGGTACAGGCTGCCAGTGAACTGGCGGTAGTTCTGCGCGTTGTTCAGCGCGAGCGCGCCGCCCAGGAACATCTTCGGCGCCAGCTGGTACTCGATCACCGCGCCCAGGTTGTACGACAGGCCGGTCTTCGAGCTCTTGGGGTACATGTTGTTGTACAGCGAGCTCGACAGCCCCGCCTGCAGCGCCCAGTCGGCCACGCGCTGCGCGTCGGCATTGCGCGACGGGTCGGTCGGGAAGTAGGGCGACGATTTCTGCGTGAACGACTGCACGCCCAGCGACGCATTCACGCGCCAGGCGAGCCGGTCGCTGCGGCCGGTCCAGTCGACCGGGAAGGCCACGCTCACGAAGCTCTGCGGGCTGAAGTAGCCGCCCTGGCCGAAGGTGTAGTAGCTCAGGTTCTTCTCGTAGCCCATCAGCCCGATGTTCATGCCCAGCGTGAGCTTGGAACGGGGGCTGTCGAGCAGGTGCAGGTAGGCGCCGCCGCCGGTTTCCACGCGCGAGTTGCTGGCCACGTTCTTGCCGGTGATGCCGTGCGCGGACAGGTAGCTGTAGATGCCGTAGGTGCCGTCGTCGTAGCCGATGTCGCCGCGTACGCCGGTCGCCACCACGCCGCCCCAGCGTTCGCCGGAGCGCCCGTCTTTCGCACCGGCGAACGACAGCACGCTGTCGGTCACCGCGCGGCGGGAGATGTCGGCCTTGTAGTTCCATGAGTCGCCGAAGCTGCCCTTGAAGGTCGCGTTGCCCACCACGTTGGTGGTGGGGAAGCCCAGCGGCGTGGTGCCGATGCCGCCGTCGAAGTTCTTGCCTTCGTAGCCCACGTTGAGCCCGACGCCCGAGGCATTCTGCTGGCCGGGCTGCGTCTGGTTGAACAGCGAGTTGTACACGGCCGTGGGGCCGCCGCCGAAGCGGCTCGCGGTCGCGTAGTTGCTCGAAGGCGTACCGGCGTCGAGCACCGTGGGCGTCACGCCGACGACGATCTTGCCTTCGCCCACCGGGAAGCGCGCCTGGACCGGCAACTGGAAGTCGGAGAGCTGGCTCAGCCCGGCCTCGCCAGCGCGGCTGCGAAAGACGGTGCCCGCGGTGAGGGTCACCGCGCGCTGCGATTCCAGCTCCTGCAACTCCGACACCAGCGGGTTGACCGGGGCGGTGCGCAGCGGCGCGTTCCAGCTCGGCTCGGCGCCGGGGCGGGGCAGCGGCGTGTTGGCCTGCGCATAGGCCGCGTTGGCCGCGGGATAGCCGGGCGGCGGATAGCCCGCGGGCGCCGCGACGGGGTAGCCGGGGGGCGGATAGCCGCCGGCCTGCGCCTGCGGAATGTAGGGTTGCTGCGGCGCGCCCTGCATCGACGGCGCGATGTACGCCGACGCCTGCGGCGTGTTGTTGGCGGCCTTGCTGTTGCGCGCGGTGCGCGTCGCGGCGGTGCGGCCCTTGGCGTTCGACGCGGGTGCCGGCGCGGCGCCCCAGGGCAGCGCGCCCAGCGGATAGGCGGCCGGCGCGCCGGCCACGGGGTAGGCCTGCTGCGGGTTCACCGGGTAGGCGCTGGCGGGGTAGGCCGGTGGATAGGCGGTGTTGGCCGCCACGGGGTAGCTCACCGGCTGCATGCGCGCCTGCGCGAACGGGTTGCCGGCCGCCGGTGGATAGCTGGCGGGCACGGCCGCGCTCGGGGCGCCACCGGTCATGCCCGCGAAGGGGTTGGCCGCCGGCATCTGCGACGGCACGCCGCCCGGTGCCGCGAAGCCGCTCGAGGCGACCTGGCGTTCGGCCTCGACGGCGGCGCGCAGGTACTGTTCGGCCTTGCGGCTTTCGCCTGCGTTGCGGTACACGCGGCCGGCGGCGGCCAGCACGCGCGACTGGTCGGGCGCCTGCTTCAGCGCGGCCATCACGTAGTTCTCGGCCTCGCCGTGCTCGCGCTGCGCGCTGGCGCTCGCGGCGGCGGCCAGCAGGGTGTCGAGGTCGGTCGGGTTGCGCTGCAGGATGCGCTGGTACAGCGCCAGCGCCTGGCCTTCGTCGCGCGCCGCCGAGTACAGGCGGGCCAGCGCGGCCATGGCCTGCGGGTCGTTCGGGCGCTCGGCCAGCACCGGGGCCATCGCGTTGTAGGCGGCCTCCAGGTTGCCGGCTTCGCGCAGCGCGTCGGTCTGGCGCAGCGCGAAGGCGATGCGCAGGCTGTCGAAGTCGCTGCGCTGGCTGGCCGTCATGTTGACGCTGGCCAGCTGGCGCAGCACGGCCGACAGCTCGACGTCCTGCTTGGTCTTGAGCAGCACCGACGCGTACAGCAGCCGGTCGCTGATGCTCGGCGTGGGCGAGCGCGCGAGCAGCTGACGGCTCATGGCCAGCGCGCGCGGCGCGTCGCCGATTTCGGCGTAGGCACCCGCGAGCTGGCCCCACAGCTCGGCCGGCATGTCGGCACTGAGCGCCGACTCGGCCTGCGCGAGCACGCCGCGTGCCGCGTCGACCTGGCCTTGCCGCGCCAGCGCCTGCGCGCGCGCAGCCTGCGACTGCGCCCACAGGCGGCGTTGCAGCGCCGCCATGTCGCGCGTGCGCGAGCCGGCGGGAATGCGTTCGAGGTACTGGATGCCCGCTGCCGAGTCGCCCGTTTCGGAGGCGAGCAGGGCGCTGGCGTACAGCGCGTCGGGCATGTCGGGCTGCGACATCAGCAGCCCTTCCATCACGCCGCGCGCCTCGGACACCATGCCCTGCTTGCGGTAGATGTTGGCAAGGTCCAGGCGCACCCAAGGGCTGTCGGGCGCCGCGAGCATCGCGTCTTCGAGCGTGCGCTGCGCGCCGGCCGCGTCGCCTGCTGCGGCCTGCTGGCGGGCGCGGTTGCGCGCCTGCTCGACCTGGATGTCGCGCAGGCCGCCCAACTGCGTGGCCTGTTCGGGCGTGAGGCGGCGCGACAGCGCCAGCGCCTCGTCGGGGCGGCCGGTCTGGCCGTACACCGAGATCAGCCCGCGCAGCGCCTGCGTGTTCTGCGGCTTGCTTTCGAGCACGCGCTTGTAGCCTTGCTCGGCCTGCGCGAAGTCGCCGGCGGCGGCACGCAGGTCGGCCAGCGCGTTCTGGCCCACGGGTTCGCGCGGGTCGATGCGCACGGCGCGTTCGTACAGCGACTGCGCACCGCGCTGGTCGTTCCTGGCCTGCGCGGCACGGGCCTGCCCGACCAGCACCCAATAGTTGGCGCTTTGCAGCGCCGAGTTCCACTTGGTGGCGCCGCCGCGCACGGCGCGCTCCAGCAGCTCCTGTGCTTCGCCGAAGCGCTCCTGGCGCATCCGCACCAGGCCCAGGCCGCCCAGGGCCTCGGTGTCGTCGGCCTTGGTGCGCAGCGCCTGCTGGAAGCGCTGCTCGGCCGTGGCCGGGTCGCCGCGTTCCAGCGCCTTGAAGCCTTCGCCCACGGGCACGTCGGGCGCGTTCGCCGCCGTGGTCTTGGCGGTGGTGAGCGTTTCCAGCCGGGCGGCCACGGCCGCGTCGGCCTGGTTGTTGGCCAGGTAGTCCTGGTAAAGCGGAATGTCGGGCGCGCGCGCGTCCAGCCAGATCAGCGCCTGGCGCCAGGCGGCGCGCGCGGGGGCGGCCACGGTGGGCTGCTTGGTCAGCTCGACGAGTTCGCGGATACCGGCGCGGCGCGTCGGCTCGCTGTAGGTCTTCTGCTGCGCGAGGGCAAGGCGGTAGTTGGCGTTTTCCGGGTGGTCTTTCACCAGCTGCTCGAGGCCCTTGCGGCCCTCGTCGGCGCCTTGCGGCGTGCTGGCCAGTGCCTGGTAGAACTCCAGCGCCACCGATTCGGGCGGCGGCCGGTTGTCGAACAGGCTGCGGTACAGCTCGACCGCCTCGGCCGAGCGGCCGGCGCGCGCGGCGGCGCGGGCGCGCTGCAGCGTGCCGCCTTGCTGCCCGGGCTGCTGGGCCTGCTGCTGCAGGCGCGCCAGGCGGGCGTCATTGGGGTGCGCGGTGCGCAGGCGCGCGATCCAGCCGCGGGCCTGCTCGGCGTTGTTGCGCGTCAGCTCGACCTGCGCCATGCCGTACATCGCGTCGGCCGATTGCGGGTTGACGCTCAGCAGCTTCTTCCAGCTTTCTTCGGCCAGGTCGGCGCGGCCCTGGGCCTGCCAGTAATTGCCCTGCTCGATGAGCGCGGCAGCGGCGTCGGCCTGCGCGAACGCCTGGCCGCCGGTGCCCAGCGCGGTGACCATGCCGATGCAGGCCAGCCATTGCTGAGTACGGAACGAGGGGGGACGCTTCGGCTTCAGGCCGGTCGATTGGGACGGCATAGCGTTCTCCATGATGTTTGCAACTGGCCGTTGCGGCCGAATTCATAGCGGCCGTCGAGCCAGGCCTGACCGAACAACAGCAGCGTCTGTTCGTAGTACGGCAGGGGTGCCGCAGGGGCGGCGGCGCCCGGCGCCGGCGCGGGAGGTACGGCGCGCCCGCCGGGCACGCGGGCCACCTGCACGGCGAGCGCATCGGTCTCGTCCAGCGCCTTGAGGTAGGGCAGCAGCGCGCCCGAAAAACCCAGCGGTGCCATGCCGCGCACGGCGCCGGTCACGGTGTCGATGTATTCGGGCACGGGCTGCTTGTCGGCCAGCAGCAGGCGCGGGCCGCGCAGCTGCATCAGCAGCATCTTGCGGGCCGGGTCCTTGTCGGACAGCATGCCCGCCCAGAGGTAGACGCGAATGGCGTCGTAGCTGCCGGTCACGCCCTTCACGGGGTCGGCCACGAAAGAGCGCGAGTCCTGCGACCACGCGCACCAGTCGGGCGCGAAGCCCTTGGGCGTGACGCCGCCGAACATGCGCAGCGTGTTGTCCGTGACCTCGTGCCACGGACCGCTCGGGTCGGCCTGCTGAAAGTAGCGCAGCAGCTGCAGCGGCATGTAGCTCGGGTTGAGGCGCCAGTTCGGCGCGCTCGCCACCGACTTGGGCCAGGGCAGCAGCATGCGGCCCAGGCCCGGCAGCGAGACGACCTCGTCGCGCACCACCAGCGCCAGCAGGCTGCGCCCGAGCGTGCGGTAGCGGTTGTCGTTCCATAGCCGGCCGGCTTCCATCAGCGCGTAGGCGATCCACAGGTCGGCGTCCGACGCCGCGTTGGGGTCGAGCACGCCCCAGCCGCCCTCGGGCTTGCGGCCCCATTGCCAGGCCGGCAATTGCTTGGCGAGGCTGCCGCCCGCGAGGTTGGCCTCGGCCCAGGCGAGCACGCGCGCGAAGGTGTCGCGGTCGTTGTGCACGAGCGCGAAGAACATCGCGTACGACTGGCCTTCGGAGGTGGACTGCTGCTGCGCGGTGTTGAAGTCGATGACCCGGCCGTCGGGCTGGATGTGGCGCGCCGCGAAGGCCGCCCAGTCGGTGGCCGGATGGCATGCCGAGGCGGCGGGAGCGGCCGGCGCAGGAACAGGCGGCGCGGCGGCGGGAGCGGGCGCCGGGGCCGCCGCAGGCGCGGCGCCCGACACCTTCGGCAACGCCAGCGCGAGCCCGGCCGCCGCCAGCAGGGCGCGCCGGCCCGCCAGCGGGCCGTGGGAGAGAAAAGTCGGCAAACGTCGCATGTACGAATTATTTGGCCTTGTTGACCGACAGGCGACGGCGCGCCCGGATCTGCAGGCCCGCATACGACACCGCCGCGCCCAGCAGGGCCAGCAAGATCACCATCGCCGCCAGCAGCAGCGGGCTGCGCGACAGGTTCCACTGCAGCCATGTCAGCGGCGGCAGGCGGCCCACGTAGTAGGTGTCGCCGCCCAGCACGCTGTTGACCTGCGTGTCGCGCACGATGGTCATGCTGCCCTGCACGCGCTTGAGCAGGTCGGGCGTCATCAGCGCGTTCAGCAGCGCTTCCTTGGAGCCCGGGTTGGTGATGGCGGCGATCACGCTGCGGCCGCCGCGCAGCGGCGACTCGAAGCCCGCCAGCACCGCGTCGCGGCCGTCGTCGCTCACCGCGATCTGCATGCTGCCCGGCAAGTCCTCGCGGGTGCGCGCGCCGATGACGAAGTCGATGGCGTTGTCGATCCAGCTGTTGAGCTTCAGCTCGGGCGCGTTGCCGTTGCGCTTGAGCGGCATCTTGTCGGCCCACTGCGTGAACAGCGGCTGGTTCTGCAGGTTGCCGATCACCAGCAGGTCCTTGTCGGCCCATTGCGCGGCCTCGGCCGAGCGGCCCACCTTCACGCGCAGCGCGGGGTAGCCGGTGGAGCGGCCGATCTGACCCAGGAGACCGAGATAGGTCTCGGTGTCGGTGTCGACGGGCTGGTCCGGCAGGATGACGGCGGTCTCGGACAGGTCGGCCATGCGCGAGAACGGGAAGCCGCCGTTGGCGTAGGCCGCCAGCTCGGGCATCGCGATGTAGTGCGGGAAGCCCGACACGTCGATCTTGGAGGTCGGGTCGATCGAGCCGCGCACGTTGTCCAGCTGCGGCACGCAGCGCCCGCCCACGGGCTCGAAGTAGTAGTGCAGGCGCAGCTGGCTGCGCGGGCCCATGGCCAGCGGCGGCAGGATCACTTCCTTGTGCTCGGCCAGCGTGCCGTCGGGCATGAGCTTCACGGCCAGCGGGTTCCACCAGCGGTCGCCGGCCGGGTTGGCCGAGCGCAGCGGCAGGCCGCCCACGAAGTTGTCGTTGACGTTGACGTTCAGCGTCGACTGGTCGGGCCGCACGCGCGGCGTGTAGCGGTATTGCAGGTCGAGCGGAATGCCGCGGCTGCGCCAGGTGAACAGGTCGGGCGGCAGCTGCAGGTTCACGCGGACCACGTCGGGGTTGTAGCCCGTCACCGACAGGTCGCTGGCCGAGGTCAGCTCGCCCAGCTGCAGCGCACGGTCGCTCGGCACCCAGCGCGGCGCGTCGTAGGGCTTGCGCACCGGCGGTTCCTGGAACGCGGTGACGGCGGCCTGCGCGCCCGCGAAGGCCTTGCTGTTCAGCGCCAGCGCGGCGGCGGCGGTGCGCAGGTCGGCGGGCGTGCGGCCCATCACCAGCAGCAGCTTGCCGGAGGCGTCCTGCGGGTTGTCGACCACGGCCAGCCCCGGGCCCTGGATGTTGGGCAGCGTGAGGCCGGCAATGTTCGATTCGGGCGTGACGAACACCACCGCGTGGCCCGCCGGCAGCTCGCCGTGCGAGACCGGGAAGGTCGCGCCGCGGTAGTCGGCCAGCGCGCCGAACCACGACGACAGCACGCCCGCGGCCTCCAGCATCGGCGACGTGTCGGCGCCGCCGAAGACGAAGGGAATGCGCGCGCGCCGCACGTCGCGGCGGTCGAAGAAGGGCTGCGGCAGCCCGGCCAGGTCGTTCGCGAGCTTGAGCGGCGAGACCGTGAGCTTCAGCGTGCTGGTCGCGTCGATGCGCGCCCACAGGCTGGTGTGCGCCGGGTCTTCGCACTCGCGCGTGTAGTGGCCGATCAGCTCGACGTTGATGCGGTTGAACTCGGTGATCAGGCGCCGGTCGATCGGAATGTCGGCCGTCTGGGGCTTGCCCGCATCGGCACGGTTCACCGGCAGCGTGGCCACCAGCACGTCGTTGACCGTGACCTTCAGGTGCGACAGCTCCGGAATGAGCGAGGGCGAGTAGGCGTAGTTCAGCTTGAACGACGCGGCCGTCACCAGCTCGTCGGCGCGCACGTTGAACGGAATGCCGACCGTGCCGCTGATGCCGCGCAGCTGCACGGCGTAGTCGATGCCCAGTTGCGTGAGATTGAGCTCGCGCACGGCGGCGACCGGCGTGGCGGCGGGAATGGTGGACGTGGCGGCCGTTGCTGCCGCTGCTGGTGTTGCGGGAAGCGGCGCGGGTGCCGGCAGGCCGGGCGAGGCCGGCGGCCGCGGCTGCGCGGAGGTGCCGCCGGTGACGGACACGGCGGCAAGGGCGATCGCCAGCATGGCGGAGGGCACGACGCGGCGATGCGCGCGCAGGGTGATCGTCACGTGGATTCCTTCGTCTTGACGGGGCGCAGCCTGGAGGTGGCCGTGCGGTAGTAATGGCTGAACATGTCCCGGAAACCCGTGCCGCTGATGCGGATGATGTGGCCCAGCACGCGGTGGATCGGCACGCGCGGATGGTTGCCCCAGCGGGCCGCCCAGATGTCGGCGCGCGCGGTCGTGCACTGCACCAGCGCGCGCTCCTGCGCGAAGCTCATGGGCGCGAAGCGCAGGCCCAGCCGCTTGCCGCTGCTGAAACGCACCGTCGAGGCGAAGCGCGACTCCTGGTCGTTGCGGTACAGCGCCACCTCGACCGGGGTCTCCAGATCGAGCTTCAGGTCCTGCGGCAGTTCCACGCCCAGGCCGCCGCTGGAGAAGTCGAAGGTGTTGCAGCGCAGCGACTTGCCGTCGGCAAAGTACAGCGTGGCCGGCAGGTTCAGCTCGACCCGGTGCGCGCCGCGCAGCTGGCGCGACTCGTTGGCGGCCGCCACGCAGGCGCCCAGGATCATCAGGTTGTAGATGGTCCAGGCCAGGTTCAGCCACACGGTGGCGATGTTCTGCGGGTCGACCCAGGTCAGGCGCCACGCGCCCAGGCACACGCCCACGAAGTTCAGCGCCAGCAGCACCAGGCTCGCCTTGGCGATGGTGCTGTCGAAGTACTCCTGCTGGATCAGGCCGCCCTTGGCCGTCACGTTGAAGCTGCCCAGCTTCGGGTTGATCAGCGCCACCAGCGTGGGGCGGAAGATGTACCAGGCCAGCACCGCCTCGTAGACCTCGTTCCACAGCAGGTAGCGAAAGCGCCCCTGGATCCGGCTGTTGGTCAGGTTGGCGTGCAGGATGTGCGGCAGCGCAAAGGCGAAGATCATCGACGCCGACGCGTGGATCACGCTCGCGCCGAAGTACAGGTACGCCAGCGGCGCCGTCAGATAGATGAGGCGAGGCAGGCCGTACAGGAAGTGCAGCATCGCGTTCACGTAGCACAGGCGCTGGGCCCAGTGCAGGCCGCGCCCGAACAGCGGGTTGTCGATGCGGAAGATCTGCGCCATGCCGCGCGCCCAGCGAATCCGCTGGCCCACGTGGCCCGACAGGCTTTCGGTGGCCAGGCCGGCGGCCTGCGGCAGCGCCAGGTACGCGGTGCTGTAGCCCAGGCGGTGCATCTTCAGGGCGGTGTGGGCGTCTTCGGTCACGGTCTCGACCGCGATCCCGCCCACTTCCTCGACGATGGTCCGGCGCAGCACCGCGCACGAGCCGCAGAAGAAGGTGGCGTTCCACAGGTCGTTGCCGTCCTGGATCAGGCCGTAGAACAGCTCGCCCTCGTTGGGCACCGTGCCGAAGGTGTCGAGGTTGCGCTCGAAGGGGTCGGCCGAGAAGAAATAGTGAGGCAGCTGGACCATGCCCAGCTTCGGGTCGCGCCCGAACCAGCCCATGGCGATCTGCATGAACGAGCGCGTGGGAATGTGGTCGCAGTCGAAGATGGCGACGAACTCGCCCGTGGTGTTCTTCAGCGCGGCGTTGATGTTGCCGGCCTTGGCGTGGCGGTTGTTGTCGCGCGTGACGTGGGTCACGCCCACGTCTTCGCAGAACACGCGGAACTCGTCGCGCCGGCCGTCGTCGAGCACGAAGATCTTGATCTTGTCGCGCGGCCAGTCGATCGACTGCGCCGCCAGCACGGTGGAGCGCACCACCGACAGCGCCTCGTTGTAGGTGGGAATGAACAGGTCGATGGTCGGCCACTCGGCCGGGTCTTCCGGCAGCGGCACCGGCTTGCGCTCCAGCGGCCAGGCGGTCTGCACGTAGCCCAGCAGCAGCACCACGAAGGCGTACAGCTCGGCCATCAGCAGCCCGATGCCCAGCACCAGATCGACCGGGTTGTCCATGAACATGGTCTCGGTCACGCGCCAGTAGGTGTAGCGCGAGGACACCACGACCGACATGAAGATCAGCACCAGGCTCGCGAAGCGCCCCTTGATGCGGTTGGTGATCAACGCCGCCACGAAGATGCCCACCGACAGCACGATCTGCTGCTCGAAGGTCATCGGCGTGATGATCAGCGCGGGCAGGATCGCCAGCGCGGCCAGCCAGCCGGCGATGCGCACCGGCAGCAGGCGCAGCAGCGCGGGGGCCTCGCGGGGCGGCGCGGGCGTGGACGGGGGAGCGCTGTTCATTGTGTCGATTCCATGGACCGGGGCGTCTGCCGTGCGGCGGCGATGCGTTCGAGCAGGCGCTCGGCGCAGGAAGAAATGTCTTGCGTCGCCTGGCTCATGGGCGCGTAGCGATGCACCGGCACCGCCGAGGCCAGCGCCTCGGGCACCGACTGGTCCAGGTGCAGCACGCCCAGCAACTCGGGGCGCAGCCGCTGGCGCAGCACCTCGAAGACGTCGTGGTTCAGCCGCTTGCCGGGGTCGACCTGGTTCACCACGTAGGCGCTGCCGGCGTAGTCGGCGCGCGGGCGGCAGTACTTGTCGACCATGCGCTCGATGATCGGCAGCGTGGCGAACGAGCCGGCATCGGCCAGCACCGGAATCACGCAGAGGTTGGCCGCGCGCAGCGCCTGCTGCAGATAGACCGAGGGGCCGGGCGGGGTGTCGAGCAGCACCAGCGTGCCCTCGGGCAGCCCGAAGCGCGCGAGCGTTTCGGCCAGCCACATCGGGTGGCGCGCGAGCTGGTGTTCGAAGGCGATCTGGCGTTCGTCGTCGACGTCGCCGAAAGGCAGCAGCATGACGCCGCCGCTGGCCGGCCGGATCGCGCGGGCCCAGGGCATCAGGCCGGTGGCGGCCTCGACCAGCCCGGTGTCGCAGGCGCCCGGCTCGTTGGCGATGTGAAAGCGCAGGGCGTTCTGCGGATCGAGGTCGATCGCGAGCACCTGCTGTCCGCGCTCGACCAGCGCGGTACACAGATTGGCGGCAATCGTGGTCTTGCCTACGCCGCCCTTGGAAGAGATGACGGGGACGACGACCATCGTCACGTCGGCCTTCGCCAGCGCGACATGGGGCCGGGCGGTGCGGCGGGCGGCTGCGGCGCGGCGAGCCGGGCGAACAACTGGGCGAGCGGCGTGGCCGCGGAGCCTGCGGCAACGGGAGCGGCGGCCGGTTGGGCAAAGAGCGGCGCGAGGGCGGGCGGCTGCGGCGCCGGCACGGGCGCGGCAACCGGCGCCGGCGGGCGCAGCACGGGTTCGATGCGCGGCGCCGGCGGCACGGCGGCGACGGGCGCGGGGGCCACGGGCACAGCGGCCGGAGCGGGAGGCTGCACGCGTGCGGCCTCGACCGGGCGCACGATCTTCTCGCCCGTCAGCAGCGGCCAGACCTTGGGCGCTTCGGCCTCGGTTTCCGGCGGCGCGAATTCCTTGTAGCCATGGGCATCGCCGCCGAACTTGCGGAACAGGCCCGCGATGTCTTCCGGGGTCGGTTCGTCCTGGCTCATGACGGCTCCTTCGCCAGCCGCAGGTCGATGCGCGGGCCGCCTTGCGCGTCGGGCGGCAGGGCCAGCACCCGCAGCGACGACGGCATCTGCTGCGCGTCGAACCAGGCTTGGTAGATGCCTTCGAAGAAGCCGACGCTCCAGTTCGTGGCGTCGGGGCCGAACGCCACGGCGATCGGGCTGCAGGCGTGGGTGATGAACACGCAGTCGGCGTCTTCGCTCAGGCTGGTGAAGCCCCAGTCGATATCGTCCCAGCGCGCGTTGAACTCGGCTTCGAGGTCGCCCAGGGTGTCACAACGCGGGATCGGCATGGCGTGCGCGAGGCGTTGGCCGATGCGAAAGAACAGCTGCCGCAGGTCTTCGGGCGGCAGGCCGGCGCTCAATTCGGCGGCCATGCCCCGATTGAATTCCAGCCACTGCGAACTGCACGAATTTTTCTCGTAATACTGAATAAACGTCGCGGCTGTTTCCATGTCCGAGCATTCTCTGGGATCAGTTAACCGTTGACAACAAATGTGAACTTTTCAATGCACCATCGGGCCTGAACTGTCTGAATTCGGGGACGGATTGGCGGCGCAATACCCAGTCCATGGGACGGAACCCATGTGTACCAACCCTTGCGGTACGGCGCAATACGCTATTCGGATTCAAATCCGGATGGCGAGCGGCTCAATCCTCGATGCTGTCCGGTGCTGCCGGCGTGTCCACCGTGCGGGTGCCGCGCGGTGCGTGCGGCGCTTGCGGCGCGCGCGGCGGCCGACCCGCGCGCACCACGCCGCGCCCGGCCGCCTTCGCGGCGTAGCAGGCGGCGTCGGCCGCGTCGACCCAGGCGTCGACCGAGCCGATCTCCTGCGACAGGCTGGCCACGCCGATGCTGGCGCCGACATGCAGGCTGCCCGACAGCCACGGTAGCGCGATCGCCGAGATCGACGCCACGATGTCCTCGGCCACGCGCACGGCGGCCTCGTGCGTGCACTGCTCGAGCAGCAGCGCGAACTCGTCCCCGCCGATGCGCGCCGCCAGGTCGCCCGAACGCACGCGCGACATGATGGCCGCGGCCGCCGCGCGCAGCATGGCGTCGCCCGACAGGTGGCCGGCCGTGTCGTTGACCTGCTTGAAGTGGTCCAGGTCGATGAACACCAGCGCGGCGGGCAACGACCCGGGCCGGGCGTCGATCAGCCGCTGCGCCTGCTGGTCGAAGCGCTGGCGGTTGGCCAGCCCGGTCAGGCCGTCGTGCGCGGCCGACCATTCGAGCGCCTTGCGCGCGTTGCGCTGCTCCTCGATGTTGAGCACGGTCCAGATCGAGCCGAAGTCCGTGTGCTCCGGATCGACCGGCCGGCTGCGCAGCCGGGCCCAGAAGCGCGAGCCGTCGCCGCGCTGCATGCGCGACTCGCCCACATAGGAATTGCTGCTGGCAAAGGCTTCTTTCTCGAGCGCGGCCAGCGCGGGCTGGTCTTCCTCGGGCACCACGATCAGGTCTACCGGCTGGCCCAGCAGTTCGTCCTCGCGGTAGGCCAGCAGGCGGCACAGCTCGTCGCTCACCAGCTCGAAGCGCCGGTCGCGGATGAAGGCGATGCCGATGGGCGCCGCGCGCATCACGGAGCGCAGCTTGCTGAACATCTCGCCGTTCAGCCGCTCGAGCTCGCCGCGCTGCTCGCCGACGCGGCGCAGCACCTGGCCGAGCTGGCCGATTTCGCCGTCGCCCGGCGGCCAGCCGTCTTCGGGCCGCATGGCGTCGTCGAACATGTGCTGCGCGCGCCGCTCCAGCAGCGTCAGCGGCTGCAGCATCCACCACAGGCTCAGGAACAGGCCGGCCGACAGCACCGCCACCAGCGTGGCGGCCCAGGCCATGGCCAACTGGCGCGCGGCCTTGACCGGCTGCAGCACCTCGGCCTCGGGGCGCACGCGCCAGACCATCCAGTCGGGGCCGGGCACGCCGGCGGCGCTGGCGATTTCGTGGGCCTGAGGCAGCAGCAGGCCCAGCGGCTCGATCGGGCTGCCGGCGCTTCGCCAGGCCTTGAAGGCTTCGGCCAGCCGGGGTTCGTTCGAAATCTGCTGCAGCAGCTTCTTGCGGTTGGGGTGCGCCAGCACGCGGCCCATGGTGTCGGTCACGACCATGAGTGCGCCGGCATCGCTTTCCTGCGCGTCGACCAGGCCGTCGAGCAGGTCGCGGCTGGACAGGCGCAGCGTGCCCCCCACCACGGCGAAGATGCCGTGGTCGCCGCGCACCGGCTGCGTGACGGCCACGATGGGTTCGCCGGTCAGCGAGCCGAGCAGCGCGTCGGACACGATGGGCCGGCCCTCGGTCAGGGTCTGGCCGAAGTAGGGGCGGTCGCGGATGTTCAGCACCGGGTGCGACACGCCTTGGTCGTCGAGCATCACGCGCACCGCGCCGTCGGGCGTGGCGATGTAGACGTTGGCGAAGAAGTTGCGCATCACCGGCTTGTTGCGCATGAACTCCTTGAGCGCGGCGGGGTTGCGCAGCGTCTCTTCGTCGAGCAGCCCGGCCACCGAGTCCAGCACGCGCTGCAGCTGGATCACGTTGTGGTTCAGCAGCGCGGCGGTGCGCACCGACTCGCTCAGTTCGCGCTCGCGCTGCGATGCCAGCAGGTCGTGCTCGGTCCGTCCCACGATGATGGTCGTGATCAGGCCGATGCCGAGCACCAGCGCCATGATCCCGCCCATCGTGATCCGTGCCTTGAGCGAACCCAGGGCCCTTTCGAGGCGTGCCAGCCGGTCGGTGTTCATTCAGTCGAGCTGCGTTTCCCTGGGCGTGGCCGTGGCGCGGCGCTCCCGCTTGACGGTGTACATGGCAGTGTCCGCCAGCTTCAGCGCTTCTTCGGCGGAGGTGGTGCGCGGATCGACCGGCACCACGCCCACGCTGGCACCGCCGTAGTCGAACATGGTGTGCTTCAACCGCAGGTCGCCGATGGTGCTTTCGCCCAGCCGGTCGGCCAGCGCGCGCGCCGCGGTGCGCGGCGACTCGGCGAACGACGGGCCGGCGCCGATCACCACGAACTCGTCGCCGCCGAAGCGCGCCAGGATATCGCTGGAGCGCAGCGACGCCGACAGCCGCCCGGCCATGGCCGAGAGGAACTCGTCGCCGATGTCGTGGCCGTGCGTGTCGTTGATCTTCTTGAAACCGTCCATGTCGATGAAACCGACCAGCACGCTGCGGTCCTCGCGTTCGCACTGGGCGAGCAGGCGGCGCAGCGCCTCGATCAGCGAGCGGCGGTTGGGCAGGCCGGTGAGGGCGTCGGTCGAGGCATGGGCCGCCAGTTCGGCGTTGGCCTTCTGGAGCTTGACGAAGAGCAGCTCGCGCTCGACCTGCTGGCCCAGCAGCCGCGCGAACAGCTGCAGCACCGGCTCGGCGTGGGGCGACAGCGGCAGCTTGGTGGCGCTGGCGGCGCACAGGGTGCCGTAGAGGCTGCCGGCGTCGGTGCGCACGGGCGTGCTTACATAGGTCTGGATGCCGAGGTCGCGGGCGGCGCCGGAGTCGCCCCAGCAGCTGGCGACGTCGCCGGTGAAGGTGCGGCCTTCTTCGAGGGCGCGGCGGCACAGGGTGTCGGACCAGGGGACGGACAGGCCCTCGGGAATGTTCATTTCCTTGGCGTTGCGCGCAAAAAGAATGTGCTGCAGGCCCTTGTCCAGGTCGATGGTCGTGAGGTACGTCGACTCCAGCCCGGTCACGACCTCGAGCATCGCGAGCATCGGGCGGGCCAGGTCCTCCAGCGTCTTGGCGGAGGACACCGAGTCCGAAAGCTGTTCAATCAAAGATTCCATGTCCGACATTTTGACGGCGATGGACGACTGTTTCCTGCTTTGCTTGCGCAAAGGCGCGCAAGTTCTGTGGTGGCGCTCGGAAACCGCAGGCTCAGGACGCCAGCGCTTCCATCAGTTCGGTCTCGATCGCGAGCTGGGTCTTCTGGCCTTGCAACTCCGGACCGCTGATGAGGAAGGTGTCTTCCACCCGTTCGCCGAGCGTCGTCACCTTGGCCAGTTGCAGGTTCAGGTGGTGGCGCGCCAGCACCCGGGCCACCGAGTACAGCAGGCCCGCGCGGTCGCTGGCCGAGATGTTGAGCAGCCAGCGCTGCGCCTTGTCGTCGGGCAAGAGGCTGATGCGCGGCTTGATCGGAAAGCTGCGCACCCGGCGCGACACGCGGCCCATGCTGGGCGGGGGCAGGGCGCCGGCTTCGGTGAGCGTTTGCGCCAGGCCCGACTCGACCATGCTGATCAGGTCGCGGTAGTGATCGGGCAGGAAGGTGGTCACCACCTGGAAGGTGTCGAGCGCGTAGCCGTTGCTCGTGGTGTGGACCTTGGCGTCCAGGATGCTGAACGACGATTGATCGAAATAGCCGCAGATGCGTGCAAAAAGATCGGGCTGGTCGGGCGTGTAGACCACCACCTGCAGGCCTTCGCCCACCGGCGACAGGTGCGCGCGCACGATGGGCAGAGCTTTCGGGTCGATCGGCACGTTCTTGGGCGGCACGAAGCGCGAGAGCTGCTTGGCGTGCCAGGCGATCTCGGTGGCGTCGTGGCGCATGAAGTAGCCCACGTCGAGCGTGTCCCACAGGGCCTTGTGCGCCTCGAAGCGCTGGGCGTGCAGCGCCAGTTGCACCAGCGCCTCGCGCTTGCGCGACTCGACCTCGGCGTCCGGGTCGGGCATGCGGCCGCCCAGCGCGCGCAGCGTGTAGCGGTACAGGTCCTCGAGCAATTTGCCTTTCCATGCATTCCATACGCGCGGCGAGGTGCCCCGGATGTCGGCGATGGTCAAGAGGTAGAGGGCCGTGAGGTAGCGCTCGTTGCCCACGCGCTTGGCGAAGGCGCCGATCACCTCGGGGTCGCTCAGGTCCTGCTTTTGCGCGACCTGGCTCATCACCAGGTGCTCGGCCACGAGGAATTCGATGAGCTTGGCGTCTTCGCGCGCAATGCCGTGCTGCTTGCAGAAGCGCTGCACGTCGCGCGCGCCGAGCGTGGAGTGGTCGCCGCCGCGGCCCTTGGCGATGTCGTGGAAGAGGGCGGCCACGTACAGGATCCAGGGCTTGTCCCAGCCGGCCGCGAGCTGCGAGCAGAACGGGTATTCGTGTGCGTGCTCGGCAATGAAGAAGCGCCGCACGTTGCGCAGCACCATCAAGATGTGCTGGTCGACCGTGTACACATGGAACAGGTCGTGCTGCATCTGCCCCACGATGCTGCGGAACACCCGCAGGTAGCGCCCCAGCACCGAGGTCTGGTTCATGAGCCGGAACGCGTGCGTGATGCCGTAGGGCTGCAGCAGGATCCGCATGAAGGTCTCGTGGTTGACCGGGTCGTTGCGGAACTTGCTGTCCATCACGTGGCGCGCGTTGTACAGCGCGCGCAGCGTGCGCGCCGACAGGCCCTTCACGCCGATGGTCTTCTGGTAGAGCAGGAAGGTCTCGAGCACCGCGTGCGGCTCGCGCTCGTAGAGGTCGTCGCTGGCGATCTCGATCAGGCCGGCGCGCTCGTAGAAGCGCTCGTTGATCGGCGTGTGCTGCTCGGCGCTGGGCTGCAGCCGCTCGGAGATGTTGAGCAGCAGGATCTGGTTGAGCTGCGACACCGCCTTGGCCGCCCAGTAGTAGCGGCGCATCAGCGCCTCGCTCGACTTGCGCTGCGACTCGCCCTCGTAGCCGAAGCTGGCGGCCACGGCGGTCTGCAGGTCGAACACCAGCCGGTCTTCGCGGCGGTTGGCAATCACGTGCAGCCGGGCGCGAATCAGCGAGAGCAGGGCTTCGTTGCGCTTGATCTGCTGGGCCTCGAAGGAGGTGGCCAGGCCGTTCTTGGCCAGGTCGTCCCAGCGGCTGCCGTAGCCGGCGGCCTTGGTCATCCAGAGGATGGTCTGCAGGTCGCGCAGGCCGCCCGGCGACTCCTTGCAGTTGGGCTCCAGCGCGTAGGGCGTGTTGTCGAACTTCTGGTGGCGGTGCCGCATTTCCTGCGACTTGGCCACGAAGAACGCCTGCGGATCGATGGCGCGCGTGAAGCGGCGGCGAAAGGCCGTGAAGAGCTTCTTGTCGCCCGCGATCAGCCGGGCCTCGAGCAGCGAGGTCTGGACGGTGACGTCTTTCTCGGCCTCGGCCAGGCACTCCTCGACCGTGCGCACGCTGGAGCCGATTTCAAGGCCGGCGTCCCAGCAATGGCCGATGAAGGCCTCGATGCGGGCCGGGTCGACCGCGTTCGCGTCGCCTTCGGGCGGCAGCAGCAGCAGCACGTCGACGTCGGAGTACGGAAACAGCTCCCCGCGCCCGAAACCGCCCACGGCGGCCAGCGAGAGCGCCTCGCCGAAATCGGCCTCGCGCCACAGGGTGCAGAGCGTTTCGTCGGCCAGCGCCGAGAGCTGGCGCAGCACCGTGTGCACGCTGCGGGTGGGCGCGCGCGCGAAGCGCAGGGTGTCGAACAGCGCGAGCTTCTTCGCGCGATAGGCTTCGCGCAGCGTCGCCACGTCGATCTTGGCTGCTTCGATCACGTCCGGGGAGCGCGTGCGCGCGTCAGGTTTTGGTCGCGGTGACGAACGAGGGCAGCGGCGGGCTGCCCGCGGAGAGCGTCAGCACCTCGTAGCCGGTTTCGGTGACCAGCACCGTGTGCTCCCACTGGGCCGACAGCGAGTGGTCGCGCGTGACGATGGTCCAGCCGTCGTACTGGCCGCCCTTGAAGTCTTCCTTCACGTCGCGCTTGCCGGCGTTGATCATGGGCTCGATGGTGAAGATCATGCCGGGCTTGAGTTCTTCCAGCGTGCCCGGGCGGCCGTAGTGCAGCACCTGGGGTTCTTCGTGGAAGCGCTGGCCCACGCCGTGGCCGCAGAACTCGCGCACGATGCTGAAGCCCTGGCCTTCGGCGAACTTCTGGATCGCGTGGCCCACGTCGCCCAGGTGCGCGCCGGGGCGCACCTGCAGGATGCCGTGCCACATGGCCTCGAAGGTGATGGAGCACAGGCGCTTGGCCGCGATGGAGGCGTCGCCGATCACGAACATGCGGCTGTTGTCGCCGAACCAGCCGTCCTTGATGACGGTCACGTCGACGTTCATGATGTCGCCCTTCTTCAGGGGCTTGTCATTGGGAATGCCGTGGCACACCACGTGGTTCACCGAGGTGCAGAGCGACTTCGGGAACGGGACGCTGCTGGCGCCCATGTAGCCCACCGTGGCGGAGGTGGTGCCCTGCTTGACCATGTACTCGGCGGCCAGCCGGTCGACATCGTTCGTGGTGATGCCGGGCTTGATGAAGGGCGTGAGGTAGTCCAGCACCTCGGAGCCAAGGCGGCAGGCGACCCGCATGGCTTCGATGCCCGCAGCGTCTTTGTAGTTAATGCTCATCCCCGAATTATCCCATTCAGCAAGCTAAAATTCCGGGTTAACGCGGATGACCCCAGTCAGCGGTCATTCGCCTCGATTCCTTGATTCCCAACGCGGCCCCCGAGGCCCCACATCGACCGTGACGCAGCCCGCATCCCAAGCCCTTCCTGTCGTAACCATGTTCGAGGGCGGCAGCGCGCTCAGCGATTTCCGCGCCCGCCAGCTGTTGCCGAAGCTGCAGGCCGTCGAGCCGCGCATCGAGGGCATTTCAGCCCGTTTCGTGCACCTGGTGGTCACCGACGCGGCACTGGACACGGCCGACCGTGAGCGTTTCGCCGCGCTGCTGACCTACGGCGAGCCTTTCGAGGCCCCGGCCAAGGCGGGCACCTCGGTGGTCGTCACGCCGCGCCTGGGCACCGTGTCGCCCTGGGCTTCCAAGGCCACCGACATCGCCCACAACTGCGGCCTGGCGCTGCGCCGGGTCGAACGCGTCACCCAGTACCACCTGAAACTGAAGGCGCCACTCATCGGCAAGGCCCCCGTGCTCGAGGGGGACGCCCTGGCCGCCGCGGCCGGCCCGCTGCACGACCGCATGACCGAATCGGTGCTGGCCACCGTGGAGCAGGCGGCCAGCCTGTTCAGTGAACTGCCGGCCCAGCCGATGGCACAGGTGGACGTGCAGGCCGGCGGCCGCGCGGCGCTGGTGGCGGCCAACACCGGCTTCGGCCTGGCGCTGGCGGAAGACGAAATCGACTACCTCGTCGACGCCTTCACCCGCCTGGGCCGCAACCCCAGCGACGTCGAACTGATGATGTTCGCGCAGGCCAACAGCGAGCACTGCCGCCACAAGATCTTCAACGCCCAGTTCACCATCGACGGCAAGGCGCAGCCGCAAAGCCTGTTCTCGATGATCCGCCACACCGAGAAGCAGAACCCGCAGCACACCGTCATTGCCTACGCCGACAACGCCTCGGTGATGGAGGGCGCGACCATCGAGCGCTTCATTCCGGCCAACGGCTCGCAAAGCTATCAAAAAGATAGCGCGCTGACCCATGTGCTGATGAAGGTCGAGACGCACAACCACCCGACCGCCATTTCCCCGTTCCCGGGCGCCTCGACCGGTGCGGGCGGCGAGATTCGCGACGAGGGCGCCACCGGGCGCGGCTCCAAGCCCAAGGCCGGCCTGACCGGCTTCACGGTGTCGAAGCTGTGGCCTGAAGACGGCCACTACGGCAAGCCCGAGCACATCGCCAGCCCGCTGCAGATCATGACCGAGGGCCCGCTGGGCGGCGCCGCGTTCAACAACGAGTTCGGCCGCCCGAACCTGCTGGGCTACTTCCGCGAGTACGAGCAGGCGATTGCCAGCGACCTCGACACCGTGCAGCGCGGCTACCACAAGCCCATCATGATCGCGGGCGGCTTGGGGCAGATCGACGCCACGCAGACCAAGAAGATCCTGTTCCCGGCCGGCTCGCTGCTGATCCAGCTCGGCGGCCCCGGCATGCGCATCGGCATGGGCGGCAGCGCCGCCAGTTCGATGGCCACCGGCGCCAACGCGGCCGAGCTCGACTTCGACTCGGTGCAGCGCGGCAACCCCGAAATCGAACGCCGCGCGCAGGAGGTCATCAACCATTGCTGGCAGCAGGGTGCGGCCAACCCCATCCTCGCGATCCATGACGTGGGCGCGGGCGGCCTGAGCAACGCCTTCCCCGAACTGACCAACGACGCCGGCCGTGGCGCGCGCTTCGACCTGCGCGCCGTGCCGCTCGAAGAGTCGGGCATGGCGCCCAAGGAAATCTGGTGCAACGAAAGCCAGGAGCGCTACGTGCTGGCCATCGCGCCGGAATCGCTCGAGCAGTTCAAGGCTTTCTGCGAGCGCGAGCGCTGCCCGTTCTCGGTGGTCGGCGTGGCGACCGAAGAGCGCCAGCTGCTGGTGGCCGATGAAGGCGCCGCCGTGCAACCGGTCGACATGCCCATGGACGTGCTGCTGGGCAAGCCGCCCAAGATGCACCGTGACGTGCAGGCCGTGGCGCGCAGCTTCAAGCCGCTCGACCTCACGGGCGTCGACCTGCAGAAAGCCGCCATCGACGTGCTCGCGCACCCGACCGTGGCCTCGAAGCGCTTCCTCATCACCATCGGCGACCGCACCGTGGGCGGCATGAGCCACCGCGACCAGATGGTCGGCCCGTGGCAGGTGCCCGTGGCCGACTGCGCCGTGACGCTGGCCGACTACAAGGGCTTTGCCGGTGAGGCCATGAGCATGGGCGAGCGCACGCCGCTGGCCGCGCTCGACGCGCCGGCCTCGGGCCGCATGGCCGTGGCGGAAGCCATCACCAACCTGCTGGCCGCGCCCATCGAACTCTCGCGCGTCAAGCTGTCGGCCAACTGGATGGCCGCCTGCGGCGAGCCCGGCGAAGACGCCGCGCTGTACGAGACCGTCAAGGCCGTGGGCCTGGAACTGTGCCCCGCGCTGGGCGTGTCGATTCCGGTCGGCAAGGATTCGCTGTCGATGCGCACGCAGTGGAAGGACAACGGCGAAGCCAAGAAGGTGACCTCGCCCGTGAGCCTGATCGTCACCGCCTTCGCCTCGCTGGCCGACGTGCGCGGCACGCTCACGCCGCAGCTCGACGCCGAAGAGGCCGACACCACGCTGGTGCTCGTCGACCTGGGCCGCGGCCAGCACCGCATGGCCGGCAGCATCCTGGCGCAAACGCTCGGCCAGAGCGGCGACACCGTGCCCGACCTCGACGACCCGGCGCAACTGGTGGCGCTGGTCAATGCCGTGAACGCGCTGCGCGCCGACGGCAAGATCCTGGCCATGCACGACCGCAGCGACGGCGGCCTGTTCGCCACGGCCTGCGAAATGGCCTTTGCCGGCCACGTCGGCGTGGCGCTGAACGTCGACATGCTCGTCACCGAAGGCGACGGCATTTCCGACAGCCGCATGGAAACCGGCGACGCCAAGAACTGGGCGCAGCAGGTCAGCGCGCGGCGCGAAGAGCTCACGCTCAAGGCGCTGTTCAACGAAGAACTGGGCATGGTGCTGCAGGTGCGCACCGCCGAGCGCAACGAGGTCATGCAGGTGCTGCGCGCCCACGGCCTGAGCGCGCACAGCCACTTCGTCGGCAAGACCCGCCCGGTCAGTTCGACCATGGACGCGGGCAAGGGCAAGCTCGAAGTCTGGCGCGACGCCAAGTCGGTGTTCAGCGCAAGCCTGCACGACCTGCACCAGGTGTGGGACTCGGTCAGCTGGAAGATCGCCCGCGAGCGCGACAACCCGGCCTGCGCCGATGCCGAGCACGCAGCAGCCGGCGTGCCGAACGACCCGGGCATGCACGTGTTCCTGCCGAATGCGCCGCAGTCCGTGGCCCAGGCCCCGGCCATCCTGCAGTCGCGCCCCAAGGTCGCGATCCTGCGCGAACAGGGCGTCAACTCGCATGTCGAGATGGCCTACGCCTTCACCGAAGCCGGCTTCGAGGCCTTCGACGTCCACATGACCGACCTGCAGACGGGCCGGGCCGACCTGGCCGACTTCAAGGGCGTGGTCGCCTGCGGCGGCTTCAGCTATGGCGACACGCTGGGCGCCGGCATCGGCTGGGCGCGCAGCATCACCTTCAACCCGAAGCTGGCCGAGCAGTTCAAGACCTTCTTCGGCCGCGTCGACACCTTCGGCCTGGGCGTGTGCAACGGCTGCCAGATGTTCGCCGAGCTGGCCGACATCATTCCGGGCGCCGAAGCCTGGCCGCGCTTCACCACCAACCAGAGCGAGCGCTTCGAGGCCCGCCTGTCGATGGTCGAAGTGCTCGAGTCGCCGAGCATCTTCTTCGCGGGCATGGCCGGCAGCCGCCTGCCGATCGCGGTGGCGCACGGCGAGGGCTACGCCAACTTCAAGCACCGCGGCGACGCGGCCAAGGCCATCGGCGCGATGCGCTTCGTGGACAACCACGGCCAGCCGACCGAGCAGTACCCGTTCAACCCGAACGGCAGCGCGGGCGGCCTGACTTCGGTCACCACGCCCGACGGCCGCTTCACCGCCGTGATGCCGCACCCGGAGCGCGTGTTCCGCAACATCCAGATGAGCTGGACCTCGGGCGACCGCAGCGAACTGAGCCCGTGGATGCAGATCTGGCGCAACGCGCGCAAGTGGGTGGGCTGACCGGGCCATGCTCGACCTCGATCACCCGCGAAGCCAACACGTGCTGGAAGCGGCGCGGATCGAGGATCTGATTCGCAAGCAGCTGCTGGCGTGGCGCGAAGACGAGGCCGCGGCCTCGTCCGCGCGCATGGAGATCTTGCGGACGCTGCTGCCGCAGCTCGAAGCGCTCAACGCCGCGCACTTCGGTGCGTCGAAAAAGATCTATCGCACGTTCGATGCGTTGGGCAAGGCGGTGCAGGGCGCCGATGCAGCCAAGGCGTGGCAGGCGTTCGCGGCGCTCGACGGGCCGGGGGACAACTTCGGCACCTGGGCAATTTGAAGCGCCCATGAAAAAAGCGGCCCGCAGGCCGCTTTTCTTTTTTTGACTGCCAGTCGACTTACTCGACCTTCGCCTTCGCGCGCAGTTCTTCCTGGTACTTCTGCAGGCGCTGCTGCTGCAGCTGCTGCGTGATCTGCGGCTTCACTTCTTCCAGCTTCGGCAGTTGGGCCTGGCGGATGTCGTCGACGCGGATGATGTGCCAGCCGAACTGGGTCTTGATCGGGGCGGGGGTGGTCTCGCCCTTCTTGAGCTTGATCATGGCTTCCGAGAACTCGGGCACGAAGCTCGCGGGGTTGGCCCAGTCGAGGTCGCCGCCATTGGCGCCCGATCCTGGGTCCTTGCTCTGCTTCTTGGCGATGTCCTCGAACTTGGCGCCCTTCTTCAGGTCGGCCATGATCTTCTTGGCCTGGTCTTCGGTTTCGACCAGGATGTGACGCGCCTTGTATTCCTTGCCGCCGTTGGCTGCCACGAATTTGTCGTACTCGGCCTTGACGTCGGCGTCCGACACCGGGTTGGTCTTGCGGTAGTTGTCGAACAGCGCGCGGATCAGGATGGCCTGGCGGGCGAGTTCGAGCTGGTTCTTGTAGTCCTCGCTGGCGTCCAGGCCTTGCTTCTGGGCTTCCTGCATGAACACTTCGCGCGCCACGATTTCCTCGCGCAGCTGGCCTTGCATTTCAGGCGTCACCGGGCGACCGGCGGCTGCCAGTTGCTGGGCCAGAACGTCCATGCGGGCCTTGGGCACCGGCTTGCCGTTCACGATGGCTGCGTTCTGCGCCAGGGCCGCGAGGGGGATGGCACCGAGCAGCACTGCGGCCGCGACGGCCTGCAAGATTTGTTTTTTCATGAAGTGAATATCAAGCTGGGGAAGAAATGCGCGTGTAGGAAAAGGCGCGTGAAAGAAAGCAGGGATACGGAAGGAAAAAAAGGGGGGAGAAGGGCGGGGCGGGACACTGCGCCCCTGCGGCAAACGCGGAGCGAGACCTGTTGGACGACTCAGAGCACCTCGATGGCGATGGCGTGCAGACCCTGTGCGATAAAAACTTGGAGGGCATCATACACAAGCCGATGCCGCGCCACGCGGGGCTTTCCCTCGAACAGCGGGGAGGCAATGCGCACCCGGAAATGGGTGCCGTAGCCCTCGGCGTTGGCGCCGGCGTGGCCCGCGTGCGCGGCGCTTTCGTCGATGACTTCGAGCTGCGTCGGGGCCAGCGTGTCGCGCAAGGCGGCTTCGAGCGCGGCCACGGTGGGCAGCGCGGTGGTGGTGGCGGTGGTGCTGCTGCTCATCGTCGTCAGGCGGTCGGCTTGTCTTCGTTCTTCAGGTGCGGCGCGATGTACAGGCCCTGCGCCACCAGGAAGACGATCGGGAACACATAGCCCCAGAGCTTGAAGTTGACCCAGGCCTCGGTCGTGAAGTACGCCGCCACGTAGCCGTTGATGACGGCCATGAACAGGCAATAGCCGATCCACGCCACGTTCAGCCGCGCCCAGATGCGCTCGGGCAGCTCCAGCTGCTGGCCCAGCAGCATCTTCAGGAAGTTCTTCTTCAGCGCCCAGAGCGCCACCGCCAGCGCAATGGCCATGGCGCCGTACAGCACCGTGGGCTTCCACTTGATGAAGCGGTCGTCGTGCAGCACCAGCGTGAGCGTGCCGAACAGAAGGATCAGCACCAGCGTGGCCTTCTGCATGGCCTGCAGCTTGCGCTCCATGGCGTAGATGATGGCCATCTGCACCACGGTGGCGGCCATCAGCACGCCGGTGGCGGTGTAGATGTCCGCGAACTTGTAGGCGCCGAAGAACAGCAGGATCGGGAAGAAGTCGAGGATCAGTTTCATTCGGAGGAGCGGCTCAGTCGGCCTTTTTCTGGAAGTCCAGCGACGCGGAGTTCATGCAGTAGCGCAGGCCGGTGTCGGTGGGGCCGTCGGGGAACACGTGGCCCAGGTGGGCGCCGCAATTGGCGCACACATTCTCGGTGCGCACCATGCCGTGCGAACGGTCGACGATGTTCCTGATGGCGCCGGGCACCGCTTCTTCCGAGAAGCTGGGCCAGCCGCAGCCGGCGTCGAACTTGGTCGACGACTCGAACAGCTTGGCGCCGCAGCACACGCAGTGGTAGGTGCCGTCGTCCCAATGCGCTTCGTACTTGCCGGTGAAGGGGCGTTCGGTGGCGGCGTGGCGCGTCACCTCGAAGGCGGCGGGTTCGGCGCCTTTTTCAGCGAGCAGGGCTTTCCATTCGGCGTCGGTTTTCTGTACGGGTGCGGTCATGATGAGCAGCTGATTTCGATCGTGGAGGCCCAGTCGGGCGGGAAGCCGGCGTAAGCGTCGGCACCGGGGTGTTCTTCAAATGGGGTCTGCAGCAGGGTCAGCAAGGTTGCCACACCTGCGTTGTCTTTTTGCTGACTTGCTTCGATGGCTTGCTGGCCGAGGTGGTTCCGCAGCACGAACTTGGGGTTCGAGCGCAGCATCAGGGCCGCCGCTTGCGCGCGGTCGGACGCGGCATGGCGCTCTGAAAATAATAGCAGCCAGGCATCGAAGCCCTCGCGGTCCAGGAACAGGTCGCGCACCGGCTCGGCATTGCCGTCGGCCATGTAGTGCGACAGGCGCCGCCAGAAGATCGTGTAGTCGACCTTGCCCGCGGCCAGCAGCTTGAGCACGCCCTCGACCAGCGCGCGGTCGCCTTCGGCCGCGTCCGCCAGGCCCAGCTTGGCGCGCATGCGGCCTTCGAACTCGGTGGGGAACACGGTCTTGTAGGACTCCAGCGCGGCCACCGCGATTTCCTGGTCCTCGATCAGCGGCAGCAGCGCCTGCGCGAGGCAGAACAGGTTCCAGTACGCCACGTTGGGTTGCTGGTTGAAGGCGTAGCGCCCGCTGGTGTCGCTGTGGTTACAGATGTGGCGCGGATCGAAACCGTCCAGGAACTGGAACGGCCCGTAGTCGATGGTGAGCCCCAGGATGCTCATGTTGTCGGTGTTCATCACCCCGTGGCAAAAGCCCACGGCCTGCCACTGCGCGAGCAGGGCGGCGGTGCGCTCGCTCACGGCTTCGAGGAACGCGGCGTAGGCGTTGCCGCTGAAGCGATCGGTGGTGCGGCAGGCCGGGTAGTAGCGGTCGATGACATAGTCGGCCAGCGCGCGCAGTTCGTTTTCGCGCTGGTTGGCGGCAAAGTGCTCGAAGTGGCCGAAGCGGATGAAGCTGGGCGCCACGCGGGTCACGACCGCCGCGCTCTCGAGCTCCTCGCGCCGCACGCGGGCATCGGAGCCGGTCACGCAAAGGGCGCGCGTGGTCGGAATGCCCAGCCCGTGCATGGCCTCGCTGCACAGGAACTCGCGGATGCTGGAGCGCAGCACCGCGCGGCCGTCGCCGCCGCGCGAGTAGGGCGTGCGCCCCGCGCCTTTGAGCTGCACTTCGAGCCCGCCTTCGGTCTCGCCGATCATGATGGCGCGCCCGTCGCCGAGCTGTCCGGCCCACACGCCGAACTGGTGGCCGCTGTAGACGGTGGCAAAGGGGCGCGTGCCCGCGATCGGCAGGCTGCCCGTCAGGGCGGCGAGGGTGGTGGGGGAGGCATGCCAGTCGGGCGGCAAACCCAGTTCATGCGCCACGGCGTCGCTGCGGCCCACCCAGTACGGGTCGGGCAGGGGCGTCGGGCGCAATTCGGTGAGAAACGCGGGACCGAGATTCAGGAAACCTGGTTTCCAGAGCAGGCCCAGGTTCGCGACGTCCGTATCTTCAGCAAGAAAGCTCATGCCCGGATTGTCCGGCACGGCGCGTAACCCCTTGGCCGGCGGGCCATCGGCCTGCCGGGCGGGCGGCGCTCAGGCCGCCAGCGGCGTCGGCCCGTCCCAGATGCGCGCCCGGTACTGCGCCGGCGGCACGCCGAACCAGCGCTTGCAGGCGCGAAAGAAGTTGCTGCTGTCCACGAAGCCCAGCATGTCGGCCACGGCGGTCAGCGTGTGGCGCTCTTCGGCCAGGTACTGCTGCGCCAACTCGCGGCGGGTGCGGTCGAGCAGGCTCTGGAAAGACTCCGACTCTTCCTGCAGCCGTCGCTGCAGGGTGCGCTCGGCCAGCCCGAGGCCCGAGGCCACGTCCTGGCGGCGCGGTTCGCCGTGCTGCAGCCGGCGCGCGATTTCGGCGCACACCAGGCTGCTGGTGGTGGTCTGGCCCAGCAGGTCGAGCTGGTCGTCCAGCAGGTGCTCCTGCATCTCGCCCAGCGTGGCGTGGTGGGTGGGCAGCGGCATCGCGAGGTCGGCCGCCGAGATCAGCATGCGGTTGGCCACCGCGTTGAAGCGCACGTCGCAGCCGAAGGCCTCGCTGTGCGGGCGGTCGTCGGCCGGCGCGGCGTAGACGAACTCCATGGCCAACGGATGCAGCTCGCGCCGTATCAGCCACTGGCACTGCACGAGCGTGGTGAGCAGCGCGTATTCCACGCGCTGGCGCGGAATGGGCAGGCTGCCGCCGGTGTGCTCCATGACCAGCCAGCGCCCGCGCGCGTCGGACTCGAGCGAGAACGCGGTCGCGTCCGAGATCACGGCCATGTAGCGGGCCAGCCGCGTCAGCGCCGAACCCAGGTCGGGGCTGCAGGCCATGGCGTGGCCGACCGTGCCCAGCTTGCTGTGGGTGGAGGCGAAGTCGCGGTGCAGGCCCAGCGTGGGCCGGCCCGCGCGCGCCACGGCCAGCTGCCACAGCACGGTGATCTCGTCGACCGGAATGCGCGCGTTCTGGCGGTGCAGCGAGTCGGGGTCGAAGCCGGCGTCGCGCAGCAGCGAAGGCACGTCCAGCCCCTCGGCCTCGAACATCGACAGCACGCCCTCGAGCCACGCGGCCGAGCTGGTGCGCAGCTCCGGCTGCGACATGCCGCCCGGCCGGCGCTGCGGCCGGCGCACATGGCGCGACGTGGAGGCTTGTGAAGTCATTGAATTGGCTCGCTTGCGATAGCGGTGAAAACGACGCCGGTTTCTAGAATTTTTTGGTGCTCGGCGGTCCCCAGTATGGCCGCGGCACACCAAGCCAGGAATTCCGATTAACCCGGTGTGGAGACAAAACATGAAGACAGCGCAAGCAGCACAAAACCAGGGAATGACAGGAAAGACCGCGGTGGCCAAGGCCGTGGCCTTCGCGACGGCGGCGGCGGCCCTTGCCGCGCTCGCGGCCTGCGGGGGCGGATCGTCCGGCGGGCCCGGCTTCGCGTTCCTGCCCAGTGCCCCCGCACCGGCGCCCGCGCCGCCCGCGGCCGACGGCCCCATGGTGCGCCAGACCACGGCCGGCAAGATCGAGGGCGTGGACGACAGCGCAAGCTCGGGCACCTATTTCTGGAAGGGCGTGCCCTTTGCCAAGGCGCCGGTCGGCGAGCTGCGCTGGCGCGCGCCGGTGGTGCCCGACGCCTGGAGCGGCATCCGTCCGGCCAAGACCTTCGGCGCCGCCTGCCTGCAGATCGGCCGCATCTTCGGGCCGGGTTCCAACAACACCTACGACGCCACCATCGTCTCCACGCTGGGCCAGCCGCTGGGCAGCGAAGACTGCCTGTTCGTGAACGTCTGGCGTCCGGCCACCACCGACAAGAACCTGCCGGTGCTGCTGTTCGTTCACGGCGGCAGCAACGTTTCGGGTTACACGGCCGATCCGCTGTACGACGGCGCCAAGCTGGCCAAGGCCGCCAACGCGGTCGTCATTACCGCGAGCTACCGGCTGGGCGTGCTGGGCTTCTTGAACGTGCCGCAACTGCGCCCGGGCGGCAGCGCGGGCGACGACTCGGGCAACTTCGCGCTGCTCGACAACATGGCGGCGCTGCGCTTCATCCAGAACAACGCGGCCACCTTCGGCGGCGACCCCGGCAACGTCACGCTGTCGGGCGAGTCGGCCGGCGCCACCAACCTGCTGGCGATCATGACCTCGCCGATGGCCAAGGGCCTGTTCCACAAGGTCATCGAGATGAGCGGCGGGATCTCGATGGCGAGCAACCTCGTGGGCAAGCCCGGCGCTTCGCCGGCCCTGGCCCCGGCGGCGGTGTCGCTCGCGCAGGGCGACACCATCCTGAAGAGCCTGCTGGTGGCCGACGGCACCGCGGCCGATGCCACGGCGGCCGGCACCTACATCGCCACGCGCACCCCGGCGCAGATTGCCGACTACATGCGCGCCAAGGAGGGCGGGGCGCTGCTGACCACGGTGCTGAAGGCGGGGCAGAGCAGCGTCGGCCCGATTCCCGACGGCACGGTGCTGCCGCTGAACCCGATCGACGCCATTGCCGCCGGCAACTACGTGAAGGTGCCGACCATCGCGGGCAACACGCGCGAAGAAGGCAAGCTCTTCGCGGCCGCCGCCTGGACGCCCAACGACGCCCAGCGCCTCACGCTGATGATGAACTTCGACCCCGACGCGGCCACGCAGACGCTCACCACCGCCGACATCGTCAAGGCGCCTTTCCTGCCGGTGGATACGGCGGGCACGGGCTACAACGCGGTAACCCAGTCGATCACGAGCCTGCTGTTCGAGGCCAACCGCGACAACCTGCTCGACACCATGAAGACGCGTCAGTCCAACCTGTGGAGCTACCGCCTCGACTGGGCGCAGGAAGCCTATCCGTGGAACGAGGTGTACGGCGCCGCGCATGCGTTCGACCTGCCTTTCGTGTTCGGCAATTTCGGGCCCTCGGTGCTGTCGAACACCATCGGCGGCAAGGCCAACGAGAAGGGGCGCCTGGCGCTGTCGCGCACGGTCATGGCCAGCATCGGCGCGTTCATGCGCAACGGCGATCCGAACACGGCCGAGCTGGGCGCGACCTGGGCCCCATGGCCGGCGCAACTGCGCTTCGACGCGACACCCACGGAATCGAAGATCACCGTCACGCCTTGACGGCGCACGGCCGAACCCGCCCTGAATCGCGCGTGGGCAGCGCACGGCACCAAAACTACAACGGAGACAAACCAATGGCAATTTCAAGACAACACAACCGATGGCGCCTCGCGGCCTCCCTGGTGGTCATGGCCACCGGCCTGGCGGCTTGCGGCGGCGGCTCGTCCGGTGGCGGCGGCTTCTTCTTCCCGCCCACCGCCGTCGCGCCCGACACGCCGCCCACCACGCCCGAGACGGGCATGGTCCGCAAGTGGGGCTACATCACGCTGCCCGACGGCAACAAGATGCGCTACTCGCTGCTGCTGCCCAACGCCACCGGCAACTTTCCGCTGCTGGTCGAGTACGACGGCTACACCGCGGGCTCGGCCCCCAACATCGGCCAGCTCTGGGTGTCCGAGGGCTATGCGGTCATGGGCATCAACGTGCCGGGCACTGGCTGCTCGACCGGCGAAGACCAGGTGTTCGACGCCAGCACCGGCGCGGCCGGGGCCTTCGCCCTCGAATGGGCCGGCAAGCAGCCGTGGTCGAACGGGCGGATCGGCATGATCGGCTACTCCTACTCGGGCTACAACCAGCTGTGGGTGGCGGCGCACCGGCCCAAGGGGCTGCTGGCGATCACGCCCAGCAAGAACGTGGGCGACCCGTACCGCGACATCGGCTACCCCGGCGGCATCAAGAACATCGGCTTCCCCGCGCAGTGGTGGGGCGGCTTCCCGGCCACCTGGAACCGGGCGGCCGCCGTGGCCGCCAAGCTCGACAACGACACCGAGTGCGCGAAGACGGTGGCCGACAACATCGAGAAGATCAAGCGGCCCGACCTGGACCTCACGAAGTGGCTCGAGAACCCCTACGCCGACGGCCTGTACGTCAAGCGCAGCGCGGCGCTGGAGAGCGGCAAGATCGACATCCCCGCGCTGGGCACCCAGTCGTGGCAGGACGAGCAGATCGGCCCGCGCTCGGGCTACTACGAGGACACCATCGCGCCCGAGCGCATGTGGCTCGTCAGCTCCAACGGCGACCACCACACCAACGTGACCTCGGACTACATCGACGGCACGCTGAAGCGCTTTCTCGCGCATTTCGTAAAGGGCGAGGACAACGGCTTCGAGAAAGAGCCGCACGTGCGCCTGCTGCAGGAAATGCAGCAGACCGACCAGAAGGCCGTGAACGGCGCGGCCAAGCTGAAGCAGATGGCCGTGGCCGAGTTCGACCGCCTGCCCGTGAAGGTCAAGCCCATGCGCCTGTACCTGCAGCCGAGCGGCGGACTCGACGACGTGGCGCCGGCCGCGGGCGCGCCGTCCTCGGGCTACACCTACCCCGTGAAGAGCCCGGTCGTGAACAACCCCGCCGCCGAGGGCTGGCAGGCCGTGACCGACCCCACGGGGCAGCTCACCTTCACCACCGCCGCGCTGCCCGAAGACCTGAGCTTCTACGGCGAAGGCTCGGCCGACCTGTACATCAACGCGACCGCCGCCACCGGCAACACCGACCTGCAGCTCACCGTGTCCGAGGTGCGGCCCGACGGCAAGGAGATGTTCGTGCAGCGCGGCTGGCTGCGGGCCTCCAAGCGTTCGCTGGACGGCGCGCGCTCCACGGTGCTGCGTCCCTTCGGCGACTTCCAGCAGGCCACCGACAAGCCGCTGGACGCGGGCACGGCCAACGCGGTGCGCATCGAGATCCAGAAGTTCGCGCACGTGTTCCGCGCCGGTTCCAGCATCCGCGTGACCATCGACACGCCGTCGCAGACCGGGTTCTGGCTGTTCGGCAGCGACCCGACGCCGTCGGCCAACACGGTCTGGCATGACGCCACGCGCCCGTCGAGCATCGTGCTGGGCTACATCCCGTATGCCCACGCGAAGGACCTGCCCAGCTGCGACAAGACGATTCGCCAGCCCTGCCGCCCGGCGGTCGGGGCGGTGCCCGGCGGGGTCGGGCCGGCCGCGCCGAAGGCCCCGATTTGAGCCGCTTCGTTCAATCAAGCAGTGCGGGTTTGTGTCATTGTGCAAGTGGCCGAAGCTTGCGTGAATCTCTCGTGCGCAAGTTTTCATGAAGTCATTTCACATAGGAGTCCGTAGATGCTGGGTTTGATGCAAGACCAACCGCTTTTGATCTCGTCGCTGATCGAGTTCGCCGAGCGCCACAACGGCGACGGCGAGATCGTCTCGCGCCGTGTCGAGGGCGATATCCACCGCTGCAACTGGAGCGACATCGCATCGCGCGCCAGGCAGGTGGCCAATGCGCTGGACGGCGAGCAACTGCTGTTCAGCGACCGCGTCGCGACCCTGGCCTGGAACGGCTACCGCCACCTGGAGCTGTACTACGGCGTGAGCGGCAGCGGCCGCGTGCTGCACACCATCAACCCGCGGCTGCACCCGGACCAGATCGCGTGGATCGCCAACCACGCCGAAGACCAGATCCTGTGCTTCGACCTGAGCTTCCTGCCGCTGGTGCAGGCGGTGCATGCCAAATGTCCCACGATCCGGAAATGGATTGCACTGTGTGATGCCGACAAGCTGCCGGCCGACAGCGGCGTGCCCAACCTGGTGAGCTACGAAAGCTGGATGGGCGCGCAGCCCACCGACTACGAGTGGCCCGCCTTCGACGAGAACTCGGCCTCGAGCATGTGCTACACGAGCGGCACCACGGGCAACCCGAAGGCCGCGCTCTACAGCCACCGCTCCACGCTGCTGCATGCGTACGCCGCCGCGCTGCCCGACGTCATGCGCCTGTCGGCGCAAGACTCGGTGCTGCCGGTGGTGCCCATGTTCCACGTCAACGCCTGGGGCATTCCGTACTCGGCCGCGCTGGTGGGCTGCAAGGTGGTGTTCCCCGGCCCGGCGCTCGACGGCAAGTCGGTGTACGAGCTGATCGAGGCCGAGGGCGTGACCTTCGCGGCCGGCGTGCCGACCGTCTGGCAGATGCTGCTGGGCCACATGCAGGCCAACGGCCTGAAGTTCAGCAAGCTCAACCGCACCGTCATCGGCGGCTCGGCCTGCCCGCCGGCCATGATCACGGCGTTCCAGGAGAAGTTCAACGTCGAGGTGCTGCACGCCTGGGGCATGACCGAGATGAGCCCGCTGGGCACGCTGTGCACCCTGAAGAACAAGCACCTGTCGCTGCCGCCGGACGCGCAGCTGAAGATCCGCATGAAGCAGGGCCGCGCGATCTTCGGCGTCGACATGAAGATCATCGACGGCGACGGCAACGAGCTGCCCTGGGACGGCAAGGCCTACGGCGACCTGCTGGTCAAGGGCCCGTGGATCGTCAAGGAATACTTCAAGGGCGAGGGCGGCGACCCGCTGGTTCCCGACGCGCAGAACCGCGGCTGGTTTCCCACCGGCGACGTCGCCACCATCGACGCCGAGGGCTACCTGCAGATCACCGACCGCAGCAAGGACGTGATCAAGTCGGGCGGCGAGTGGATCAGCTCGATCGACATCGAGAACATCGCCGTCGCGCACCCGGGCGTGGCCATGGCCGCGTGCATCGGCGTGTTCCACCCCAAGTGGGACGAGCGGCCGATCATCGCGGTCGTGAAGAAGCCAGGCGCCGAGGTCACCCGCGAGGAACTGCTGGCCTTCTACGAAGGCAAGACCGCCAAGTGGCAGATCCCCGACGACGTGGTGTTCGTCGAGGCCATTCCGATCGGCGCCACCGGCAAGATCCTGAAGACCAAGCTGCGCGAGCTGCTCAAGGACTACAAGCTGCCCACCCTCTGACGTACCGAGCCAAGCCCACCCGCACTGTCGCGCACGCGATAGGAAAGCCGCCCCGGCGGCCGACCTTGCGGGCATTCCCTGTGCGGCGAAGAAAAGGGCGCTTGTACGCTGGCATTCCGCCTTTCACACTGGAGACTCTTCATGCAATTTGCCATCAAGTCAGTAGCTGCCTGTGCCATGTTGGTGAGCTTCACGGCCGCCTTCGCCCAAAAGGGCGAGACCGTCAAGATCGCGTGGCTCGACCCGCTGTCGGGCCTGATGGCCGCAGTCGGCACCAACCAGCTCAAGACCACGCAATTCCTTGCTGAAGAGTTCAACAAGAAGAACCTGTCGGGCGTCAAGTTCGAGATCATCGCGCTGGACAACAAGCTCAGCCCGCAGGAAACCACCGCCGCCCTGCGTTCCGCGCAGGACCAGGGCGCGCGCTACATCATGCAGGGCAACGGTTCCGGCCCCGCGCTGGCCATCATCGACGCGGTCGAGAAGAACAACGCGCGCAATCCGGGCAAGGAACTGCTGTTCATGAACTACGCGGCGGTCGACCCCGACCTGACCAACAGCAAGTGCAGCTATTGGCACTTCCGGGTCGACGCCGACACCTCCATGAAGATGGAGGCCCTGACCACCTGGATGAAGGACCAGCCCGACATCAAGAAGGTCTACATCCTGGGCCAGAACTACGCCCACGGCGTGCAGGTGTCCAAGTTCGCGAAGGAAGACCTGAAGGTCAAGCGCCCCGACATCCAGATCGTGGGCGACGACCTGCACCCGCTGGCGCAGGTGCGCGACTTCTCGCCGTACATCGCCAAGATCAAGGCCTCGGGCGCCGACACCGTCATCACCGGCAACTGGGGCTCCGACCTGTCGCTGCTCATCAAGGCGGCCAACGACTCGGGCCTGAACGTCAAGTTCCTGACCTACTACGCGCCGGGCGCCGGCACGCCCACGGCCATGGGCGCCACGTCGGACGGCAAGGTCTACACCGTGGCCTACGCCCACTACAACATGGGCGGCGAGATCCAGCAGCTGCTCGCGGGCTACAAGAAGCGCATGAACGACGACCTGACGCAGGCCTCGATCTACCACGTGTTCGCGCTGCTCGATGCAGCCTTCGCCAAGACCAAGTCGACCGACCCCGTGAAGGTGGCCGCGGCGCTGGAAGGCATGAAGATCAAGAGCTTCAACGGCGAGGTCGAGGTGCGCAAGGCCGACCACCAGTTGCAGCAGGGCCTGTACATCTCGCGCTGGGAAAAGGCGAGCGCCAAGTACCCCTACGACGCCGAGAACACCGGCTACACCAACGTCCCCGTGAAGTATTACGAGTCGTATGTGGCGAGCACGCCCACGACCTGCCAGATGAAGCGCCCCTAGGCGTCTTTGTGAACGCATTTCCTACCCATTGGTAGCAAGCTATCTACCAGCGGGTAGCAATTTGGAGAAATGCGCTGTCGCATGCGCGATAGAAACGGGCCTTTGCAGCCTCCCTCTTACGGGCATTCCCTGAGGGGAGGGGCTGCAAACACTTGTACTCTCGTGCGGCGTTTTGATTCGGTTTGACCCAGGAGATATAGATTGAAGTTCGCTCTGAAAATCGCTACCGCGGCCGTCATCGCGGCAACCGCCACCGGCGCTCTGGCCCAGAAGGGTGAGACCGTCAAGATCGCATGGCTCGACCCGCTGTCGGGCCTCATGGCCGCGGTCGGGACGAACCAGCTCAAGACCTTCCAGTTCTTCGCCGAAGAGTTCAACAAGAAGAACGCCGCCGGCGTGAAGTTCGAGATCATCGGCATCGACAACAAGCTCAGCCCGCAAGAGACCACCAGCGCGCTGCGCTCGGCCCTGGACCAGGGCGCGCGCTACATCGTGCAGGGCAACGGCTCCGGCCCGGCGCTGGCCATCATCGATGCGCTCGAGAAGAACAACGCGCGCAACCCCGGCAAGGAAGCGCTGTACCTGAACTACGCCGCGGTCGACCCCGAGCTGACCAACGCCAAGTGCAGCTACTGGCAGTTCCGCTTCGACGCCGACACGTCGATGAAGATGGAAGCGCTGACCACCTACATGAAGGACCAGCCGGAGATCAAGAAGGTCTACATCATCGGCCAGAACTATGCGCACGGCCAACAGGTCTCCAAGTTCGCCAAGGAAGACCTGAAGCACAAGCGCCCCGACATCCAGATCGTCGGCGACGACCTGCACCCGCTGGCGCAAGTGCGCGACTTTGCGCCGTACATCGCCAAGATCAAGGCCTCGGGCGCCGACACCGTCATCACCGGCAACTGGGGCTCCGACCTCGCGCTGCTGATCAAGGCCGCCAACGACTCGGGCCTGAACGTCAAGTTCTACACCTACTACGCCGTGACCACCGGCACGCCGACCGCCATGGGCGCGGCGTCCGACGGCAAGGTGTACCAGGTCGGCTACGCCCACTACAACATGGGCGGCGACATGCAGAAGTACGCGGAAGACTTCAAGAAGAAGTTCAACGACGACCTGTACACCACCGACGTCTACACCGTGTTCCAGGCCCTGACCGAAGCCTTCGTAAAGACCAAGTCGACCGACCCCGTCAAGGTGGCAGCCGCCATGGAAGGCATGAAGTTCAAGAGCTTCAACGGCGACGTCGAGCTGCGCAAGACCGACCACCAGCTGCAGCAGGGCCTGTACATCGCCAAGTGGGAAAAGGCCAGCGCCAAGTACCCGTACAGCCCGGAGAACACCGGCTACACGCTGGCCCCGGTGAAGTACTACGACGCCTACGTCGCGAGCACGCCCACGTCCTGCCAGATGAAGCGTCCTTCCTGAGTACGGGAACACGCCAACGCGGTCGAGGCCCGACTTCAACACTCGGGCCTTTTTTCTTTTTCACCTGACACGAAAGACCGATGAACGTCGAATTCTTCGTCATCTCGCTGCTCAACGGCGTGAGCTACGGCTTGCTGTTGTTCATGCTGAGCTCTGGCCTCACGCTGATCTTCAGCATGATGGGCGTGCTCAACTTCGCGCATGCCAGCTTCTACATGCTCGGCGCCTACTTCGCCTACACGCTGTCGGGCATCGTCGGCTTCTGGCCGGCACTCTTCATTGCGCCGCTCCTGGTGTTCGCGCTGGGCGCGGCCTTCGAGCGCTACTGCCTGCGGCGGGTCCACAAGTTCGGCCACGTGCCCGAACTGCTGGTGACCTTCGGTCTTTCTTACCTCATTCTGGAAATCGTGCAGCTGGTATGGGGCCGCTCGACGGTGCCCTACGGCCTGCCCACGGCACTGCAGGGCCCGCTGTTCTCGCTCTACGGCACGCAGTTCCCCAAGTCGCGCTCGTTCATCATGCTGGTGGCGGTGCTGATGCTGGTGTCGGTGTGGCTGCTGCTCACGCGCACGCGCATCGGCCTGGTGATCCAGGCGGCGCTGAAGCACCCCGACATGGTCGAGGCGCTGGGCCACAACGTGCCGCGCGTGTTCATGCTGGTGTTCGGCGGCGGCGCCGCGCTGGCGGGGCTGGCGGGCGTGGTCGGCGGCAACACCTACGTCACCGAGCCGGCCATGGCGGGCTCGGTCGGCTCCATCATCTTCGTGGTGGTGGTGGTCGGCGGCATGGGCTCGCTGGCGGGCGCCTTTTTGGCCTCGCTGATCATCGGCGTGGTGCAGACCTTCGCCGTGGCCATGGACCAGTCGCTGGCCACCGGGCTGCAGGCGCTGGGCGTGGCCGTGAGCGACCAGACCTTCGGCTACGAGCTGCTCAAGCTCACGATCTCGCAGGTCGCGCCGATCCTGCCGTACCTGTTCCTGGTGCTGATCCTGATCTTCCGACCCAAGGGTCTTCTCGGAACGCGGGAGGACTGACGCCATGAACACTGCAACGACAACCGCCGCATCGGCGTCCACGCCGACGCGCTACTACCGCTTCAAGCCGCTGAACATCGGCCGCATCCTGATCTGGTCGATGTTCGCGCTGCTGCTGATCGTCGCGCCGATGATCTTCAAGAGCAGCCTGGCGCTCACCATGCTCTCGCAGATCGGCTACCTGATCATCATCTGCCTGAGCTACAACATCCTGCTGGGGCAGGGCGGCATGCTCAGCTTCGGGCACGCGGTGTACGTGGGCCTGGGCTCGTTCATCGCCATCCACGCGATGAACTTCGCCAGCGCCGGCAAGCTGCCGATTCCGCTGGTGCTGATCCCGCTGGTGGGCGGCCTGGGCGGCATGTTCTTCGCCATGGTGTTCGGCTACGTGTCGACCAAGAAGTCGGGCACCACCTTCGCGATGATCACGCTCGGCCTGGGCGAACTGGTGGCCGCCATGGCGCTGATGTTCCCGAGCTTCTTCGGCGGCGAAGGCGGCATCACCACCAACCGCGTGTACGGCGCCTCGTTCTTCGGCATCAACTTCGGGCCGCAGAACCAGGTGTATTACCTGATCGCGGTGTACTGCTTCATCTGCACCGGCCTGATGTTCGCCTTCACCGGCACGCCGCTGGGCCGCATGCTGAACGCGGTGCGCGACAACCCGGAGCGCGTGGAGTTCATCGGCTACAACACGCAGCGCGTGCGCTACTACGCCTTCATCATCGCGGGCTTCTTCGCGGGCATCGGCGGCGGGCTGGCGGCCATCAACTTCGAGATCGTGAACGCGGCCGACAGCCTGAACGGGCTGCGCTCGGGCAGCTACCTGCTGTTCACCTTCCTGGGCGGCGCGACCTTCTTCTTCGGGCCGATCATCGGCGCGGCGCTGCTGGTGTTCGCGCTGGTGCTGCTGTCCGAGCTCAGCAAGGCCTGGCTGCTGTACGTGGGCCTGGTGTTCCTGCTGATGGTGATGTTCGCGCCCGGCGGCGTGGCCAGCCTGATCATGATGAACGTGCGCGTGGCGCTGTTCGGCAAGATCAAGCGCTTCTACCTGCTGTACGTGGGCCTGTTCGTCGGCGCGGCCATCATGCTGGCGGGCGCGGCGGCCATCGTCGAGATGATCTATCACATGCAGCTGAACGCGGCGCTCGGCCCGATGGTGCCGTTCGCGGGCCTGCAGCTGGACACCTCGTCGGCCACGGCGTGGGTCGTCGCGGCGGCGCTGCTGGCGGTGGGCCTGGGCATTTTCGAGGTGGTGCGCAGGCGCTTCGCGAAGGTGTGGGGCCAGGCACAGGAAGAAATCGAAGCCGAGATCAAGCGGCGGGAGACGGCATGACCTATTCACTCGAGCTCAAGGGTTTGCGAAAGAGCTTCGGCAAGACCGACATCATTCGCGGCGTCGACCTGGCGGTGAACGCCGGCGAACGCATCGCCATCATCGGGCCGAACGGCGCGGGCAAGTCCACGCTGTTCAACCTGATCAGCGGGCGCCTCACGCCCACCAGCGGCGAGGTGCTGCTGAACGGCCAGCGCATCGACGGCAAGCAGCCCTACGAGATCAACCGGCTCGGGCTGTCGCGCAGCTTCCAGATCACCAACATCTTCCCGAAGCTGAGCGTGTTCGAGAACTTGCGCTGCGGCGTGCTGTGGAGCCTGGGCTACAAGTACACCTTCCTGCGCTTCCTGTCGAACCTGGACGATGCCAACGAGCGCACCGAAGAGCTCATCAAGCAGATCGGCCTGGAGAAGAAGCGCGACGTGCACGCGGTGAACCTCACCTACGCCGAGCAGCGCGCGCTGGAAATCGGCGTGACCATCGCGGGCGGCGCCAGCGTGATCCTGCTGGACGAGCCCACGGCCGGCATGAGCAAGACCGAGACCTCGCACTTCATCTCGCTCATCAAGCACGTCACGGTCGGCAAGACGCTGCTGACGGTGGAGCACGACATGGGCGTGGTGTTCGGCCTGGCCGACAAGATCGCGGTGGTGGTGTACGGCGAAGTCATTGCCTTCGACACGCCAGCCGCCGTGCGCGCCAATGCGCGCGTGCAGGAGGCCTACCTGGGCTCATCGGTTGCCGACGCGCAAGGGGCTGGACACTGACATGCTGAAGCTCAAAGACATCCACGCCTACTACGGCAAGAGCCATGTGCTGCATGGCGTTTCGTTCGACGTGAACCCCGGCGAAATCGTCGCGCTGCTGGGGCGCAACGGCTCGGGCCGCTCGACCACCGCCAAGGCCATCATGGGCCTGGTGCATGCCGAGGGCGGCCTGCACTGGAAGGGGCAGGACATCCTGCGCCGCAAGGCCTACGAAATTGCGCACTTCGGCATCGGCTACGTGCCCGAGAACCGCGACATCTTTCCCAAGCTCACGGTGCACCAGAACCTGCTGCTGGGGCAGAAGGGCTCGGGCAAGGGCAGCCGCTGGAACTTCGAGGACATGTACGCCATGTTCCCGCGCCTGAAGGAGCGCCAGCACACCGAGGCCGGCGTGCTCTCGGGCGGCGAGCAGCAGATGCTCACGCTGTGCCGCACGCTCATGGGCGACCCCGACCTGATCATCATCGACGAGCCGACCGAAGGCCTGGCGCCGAAGATCGTGGAGCTGGTGGGGCAGTACCTGCGCACGCTCAAGGACAAGGGCATTTCGGTGCTGCTGATCGAGCAGAAGCTCACCATTGCCATGCAGATCTCGGACCGCGCGCTCGTCATGGGCCACGGCAGCATCGTGTTCGACGGCACGCCCGACAGCCTGCGCGCCGACGCCACCACCCGCAAGGAGTGGCTGGAAGTTTGATACCCCCAGGGGATCCGGGCCCGGCCCCGGATCCCCTTGTCTCTACAGCGACTGCGTGCCATTGTTAGGCCACGCGAAACGCCTAGAATCCCCCGAAAAAGAACACTCGTGCTTTTTCTTCTTTTTCTTCACACACCAAGGAACGCAGCATGACGGCTGAATACAAAGTGCTCGGCGATGTCGCCGTGATCACCATGACCAACCCTCCGGTCAACGGTCTCGGTTTCTCGACCCGCATCGGCATCACCGATGGCCTGGCCAAGGCCAATGCCGACGACGCCGTCAAGGCCATCGTCATCACCGGCGCCGGCAAGGCGTTCTCGGGCGGCGCGGACATCAAGGAGTTCGGCACGCCCAAGGCGCTGCAAGAGCCCAACCTGCTGAGCGTGATCCTCGCCCTCGAAGCCTCGGCCAAGCCCATCGTCGCGGCCATCCACTCGGTGTGCATGGGCGGCGGCCTGGAGCTGGCCCTGGGTTGCCACTACCGCGTGGCCGCGCCCGGCACGAGCGTCGCGCTGCCTGAGGTCAAGCTGGGCCTGATCCCCGGCGCTGGCGGCACGCAGCGCCTGCCGCGCGTGATCGGTGTGGAAACCGCGCTGAACATGATCGTCAGCGGCGAACCCGTCAAGAGCGAGCTGCTCGCGAGCCTGCCCGGCCAGAAGCTGTTCGACCAACTGGCCGCGTCGCCCGAGTCGGTGTTCGACGAAGCCGTGGCCTTTGCCAAGAGCGTGGCCGGCAAGACCGGCGACGCGCTGCCGCTGGTGCGCAACCTGCCGTGCAAGCACCCGCAAGGCGACGCCTACTTCCAGTTCGCCAAGAACATGGTCGGCGGCATGTCGAAGAACTACCCGGCGCCGCTGCAATGCGTCGATGCCGTGCAGGCCGCCACCAAGCTGAAGTTCGACGCCGGCATGGCCGAAGAGCGCCGCATCTTCACCTCACTGATGTTCACGCCCGAATCGCTGGCGCTGCGCCACCTGTTCATGGCCGAGCGCGCCGCGAGCAAGATTCCTGACGTGCCCGAAGACACGCCCAAGCGCGAGATCAAGGCCGTGGGCGTCATCGGCGCCGGCACCATGGGCGGCGGCATCTCGATGAACTTCCTGAACGCGGGCATCCCCGTCAAGATCCTCGAGATGAAGCAGGAGGCGCTGGACCGCGGCGTCGCCACCATCAAGAAGAACTACGAAGCCCAGGTCAAGAAGGGCAAGCTCAAGCAGGACAAGTACGAGCAACGCATGGCGCTCTTGAGCACCACGCTGAGCTACGACGACCTGAAGGACGCCGACCTGATCATCGAAGCCGTGTTCGAGGAACTCGGCGTGAAGGAAAAAGTGTTCAAGGAACTCGACCGCGTCGCCAAGAAGGGCGCGATCCTGGCCTCGAACACCTCGACGCTGGACGTCGACAAGATCGCCGCCTTCACCGACCGTCCGCAAGACGTGGTCGGCATGCACTTCTTCAGCCCGGCCAACGTGATGAAGCTGCTCGAAGTGGTGCGCGGCAAGGCCACCGCCAAGGACGTGCTCGCTACGGTCATGGCCATCGGCAAGAAGATCAAGAAGACGGCCGTGGTCTCGGGCGTGTGCGACGGCTTCATCGGCAACCGCATGATCGAGCAGTACAGCCGCCAGGCCGGCTTCCTGCTGGACGAAGGCGCGCTGCCGCAGCAGGTCGACAAGGCCATCGAGAAGTTCGGCTTTGCCATGGGCCCGTTCCGCATGGGCGACCTGGCCGGCAACGACATCGGTTGGGCCATTCGCAAGCGCCGCGCCACCGAGCGCGCCGACATGAAGTACAGCCGCACGGCCGACAAGCTCTGCGAACTGGGCCGCTTCGGCCAGAAGACCGGGGCAGGGTGGTACGACTACCAGGCCGGCAAGCGCGACGCCATTCCGTCGGAACTCGTCAACAAGATGATCGAGGACCACCGCAAGGAACTGGGCATCACGCCGCGCAAGATTTCCGACGAGGAAATCGTGCAGCGCCTGGTGTACGCGCTGGTGAACGAAGGCGCGCACATCCTGGAAGACGGCATTGCTTCCAAGTCGGGCGACATCGACATGGTGTATCTCACCGGCTATGGCTTCCCGATCTGGCGCGGCGGCCCGATGCACTATGCATCGCAAGTCGGCCTGTACAACGTGGCCGAGACGATGAAGCGCTTTGCCAAGAACCCGCGCGACGACGCCGAGTTCTGGCAGCCGGCACCGCTGATCCAGAAGCTGGTGGCCGAAGGCAAGCAGTTCAGCTGACAGAGACACGACCGACAGGACACCGACCGCCAATGTTGAAACGCATCTTCCTGGGGCTGCTGCTGGCAATCGTCTTGCTGGTGGCCGCCGTGGCGGTCAAGACCTGGACCACGCCATCGCAGCAACTGGCGGTGGCGCCCGCGCCCAAGCTGGACATCGACCTGCAGGCGGCCGCCAAGCGGCTGTCTACAGCGATCACGTTCCGCACGGTGTCGGGCATGGACGACCCGGCCGCCAACGCGGCCGAGTTCGACAAGCTGCATGCCTACCTGGCGCAGCAGTTCCCCAAGGTGCACGCCACCCTCAAGAAGGAAGTGGTGGGCAACAAGGCGCTGCTCTACACCTGGACCGGCACCGACCCGCAGGCCAAACCCATCGCGCTGATGGCGCACCAGGACATGGTGCCCATCGCCCCCGGCACTGAAAAAGCCTGGACGGTCGACCCCTTCTCGGGCGAGATCAAGGACGGCTTCGTCTGGGGCCGCGGCACGCTCGACAACAAGAGCAATCTTTTCGCGCAGATGGAAGCCATCGAGCTGCTCATCGGCGCGGGCTTCAAGCCGAAACAGACCGTCTACCTCGTGATGGGCGATGACGAAGAAGTCAGCGGCCTGCGCGGCGCGCTGCCCATTGCCGAGCTGCTCAAGTCGCGCAACGTGCGCCTGGACTGGGTGCTCGACGAAGGCCTGCTGGTGCTCGACGGCGTGCTGCCGGGCCTGAGCAAGCCCGCGGCGCTCATCGGCCTGGCGGAGAAGGGCTACGGCACTTTCTTCCTGTCGCTCGACACGGCCCCCGGCCACTCGTCGATGCCGCCGCAGCACAGCGCCATCGGCAGCATGAGCGCGGCGCTGGCGCGGCTCGAGGCCAACCCGATGCCCGGCGGCATCAAGGGCATTGCCGGCCAGATGTTCGGCACGCTCGCGCCCGAAATGAGCGGCGTGAACCGCGTGATGCTGTCCAACCTGTGGCTCACCGAGCCCGTGGTGCGCGGCATTCTCGAGAAGAGCCCGAGCAGCAACGCCATGCTGCGCACGACCACCGCGCTGACCATCATCCGCGCCGGCAACAAGGACAACGTGCTGCCCGGCCGCGCCGAGGCCGCCGTGAACTTCCGCATCCTGCCGGGCGACTCGCTGGCCAGCGTCGAGGCGCACCTGCGCAAGCAACTGGCCAACGACGACATCAAGATCAAGCAGTACCCCGGCAACGCCGAGCCGTCGCCCGTGTCGCCGACCGACAGCACCGGCTACCGCGCGATCCAGCAGGCCGTGCGCCAGAGCTTCCCCGACGCGGTGGTGGCCCCCGGCCTCATGACCGCCGCGACCGACTCGCGCCACTTCAGCCTCGTGAGCGACGCCGTGTTCCGCTTTTCGCCGTTCCGGCTGAAGGGCGAGGACCTGGCGCGCATCCACGGCAACAACGAACGCCTGGCCATCTCGAACTACGGCGAGATGATCGGCTTCTATCACCAGCTCCTGAGCAACACCAACGCTGCTCCGGCGCAATGACGACCACCTCTTTTCCCTTCCATCTGCTTCAAAGGACCTCACCATGACCAGCGCCGTCATTGTTTCCACCGCCCGCACGCCGCTCGCGAAGAGCTGGAAGGGTGCCTTCAACATGACGCACGGCGCCACGCTGGGCGGCCACGCCGTGCAGCACGCGGTGCAGCGCGCCGGCATCGACCCCGCCTCGGTGGACGACGTCATCATGGGTTGCGCCACGCCCGAAGGCGCGACCGGCTCGAACATCGCGCGCCAGATCGCACTGCGCGCCGGCCTGCCGATCACCACGTCGGGCATGACCATCAACCGCTTCTGCTCGTCGGGCCTGCAGACCATTGCCACCGCTGCCCAGCGCATCATCGCGGGCGAAGGCGAGGTGTACGTGGCCGGCGGCGTCGAGAGCATCTCGTGCGTGCAGAACGAAGCCAACAAGCACATGCTGGCCGACCCCTGGCTCGTGAAGCACAAGCCCGAGATCTACTGGAACATGCTGCAGACGGCCGAGCAGGTCGCCAAGCGCTACAACATCGGCCGCGACGCCATGGACGAATACGGCGCCGCCAGCCAGCAGAAGGCCACGGCCGCGCTGGAAGCCGGCCGCTTCAAGGACGAGATCGCCCCCATCACCGTGCTGGCCGGCGTGGCCGACCCCGTGATGGGCCTGCGCACCAAGGAAGTCACCGTCGAGAACGACGAAGGCATTCGCGCCGGCACCACCAAGGAAGGCATCAGCGGCATCCGCTCGGCCATTCCCGGCGGCCTGATCTCGGCCGGCAATGCCAGCCAGTTCTCCGACGGCGGCGGCGCCTGCGTGGTGGTCGACGAGAAGTATGCCGAGCAGAAGGGCCTGAAGCCCCTGGGCCGTTTCCTCGGCTTCGCCGTGGCCGGTTGCGAGCCCGACGAAATGGGCATCGGCCCGGTCTTCGCGATTCCCAAGGTGCTCAAGCGCCTGGGCCTCACGGTCAACGACATCGACCTGTGGGAGCTGAACGAAGCCTTCGCCGTGCAGGTGATCTACTGCCGCGACAAGCTGGGCATTCCGGCCGACCGCCTGAACGTGGACGGCGGCGCCATTGCCGTGGGCCACCCCTACGGCGTGAGCGGCCAGCGCCTGACGGGCCACGCGCTCATCGAAGGCAAGCGCCGCGGCGCCAAGAAGGTCGTGGTCACGATGTGCATCGGCGGCGGCATGGGCGCGGCAGGCGTCTTCGAAGTCCTCTGAGTTTTTTGAGCCCCTGACATCGGACTTCCGAGCGCCGAAGTCGCGAAGGTTACGCAGAAGTCGCAGAAGAGAAACCAGAATTTCATTGGTTTTTCTCTGCGACTTTTTTTGCGCCGTTTTGCGCCGTTTCCCACCCCCTTCGTACCCCTCGGACCCCTTTCGCGTTCGACCGCCCGACCCCGATCCGTTCCCCTGGAGAAAGCCATGAGCCTGCGTTCCACCCTCGACTTCCTGCTCTACGACTGGCTCGACGCCGAGTCGCTCAACCAGCGCGAGCGCTTTGCCGACCATTCGCGCGAAACCTTCGACGCGGTGCTCGACACCTGCGAGCGCATCGCGCGCGAGAAGTACGCGCCGTTCAACCGCACGGTCGACACGCAGGAGCCGCATTTCGACGGCGAGAAAGTCATCCTGCCGCAGGCCACGCACGACGCGCACAAGGCCTTTGTCGAATCGGGAATGATGAGCGCCGCGCAGGACTACGACATCGGCGGCATGCAGCTGCCGTACACGCTGTCCGCCGCGGCCAACAGCTTCTTCGCGATGGCCTCGGTGAGCATCGGCTCGAACATGCTCACGAGCGGCAACGCCAACCTGCTGATGGTGCACGGCACCGACATGCAGAAAGAGGTGTTCGCCAAGAACGAATTTTCCGGCCGCTGGGCCGGCACCATGTGCCTGTCGGAGCCGCAGGCGGGCTCGTCGCTGAGCGACGTGGCCACGCGCGCCGTGCCGGACGGCGCGGACTTTCAGGATGACCCGCTGGGCCCGCGCTATCGCCTGACCGGCAACAAGATGTGGATCTCGTCGGGCGACCACGAGCTGACCGAGAACATCGTGCACATCGTGCTGGCCAAGATCCCCGACGAGAACGGCAAGCTGGTGCCGGGCACGCGCGGCATTTCGCTGTTCATCGTGCCCAAGCGCATGGTCGACACGCAGGGCCAGCTCACGGGTCAACGCAACGACGTGGCGCTCGCCGGCCTGAACCACAAGCTGGGCTGGCGCGGCACCACCAACACGCTGCTGAACTTCGGCGAGGGCAAGTACCCGGTCGACGGCAAGGCCGGCGCGGTGGGCTACCTGGTCGGCGCGCCCGGCAAGGGCCTGCACTGCATGTTCCACATGATGAACGAGGCGCGCATCGGCGTCGGCACGGCCGCCACCATGCTCGGCATGGCCGGCTACCACGCCTCGCTCGAATACGCCAAGAGCCGCCCGCAGGGCCGCCTGGTGAAGAAGCCTGAAGCCGCCGGCGCCGCGGTCGTGAAGGACTCGGCCGCGCCGCAGGTGCGCATCATCGAGCACGCCGACGTGCGCCGCATGCTGCTGGCGCAGAAGGCGTACTGCGAAGGCGCGCTGGCGCTGGAGCTGTACTGCGCCCGGCTGGTCGACGAACAGAAGACCGGCGACGCCCAGACCGCCGACGACGCGCGCCTGCTGCTGGAGGTGCTCACGCCCATCGCCAAGAGCTGGCCCAGCGAGTGGTGCCTGGAGGCCAATTCGCTGGCGATCCAGGTGCACGGCGGCTACGGCTACACGCGCGACTTCCCGGTGGAGCAGTACTGGCGCGACAACCGCCTGAACATGATCCACGAGGGCACGCACGGCATCCAGGCGGCCGACCTCTTGGGCCGCAAGGTGCTGATGGAAAAGGGCCGTGGCCTGCAGCTGCTGGCCGGCCGCATGACCGCCACCATCGGCCGCGCGGCCAAGGTGCCGGCGCTGGCGGCCCATGCCAAGGCGCTGGGCGCCGCGCTGCAGCGCATCGGCAGCGCCACCGAGGCCGCGTGGTCCACCGGCGACCCGGCGGACGCACTGGCCAACGCCGTGCCCTACATGCAGGCCTTCGGCCACACGGTGCTGGCGTGGATCTGGCTCGACGTGGCCCAAAGGGCCCTGGAGACGGACGGTGAAAAGGCGAGGGCGGTAACAGCTGGCAAGATCGGCGCCACGGACTATTTCTTCCACTACGAGCTGCCGAAAATCGGTGCCTGGCTCCAGGTGGTCGAAACCCGCGACCCGACCTGTACCGCTTTGCCCGAGGACGCCTTCTGATGGCCACCAACAATCCGCCGAATTCCACCCCCAACACCCCAGCCAACACCCCGAAGCCGCCCAAGCCCCACGCGCGCCTGGAGAAGTGGATCTGGATCCTGATCTACGGCGGGCTGTTCCTCGTGATCCTGGGTATTTCCACCGGCCGCACCGAGCCCGCGCTGGGCTGGTCGATGGCCGTTCCCGGCGCCCTGGTCACGCTGGTGGGCTTCGTGCTCATCTACGTGCGCTCGCGGCTCAACGACAAGTAACGCAAGACAAGGACACCACCATGCTCAAGCACATCGTCATGTGGAAGTTCAAGGAGCACGCCGAGGGCGCCGACAAGGCAACCAACCTGCGCAAGGCGAAAGCGCTGCTCGACGCCTGCGCCAGGCTGTCGCCCGGCACGCACCGCTTCGAGGTGGCCATTGCCCAGCCCGGGCTGGAAGCCACCTACGACCTGATCCTGAACTCGGAATTCACCGACGCCGCCGCGCTCGCGGCCTATGCGGACCATCCGCAGCACGTGGCCCTGAAGCCCTTCATCGGCGCCGTGCGTGAAGCCCGCCAGTGCATGGACTACGAGATCTGACCCACCCGAACCCCGGAGACAACCCATGACCGCCCGCACTGTTCAAAAACTCTTCGACCTCACCGGCAAGACCGCCCTCATCACCGGCGGCTCGCGCGGCCTGGGCCTGCAGATGGCCCACGCGCTCGGCGAAGCCGGCGCAAAGATCATGCTGAGCTCGCGCAAGGCCGAAGACCTGGAGCAGGCCGCCGCCGAGCTGCAGGCCGCCGGCATCGACGCCCGCTGGATCGCCGCCGACTGCTCGAAGGAAGAAGACACCCGCCGCCTGGCCGACGAGACGCTGCAGCGCATGGGCGGGGTCGACATCCTCATCAACAACGCCGGCGCGAGCTGGGGTTCGCCGGCCGAGAGCCACCCCGTCGAGGCGTGGGACAAGGTGATGAACCTCAACGTGCGCGGCTACTTCATCCTGTCGCAGCAGATCGCCAACGGCTACATGATCCCGAAGAAGACGGGGCGCATCATCAACATCGCGTCGATCGCCGGCCTGAACGGCAACCCGCCCGAAATGCAGACGCTGGCCTACAACACCTCGAAGACCGCGGTCATCGGCTTCACGCGCACGCTGGCCGCCGAATGGGGCAAGTACAACATCAACGTGAACGCGATCTGCCCCGGCTTCTTCATGACGAAGATGGCCGCCGGCCTGATCAAGTCGCTGGGCGAGGACAAGATGGCCGCGCACGCGCCGCTGGGCCGCCTGGGCGACGACGAAGACCTGAAGGGCCTGACGCTGCTGTACGCGAGCGACGCCGGCAAGCACATCACCGGCCAGTGGCTGGCGGTGGACGGCGGCGTGAGCGTGGTGCTGGGTGCGGCCTGACATGTCTTCTTCGTCTTCCCCCGACACCAGCGACATCAACATCCGCTCCTACACGAGCCAGATTCCGTTCGCGCGCCACCTGGGCTTCGAACTGACGAAGTTCGAAGGCGGCGAGTCCGAAATCATCTACACCGCCAAGCCCGAGCACCTGAACACCTTCGACGTGACGCACGGCGGCGCCTGCATGACGCTGCTGGACATCACCATGGCGGCCGCCGCGCGCAGCGTGGCGCCCGAGACCGGCGTGGTCACCATCGAGATGAAGACCAGCTTCATGCAGCCTTCGGTGGGTCCGCTGCACGCGCGCGGCACGCTCATTCACCGGACGGCGACGCTGGCTTTCACCGAGGCCAAAATCTATGACGAGCAGGAGCGCGTGTGCGCCCACGCCACGGGCACCTTCAAGTACGTGAAGCGCCGGCTGCCGACCGGCCCCGCGAGCGCCAACGCCATGCGCCCGCCGTCGACCGACTGATTCCTCTTTTCCCGGAGACAGACAATGCCCACCAACAAGCAGATCCACCTCGACAACCGCCCCGACGGCGAGGCCGTGGCGAGCAACTTCAAGCTCGTGACCGCCGAGACCCCGGCGCTCAAGGACAACCAGGTGCTGGTGCGCCACCACTACATGAGCCTGGACCCGTACATGCGCGGGCGCATGAACGATTCGAAGAGCTACGCGCAGCCGCAGCCGCTGGGCCAGACCATGCAGGGCGGCACGGTCGGCGAAGTGGTCGAGAGCAAGCACCCCAAGTACGCCGTGGGCGACAAGGTGGTCGGCTTCGGCGGCTGGCAGGAATACAGCGTGGTCGACGCCTCGCAACCCGGCGCGCTGAAGAAGGTCGACACCACGCACGTGCCGCTGTCGCACTACCTGGGCGCGGTCGGCATGCCGGGCGTCACGGCCTGGTACGGGCTGGTGAAGATCATCGCGCCCAAGGCCGGTGAAACCGTGGTCATCACGGCCGCCAGCGGCGCGGTCGGCAGCGCCTTCGGTGCGCTGGCCAAGGCGCGCGGCTGCCGCGTGGTCGGCATTGCCGGCGGCGCCGAGAAGTGCAAGTACGTGACCGACGAGCTGGGCTTCGACGCCTGCATCGACTACCGCCAGCACCCCGACGTCAAGAGCATGAGCGCCGCACTGAAGGAAGCCTGCCCGAAGGGCATCGACGGCTACTTCGAGAACGTCGGCGGCTACATCTTCGACGCCGTGCTGCTGCGTGCCAACGCCTTCGCCCGCGTGGCGCTGTGCGGAATGATCGCGGGCTACGACGGCCAGCCGCTGCCGCTCGCAAACCCGGCGCTGATCCTCATCAATCGCATGAAGATCGAAGGCTTCATCGTCAGCGAGCACATGGAAGTGTGGCCCGAGGCACTGACCGAGCTGGGCACGCTGGTGGGCACAGGCAAGCTCAAGCCGCGCGAGTCGGTTGCGCAAGGCATCGCGTCGGCGCCCGAGGCCTTCCTGGGCCTGCTCAAGGGCAAGAACTTCGGCAAGCAACTCGTCAAGCTGATCTGAATGAACTGAAAACGCACGGCAAAGGAGGCCGGTCATGGACACGACGCACGACGTCTTCAACCAGCCCATGCCGCTGGTGGACTACAACCTGTTCGACACCAACCGGCCCCTGCGCGATGCGTTGAAGTTCAACGCACCCGCGTTGCAGACCACGCAACTGCAAGCGTTGGGCGCCACCCTCGGTTCGGCCGGCATGCAGGCGCATGCGCGGCTGGCCAACGTCCACACGCCCGAGTTGCACACGCACGACCGCTTCGGGCGGCGCATCGACGAGGTGGAGTTTCATCCGAGCTACCACGCGCTCATGACCGCCGCCGTGGGCGCCGGGCTGCACGGCACGCCGTGGACCGGCACGTCGGCCTCGCCGCATGTGCTGCGCGCGGCCGGCTTCATGCTCTTCACCGAGCTGGAGCCGTCTATTCTTTGCCCCGTCTCCATGACCTACGCGGCCACGCCCGCGCTGCGCGGCAATGCAGGCGTGTACGCCGACTGGGGCCCCAAGCTCGGCAGTCTCTGGTACGACCCGGCGCTGAAGCTGTTCAAGGACAAGCCCGGCGTGACCATGGGCATGGGCATGACCGAGAAGCAGGGCGGCTCCGACGTGCGGGCCAACACCACGCGCGCCGTGCGCGACGGCAGCGACGGCTGGGGCGAGCGCTACGCCATCACCGGCCACAAGTGGTTCTTCTCGGCGCCGATGTGCGACGCCTTCCTGGTGCTGGCACAGGCGCCGGCCGGGCTCAGCTGCTTTTTCATGCCGCGCGTGCTGCCCGATGGCACGCGCAACGCCATCCAGATCCAGCGCCTGAAGGACAAGCTCGGCAACAAGGCCAACGCGAGCTCCGAGGTCGAGTTCCAGGGCGCGAGCGCGTGGCTCGTGGGCGAGGAGGGGCGCGGCATTCCGCAGATCCTCGAGATGGGCACGATGACGCGGCTGGACTGCGCGCTGGGCACCAGCGGACTCATGCGCCAGGCGCTGGGCATCGCGCTCAACCACGCGAGCCAGCGCAACGCCTTCGGCAAGCCGCTGATCGAGCAGCCGCTGATGAAGAACGTGCTGGCCGACCTCGCGCTTGAAAGCGAAGCCGCGACGGCGCTGGCCATTCGGCTCGCCAAGGCCTTCGACCGCCAGGACGACGAACACGAACGCCTGATGGCGCGCCTGCTCACGCCCGTTGCCAAGTTCTGGATCTGCAAGCGCGGCAGCCACTTCGCGCAGGAGGCCATGGAGTGCCTCGGCGGCAACGGCTACGTGGAAGAGGGCGGCGAAGGCATCATGGCCCGCATCTACCGCGAGATGCCGCTCAACTCGATCTGGGAGGGCGCGGGCAACATCATGGCGCTGGACCTGCTGCGCGGCCTGCGCAAGGGCGACGCGGTGGCCGCGCTGACGAAAGAGCTGGCGCCGGCACGCGGCCAGCACGCCGCGCTCGACCGCCTTGCCGACGCATTGCCCGCGCGCATCGAGGCGATGGCCTCCGAGGTCGAGGCGCACCGTCTGGCACAGGACGTGGCACTGGCCGTGCAAGCATCGCTGCTCGTGCAGACCGCGCCGGCTGCCGTGGTCGGCGCCTTCTGCGCGTCACGCCTGGGCGGCGACTGGGGCAATGCCTTCGGCACGCTGGGCGCGGGCACCGATTTCGATTCGATCCTCCAGCGCGCGCAGCCCCGTTGACCGCACGCTGAACGAACACACAACGACAACCCACAGGAAACAACCCATGGCCGACCTGATCCTTCATCACTACACCACCTCGCCGTTTTCGGAGAAGGTGCGGCTGATCCTTGGCGCGAAGAAGCTGCCGTGGAAGTCGGTGTTCATTCCGCCGATCATGCCCAAGCCCGACGTGGAAACGCTCACGGGCGGCTACCGCAAGACGCCGTTCCTGCAGATCGGCGCCGACATGTACTGCGACAGCGCGCTCATCGCCGACGTGCTCGAACACCTGCAACCCGAACCCACGCTCTACCCCGAGCCCGAGAAGGGCCTGTCGCGCATCCTCGCGCAGTGGGCCGACACCACGCTGTTCTGGGCGTCGATGGCCTGGAACCTGCAGCCCAAGGGCGCGGCCGAGGTGTTCGCCAAGGCCCCGCCCGAAGCCGCGAAAGCCTTCGGCGAAGACCGCGGCAAGATGAGCGCGGGCAACATGACGCGCCTGCGCCCGGCCGATGCCACCAGCGCCTACAAGTCGTACCTGCGCCGCCTGTCGGACATGCTCGACGACAAGCCCTACCTGCTCGGCGAAGTGCCCAGCATCGCCGACTTCTCGGCCTATCACTCGCTCTGGTACACGCGCCGCATCGAGTCGGTGCGCACCATTCTCGACCTGACGCCCGCGGTGATCGACTGGATGGACCGCATGGCCGCCATCGGCCACGGCACACCCGAGAAGTTCACCAGCGACGAGGCCATTGCCGTGGCCAAGGCCGCCACGCCGCACACGCTGCTGACCGACAGCACCTTCCAGGACGACCACGGCATTCCACTGGGCAGCGCCGTCACCATCCGCGCCGAGAGCTTCGGCCTGGAGGAAACGCCCGGCACGCTGGTCGCGGCCACGCGTACGCACTACACGCTGGAGCGCAACGGCGAGCGCACGGGCCGGGTGCATGTGCACTTTCCGCGCATCGGGTATGTGCTGAAAAAAGCCGAAGCTTGAAGCGTCAGCGCTTGAACCCGGGGATCGGAACCGGGTTGCAGTCGGGCAATTTCAGCGCCTCGAAGTCGGGGTGAAACTGCACCACGACAAAGTCGTTGCTTGCCGCCCTCGGCATCCTGTTGTCTTCATGGATGTCCGATGTGGTTTCCAGCTTGAGCTCGGCCGGCTGGAGCTGCTTGTACGCCCGGGCCGCATTCTCAGCGCGGCGTTTCGCCAACTGCCTGGCCTCGGCGGGTGTTCTGCCCGGAACCTTGACGCTGGCACCTGCATCGATCGAAACCTCAAGGTATTTGGGAAAGGTCGAGTTCGCCCGGCCGATGAATTCTGCGAGCTTCACTATCTGTGCAGGCTCAAGGTCAGCAGAGCCTTCGGCAAAAGTCAGCCTTGTGACGACGACAGGCTTGCAAGCCATGGCGCCACAGCCGATCAGTACCGCAGCGACGGCGAGCAAGGCTTTGATCGTGCACTTCATCTGGATGCTTTCGCAACAACGCCAAGAATGTAGGCAGCGATGCTGTCGGCGTTGACTCGGGACCTCGGGTCTTCTGCGTGGTCTCTCGCGTGCTTTGTTCCATACCAGGTATCGAATGAACCGAAGATGTCGTCGAAGTGCGTGACCTCGTGAATCAAGGTCAGGAGCTTCGAGTCCCCGTCACGAATGACGTCGGTATCGTAGATGCGCATGTTCTCCGGAAGGTCGCAAAAACTCAGTCCGATGGCAATGGTGCGAGTCGCCGTGTCCGGCTTGCAAACCGCCGCGACCGTGACGACCGGGTCGCTCGAAAAAACGCAGCCCAGATTCCTCTTGTTTGCTTCCGAGTACCGGATGAAGTTCCCGCATTCCAGTTCTTCGAGCACTCGCCGGCACGCAACCAGCCCTTTCTGGAGATGCTCTCGCACCGAGGGGGCGGCTGTTCCGAACCACTCCTTTACTCTCGCCTGCGCGTCTTTGTCCCATCGCTCAAGCTCCGGGAGGCGTTTCTTCGCAATGAGCACTACGGCCTGGTCTCGCAGCCTGAGCATCATTGCGCAAAACTCCTTGTTGGTCATATTCGGGCAGATTCCCTCGACCATTTCGGCGCTCGGTGGGTGCGCGACATTCTTGTCCACCGTCTTCTTGAATGCAGCCAACTCGTCTCCGGTCGCGGCGGCTGACAGCATTGCCATTGCCGCCGGGCTCGATCCGCTTCCCTCGCTATGCCACGCCCCGTCATCGCATGTTGCCCATTGCTGCAGGGTAGAAAGTATGGGCTGTGGTGCCGGGCATTGGCAGACCACCACGTCCCCTTCCAGCGCTGCCTCCGATATGAATCGGGGGCGCCGGGGCCCTCCGGTTTTCGCGATGATGCCGACGCTGTTGCAGCCTTCGCAGTAAGCCCTGCCGCCGACCAATGCGACCCTGTGTCCGTACAAGTCGAGCAACGGGCCGTCGTAAGACAGCACCGCGCCGCCAGGCGCCGGCGGATCGCCGACGACAAGAATTTTTCGCTCCATTCCCTGGGCTCCCTATTGATAAAGGGGCGTTGTATGCGGTGACAGCAGGCAGCACTGTTGTCTATGGTCAACCGGCTGGCCTTTTGCCACGAACGAATGAGTTTTGCCCTGTCCAGATGCCGACTCGGTACCGTTCGGGCTGCCCCGACCGCAGATTCGCGTCACACGAAGGACAGCGAACTGCGGCGCGAAGCGTTCCAATAGGCAACGCAGAGTCAACTACAGGAAAGCATCCAATGATTCAGGACTTCAAGGGCAAGACGGCCGTACTCACCGGCGCGGGCTCGGGCTTCGGCCTCGAATGCGCGCGCATCGGCGCGGCGCGCGGCATGAACCTCGTGCTGGTCGACGTGCAGCAGGATGCGCTCGACAAGGCCCAGGCCGAGATGGAAGCCGCCGGCGTGCAGGTGCTGGCGCGCAAGGTCGACGTGTCCGATGCCAAGCAGATGGAAGCGCTGGCCGCCGCCGTGAAGGAGCGTTTCGGCGCGCCGCACTTCGTGTTCAACAACGCGGGCGTGGGCGCCGGCGGCCTGGTGTGGGAGAACACCGTGGCCGACTGGGAATGGGTGCTGGGCGTCGACCTGTGGGGCGTGATCCACGGCGTGCGCCTGTTCACGCCGATGATGCTCGAGGCCGCCGCGAAAGACCCGAGCTACCGCGGCCACATCACCAACACCGCCAGCATGGCCGGGCTGCTCACGCCGCCCAACATGGGCATCTACAACGCCGCCAAGGCCGCCGTCGTGAGCCTCACGGAAACGATGTACCAGGACCTGAACCTCGTCACCGACCAGATCGGCGCGAGCCTGCTGTGCCCGTACTTCGTGCCCACCGGCATCACCAGCAGCGAGCGCAACCGCCCCAATGCGCCGAAGGACAGCGAGCTCACCAAGAGCCAGCTCATCGGCCAGGCCATGAGCAACAAGGCCGTGAGCAGCGGCAAGATCACGGCCGCCGAAGTGGCGGCCAAGGTGTTCGAGGCCATCAGCGACAACCAGTTCTACGTGTTCAGCCACCCGAAGGCGCTGGGCAACGTGCGCAGCCGCATGGAGAACATCGTGTCGGGCACGAACCCCGCCGACCCGTTCCTGGAGCGGCCCGAGATCGGGCAGAAGCTGCGCGATCAGCTGCGCGCGGCCTGAGTTTTCAGGCGGCCGCCTGCAGCTCGCCGACCAGCGCTTCGACGCGGGCGAGGGCGGCGGCAATCGATCGGTCGAGCAGGTCGCCGTGGTCTTCGGCATGCTCGATCGCCACGCTGTGCATTTCAGTGAGCCCCAGCAGCGCCAGCGGGGTGGCGACGCCGGGCGTCAGCAGGTCCATGCCGGCCTGGAAGCCGCCCGGCCCGTAGCCGCTGCTGCCGCACGAACTCAGCAGCACCGTGCGGCGATGGCGCTCGGCCAGCAGCGGCACATAGGGGTTCTCGCGGCTGCGGTCGAAGTCGAAGGTCGCGCCGATGCGCACGACGTTGTCGATCCATGACTTCAGTGGCGCCGGCATGCCGAAGTTGTACATCGGCACGCCGATCACCAGCACGTCGGCGCGGCGGATCTCGGCAATCAGCGTGTCGCTCTCGGCGAGCACGGCATGCATCCACGGCTCGCGCTCGGCGGCCGGTGTGTAGCCCGAGGCGATCCATTCTCCGGTGACGTGGCTCGGCGGCATGGCGCCGATGTCGCGATAGATCACTTCGTCGTCCGGCCGCGCGGCGCGCCAGGTCGAGACGAAATGCTGGCTGAGCCGGCGCGAGTGCGAGCCGTGTGCGTGCGTGCCCGACAAACCGGGGCGGGCGCTGGCGTCGATGTGGAGCAGGGTGGTCATGGGGCGGGTCCTCTGTGCTGTGAAGTGGGATGAAGGAAATTCAGCTGTCTGCTTGACACGGTTACCAATTTATCCAAACATCCAAAGCGCGACAAACGACGATTTCTTTGCGCTGCTGAAAAAATAATTCATCCATGACCAACCTGCGCCAACTCCCGCCGCTGGCGGCGCTGCGTGCCTTCGAGGCGGCGGCGCGGCACTGCAGCGCCAAGCTCGCGGCGAACGAGCTGTCGGTCACGCCCACCGCCATCAGCCACCAGGTGCGGCAGCTGGAAGACGCGCTGGGTGTCGCGCTTTTCATTCGCCAGCCGAGGCAACTGGTGCTCACGCCGCAGGGGCGGGAGCTGCAGGCGGTGCTGAGCGAATCATTCAATGCCATGGCGAATGCGGTGGCGCGGCTGCGCGCGCCGCCGCAGCGGCAGGCGATCACGCTGTCGGCCACGCCGGCCGTTGCCGCGCGCTGGCTGCTGCCGCGCGTCAGCAGCTTGCGGGCGCTGCACCCGAGGCTGGACCTGCGCATCCATGCGTCGCACGAGGCCGTCGCGCTCGACGGCGTGACGGCCGACATCGCCATCCGCTACGGTCGCGGACAGTGGCCCGGCATGGTGGCCGAGAAACTGTTCGACAACGTCTTCGCGCCGGCGTGCAGCCCCGCGCTCAAGCTGAAGCGGCGCGGCGACCTCAAGCGGCACACGCTGCTGCACTTCGCGCTGCCCGGCAGCAAGAGCCAGCCGGGCACATGGGCCGAATGGCAGCAGCAGGCGCAGGTACCGGGCCTGGACGTGTCGGCGGGGCCGGTGTTCTCGGACGAGACGCATACCGTGTCGGCCGCGCTGCAGGGGCAGGGCGTGGCGCTGATGAGCCTGGCGCTGATCGCCGACGAACTGCGCGCGGGCAACCTGGTGAAGCCCTTCGAGCCCGAACTGCCGGGGTTGCCGTTCTACCTGGTGTGCCCCCAGGCGCGGCGCGACGAGCCGGCCGTGGCGGCGGTGTTCGAGTGGGTCAGGGGGCTGCAGCTGCCGGGCGCGAGCGCTTGAGGATGATGCGCAAAAGGCGACGGCCGGGATGCGCTGGCACCTCGACCGTCTGACCATGTGAAGTGAACACCTTGGAAGAGAACACCCGGCATGGCTGAGCCAATTATGGCGCTGGCGCACACGTCTGTTTTCGCTCGGCGCGACCGCGACGGGTAAAGAAAAACCCGCCGAGGCGGGTTAAGAGTAGCCCTGGAGGAGGGAGGAGGAGAAAGTGGGCTACTGATGGCAATCTTCCTCCCCGAAACTTATGCCTCGCTTAAACGGTGTGGTCGGCAGCACATGCTCTCCTGTCGCGTCGACGCGACTCGGGGTACCGGGTCTTCTGTTTCGCAGCCGACTCAGGCTTAGACTTTCGCTCCATACATTTATTTACACCGAGGGGCGGAGATGAGTTGGAAAGCAAGCTGGTTGCGGCCGGTATGGAGTGGCGTGCTTTTAATGTTCTTCCTTGGTGGCTGCGCGGTACATCCCAAGATCGCGACGGAAAAATTAAAAGCGAAAAGCACCGTTGCCATTGTCGAAACCCCTCCGCTCAAGAATGTGGCACTCATCGGTGTGATCACTCCTTATTTCGATTTCCATTTTTCCAGTGGATCTGATCACTTCTTCTCTGACCCCGGCTACAAGCTCCAGAGCGACTACGCAAGTGGTGCTCTCAATACGGCACTGAATCAACAGTCGGTCACGCCGCGCACGAGCATTGGTGCGAGTGCGACATCTGTTGCTACAGCAGGGCTTGTGGGCGCATTGATCCAAGCCAGTGCTGAAGATACGCAGCAAAAAGCGATGGGTTTTGACGCAGAGGTTCGAAAGCTCTTTCCGGGCATTGATCTCCAAAAGGAGTTTCTTGATGCGTTGGTGCCAGCGCTGAAGCAGCGGGGGATGCAGCCAGTGGTACTCGCGGGAGACAAAACAAACACTTTGCGCTGGCCTGCAAAAAATGAAAAAGGTGAGAGTTATCGATCAGGCTCCCTGAGCTCCTCGGAATCGATCGATTCGGACCTTGTGCTTCAAGTGAGTCCGATTGCTTTCTGGAATGCTCCTGGTCCTTTGAACGCCTACCGAATGAATGTCTCTGTCGGGGTGGCGGTGTACGACGGACGAACGAAAGAGTTTCTTGGACGCCAGACCATCGTCTATGGAGGGCCCAGTGGTGGGGCCTACTCGACGTACAGCGGGCTGCTTTCCGACCTGAATTCAGCGATACCCGCCCTCAGGGGCGCCTTGATCTCGCTCGCGCCAAAAGCCGCTGATCTGGTGAGTGGACATAGCGTGGATTGATCGTGTCGCCGCGTTCGAAATTCGAGAAACACCTTCCGCGACGTTTGGGTTGCTGCGCTGGCCTCATCGCCTGCCTCTTGTTGTTTTTCGCCGCGCCGTCATTGGCATGCTCTCCGCCAAGCGACCCGACCAGTCGTGCAATATTTTTTGAGCGCGGGAAGGGCCTTTATCGGTTCTGGGCAGTCGTTCTCGGCGAGGAGATCGTCACTGCCGAAGCCAGGTCTTCCCGGCCTGCATACACCGTGGCGGGACTGCGTGTTCGGATCATCGAGAGCGTCTACGCGGAGCTTGGTGAATCGAGGGATTTCACGTTTGCCGCCTCCGCCATTGGCCCTGGTTGTGAGCAAGAGTACGGTCCGCTCTCCACCGCAAGGTATCCCGTTGGTATGGAGGTTCAGATAGGTACCGACGATTTCGTGAGGGCCAAGATACTGGGCGTTTCGCGCACTGCGGCAATGCAATGCCCAGAGGCCGTACCGGCCTCGGGGACGAAGACAATCAATCACGGGCAAACCGAATCGGTCGTGATGCCGCGCTCGATACCCGCAGGCTACACCGGATGTCAGTACACATGGGTTCGCGACGTTGGAAGTCTTGCCCCGATGCAAACGCTCTGGACAACATATTTCGTCGGCGGAAGCGTCCGATGGCATGGAACGAGCGAGCGACTTTGCATGTATGAGGCCGGCCAACTCGACGCGAAGAAATCGTTCGCAGCCGAGTACTGCCCTCTCTTCGCCGTCGACGCGCTGCGCCCAGGCGGTCGCGCGAGATAGCTCGCAGTCAGTGGTTGCGTGTAGCAAAGCCCTACAAACAAAACAGTCGCTGTCACAGGCCTTTTGCAAACCCGCATCTAGAATCGCGGCTCCCTTGGGGAGTAGCCTGCTTCCGGACTTCGGAAGCGCGCACGTCAACATACTCGGTTCGCACCTTGCGACCGTGGCGTGCGCAGCCGAAAGGTTGGCGAGACCAGCGGTGTACGGACGCGGCTTTGGCCGGCGGGTTCGTGCGCCGCGGCGTCTTGAACCGGCCTTGCCTGCTACTTCCAAAATGAACATTGCTTCCACGATCCTTCTTGCATTCGCCATGTCGACGGATGCTTTCGCTGCTGCTGTCGGCAAAGGCGCGGCCCTGCGCAAACCCTCCTGGCGCGAAGCCCTGCGCACGGGCGTCATCTTCGGCGTCATCGAAGCCATCACGCCCGTTATTGGCTGGGCCGCCGGCCTGGCGGCCGCGAGCTACGTGGCCCAGTGGGACCACTGGATCGCGGTCACGCTGCTCAGCGTGTTGGGCCTGCGCATGATCTGGGCGGGCTTCGGCGCGCCCGACGCAGTCGAAGACAAGCCCAGCCGCAATTCCTTCTGGGCCCTGGCCATCACCGGCTTCGCGACGAGCATCGACGCAATGGCGGTGGGCGTGGGGCTGGCCTTCATCAACGTCAACATCGCGTGGACCGCGCTGGCCATCGGCCTGGCCACGCTGACGATGGTGACGCTGGGCGTGATGGTCGGGCGCGTGCTGGGCGCGGTGGTCGGCAAGCGCGCGGAAATCGTCGGCGGGGTGCTGCTGATCGGGATCGGCTTCTTCATCCTCTACGAGCACCTGAACGGGCTGGCCTGAGACCGGGCCATACAGTGCCGTCGCGGAGCTTTTCCCGACGATCCACGCGGCCTGCCATTCGCGCAAGAAACACACCGAGGTGGACTCGGGCACGCGACCGTTGCAACTAAATCACGGATTCCCAAGAATTCGAAAAGAAGACGTTGGTACTCAGAAGATACCCAGGTCCGCTCTGAATACCTAAAGACTACTATCCACGGGATAAGACAAACAAGGATCTCCATGGAGACGTATCCGACTCTTCGCCAGGCCACAGGCGTCGCCCGCATCCTCAGCAAGCGCTCGTCCTGCACCATCGTCGTCTACCGCCAGGGGGACGAGAAGTTCGTGGCGGCGCATTCCGCCGACCGCGTGGACGGCACCATCGAAGGCGTCTACCGTGACGGCTACATCGTGCCGACGCTCCTGAGCAAGACAACGCGCTGACGCGCCACTGCGCCGCCGGCGAACGAAAGCCTCCCCTCGCAGTCTGTGTAAATAGTCTGCCGGCCGCTTAGATCGAGATGCCCCGCAAGAGCGGGGCATTTTTCTTTGGGTCGAGCGAATGCAAGAAGGGCCTCAGCCCTGCAGCGCCCGGAGCATCCAGGGCGCGCCTTTCATGTTGAACACTCGCTTGA